>WNFK01013293.1_pt1 | contig 14835 bp, 14 predicted proteins | sample 5400281 | NCBI WGS metagenome assembly WNFK01 (sample SAMN13153350, study PRJNA577476) | soil metagenome | isolation source: 20 cm soil on Douglas fir-dominated hillslope | place: USA:California | collected 2013-09-17 | reverse complement strand
CCGCGATCGAAGCCGTCGGCGCCGACGCGCTCCCACGACAGGCCGTGCTCATCGCTCGCGCAGAACGTCGTGACGCCGAGCATCCGCGCGACCTCGGGCGCAACTCCGATAGCCGAGAGCTGGCGGCCATAGCCGCGGATCTCGTGCACGCCGAGCGTGGAGATGACCTTCTCCATCCCCTTACGCAGCGCCTCGACGAGATTCGGCAACGAGTCGGGGTCGCCGAGCGACAGCGCGTATTCGAGGAGGAGGTACGGGTTCACCGCGTCTGCGCCGAGCGCGAGGGCGACCATCAGGTCGTGCAGGTTGCGCAGGCTGCCCGCCGACACGACGAGCGCGCATTCCCGTCGCAGCGATCCGTTGCGCGAGGGCTGCGTGATGAGCGCGCGATGCGCCGCGGCGACGACGAGCAACGGATCGAGCCACGCGCGGCCCTCTTCGACGACGTGGCGATCCTGGACGACAACGAGCGTGGCGCCGCCGCGAACACCGCGGCACGCCTGCGCGCCCAGCCGCGCGAGCGCGTCGCGCGGATGCTCTTCCCAGTCGCGGTCCGCCTCGAGGATCACCGGAACACGCGCGCCGTCGGCGGTGAACTGCGCGACGACGTCTTCGACGATCCACGTTCCGAGCTTTCGCGCGAGCGCGCGGTGATCGTCGCCGCGCAGCCCGGTCTCAGGGGCGTGGCCACCGAGCAGGATCGGCGTGCGCAGCTCGATCCAACGGCCTCGCTCGCCACGTCGCGTCGACGCGGCGCGGGGTGACGGACGCGGGCCGAGGAGCGCCCGTGTCGAGAAGTGCTCGATCTCGCGCTCGCGGTCGATCGCGGGATTCGTCACGACGGCGACGGTCTCGTGCAGGTAGTCCGCGATGTTGGGGTGCGCGACGGAGAGCGCCGCAAGCGGTCCGTCCCATCCGAGCGAGCCGATGGGCTCGTTCCCCGTTTGCGCCGCGAACTGCGCCATCTTCAGGTCGTCTTGTTCGAATCCGAGCGACGCGAACTGCTGCTCGCGGCGCTGAGACGGGTCCTCGAGCTCATCGGGAGGCGTCCCGATCTGCCAGCGCGCCGTCGGCTCGCGCCGCGCGCCGGGACGGCGAACGCTCTCAAGCGCTTCCTCGGGACCGCCGCAGTCGATACGGTCGCGAATGCCTTCGACCGTGACGCCCCGCGCGGTGCGGTCCGCGACGAACGCTCGCCGCAGCGCGTCCTGATCGAGGAAGCGCCAGCCCGCAGCCGTGCGGCGAAGACCGACGCGTTGGCCGGGCCCGAGCGGGTAGGGATCGCGGATGTAGCGCTCGAGCGGGATGAATCCGCGCTCGCTCGCGAACACGTGCTCGTCGGGCGTCTCGACGTGCCAGAGCGGTCGCAGCCCGAGCGCGTCGACGCCGAAGAGAGAGGTGTCGCCGACGCGCGAGAGGAACGCCGCCGGTCCCTGCGCGAACGGCCCGAAGGCGGCGCGCGCCTGGATGTACAGGTCCTGCAGCTCTGCGGGCATGCGCTTGATCTCGTTCACGATCGGCGGGAACAGCAGCTCCATCGCTTCGATCGGCGTGAGCCGCATGCCGAGGACCATGCCGCGCAGGATCGCGTCGACGTCCTGCGAGTCGCTGCCGGCGCGCGACAAGGGAATGCGCAGCGCCTTCGCCTCTTCGCGCAGCCGCCCGATCGTGTTGATCTCCCCGTTGTGCGCGAACGACGCGAAGGGCTGGACGCGGTCGAAGCTGGTGCTCGTGTTCGTCGCGTAGCGGTTGTGGCCGAAGGCCATCGACGTCGCGAAGCGCGGGTCGGCGAGGTCCGCGAAGTAACGCGGCAGCTGATCGCCCGCGCCGCGCAGCTTGTAGACGGCGGTGTGGCGCGAGAGGCTCACGACCGTCGCCGCGGTCAGGCGCTCGATCTCGACCGCGGCCTCGTAGAGCGCGCGCGAGCCGGGGCCGTCGCGTGACGGCGTGAGGAGCGCGAGCTGCCAGAAGCGCGGCTCCTCGGTACGTCCCCGCGGACCGAGCACGCTGCTGTCGGTGGTGCCCTCACGCTCGACGAGGATCTCGATCCCGCGGCGAGCCAGGCTGCGCCGCACGGCGGCTTGGTCGGCGTCGCCATCGGTCGGCGGGATGAAGAGGTGACCGACAGCGAATCGACCGCTGCGCACCGCAGCCGCGTCCTGGCTTGACGTGCGAAGCACGTTTGCCCAGACCGCGCGCGGGATATCGGTGAGGACGCCGGCGCCGTCGCCCTCACCGTCCGGGCGATCGACACCAGCGCACAGGCATCGCGCTCGTCGCTCACGCACAACCCCCTTCTAAACAGAAAAGCCCCCCGGTCCTGGGAGGCTTCATCGGTCTCGACGCTTCGCTCAGCAGACGCGACTCAGCCTCCACCTCCTGTGGTAATTGCTGCTGCTGCGGAGCGAACCTTTGTCACTGACGGAATTTGTAGCGGAACTGAAGGTTGCGGAACAGCGCTGAAAGGGTCGCGAATCGGCGCTAGACGCCCGCGCGCGCGAGCAGGACGACAGCGTCGCCGATCCGGACCGGGCCGTTGGCCGCGGTGACGGTGCATATCGCACCACGGCGACCGGCCAGTGCCGCCTGGAAGGCCACCGCGTCGTCGACGCCGAGCATCTCGCCGATGTGCGTGCACGGCTCCGCCTCGCCGTTCACGCGGAGCGTGATCCCGCCAATGCGGATCTCAGTGTTCGCTGCCAGGAGGCTCAGCCCAGGCAGGCCTTCGACGGTGATCTGCTCGCGCAGGTCGCCGGGCTGCAGGCCGAGCGCGTCGTGCGTCGAGCGGTCGACGATCACGACCGCCCGGTTGACCCGGTGCGCGTGCGAGTCGCCCTCGATGCCACCGCCGACGCGCCCGCTGACCTCGGTGACGGCACGCGGGTGCTCACCGTGACGCTCGTGAAGGTGCAGGCCGATCACGCGTGCGGTCATACCGACAAGGCTAGAGCGGTATCCGCACGACGGCGTATTCGTCATGGGTCTCGGCCACCGCGAAGCCCGCTTTGACGTACATCGACAGCGGCCCGACGTAGTTGATCTGCGTCCACCGAGCCGGGTCGATCTCGCCGGAGCGCGGCGTCGAGCAGCGTCGTCGCGACGCCCTGATGCCGCTGATCGGGCGCTACGACGAAGCACACGATCGCGCCGACCTTCGGATCCTTCTCACCTTCGACGTTGACCAGCTCGTTCTTCGGCGCCGCGTGGCACCAGCCGACGACGCGCCCGAGTCGATACGCGACGAGTCCGTTGGCCTTCGCGGAGAGGATCAGCTCGCTTCGCGACTCGCGGTTCTGCTGTTTCGTCCGGGATGAGTAATCGTCGACGAGTCGCTCCATACAAAAGCACTTGGACCAGTTCGGATTGTCGGCGTACGCGACCATGTCGAAGTAATGCAGCACCACGTCGTGCTGGTCCGGAGAGATCGCGCGGACCGTGATGTCGCTCATGGCTCGACCTCCACGGTGTCGCCGATGCGGACCGTGCCGGGATGTTCGACGTGCGCCCATATGCCGAACGCGAGCTCCTCGGTGGTGCCGATGTCGCGCCGGTAGCGCGCGAGGAGCTCGAGCGTGTCGAGCGTCGGCTCGGCCGTATCGGGATCGCGCGTCGTGACGACGCAGCGGCCCACGTTGCCGGCGGGCGCGACGACGGCGTCACCGACACGCACGCGGCGACCGATCCACTCGTCCTCTTCGTGCGCCCCCGTGCCCGACACGCCGATGAGCATCCGGAGCGTCGCTCCGGCGGCAGTGCGGGCGCGGTCGTGTCCCTGACCCGGCCCATCGAGGCGCACCAGCTGCACGGGGCGCCCGAGCTCATCGCTAAGGGCGCCGGCCCACGGTCCGTAGACGACGTGACCAGGCGCCGCGTGCCCGTAGATCGTCACGATGATCGGCGCGGCGACCGCGACGGTGCCGCTCACCTCCGAACCGTTCGGCATACGAAGCTCGAGGTGCTCGTCCTTCGCGTCGTAGCGAGCAACGATCGTCGACAGCGGCGCGAGCCGTTTGCCGTTGAGCAGCCGGCCGGTCTCGTCGACGACGCAGAAGAGGCGATCATCCGCCACGCCGTTCAGCCCCAGCTCGATGCGATCGCGCTCTTCGATGCGGAGCCCTTTGACCGGTGCGACATGCAGCCACGCGACCTTCATCGAACGAGTCTTTCACACGCGCGGTACCGTTGGGCTCGTGAGCGGTCGCCTCGTGATCGTCGCGGGCGCACCGGCGACCGGCAAGACGACACTCGCGCAGGCACTGGGCAAGTCTCTCGAGCTTCCGGTGATCACGAAGGACGACATCAAGGAGTCGCTCGCCGAGCCCTTTGCGACCGGCGATCTCGCGTGGTCGCGACAGCTGGGCTCCGCCGCGTACGAGACACTCTTCACCGTCGCCGACCGCATCGTCGCCGCGGGCCACGGTCTCATCCTCGAGAGCAACTTCCGGCGCGGGCCATCGGATGCGCCGCTGCGCGCGCTCGCTCGACTCGCGCCGACGGTGGTGATCGTGTGCCGGACGCCGGATGCGGTGCGTCGCAAGCGCTATGAGGAGCGGGCGGGCACCAGACATCGCGTCCACATCGAGAGCGCGATCCTCGCCGAATGGAATGCGGACGACGCCGAGTTCCTCATCGACATCGGCACGCCGCGGCTGATCGTCGGCACGACAGACGGCTACACCCCCGATCTCGAGCGGATCGCCGCCTTCGCGCGAGGCGCTACCGTGCCCACTCGATGAAGCGCGAATGGCCCGCGGACTGGAGCGAGCGAGTCCACGGCAAGGACTGCGCGATGTGCGCCGATGGACGAGCGGACGTCGCGCACGGCAGCTCGCGCATCTTCGCCGGCCGCGTGTCGGACGCGTACCTGGTCCGGAGCGACGTCGGACAGCGCGGCTACTCGGTCGTGATCTGGCGCGGGCGCCACGTGTCGGATCCCACCGAGCTCAGTGCCGACGAAGGGCGCGATTATTTCGCCGAGGTGCTCCGCGTCGGACGCGCGATCGAGCGGCAATACCAGCCGATCAAGATGAACTTCGAGATGCTCGGCAATTCACTGCCGCACCTGCACACGCACGTCGTGCCGCGCTATCTGGACGACGGCGAGCCCGGTCAGCCACCGCACTTCATGCGGGTCGCACGACCGAACGAGGGAACGATCCCCGATGACCAGTACGCCGCCGACCTCGCCGCCCTTCGCGCGATCCTCGACAAGTAGACCCCGCAGAGACCCGCGGCGGCCAACGCGCATCGCATACTCGCCGCCGTGAGGAAGGCCGCGGTCGTGGTTGCCTGTGTGCTTGCGCTCACGCTGACGAGCGCTCCGCGATCGGCCGATGCGGCGACCGCGTCGCCGCCGAGCGTGACCGCGTCGGCCGCGCCGGCTGCTCCATGCGGAACGCCGGGCGTGCCCACGACGACGATCTTTCTCCCGAACATCACGAAGATGCTCGGGGGGCCAGCGGGCTGGGTGACGCCGTTCATCGTGCAGAACGTCGGCGTCAAGAAGGCGACGCTCGAGGTGTCGTTCTTCCGTTTCTCCGACGGTGGCCTCGTCGCCTGCCGCCGGGTGGACAACCTTGCGCCCGCGACGAGCTTCGCCGACTACCCGAACAACGACGCCGACCTCCCGCCGGACGCGCAGTTCTCGGTCGTCGTGAAGTCGTTCGGTTCCGAGGTCGTCTCGGTCGTGAACGAGCATCAGGGCCAGGGCACGCCGGCGCGCGCCGAGGCGCTCTCGTACAACGGGCTCACGACGGGCGCGACGACGGTCTATCTGCCATTCGTCGCGAAACCGGAGCCCGCGCCCTGCTCCGCCGTTCCGCAGACCGACGCGACGTGCAACGTGCGCTGGGTCACGACCTTCGTAATGCAGAACTTCGGCACGGCCGACGCCGTCGTGACCGCTCGGTTCGTCAGCTACGACGGCGCATCGACCGCGACTCTGAGCCGGACCATCGCGCCCGGCCGGTCACGGTTCATCGACCCGACGGTCGAGGCGCAGCTGCGCGCGGGCCGGTACTACTCGGTCGTCCTCACGTCGACGCAACCGATCGGCGTCATCGCGAACGCGCACGACGACGCACCGACGACCGCCGCGCCGCGCGGCTTCAGCTACAACGGGATCGCGCAGCCCGCGTCCGGTGACGTGTTCCTGCCCTACGTGCGGCGTGACGGCGTGGCCCCGAGAACGTACGCGAACGGCGTGCTCATCCAGAACGGCGGCACCGGCGATGTGGCGCCGACGCTCACGTTCCAGCGGCTCGGCGGCGGGAATCCGTTCACCATCGCCGCACCGGCGCCGATCAAGGCCGGCACGACCTGGTACTTCGATCCCGAGGCCTATCCGATCCTCACGGTCGGCGAGTATTCGGTCGTCGTGAGCGGCGGCGCTCTGGCGGTGCTCGACGCCACACTCAGCACCGGCGCTGCGATGGGCTACGTGGGGCTGACCGGTCAGGGGAACCGCGCCTATCTCCCCAACATCACGCGGACGCTCGGCGGCGCGCGAGGGTGGAGCACGCCGATCGTGCTGCAATCCACCGGGGCGACAAGCGCGACGCTGCGCTGGTACCGATTCGCGGACGGCGCGCTCATGGCGCGTCAATCGGTCGGGCCATTCGGTCGCGGCGCGGCCATCCGCATCGATCCACGGAACGTGCTCGGACTCTCCGACGACACGCAGTACGGGGTCGTCGTCGACGCGCAGGGCGGGACCATCGCCGCGATCGTCACCGAGCTCAACTTCGAGGGCGGGGATGGGACGATGATCTACGAGGGTTTCCCGGCGACCGTGGACACGGTGCCCACGCCGACCGCGGTCGTGCTCACGCCCGGCGTCGCGCAGCTGGGCACCGATGAGACCGTGCAGCTCACGGCCACAGTCAAGGACCAGTTCGACCAAGCGATGACGGACTTGATCCCGACGTGGCGCGTCGCGCCTTTCGCGCTCGGGTCCGTGGCGAATAGCGGCCTCCTCACCACCGGATCGATCGGCGGCGTCGGGTCGATCACTGCAACGGCGGGGAACGCATCCGAGACGATCCAGCTCACCGTCGTTGCGCCGGTGCCCGTGACGAAGGGCGGGATCTCCTTTGTGCTGCGCACGACCGGATCCACCGACTTCTACGCGGAGACAGCGGTGTCGCGGTTCGAGGCGGGTGCGATCAACACGCAGGTCAACGCGGACATCGCGAGCATCCAGCAGGACTACGGCAGGACGTTCGTCGCGCGCCCCGAGGTGTATCTCCTCGCGACCGACACGACCTACGCGACCGCGCAGACGCAGATCCTCGGCATCGCGCCAACGTTCGTGACATCACCGACGCTGGTGGACGAGTTCGAGAGCGCCGGCGTGTACTACCTCAAGCGCGTCGCGATGGACCTCGCGCGCATCGGGAACGGGATCCCATTCACGACGGCGCGCCACGAGCTGACGCACATGATGATCGATGAGATCACCGGCGACGAAAGCGTGCCGGCGTGGTTGAACGAGGGATCGGCGCGCCTCGAGGAGTTCACCGTGCCCGGCGCGCAGTGGCGCCGAGTGTTGGATCAGCATCGCGCTGTCTCGATGACGATCAACGGAAGACAGCTCAGCACCAGCGAGCTCACATCGCAGGGCACGTGGAATTCGCGCCAAGGTCTGGTGAGCACGTACCAGTACGCCGAAGCCTCGCAGATCGTGCAGCTGCTCAGAAATGACATCGGCCTCGCGGGACAGATGCAGATCCTGCGGCTGCTCGGCGCGGGCCGCACCTTCGAGGAGGCCTACGGCGCGGTGACCGGGCGGTCGTGGCCCGAGTTCGCGGCGTCGGTACCGGCGCGGCTCCGCGCGATCGCCGCGTCGCCGGGCATCGCGTTCGCACCCGACAGCACCGCTGGTTCCGGTGTGAATGGTCCGACGTTCGTGATCTACGGTTATCAGCCGAACGCGGTCGTCACGCTCTCGATCCGCGGCGCCTTCACCGGCTCCGCCAACAATGGTCGCTCTCAGATGTTGGACGAGTTCGGCGTGTACTGGAGCTGGCTCGGCACCGCATGGCCGGCGGATACGTACACCTTCACGGTCACCACGGGGAGCGGCCCAACGGTCACTGCGACGTTCACCAAAGCGCCCTAGCTGACTACGTCGCACCTCTCGGCACTGCCGCGATCGTCTGGTCCAAAAACGCGAGGAGCCTCGTCCGATCTGGCTCGTGTGTTGAGTGACCGAGAGCGACGACGGGCACGAGCATCGCGATCACCACGACGGCGATGAAGAGCCCGACGAACGGCGACACGATGCCGGTGAAGAACCCCGCCATCAAGACGAGCTCGACAGGAATCAAGACTGTGAGCCAGATCGCAACGATGTACGCGAGGCGACGATCGATCGCCAGACTTATGGGGATGCGTGTCACGGGACCCGTGGTAATGAAACGCCCGGATAGCCGCGGCCGGTAGGCACTCCGGTACGGGAAAACGACAAAGATCGTGAACCCGTGCTTGTCGACCCAGCCGCCGATGTCGCGCCCGGTGAGCCACGTCCACATCTGTGGCAGCGCCTCATTCAGATTCTCGTAGCAGGCCCCTGCCCGAAGTGGAGACGCCAGCTCGAGCGATTCGACCCAGAACGGGTTGAGCACGTGCCGGCGATCGCGAAGCCATCGCAGTGGGGTGAGTCGGAGCAGTACCGTGTCGCGCTCCAGGGCGTGCGGCGCGAATATCAACGTAGCCGCGCGCACAGTCCGCCAGACGCGGTTCACAGCAGCGCCTGACCGCCGTCGTCGCCGCGCAGCCCGAACCCCATCAAGCGATCGAGGCTCACGTGCAGGAGCCAGCCGAGGAGCGGCCACGGGTTGTCCGCGACGAGAAGCAGCAGCGCGCTCCACAACACGATCGGCAGCGTGAAGTTGTGCCACGCGTTGTAGAGCCACACCCCGCGCGGCGGGATGTAGCCCTTTCCCGCTGACGCACCGAACAGGAACGACGGCACGAGGCCGAAGAGGTCCGGCGCGAACAGCCAGAACCAGAACCAAAGCGTGATCTGATCCTTTTGCCAAACCGCGGCGCCGATGAGGAGCAGCGCCAGCGCGAGGTACTCGCTGTGATGCACGACGCGGGCACGCATCACCGCGGTTCGGCTCCGAGATACGCGCGAAGCTTCGCGACGGCAAGGCCGCGGTGCGAGATGAGATGCTTCTCGGGCGCGGGTAGCTCGGCCATCGTGCGGCCATCGCCCGCGATGACGAACAGCGGGTCGTAGCCGAAGCCCTGATGGCCGCGCGGAGCGAGCGCGATCTCACTGCGCACCTCGCCGTCGAAAAGCTCGACGCGGCCGTCGGGCGACGCGAGTGCCGTCATGCAGACAAAACGCGCGCCGCGCGACGTGACGCCATCGAGAAGCGCGAGAAGCTTCTCATTGCGCTCGGTCGCGCTCGCGTCATCACCGAAGAAGCGGCGGCTGCGCAGCCCGGGCGCGCCGCGCAGCGCATCGACCTCGAGGCCCGAGTCATCCGCGACGGTGCGCAGACCGCTCGCGGCCGCGTACGTCCGCGCCTTATGCAGGGCGTTCTCCGCGAACGTCGCGCCCGTCTCGTCGGGCTCCGGCGGGGCGGGATCGAGGTCGTCAGGCACCGCGAGGTCGAAGTCGAGTCCCGCGAGAAGCTCTCGGTATTCGTGCTGCTTCCCGGGGTTCCCGCTCCCGATGAGCAGCCGCTCGGTCACCGCAGGGCGACGCGCTGCGCTTCGATGAGCTGGTTGATGCCGCGAAGCGTCAGGTCCAGGACCTGGTCGAAGTCCGCCTTCGAGAACGGCCGGCCCTCGGCGGTGCCCTGCACTTCGATGAGCTGGCCGTCCGAGTTGGCGACGACGTTCACGTCGGCGTCGGCGATCGAATCTTCGGCGTACGCGAGGTCGAGCATGAGCTCTCCCTTGACGAACCCGGCGGAGACGGCGGCGACGTTCTTGCGCATCGGTGACGGCGCGATCTTGCGCACCGCGTGCGCGAGCGCGACGTAGCCGCCGGTGATCGCCGCGGTGCGCGTGCCGCCATCGGCCTGGATCACCTCGCAGTCCACGATCACGCTGCGCGAACCGAGCGCCTTCAGATCGACGGCGCTGCGCAGCGCACGCCCCACGAGCCGCTGGATCTCGAAGGTGCGTCCGCCGGGCCGGCCGGCGATGCTCTCGCGTTGACTCCGCTCGGGCGTGGACCGCGGCAGCATCGCGTATTCCGCCGTCACCCAACCCTCGCCTTTGCCCTCGAGGAAGCGCGGCACGCTGTCCTGGAGCGTCGCAAGGCAGAGCACGACGGTGTCGCCGAACGAGATGCGCGCGGACCCTTCCGCGAACTTCGACACGCCGACCTCGATCGTGATCGGGCGCAGTGCGTCGTTCGCGCGGCCATCCGGTCGCTTGAACTTGCTCACTCCGTCGTCTTGTCCCAAAGGTCGCGCATCTCGCCGGCAGAGTAAGACTCCAGCGGACGACCGTCGGCGCGAGCGCGCGCCTCGACACGCGCGACATGCTTCATGAACCGTTCGTTCGCCTCGCGCAGCGCGCTCTCGGCATCGAAGCCCTGCTCTCGCGCCGCGCCGACGAGGTCGAAGAGGAGCTCGCCCAGGAACTCCGAGTCGTCCACGTCCACGGGAAGCTCGATGCGCGGCGGGATCATGCGAACGCGCGCCGCGCGCTCCTGCAGCCGCTCGGCGGCAAAGAGCGCCGGAAGATCCTTCGGCACGCCTCCAAGCACGCTCTGTCCGTCCTTCGCACTGTCCGATCCGGCGCGCTCGTCGCGCTTGATGCGCTCCCACTGCCCGAGCAGATCGCCGCCCTCGATCGCGACGCCTTCGAAGACGTGCGGGTGGCGGCGGACCAGCTTCTCCCCCAGGCGGCGCGCGACGTCGGCGATGTCGAACGCGCCCTCCTCGAGGTCGCCGAGCTCGTCGCGCAGCCGATCGAGATCACCGGAGTCAAGCGCCTCCAGCGCTTCGTACGCCTCCTCGAGCAGATGCGGCCGCAGGGACGCGTGCGTCTGCTCGCGATCCCAAGGGCAGCCGTCCGGTGCGCGAAGGCGATAGGCGATGCGGCTGATCGCGGCGACGGACGCGAGATCGACATACGGATCGACCGGCGGAAAGATCACGAAACGTGAATCCAGGGCGATGAAGGACTCGAGGGTGAGCGGGCGCTCGCCGCTCGCACCGAGCGCGGTCAGCGGGTGGAGCGGTGGATAGTGCTTCCGGAGCAGCGTGGTGTCCGGCGCGGCGTCGAGCACGAGCACGACGGTGCGCAGCGTCGAGAACGAGTGGCGGTCGAGCGCGCTCGCGGGGATGACGTCGACGCCGCCGGGAAACCGCGCGAGGAGCCGCTCGAGCGCCTCAGGAAGATCAGCCGTCGAGCTCGTGTCCGGGCACCAGCTTCTGGACGCCGTGCGCCTTCTTCTGCTGCTGGAGCCAGTACGTGTATGCGTTGTCCTTGATCTTCGTCTTCTGGGCATCCTCGAGCGCGCGCGCCGGATCCTTCTCGAGGATCTTATCTCGTTCTCGAGGCTGATGTCGGTCAGCATGCCGCGCGCGTACCAACCGAGCTCGCCGCCGTTGTCCTTGGTCGCGCTGTCCTCCGAGAACTGCTTCGCGATGTCGGAGAACTCGGTGCCCGCGTCGAACGCCTTCTGGATGTCGGCGACCTTCTTCAGCTGATCGGCGTACGTCTGGAAGTCGCCGCCCGCGGTCGGGAACGGCGTCGCGACCTGGATCCACGCGACCTTCACCTGCTGCGTCGGCGACTGCGTGTTCTGCTCCTGCGCGCGCTTCGTGTACTCCTCGCGCAGCAGCTCGTAGCGAGCGCGCGCCTTGATCTCCGCCGCGGGGATCCCGTACGAGAGAGCGCGCTTCACGAAAGCGTTCTCCTCGGGTCCGCGCGTCTCCAGCACCTGAAGGATGTGGTAGCCGAACTGGCTCTTCACCGGGTCGGAGACCTGCCCCAGCGGCAGGGCCTTCGCCGCGTCCTCGAACTCCTTCACGAACTGGCCCTTCGAGACCCAGCCGAGATCGCCGCCCGACTGCGAGTTGCTCGAGTCGTCGGAGTTGTCGGCTGCGAGCTTGTTCCAGAGGGTCTGGTCGTTGGGGTCCTGCTTCAGCTGATCGGCGATCGCGCGCGCCTTCGCGAGCGCGACGGAGTCAGCCAGATCCTTGTCGTCGCCCTTGGGCGTGATGAGGATGTGGCGCGGGTGGTACTCGCCGAAGTCCTCGTTGTACTTCCCGTCGATCGCCGCCTGGTCGTACGTGACCCCGTCCTCGCGCGCAGCGGAGTTCAGGATCGCCTCCTCGACCAGCGCGTCGAGCGCGACGCCTTCGTATTCGGCCTTCTGCGTGAGGACCTGCGGATCGTTCTCGTAGCCGGGTGGCACGCCGAAGTCGACGTAGAAGCGAACGTACTGGTACGCCAGCTCGCGCTTGTACTCGCGCAGCGATACCGCGTGGCCGTCGAACATCAGCGCGGGCTTGAGGTTGTTGTCGTAGTACCGGGAGGACGCGGCCCAGGCCACCAGGCCCAGCGTGAAGAACAGGATCGCCGAGAAGATCGTGACGATGATCGTCTGCTGGCGACGCTCGCGCTGCCACCGCGCCATGCGCTGACGCTGCGTGAGTCGCGGAAGAGGGATACGACGTGCCACGGGGACCCGAATTGTACCGGCTAGCCGACCCGCCGATAGACGGCGAGCGTGTCGGCGGCGGCCCGATCCCACGAGAAGCGCGCGGCTCGCGGCTTCGCACGCGCACGCAGCTCGCGCTGCTTCGCCTCGTCCTCGAGATACCCGACGAGCGCGTCGCCGAGCGCGTTCGGATCGGTGGGCTCGACGAGCACACCGGCGTCGCCGACGACCTCCTCGACCGCGCCGGCGCGATAGCCGACGACCGGCGTCCCGGCGGCGAGGGATTCGAGCGGCGTCAGGCCGAAGCCCTCGAGCAGCGCCGCGTGGAGGAGGCACTCCGCGCCCGCGTACAGAGCCGCCAGCGTCGCGTCGTCAACGTGGCCGGTCACGACGATCCGCTCGCGCGGCGCGCGCGTCGCGTCCAGCGCGCTCGTGAGGAACGAGGAGAGCTTCCCGAGCTCGCCGGCGATGACGAGGCGAAGGTAGGGATGCGTCGCGGCTGCGCGGGCGAACGCCGCGAGAAGGCCCTCCATGTTCTTGCGGGGGTCGAACTGGCCGACATACAGAACGTACCGACCGGGCACGCCAAAAGTTGCCGCGACGCGCCGTCCCTCTTCGGCAGAGGGTGGGGCGAACTCGGTATCGACTGCCTCGGGAATCGTCGTCACGCGCTCCGGCGGCACGTGGAGCAGATCGATGACGTCGCGGCGGGTCGCCTCCGAAACGGCGATGATCGCGTCGGCACGCCGCGCGAGCGCGTACTCCCAGGCGTGCCCGACACGCGCGTGCGGAAGGCGGAGGTAGTGCTCCGGCCAACGGAGCGGCGCGAGGTCGTGGATCGTGATCACCGCGCGGCACGTCCGCAGCGCGGGCAGCCCGAGCTGTGTCGAGTGATACACGCGCGGGCGCGCGACCGCGAGCTCGGCCGAGAGCAGCACCGGATCGACGGCGAGCATCGAGAGCTCGGGCCGGCGAAGACGCAGCGTGTTGAGATCGCGATGGGGTGGAAGCGGCGATGGATCGGCCGATGGGAAATTGCGGAGGCGCAGCAGCGTCCACTCGATGTCATCCGGCGCGAGGCGCGCGAACGCCGCGAGCAGGTTGCGTGTGTAGCGACCGATACCGCGAACACGGGCCACCGTTTGCAGATGGCGCGCATCGAAGGTGACGCGCAAGGCACATAGACTAGCCGCACGTTCATCTCCGTCGTCGTTCCCACGTACAACGAAGTCGGTTCACTGCGCCACCTCGTGCCGCTCACCCGACGGCACCGCCGATCTCGCCGAGTCATACGCCGATGTCCATCCCGTCAAAGTGGTGCGCAGGCCGGGCAAGGCCGGGCTCGCATCCGCAGTGCTCGCGGGATTCGCGCAGGCGCGCGGCGATGTTCTCGTCGTCATGGACGCCGATCTCTCGCATCCGCCGGAGGCCGTCCCGCGCTTGGCCGCGGCGATCGAGGAGGGCGCCGATCTCGCGGTCGGCAGCCGCTACGTGAAGGGCGGCGGCACCGAGGATTGGCCGCTGAAGCGGCGCGTCGTTTCGCGCGCGGCGTGCCTCTTGGGAAACGTGCTCGTCCCGATCCGCGACTGCACGTCGGGGTTCTTCGCGATCCGGAAGTCGGCGATCGAGGGCGTCAAGCTCAATCCGATCGGATTCAAGATTGGTTTCGAGGTCATGGCGCGTGCGCATTACAAGAAGGCGGTCGAGATCCCCTACGTCTTCCGCGATCGTGAGCTGGGTAAGTCGAAGTTCGGTCGACGCGAGATCGGCCAGTACCTCGTGCAGCTAGGACAGGTCGCGCGCGACAAGGTCTTTCGCCGAACTTCGCCTTAAGGATTGAACTCGAATCGCGCTTGCTCGAGGGTGATCGAGCGCCGACCGCTAATGGGGAAGGGATCCAGCCCTGATACTGGGTTCAGGTCCACGAGACGGATCACGCCCACGGTGGCAAGGCTGCTGCTCAGTAGGGTGATGTCCGCGTCCCGCAGATCGGGGAGTCCCTGCGCCACGCCCGTCGCCCAGGCCTCCAGGTACTGCGTGGTCGCATTTGAGCCCGTTCCGCCGCCGGGCCCACCAGAACTCAGCGCCGCTTCGAACTGAACGGCGTCGAAGTGCGGAACTCCGGGAACAAACTGGTGGCGGCCGAGTGCGCCTGCCGGGGCTGGGACCTTTGGCACGGAGAGGTGGAGACCCCGCAC
>WNFK01205411.1_pt2 | contig 14838 bp, 15 predicted proteins | sample 5400281 | NCBI WGS metagenome assembly WNFK01 (sample SAMN13153350, study PRJNA577476) | soil metagenome | isolation source: 20 cm soil on Douglas fir-dominated hillslope | place: USA:California | collected 2013-09-17 | reverse complement strand
GTTGCAGCGCAGTTGCGCCGGTTGCTGCGGCGCAAGGCGGAATCCACGGAGGGAGCACTGAGCGCGTCCGCGCTCGTGCCACGCCCTTTCGGCCGAGTGCGGTGGCAGCGCGCACTTCAGCTAGCGGGACTGGCCGTGCTGCCTCTGCTGATCTCCGAAAGTATCGCAGTGGTTCCCGATGGAACCGCCGGCGTGCGCCTGAGCCAAATCTGGGGAGCGCGGCCCGGCACGCTGTATCCCGGAGTGCATCTCGTCACGCCGCTCGTTGACAGCGTGGCCCTGTACGACACGCGCGAGCAGGTCTATACGACCTCATCCCATGCTCCCGCGAAACCCGACAGCGAAGTGCTCACCGTGCAAGCCCGCGAAGGTTTGATCATCGGTATTGCCGTTAGCGTGCGTTACCGCCTTGATCCGCAAAGGCTGAACACCATCCATTCGAATCTTCCGCAGCCTGTCGGCGAAGAAGTCGTCGGACCGGTTGTCTCCACGATTTATCGCCAGCTCGCGCCCAATTACCAAACGCGTGAAGTCTTTGCTTTGAAGCGCGAAGAGCTGCGCACCAAGGCCGCGGAACTCATTAAGACGCGTCTTGCCTCGGACGGCATCGTCGTTCGCGAAGTGCTGCTGCGCGATATTCAACTGCCTGCCGAATACGCCAAGGGCCTCGAGGGCTTGCTTATCAAGGAACAGGAGAACGAACAGCTCGAAACCGAACAGCAAATCAAGCAGAAGCAGGTAAAGATTGCCGAGCTTGAAGCCGAAGCGCAGAAATCCCGCGACGTGAAACAGGCCGAAGCGCAAGCACAAGTGCGCGTTCTGCAAGCGAAGTCTGAATCCGACGCGATGCAGTACACCTTGCCGCTGAAGCAGAAACAGATTGAACAATCCAAACTCGAAGCCGAAGCCCGCAAGGAAGCGACACTGCAAAATGCGGAAGCCGCCGCGCAAGCCAAAATCATTGACAGTAAAGCTGAAATCGAGCGCCAGAGGAATCTCGCGGACGCCGAAGCCAACCGTATTCGCGTCACCGCCGATGCGGAAGCGAATCGCATCCGCGTGACTGCCGCAGCCGACAGCGAACGCATGAAGTTTGAAGCCGCCGTGTTGAAACAGAACCCAATGCTGATTCAAAAAATCATCGCCGAGCGTCTCTCCGACAAGCTGCAAATCATGATGGTTCCGGTGGATGGGAAGAATTTCTTCGCGAACGACGTGTTCCGGTCGGCATTTAACGGCACGGCGAATGGTTCCGCGTCAGGTGAAGAGGATGCAGAAGGAGATTCGCCGCAAGCTGGTTTGTCCGCGCAGAAGCGCGGCAACCGCAAACCGTAAGAGATGGCGGCGGGCAGCGATGTCCGCCGAACAGCGCCCGCCAAAACCCCTGTGGGTGGCGCGGTGCGCGACGCTGGAAAGGAAAAGGCCATGACCGCATTCCGCCACCACAGAGCGGCAGAACAGAATTCGGCAAGCACCGCCGCGCTTCGCCGGGTCGCGATCAGCCTCAGCCAGCGCCGCGCACTGCGCCATCCGGCAGGCGCCCCCAAGAAAAATACGAGTTCCGCAGTGAGTATGAAAAAAAAGATTCGGGAGGAAGTGATGAACGGAACATTTACGCAAAGAACTGCAATCCCCAGAACGCACAATTTCTCGACTCGCATCGCCGGCGGCATCCTTGCAGGACTGCTTGCTCTCTTCGTGCCGGCCGCATCGACAGCCACGCCCGCCGAACGCCGTGTGGACGTCAGCCGCGACCTCGACCGCGTCAAAATCGAAAATCTGCAGCGCTGGGTTAGCTCTGGTCACGAAGAATGGTGCAAGGACGCGCGCCTCGTCGCGATGGATGAGCTTCGCCGAGTCGCGCCAACGTTCGGTGGTAATTCCGCCGACTTCGATGCACTTCCGCTCGACACTGAATCCTCGGATGCGCAGCGAGCGGTATTCGTCTGGTCCTCACCTGATGGTCGCGCCACCTACCGCGTCACCGTCGAGCGCTTCGGTTGGCTCTTGCCCATCGCGGGCGACGCCAACGCCATCGTCTGGGTTCCAACCCATGCCGAAGTCATCGCGCATCGCTAAGTTTCCCCTTGGTCACGGGGAGCCGTGCGGGGCCGCCGCTGCATGTCCAGGGCTGGAGGGCGGCGCGCCCCGCGTAACGGTTTGCAGGCGTGCTATCATCGCTTTGCACTGCCGTGTCCCAAATACCTGCTCGTCTCTTACCGCGAACTGCAATTTTCTGCGCAATTCTTTTTTTATTTTGGATTCCCAATATGGAGGCGCGCGATGACTCGGCCGAGCATCATGTCCGCGAACTCGCACATCGCGTTTCCGCAGAATTACCGCGAAATAAAATGAACTGCGTCAATTGGAACAATCACGATGCCGTTTCCGAAACGCCGTATCTGTTTTCCTCGAACGGACTCCGGCACAAATCGTAATAACCGCCGGCGTGGAAAATGGCGGCAGCAATCAGTATTTCCTCGCAGCCATTCCGCGTGCGGGAATTCCTATGGAAAGTAGTAGCTCTTCCACGCCACGCCTTGAAAAAGAGCTGCTTTGGCAGCAAAGTGACCGAATTCTCGACGCGCTCTTTCTCCGCGGTGAGAACGGCATGAGCGATCGCCTGCTGGTTCTATCCAAAGATTCTCTGACCACCTACGAAAAGGAGTCGGGCGCCTGGAAGGCCACGCAATCAAAACCCCTCGGTGAAGCCGCCGTCACAGAACGCGCGCCGCGTGGCGAACTTTACTTCAGCCCGGATCAGCCCGATCGCCTTAAAATTATCCTTGCGGGGAAATCCTGCCAAACAACTTTGAGTGATGCCTCGGCGCTTAGTTGCCAGCAAAGCTCAGAAAACACACGGACCGGTATGTTGCTGGCCTCGACTTGCGATTCGCACGTGTGGTGGCTACGCGCTGACGGCGGCGATGTGACTGTTTCGGATCATCTCGAACTCGTGAATCCTTCGCTCCCACAAACGCAAACATCAATCGCCGAACTTTCGATGCCAGGCCCGGTTCTTTCCCTCTCTTCCGGCGAAGCGCTGCGCGCGGACACGGCTGCTGTCTTCAATCTCGCAACGGGAAACTATGAGGTCTATCGCATTGTGCTGGCCTGCGGTTTCTAAGCGCCTCGCCGCGCTTTTCGTGCTTTTTCTTTTTGCGTCGGCCGCGCTTGCGTCCACGAAACCGCGCTATGGTGGTGTTCTGCACGTGGAACTTCTGGCTCAGTCCGCAACCGTCGACCCGCGCCAATGGAAGGTCGGCTCGCGCGACTTCGCCGCAAACGAACGCCTTGCCGCGCTGGTCTTCGATCGCCTCATTTCGCTCGATAATTACGGCCGTTTCATCCCGCAACTCGCCACCGAGTGGTCACATGATGCTTCCCTTCGCCGCTGGCAATTCACGCTTCGTGCTGGTGTGAAATTTTCAGACGGCGCTCCACTCACGGCAGCTGACGCAGCCGCGGCGCTCGCGCCACTTCTCCCCGAAGGACTCCAAGTCTCCGCATCCGGCAACAGCGTTATCTTCCAATCTTCCGAATCGCGCCCCGACCTTCTCGAACTCCTTGCCTCTGGCCGATTTTTTATTTTCCGCGCCGCACCAGATGGTTCGCCTCTCGGCACAGGCGCGTTCACGCTCGACGAAGTCTCCAAAAGCGCCAGGGCCGCGCCCGATTCGTCCGCAACGTCACAATCGTCAACGCAACATCTTCACTTTTCCGCAAATGAATCCTGCTGGGCTGGCCGCCCGTTTCTCGATGCAATCGACGTTACTCTCGGCGTTCCGCCGCTGCGCGCACTCTTCGATCTGCAGGTCGGCAAAGCCGATATTGTCGAGCTCGCTCCAGACGTCGCTCGCCGCGCCAATCAGTCCAACGTCCGCGTCTGGTCTTCCTCACCTCTCACGCTATACGCGCTACGTTTTGATGTCGCCCAGCCACAAGCCGCAAGCGAAAAACTCCGCGAAGCGCTCTCGCTTTCTCTCGATCGCACGACCATGGCCGGAGTGTTGCTTCAAAAGCAAGCCGAACCAGCGGCAGCTCTTTTGCCGCAGTGGCTCTCGGGATATGCTTTTCTTTTCCGTTTGGAGATGGACCTCGATCGCGCGAAGGAGTTGCGTGCTTCGTTACCGGCAAATGTCGCGGGAGGGACTTCGCCGTTGCGCTTGCAGACAGATACTCCCGGAGACCTCGCGCGTTTGCTTGCAGAGCGAGTTGCTGTGAACGCGCGGCAAACTGGCCTTTCCGTGCAGCCCTTGAGCAAGGCCGCGCTTCACGACGCCAACGCCCATGCGCCGGAAGCCGCCGACGTGCATCTTTTTGCGTGGAGATTTTCTTCTCTCTCGTCCGGCGAAGAGTTGCGTTTGCTGGTGAAAGCAACACACATGGAAGAAATTAAAGAAGGCAGCTTCGCCGATCCGGATCGGCGCTATGCTTGGGAACGGAAAATTTTGGAGGAACGAAAATTGATGCCGCTCGTGGCACTCCCGGAATACGCAGGCCTCGCGCCCGCTGTTCGTGATTGGCAGCCAAACTCCTGGGGCGAATGGCGCCTTGCGGATGTTTGGCTGGAACCATCCGCGCAGAAAAACGCGCAGCCCTCCGCCACCACGAACCAGGGAGTGCGCCCGTGAGCTTCCGCACAAAACTTTTTTGGGTTTTCCTGATCACGGTCCTTGTCACTGTTTCGGTAGTCGGCTATGCGGTTACCTATTACGCCCGCACCGCGTTCGAGGAAATCGATCGCGAACGCACCGAAGCCCTCGTCGCCCAGTTTCAAAAGGAATACGTGCAGCGCGGCGAAGAAATCGCGCGGCAGATCGAAAATATCGTCAATTCGGAAATCACCGTTCACATGGCTCTCGATCTCGCGAATCCCAATTCCGACCAATCGCTTTATTTTCGCGACGCGGCGGGAATCGAGCAGGACCATGGCATCGATTTCGTGGAAATTGTGAACTACCAGGGCACGCTCATCTCTTCCGCGCAATATCCCGCGCGCGTTGGCTATAAAGAAGATTGGGTCACGCAGGTAAAGGATTGGCGCGAGGTCGGCCCGTTTCTTCGCAAGGAAGAGTTGCCGGACGGATTCGATCTTTCGCTCACTGTCGTGCGCGCTTTGCCCGTAGCCGAAAAAAATCTCTATATCATCGGCGGCAAGAAAATGGACCGACGTCTTTTGGCCTCGCTGGTTTTGCCCGCGGGTATGCGGGCGCTGCTTTATCGCAACCTCGATCCGAATTTCTCCGCGGCGCAACTCATCGATTCGAACGACACCCTGCAAAATCCCGAACGATTTGAGTCACTAATAAATCAAGTCCGCAAGCAGCCTCAGCCGCTTGTGAAAACCGTAGACTGGACCGGCGATGCGGTGGATGCAGAGACCTTTCATTCCATCCCGCTCATCGGTCGCAACAGCGAAGTCCTCGGCGCGCTTCTCGTCGGCAGTTCTCGCCGCGAACTCGTGCTGCTCACGCGTAAAATAGTCTGGATAGCTGCAGTTGTTGGCGTAGCCGCACTGCTCATCGGCTTGATTCTTACCTGGTGGATTTCGCGCCGGATTACCCGGCCCCTCGAAGAACTCGCCGAAGGCGCGCGCGACGTAGCTTCGGGCCGCTGGGATCGGCACATAGACATACGTGGCGGCGACGAAGTTGGCCAGCTCGCCGGCGCGTTCAATGACATGACGCATACACTCGCTTCGCAAAAGGAGCGCCTCGTGCAGGCCGAGCGAGTTGCCGCTTGGCGCGAACTCGCGCGCCGCCTTGCCCACGAGTTGCGCAATCCTCTTTTTCCTCTGCAAATCACCGTGGAAAATCTCCAACGCGCGCGCCAACTCGCTCCGGACCAGTTTCAGGAAGTGTTCAACGAATCCACATATTTTTCAAAAATGCCGGCGCCGCAATTCACACGCGTGCGCGTAACCGAAGCCCTGCGCGATGCCATGCGTCTTTTCGAGCCGCAATTCAATGCCGTCGGCAAGCCGCCGATCGCTACCGAACTCTTTCTTGGGGAATCACTGCCGGAAGTGGATGCTGATCCCGACCTTCTCCACAAAGCGTTTCAAAATCTGATTCTCAACGCTCTGGACGCCATGCCTTCCGGCGGTACGCTCAAACTGCGCACGTCGGAAAACGACGGAAAGGTGCGCATCGAAATCAGCGACACAGGCAAAGGACTCACTCCTGAAGAATGTTCGCGCCTCTTTACTCCGTATTACACGACGAAACAGCTTGGCACCGGCCTCGGGCTTGCCATCGTGCAGTCCATTGTGAGCGATCATCACGGCACGATCTCTGTCTCCAGCGAAGAAGATCGCGGCACAACTTTCCGTATTGATTTGCCGCAACGGCAGTCTGGCGTTGTCTTAAAACCCGCTGTTGAAGAAAAGAAAACCGACGCCGAAGAAGCCGCCAAAGCCACGGTCGCTAACGAAGGATGAACGGCTCCACGCGCGAAATCTCCATGACGCAAAAAGCGCATCTCCTTCTCGTGGATGACGACGCCAACACCTTGGCTTCGCTCTCCCGTGCCTTTCGGATGGCCGGCCACGAAGCCACCGTCTGCGATAACGCCGCCCGCGCCACCGAACTTCTAAAATCCGAAAAATTCGATCTGATTTTTTCAGACGTGGTCATGCCCGGAAAGAGCGGCCTCGAATTTCTGGAAGAAATCCGCAATGCCGGCGTGCGCACGCCGCTGATTCTCATCTCCGGCCAGGCAAATATCGAAATGGCTGTGCGCGCCACGAAGCTCGGCGCGCTCGATTTTCTGGAAAAGCCCCTCTCGACGGACAAATTGCTTCTCACGGTAGAAAACGCGCTTCGTCTCTCTCGCCTTGAAACGGAAAACCGCGAGCTTAAGCAGCGCCTCGGCAAACACACGCTCGTCGGCAGCGGCCCCGCGATGAAAAAACTTCAATCGCAGATTGACCGTGTCGCCGCAAGCGAGACGCGCGTTTGTATTTTGGGAGAAACGGGAACGGGCAAGGAACTCGTTGCCCGAGCCATCCACGAGCGTTCACCGAGGAAAGATGCGCCGTTCATCACGCTCAATTGCGCCGCGGTTCCGGCCGAACTTATCGAGTCCGAACTTTTTGGCCACGAAAAAGGCGCATTCACCGGGGCCGCCTCGCGCCACGTCGGCAAATTCGAGCAAGCTGAAGGCGGAACACTTTTCCTCGATGAAATCGGTGATATGCCCGTCGCCATGCAGGCCAAACTTCTGCGCGTTCTCGAAGAAGGTGAAGTCGAGCGCGTCGGCGGCGATAAACCGGCCAAAGTAAACGTCCGCGTGGTCGTCGCAACGCACCGCAATCTAGAGGATCTCGTCAAACAGAACGCCTTCCGCCGCGATCTTTTTCACCGCATTTACGTTTTCCCTCTTGCGTTACCGCCACTGCGCGAACGTCCAGAAGACTTTTCGGCGCTCGTCGCTCACTTCTCCGGACAAGTCGCCGCACAAAATGGCTGGAAGGAGAAAACCTTTTCCGAAGACGCCATCAAAGAATTGAAGAATTATCCTTGGCCTGGAAACATTCGCGAGCTGCGTAATGTCGTCGAACGCCTTGTCTTGCTTGCCGAAGGCGATGCAGTGGAAAGAGAAGAGGTCCAGTTAACTCTGCCGGCTACAACCGGTAACAATAGTTCGGCGGCGTCTGGGGCTCTCACTGCGGGCGGCACGCTCGCGGAACGCACCGAATCTTTTGAAAAGGAAGTCTTGCTAGCGGAAATTCGCCGCAACAATTTTCACATGACCAACGTTGCGCGTGCCCTCGGCCTCGAACGTAGCCACCTCTACAAGAAATGTCAGCAACTCGGCATTGATCTGCAATCGCTCCGTAAACCCGAATAGGCGTCTTTCAGCCGGTTATCCCTACGGATGGCGAACCGGCAACGCGTAGAGTTGTATAAGAAAAAATACCAAGCCCACGCCCGCGGAAAAAAGAAACGCCGTAAGCGGTTCGATTCCGTGCACCTCTTGAAACACCATCACGAATACCGCAATCCACGCGATTCCGCCCAGCAAAGGCCCAACAAAAGGAATCAGCAAGAGAACGTACACAATCGATCCCAGAAACAACGGGCCAAGCAATTGCTTGAATTTTCCGGTTCCTTGCGCGAACCATTTCGACAGCAGATGGCAAATGCCCACTCGAAGTAGATCCAGGGCCGCAGCTGCTATGAGCAGAATAGCCACTGACGAGGCGACGATGGTTGCGTGTTCGAACCGCCCGGCCAGCAGGAACCGAACGATCGGGATGGCAAGCTGCATCGAAACCGCGAACGCATACACAATCACGCCGTACAGAATCGCCCGCGGATCATTCATGGTTCGCTGAATCGCGCCATCATCCCATGTTGCAATTCGAAATGCCTCGCCGAGATAGTGTCCCAGCGCAAATCCCTCCGGCGGGGCGGGAACGTCGGAAACAGGGCTCGCTGCGGCCACACCCGCGCAATTGTGAGCCACCCCGTAGTCCTGTCCGCACACGGCACATTTCATGGTTTCAACTCCTCAAAAAATTGCCGGGAGTCTAGCACATTCGCCACGTCACAAAAATAAAACCAACGGCTCGCTCTGGCCACGCAAACTTTCCGTGTGCGACAATTGCTCCGATGAATCCGCTCGTCCCGATAAGCTCTTCCATCGCCGCTGCGTGCGCAGGCGTCATCGCATACGCGGCGACCTATCCACGTGCGCAACTCTTCGGCGAAACGCTCTACCGCACGAACTCGCCGCGCAAACTTGCGATTACCTTTGACGACGGCCCCAATCCTTCGCTAACTCCGAAACTTCTCGATCTCCTTACAAAGCACGAAGCCCGCGCCACGTTTTTCGTGATCGGAAGCTTCGTTCGCGAGTGTCCCGATCTCCTTCGGGAAACTGCCGCCCGCGGCCACGTAATTGCCAATCACACCGAGTCTCATCCAAATCTGTTTTGGCTCGGCCCTGGCGCAATTCGCAGCGAACTCCAGCGATGTCATGAAGCAATCGGCGCCGCGATTGGTGCAACGCCAAAGTGGTTCCGTCCACCGTTCGGTTTTCGCAACCCCTGGGTGGTCATAGCCGCCGCCGATCTCTCGATGCGCACCGTCATGTGGACCTTGCTTCCGGATGACTGGAAGCCGCGGCCTGTGGAAAAACTAATTGGCAACCTGCAGCCGATCGCTGACCGCGCGCAGCAAAGTCTTGCTTCACGATCGGCCACTGGCGACATTCTTTGCCTCCACGATGGTGGCCACAGGGCCCTCAACGCCGACCGCACCCATACGCTCAAAGCGCTCGAGCATTGGCTTCCTCGCTGGCGCGAAGCTGGCTTCGAATTTGTTACAATTGAAGAAGCGGTGCGCATTCCCGCCACTTAGTCATGGACAATCGCGCGTTTTACAACGAACGGGAAGAAAACAAACCGACGAAACTGCTCTGCCCGAGCTGCCGCAATGAATTCACCGCTTCGGTTCGTTGGAAGGTTTGTACCAAGAAAAAAGAACTGCCGCGCGGCGCAGGCTCGGAAGACCGCAGCAAGTTCGCTAAGGCAACTTCCTACATGGTTCGTCTTGACGACCTCGTCGCCTGCCACAAATGCCGCAAGCGCATCGAACTCACAGGCCAGTCCACAGTGTTAATCAACGACAGTCTCGGCGATCGCAACGCCGACCCTGAAAACTTCGGCAACCGCTGACTTTAGTTTTCAGATTTCCGGGTAGAGTTCAAAAAACGCCTGAACCGACTCGTGAAACGTTGCTTCAATCTCTTCCTTACTCCCCTCAATCAAGTGCATTGCCACGCGCGCCGTTTTTCCATTCTTTAGCACCACCGTCGCCTCACGCACTTCCGCCAAATCCTCTTGTGGCAGCAATCGCAATCCGTAGATCAAAGCCAGCTTGGCCATTTGCTTCTCCATTCTTCAACAAGCTGCTCCAGCCTGCACAAGCCATAGCATCCTTGTCAAATCTGCCCCGGCAAGCCACCACATGAAATCAAAACCCTTCATACAAATTTTCCCAAGTCTGGCGCTCGCCGATTCGCCAGCTTCCAATCGTTGCTAACCCATTTCTTTTCTGCACGGTATTCGCATGTTTTCTTGCGAATCGCTCTTTACGACTATGGCGCGACCCGTGCTTCTGTCCTCTTCAACACAAGGTTCCAGGAGGACACATGCATCGCAGTCACGTTCCTACTCTGCTCTTCTCGGCTATTGCCCTAATCGCTGTCTCGCCCCTCGGCGCGCAAACACCACAAGAACCAGACGCCTTCGATCCGGCGTTCCTGGCGGCTCCAGCCGATCTTCCCGTCGAACTTATCGGCACTCAAACTCAATCCGCCGGCCCACGGCCTGCCGCTCCTGCGCCGGTCGAATCTCCGGCGGCAGAGTTTCGCCGAATTGTTCAAGAGTTAAGAATTCACAAGCATCAATACGTTCATTGCAGGCTCAAGACAGGCAAAATCCTTACCGGGCAAATCAAGGATGCCGGTTTCGAAGCCTTCTCTATCCAGACCGACGTCTTGGGAAAGCATCACCGCGTCCGATACGAAGACCTGGCTGAAGCCCCTCGTCCCGTCCCTGCCGTTGGCACTCGGTTTAAGCAAAGCGCGCAATGGGCTGGAATCGGCGCACTCGTCGCTGTCGCCATTCCGCTTCTTTTTGTTCTCTCACCCCTCCTATATGCTAGCGGAATGGATTTATGCTAGCCGCATGGATTGTTGATGGCGTTGATCCTGAGCCTCGATTGCCCGCCGTTTCCTGCCATGCGGGATCATGGACGGATACATCCGTATGTCCTACTATTTGCATCAGAAGGAACAGTTCGGAGGACCTCATGATTCCCAACGCTATCCACCCTAGAAAATTCGCGCTATCCCTTGTAGCGATTTTCGGCCTCGTTGCGCTAGCCCATGCCCAGGAATCCGTCGGACCGCAAACATCCGCGCCTCCGCCCGTTCCTCCGGCGCATCAAAATGCGGAGCACACACCTAACGGGCAAAAAATCTCCGTCCCCGCAGGCACTCGCCTCGCCGTAGTTCTCGAAAACGGAATCAGTACACACAGCGCGCATCCCGGCGATTCGCTCTATTTCCACACTTCGTTTCCCATTACGCAAAACAATCATGTGGTCATTCCCGTCGGTTGCTACATTCGCGGTTCGCTCCTCGAAAGCAAGCGCCCCGGCCACATCAAAGGGAAGGGTGAATTTCGCCTTCGCCTGGAATCATTGATCTTCCCGAGTGGCTACACCGTGGATTTGCTTGCCGCACCGCGCAGCGTGGATTCGGGAGGCAGGGAAACGACGGATTCTGAAGGCAAAGTCACTGGCCCCGGCGGCAAGGGCAAAGACGTTGGCACGGTTGCCGCAACCACAGTTACCGGCGCGGGTATTGGCGCTATCGCTGACGGCGGCAAAGGTGCCCTCGCGGGCCTCGCGGCAATTTTGCTTACGCGCGGGCCGGATGCTCAAATCCCCCGCGGCTCGGCCATGGACATCGTTCTTGAGCGCGATCTGACGCTCGATGCTGGAATGTTGGATTTCGAGGGCACGGGCCGTCCGATGCACGCCACTCGATCGGCCGCCCGTCGCGACCGCGAAGAACAATAGCCCTACATTATTCCCGAGAATTTTGCAGACCTAATACGTCGAAGCGCGAGTTTGTTTTTCCACGCCGGCAAATCGCAACGGACTGTATCGCTCCCAATCCGTGCTCACATTCCCAACCGTAATCCACTCACGAACAAGCTTCGCGGTAATCGGCGTCAGCAGTACGCCGCTGCGGAAGTGTCCCGTCGCGATCACCAGGCCCTGCAAATCCGTCGGCCCCAGAATCGGCAAATGATCCGGCGAATCCGGCCGCAATCCCGCCCACGCTTCTTCCATGCGCGCGTTTTCGAGTGCGGGTGCTAGTTCAATCGCCGCCGAAAGTAATTTCTTTTGCCCACCGGCCGTCAGCGTCTTATCGAACCCCGCGTACTCCACGGTCGCGCCTGCCAAAATCCGCCCGTCGTTCCGGGGCACCAAATAAATGTCATCTCCCCACAGCACGCGCTCGATGCTCGCTTCCGGGCATACCAAAGAAATCATTTGCCCCTTCGCCGGCCGCACCGGCGCATATCGTTCCGCGCCTCGGATCTGCGCCGAAAAACATCCTGCTGCAATCACCGTATGCACCGTCGAAATCTTTTCTCCGCCCACGACGAATCCTTTGCATACATCGCCTTCAATCCAAGCCGATTCCACGCTCCTTCCTGCAAAAATCTCCCTGATGCTTCGGCAGGCCGCAGCACCGCCGCTTCCACGTCTCCTCGCAAACTCGGCTCAAGTTCCCGCGCATCCGCTGAGCTCAGCGGTTCCGCCCGCAATCCCAATCCATGATGCAGCGCGATGATCGTGCTCAATTCCTCGCGCGCATGCCGCGAAGTCAGCACTCCCAGCGTCCCCTTCGCCCGATAACCCACGCTTTCCCCGGAAAGCTCTTCCACCTGCGCAACAAATTCCGGATACAACGCCATACTCGCTTTTCCCAGCGACACCAGCGCTATCATTCCCGGGCTCTCCGGCGCTGGCGAAAGAATTCCCGCGCTCGCCCACGAAGCTTCTTTCCCCGGTTCCTGTTTGTCGAAAAGTCCCACGCGCAATCCCGAGCGCGTCAATTCCAACGCAATCGAGCCGCCGATCAGGCCGGCGCCCGCAATCGCAACGTCAAACGTTTTCATGGTCAGATTCTATCGCAATCGCACAAACACCGGTGGGGGACGCCGGCGCGTTCCTGACGATCTAAAAAGAGGCAACCAACTCTTCAGACAAAATCTGCGCCTTTTTCGCTAGAGTTCTGGCGCGCGCCCAGTCTCCTTCGCCGCTCACTTCCCGCGCCTCAGTCATGAATCCTTTTACTTTTGAAACCATGTCATTCTGCACCGCCGTCAATTTTCTTTTCCGAGCCAGCGCCAGATTTTTCTCAATGATTCCCGCGCTTTCCGCGAACTGCTGTTGCGCCGCCGCCGTCTCCTGCGGGCTCAACTCCGGAACCAGCATCTGCGTTTTTCCACCATTGACAGTTTCCGATTGCGGTGAAGCTGCAACGTGCGGCCGCGCAGGCACTGGCCTTGAGCCAAAAAGTTTTCCGTTGTTCGGCGGAGGTTCCACACGAAAATCCGGCGCAATATCCGCAGCTTCCGTTGAACCATCTCCATGAGCAAGCGGCGCGTTCGGATGCACCAGCACTGCGGTAGTCCACGGTACTGCGCGCGCTTTTCGTTCCGCGCAGCCTCCGAGCGTCACCAGCGCGGCGCACGCAAAAACTGCACATGCCGCTTGTTCAACGCACGCCCGCGCAAATGAATTCTTTTGTTGGGTCCCCATCAGGCAGCCAGCGGCAGCTCAATTCGAAACGTCGTGCCGCGCCCCACCTCCGAAGTAAAATCAATCGAACCGTTGTGAAGTTGGATAATCCGAAACGTGCTCGCAAGTCCGATTCCGCTTCCGCCGGGCCGCGTCGTGAAAAAAAGCTGAAAAATCTTCTGCCGGTTCTCCATGGGAATTCCTTTGCCCGTGTCCGCCACGGAGATTTCCGCCATTTCCGCGCGCCGGCTTAGCCCCAGGCGAATCTGCCCGCCACCCGGCATCGCTTCCACCGCGTTCAGCACCAGATTCAGCACGGCCTGCTTCAATAAATCGCGGTCCACAAAAACCTCCGGCACATCCGCGGGCAGCGATTGCACCATTTCCACGTTTGCTTTTTGCAATTGTGGCCGCGCCACGTCCAGCACTTCGCAGAGGAGCTGCGAAAGCTGCGTCTGCTCGAGTTTTATTTCCATCGGCCGCGTGAAATCCAGAAAGCGCTTTACCACTGCGTCCAGCCGGTCAATTTCCTTGTCCAGAACTTGCACCGCCTGATGCGAATTTGAATCCGCATCTCCCGCCAGCGACTCCTTCAAATTTTCCAGCCACAATCGCATCGAGTTCAGCGGGTTTTTCACTTCGTGCGCGACGCCGGCAGTGATGCGTCCGAGCGCCGCCAATCTCTCGCTTACTTGCAGTTGCGTGTTGATACTTTCAAGCGAGTCCAAATCGCGCAGCGTCACCAATGCGCCCATCTTTTCTCCACCTTCGTGAATTGCTTGCACGCTCACGCTGATGCGCCTCGTCCCTTCGCTCGTCTCCAGTTCCGTTTCCGCTGCAACCTCGCTCAGCTCGTCTCCCTCGAGGTGCAGCGCCTGCCGCAATGGATGGTCCGCCGGAAAAATATCCGTCACCCGCCTTCCCAAAAAGTGCCCTGCGGGTGCTCCCAAAAACTTCTCCGCAGCAGGACTCACCATCACCGCCCGCGCATCCCGCGTAAACAACAGCAGCCCGTCTTCCAGCCCCGCCATCACCGAGTTCAGGTTTTCGCGCATCGTGCTGAAAATCTCATGCACTCCGCGCAACTGCTGCCCGACTTGCGAAATCTTCTTGCTCACCAATCCAAGTTCGTCCGCGCCGCCGGCAAATCCCGTTGCCTGCGCCACGGGCGCGTCGAATTGCCCCGCCGAAATTCTGTCCAGTTGCGCGCTGATATCGCGCAGCGGAGCCAGCGTCGCTCCGCTCACCACCATCGCTAGTCCCGTCGAAACGAGCAGCGCCACCAGCGCAATCGCTGCGGATGTCCGCAAACTCGGGGTAATCTCATTTCGCAGCAGTGGAATCGAAACGCCCACGCGCACTTCGCCGAACGGTTCGCCTCCCATCGTGAAGGGATACCTCGCCTCGTACACCGGCTGCGGCCCATACAGAACTTTGATTTGCTTTACGATGTTGCTGTTGTCCAGTTGCGAAAACAGCGGCCGCTGCGTCACCGTCGTTCCCG
>WNFK01159023.1_pt2 | contig 14851 bp, 14 predicted proteins | sample 5400281 | NCBI WGS metagenome assembly WNFK01 (sample SAMN13153350, study PRJNA577476) | soil metagenome | isolation source: 20 cm soil on Douglas fir-dominated hillslope | place: USA:California | collected 2013-09-17 | reverse complement strand
TCGCCTCGATGATCTCGGCGATCTTCGTCGTGAAGACGCTGTTCCTCATCTGGCTGAATCGGCGGCCTGACATGGTGACCCTGAGCATCTGATGATCAGACTCTTCGCGAACGCGCAATACGACTTCATTAAATGGCGCCGCTGGGCGTTCTCGCTCACGGGCGCCATCATGCTCGTCGGCCTCGGCTTCCTCGTGACGCGCGGCGTGAACTACAGCATCGAGTTCACGGGCGGGACGCAGGTGCAGGTCGAGGCGGCGCATAAGGTGCCGATCGCCAACGTCCGCGCCGCGCTCGACAACGTCGGGCTCAAGGGCGCGGAGCTCAAGAATTTCGGCTCCGACACCTCCTTCGTGGTCACGGCGCGGATCGGCGCGCAGAGCGCGGAGGGAGAGGCCGGCACGCAGGCCGTCGCCGACGCCGTGTCCCGGGCGTTCGACCAGAGCGTCGGCGCGGGCCAGTACCGGATCGAGCGGCGGGAAGCGGTGGGCCCCAAGGTCGGCCGCGAGCTGCAGGGGAAGGCGCTCATCGCCATCCTGTTCAGCTTCGTCGTCACGCTCATCTACCTGGCGGTCCGGTTCGAGTGGCGCTTCGGCCTCGCCGCGGTCGTCGCGACGGCGCACGACGTGGTCGCCACGATCGCGTTCATCAGCGTCATGCACCTGGAGGTCAGCCTCGTCGTCGTGGGCGCGGTCCTGACGGTCGTGGGTTACTCGCTGAACGATACGATCATCATTTTCGACCGCGTCCGGGAAAACCTGCGCAAATACCGGCGCCAGAATCTGTACGAGATTCTCAACCTCTCGATCAACGAGACGCTGCCGCGCTCGGTGCTGACGCACGGCACCACCATTGCCACCACGCTGTCGCTGCTGCTCCTCGCCGGCGAGGTGATCCGGCCGTTCGCCTGGGTCATGTCGTTCGGGATCTTCACGGGCACCTTCTCTTCTATCTATATCGCGGCGCCCGTGCTGCTCTGGATCGAAAAGCGTTGGCCCGGCGAGGATGCACGGGGGGCGCGGACGTTCGGCACGCGCGCACCCGCCACGCCGGCCGCGCCGGCCGCGCCGGCGCCGCCGCCGCAATCGTCTTCGGCCTCGCCCCGCTCCCCGCAGCCCGCACGCTAGTCGACACGCATTGCCACCTCGGCGATGCCGCCTTCGACGCCGATCGCGACGCCGCGCTCACGCGCGCGAAGGCGGCGGGCGTGGCACACGTCGTGGTGATCGCGGACACCGTCGGCCGCAGTGAGCAGGTCTGCACGCTGGCCGCCGGGACGCCGGGGCTCTCGGCGACGGCCGGCGTGCACCCGCACGAAGCCGGTAGCTGGTCGGACAGCGCGCGGCGGCGGGTTTCGGAGCTGGTTGCTGCGCCCGAAGTCGTCGCCGTGGGTGAGACCGGGCTCGATTACCACTATATGCATGCACCACGCGACACGCAGCGGCGCGTGTTCGAGGCGCAGCTGCGGCTCGGGCAGGACGTCGGCAAACCGGTGATCATCCACTCCCGCGACGCCGACGACGACATCGCCGCGATGCTCCGCTCCCTGACGCCGGGCGACCCGATCGCCGTGCTCCACAGCTTTTCTTCCGGCGACGCGGTTTGGGAAGCGGGCATGGCGATTGGCGCATACTTCTCCTTCAGCGGCATGATCACGTTCAAAAACTGGCCTCTCACCGGCCGTCTGGCCGTCTGCCCGTCCGACCGTCTTTTAGTCGAGACCGACGCGCCCTATCTCGCTCCTGTCCCGCATCGCGGCACACGCAACGAGCCCGCGTTCGTGCGCGCAGTCGCTGAGCGCGCGGCGGCGCTGCGCGGCGAGACGCTGCAGGCGCTGGCGGAGCGCACGACCGCGAACGCGCAACGCTGCTTCGGGTCGCGCCTCGCGACCTCCCTATGACCGCAACCAAAGTCCCCTCCGACATCGCCATCGCCCAGGCCGCGAAACTGCGCCCCATTCGCGACGTGGCGGCGGAGCTGGGGCTGTCGGACGACGATCTGGAGCTGTACGGGAGGTACAAGGCAAAGATCTCGCTGCGCGCGCTCGAGCAACGCGCGGCCAAGGGGAAACTCGTGCTCGTGACGGGCATCAATCCCACGGCGGCGGGAGAAGGGAAGTCGACGGTCACCGTGGGGGTGACGCAGGCGCTCCGGAAGCTCGGCAAGAACGCGATTCTCGCGATGCGCGAGCCGTCGCTTGGGCCCGTGTTCGGCGTGAAGGGCGGGGCCGCCGGCGGCGGCTACGCGCAGGTCGTGCCGATGGAAGACATCAACCTGCATTTCACGGGCGACTTCCACGCGATCGCGAGCGCGCACAACCTGCTGTCGGCGATGCTCGACGCCCACTTGCATCACGGCAACGCCCTGGGACTGGACGTTCGCCGCATCACCTGGCCGCGCACGATCGATATGAACGATCGGGCCTTGCGCAGCATCATTGTGGGGCTGGGGGGCCTGTCGGGCGGCCCCATGCGGGAAGAGCGCTTCGTCATCATCCCCGGCTCGGAGATCATGGCCATCCTGGCGCTCGCGACGGGGACCCAGGATCTGGAAGAGCGAATCGCGCGCATCGTCGTCGGCCTCCGTCCCGACAAGAGCGCCGGCCGGGCGAGCGATCTCAAGGCGCAGGGGGCGATGACGCTGCTGCTCAAGGACGCCATCAACCCGAATCTCGTGCAGACGCTCGAAGGCGGACCGGCGCTCATCCATTGCGGGCCCTTCGGCAACATCGCGCACGGGTGCAATTCCGTGGTCGCGACGAAACTGGGTCTGGCGCTGGCGGATATCGTGTTGACGGAAGCCGGATTCGGCGCCGATCTGGGCGCCGAAAAGTTTTTCGACATCAAATGCCGCTTTGCGGCGCTCAAGCCCGAGGCCGCGATCATCGTGGCCACGGTCCGCGCGCTCAAGATGCATGGCGGCGTCAAGAAGGAGCAGCTCGGCGTCGCGAGCCCCGCCGCCGTGCAGCGGGGCGTCGAAAACCTCCGCCGCCACATTCGGAACGTGAAGCGATTCGGAGTTCCCGCGATCGTCGCACTCAATCGCTTCACCACCGATACGGACGAAGAAGTCGACGCCGTGCGCGCCGTCGGCGCGGTGGAGGGTGTCGAAGTCATCCGCTGCGACGTCTGGGAGAAGGGTGGGGAAGGCGGCGTTGCGGTCGCCGAAGCGCTGCTCGGTCTCCTCAAGACGGGCAAGGCCGCGTTCAAGCCGCTGTACGACGAGCGCCGCCCGATTCGGGAGAAGATCGAGACGATCTCGCGGGAGATCTACGGGGCAGGCAACGTGTCGTTCGCGCCGGCCGCCGACCGCGCCCTCGAGCTGTTGCCGAAGCTCGGGCTCGGCGAGACGCCGGTGTGCATGGCGAAGACGCAGTACTCGTTCTCCGACGACGCCACACAGCTCGGCGCGCCGACGGGGTTCACGCTCCACGTGCGCGACATTCTGCCGGCGGCCGGCGCCGGTTTCGTCGTGGCGCTCGCGGGCGACATCATGACGATGCCGGGGCTCGGCAAAAGCCCCGCCGCCGAGCGGATTCGGCTGCTTCCTGACGGCACCATCGAGGGACTCTTCTAAATGCGTACGATCGTAACCGACGCGGCGCCGAAGGCGATTGGCCCCTACAGCCAGGCGATCGCGATCGACGGTCTCGTCTTCACGGCGGGGCAGGTCGCACTCGATCCGAAAAGCGGCGAGCTCGTCGGCAAGACGACGGCCGAGCAGACCGAGCAGGTGTTCGCGAATCTGAAGGCGGTACTGTCTGCGGCTGGAACGTCGCTCGCGAAGGTCGTGAAGACGACGGTGTATCTGGCGGACATGGCCGACTTTGCGCAAATGAATGAGGTGTACGCGCGACACTTCGGTGCGCATAAGCCGGCACGGTCGACGGTGCAGGCCGCCGGTCTGCCCAAGGCCGCGCGCGTCGAGATCGACGTGATCGCGGTCACGTCGTAAGTAGCGGCATCTCCTGGGGAGCGGATTGGGTCTGGTGGCCTGACCAGTCTTCAAAACTGTTTGGGGCTCTAACGGGCCTCGGTAGGTTCGATTCCTACACGCTCCCGCCACCGCTGTTGACTTTCGTCCCGCCTCAGCGCATTCGTAAAGCTGCTCGCTGTGGGAGGACCGATGGCTACGACCTCGCAATGGGCCCGGCTGCGCCCTTCGGAAGGCGGCCACCTGCGCCGCGGCGCCTGGTACCGCGTCGTGCGCCTGACCCCCATGGAAGCCGTCCTCGACGTCAACGGCACGCCGACGCCGATCCCGCGGCCCTCCCTCGACATCCTGCCGGCGCGTCCCACGCGCTGGGCCGTGGTGCCGCGGCCGGCGCGCTCAGCCCGGCTGCCCCTCACCTGGGGTTCGCGCTACGGCGTCTGTCCCAACTGCCGCGAACGGGCCCGGCTGGAAGAGCGGGCGACCAGTATGCGCTGTCCCAAGTGCAACGGCTATTTCGATATCGGATGGGATAACTCGTAGGGGTTTTCGCTAGCTCCTGCCGCTTGCGCTGATCACTATATTGTGCCCGCGCCCATTCTCGTCTCCCCGACCAGGAGCCGTGATGGCTATTCTTTTTGCGCGCCTGCAGGCTGACGTCCCCATCAAGATGCGCCGCGGTGCGTGGTACCGCGTGATCGAACTCACCGACCTCCAGGCCGTGCTCGAAATCAACCACCGCAAAGTCGGTGTGCTCCGGGCATGGCTCGAGATCCAGCAGCGCCCGCCGCAGTATTGGAGTGTCGTGCACGGCTCCGAGGAAAACCGCAAAGCGCCGCCCCATCTTCGGGGAATGTACGGCGTCTGCCCGAACTGCCGGGCGCGGGCTCCGCTGCCCAAGAAGACGACCGTCCGTACGCTCCAATGCAAGAAATGTGAGAAGGAGTTCGAGATTAATTGGGCGGAGGGCAACGGCAAAACCTAGAGTGACAGCCGTCACTTCAAACGCGTTCGGTCGACGTTACTCTTGTCGTCCCCTCGACGCCCGAGAGAATACTGATGGTGTGGGCTCGTTTGCAGGCCGATGTGAATTGCAATCTGCGGCGCGGTGCCTGGTACCGCTTGATCAAGGCCCAAGGCCTCGCCGCGGTGGTCGATGTCAAGGGAACACCCGTTGCAGTCGTCCGGGCGTTCCTGCAGATGTCCAACTCGCCGCCGCGCAAATGGACCGTCGTGCCGCGTCCGCGCACGGTTCCCCGTTCGATTGAAGTCGGCGAACACTACGCTGTCTGCCCCTCCTGCCGGGACCGCGTCCCGCTGCGGGGCCGGCCCACGCGCATGATGTGCGGCCGTTGCAGCGTCGAGTTCGCCGTCGATTGGGAAGAGCAGTATCTGTCGAAGTAACTCCCGCTCCTGACTTCGCAGTCCCTTCCGTGGCAGACGAGATGATATCTTGTCTGCCGCGTGCTTCATGCCCACGTCATCCTCAATCCGGTCGCGGGACGAGGCGCCGCAGGGCGCGCCGAGGCCGTGGTGGCCCGGGCGTTCCGCGCGCAGGGGTGGGCAGTGGATGTCGCTCGGACGGCCCGGCCAGGTCATGGTGAGGAGCTGGCGACTGCGGCGGTGCAGCAGGGGGCCAAGCATGTGGTCGCGGTCGGCGGCGACGGCACCGTCCATGAAGTCGCCAACGGCCTGCTCCGCGCGGGTAGTGACGCCGTGCTCGGCGTCGTCCCGATAGGCTCCGGCAATGACTTTGCCAAGCTCGTTGGCGTATACAAGCACGATCCGGTGCGGGCCGTTGCCCGCCTCGTGACCGCCCGGCCCACGCGGTTCGACGCGGGCCGCGTGCTCGACGAGTGGTTTGTGAACAGCCTCGGGTTCGGATTCGGGCCGGCAGTGGTGAAGACTCGCAACGCGATGCAGCACCTGCGCGGCTTTCTATCGTATCTCGTGCCGATTGTGCAGACGTTCTTTACGTTCGAGCCGCCGGTCCTGGATCTCACGGCAGCTGGGTTTCGCGAGCGCGGGAACATGATGATGGTGGAGGTGTGCAACGGCACGACGGCGGGGGGCAGCTATCGGTTCGCTCCCGACGCGGATCCGGCGGACGGCAAGTTGGATGTCTGCGTGATCCGGCGTGTCTCACTGCCGCGCTTTCTCCTGGCGATTCCCCGGGTCATGCGCGGCACGCACGTCACCATGCGCGAGGTCACACTCATCAAGACCACGAAGCTCGTCGTTCGCTCGCCCGAGGAGCCGCTCGTGCTGCACGTCGACGGCGAGCTGCGAGAGCCCGGAGTCAACGAATGCACCGTAACGCTGCAGCGGGGGAAACTGAACGTGCTGGTGGCGCGATGAGGCGGTTGGGCGGTTGGGCCGCCTAACCGCTTAACCGCCCAGGATACCACGCACGTTCGCGACACGAGCCGCATCACTCTCCCCGCCGACACCATCCACCACGGCGTCAGGCCCATGGGAGCCTTTCTGCGCTCCTTCATTTTGCCCGGCTGGGGCCAGGCGGCGACCGGCCGGCCGATGACGGGCGCGGCGTTCGTGGCGTGGGAAGGCGTGACGGCGATGATGACGTTCAAGGCCGAGCAGGAAGCGAACTACTTCAAGCGGATTCATTCCAACAATCTTCGGCTCAAGCGGCAGGAAGTGCAGGACTGGCTCGTGCTGTGGGTGTTCAATCATCTCTTCTCGGGCGCGGAAGCCTACGTGTCGGGCCACCTCAAGGACTTCCCGCCCGATCTCAAGGTGCGCGCCTTCCCGGGCGGCATCGGCGTCAGCATTCCGCTCCATGAATGAGGCTCCGCTCGGCGTCTTCGATTCTGGGATCGGGGGACTGACCGTCGCACGCGCGTTGTTCGAGCGCCTGCCGCACGAGTCCGTCATCTACTTCGGCGACACCGCCCGCGTGCCGTATGGTCCCAAGTCGCCGGATACGGTCCGCCGCTACAGCGCCGAGATTCTCGCCTTCCTTTTGCAGCGCGGCGTGAAGGCCGTGGTCGTCGCCTGCAACACCAGCACGGCGCACGCCCTGAGCTACTTGCAGGAGCGTTCGTCGGTGCCGGTCGTGGGCGTGATCGAGCCGGGCGCGCGCGCGGCGGTGGCGGCGACCAGGACGGGGACGATCGGGGTGATCGGCACCGCCGGCACCATCGCGAGCGGCGCCTACGAGCGCGCGATCAAGGCGCTCCGCCCCGATGCGCGCGTCCACAGCCAGCCCTGTCCGCTGTTCGTGCCGCTCGTCGAGGAAGGGTGGTTCGACCATCCCGCCGCGGAGTTGATCGCGCGCGAGTATCTCGCGCCGCTGCAGCGCGCCAAGGTCGACGTCCTCGTCCTGGGCTGCACCCATTATCCGTTGCTCAAGCCGCTCCTGGCCCGGGTCATGGGCCCCGATGTGAAACTGGTCGACTCAGCCGAGGAGACGGCGACGGCGGTGGCGCGTGAGCTGGAGCGCCTGCATCTGCTGGCGCAGGGTGGGGCGCACGATCATCGCTTCGTGGTGTCGGACGACGAGCCGCATTTTCGGAAAGTTGGTGCGAGGTTCCTCGGCGAGAAGCTCAAGCAGGTCGAAGTTGTGCCGTTGTGAACTGTTTCAACTCCACGCCGGTGGCCGTGACGACGGCGTAACGCCCGCCGTCCAGAAACGCCCCAGGATTCAAGTAGGCACGGCCATCGGGCAAGCGGTCGACCACCGGCCGATGCGTGTGCGCCATGACGACCAGTTGCACGTCGGCGTGCGCGGCCAGAAAGTCGGCGGCCCAGCGACGCTGCGCGGCAGCCGCGCGGTCGAGCACCGCGCGATCCTTCGTGTTGTCGGCCAGATGGCGCGAAAACAGATCGGCGATCCAGAAGCCGATCGTGGGATGCAGCACGCGAAACACGGCGACCGTCACGGGGTGCCGCAGCACGCGATGCATCAGCGCGCCGCTCCAGTGCTGCTCGGTGAGGCCGTCGCCGTGCGTAATGAAGGCGCGCCGCCCACCCAGCTCCAGCTCCGCCTCGCCGCCGAAGAACTCGATGCCGAGATCCTGCGTGAAGAACGACCCGCCCCAGCGATCGTGATTCCCGCCCACGAACGTGATGGGGATGCCGCGGGCGCGCACCTCCTGGAGCTTGGCGACGGTCGCGAAGTGTTTGCGGGGAATGACGCTCTTGTACTCGAACCAGAAGTCGAACAGGTCACCCATCAGCACGAGGTGGTCCCCAGGCCCGGGGATCTCCTCGAGAAACGTGTGGAACGCCGTACCGACGGCGGGCGGCACCTGGCCGAGGTGCGCGTCCGCCACGATGATCACCCGCTTGGTTTCGTTCTGGCGCGACACGGCCCAAGCTTAGGAAGCTGGAACCACGCACGCAAGCACATTACTGTTCTACCATGACGCAAACGCAAAAAGTCCTGATGGCCCTCGCGGTGCTCGCCCTCGCCGGCATCGCCGCGAACCGGCTCACCCCCGCGGCGGGGAACGGCCCGGCCGAGGCCTGCCGTCGCTTCGCCGGTGAGGCGCGCAGCACCTGCTACGCGCAGCTCTTCACGGACCGTCTCAAGCATTATGGGGTCGCGGATGCGGTGGCGACGCTCGATCGAGTCGCGGCCGCAGACCCCGACGCGGCGGAACACGCGCATGAGTTTGCCCATGGCATCGGCATCGAAGCGTTCGGCACTTCCAGCGATATTCCCGCCACCTTCACCGCCTGCGGCGACGGCTTCTCGTCGGGCTGCCGGCACGGCGTGATCCAGGCGTATTTCGAAACGCGCGATCAGGTGACGCAGCCGGAAGTCGAAGCGTTGTGCCAGCCGTTCAAGGGCCCCACCGCGAGCCGCTGGGTGCTCTTCCAGTGCGTGCACGGGATGGGGCATGGGCTGACGATGCTGTACAGCCACGACCTGCCCCGCGCCCTGACCGATTGCGACCTGCTCGCCGACGGCTGGGACCGCGAGTCGTGCTACGGCGGGGCGTTCATGGAGAGCGTGATCAACGCGACCGCCCCGCATCATCCGGCGACGATGCTCGCCGCGCACAGCCATCACCACATGAGCGCCACGACATTCAAGGCGCTCGATCCTGCGGATCCGCTGTATCCGTGCTCCATCATGGCCGAGCGGTATTTGCATGCCTGCTATCAGATGCAGACGTCCGTGATGTTGAATCTGAATCACGGCGACATGGGCGACGCCGCCAAGTCGTGCGAGCGCGCGCCGGCGAACGTGCGCCCGGTCTGCTTCCAGAGCCTCGGCCGCGACATCACGTCCTACACCGCGCGGGATCCGCAAAAGACGGCGGACCTGTGCAACAAGGCGCGCGATCCGTATCGCCCCTCCTGCTACTTTGGAGCGGCCAAAGCGCTCGTGGATTGGACGGCGACCACCGATGCGGCGTTCAAGTTCTGCGGCATTGTCGGGCACGACGCGGGCGGGCCGACGTGCTACCAGGCTCTCGGAGAAGAGATCGCGACGCTGCTCGCCGGCTTGCCCGAGCGGGAACAGCAATGCCGGCGCGCCGAGGAGCCGCAGGCGATGACCGCATGCCGGCTGGGCGCGGGAGTCCCCGCGGAGCGTTGACTTTTCGCGCGGCGGTTCCCATTCTCCCGCCATCATGAAGATCACTGCCGAGCGGTTGCGCGCCGTGGGTGTGGTTCGTCCCGTGGTCACGGACGACCGCAATCCCGGCATGCCGCTCGATCTCGACGTCATTCGCGCGCTGCGCGTCAATCGCAGCGCCGTGGAGCGCCGGGCGGCGACAATCCCCACCCGGCGGACCGTAAAGAAGGAATGGCAGGCGGCGTGGCTGCTGCGAGCAATCACCTGCATGGACCTCACCACGCTGCAGGGCGACGATACCCCCGGGAACGTGCTGCGGCTCTGCGCCAAGGCGCGCCGGCCGCTGCGGCCGGACCTGGTCGAGGCGCTCGGCGTCGCCGACCTCGACATCAAAGTTGGTGCCGTGTGCGTGTATCACGCCCTGGTGCCGACCGCCGTCGCCGCCCTCGCAGGCTCCGGGATTCCCGTGGCGGCGGTCTCGACCGGGTTTCCAGCCGGCCTGAATCCCTTCGCGCAGCGATTGGAAGAAGTGCAGGCCTCGGTCGCGGCGGGCGCGCAGGAAATCGACATCGTCATCACCCGCGCGCACGTCCTGACCGGCGACTGGCCGGCGTTGTACGCCGAGGTCCGCGCGTTCCGCGACGCCTGTGGACGTGCGCACATGAAAGTGATTCTGGGCACGGGCGAGCTCGCGACGCTCACGAACGTGGCGCGCGCCAGCATGGTGGCGATGATGGCCGGCGCCGACTTCATCAAGACGTCCACGGGCAAGGAGCCGGTCAATGCCGTGCTGCCGGTCGGCGTGGTGATGGCGCGGATGATTCGTGAGTACGAGATGCGGACCGGCGCCGCGGTCGGGTTCAAGCCGGCCGGGGGGATCCGCGCCGCAAAGCAGGCGCTCGAGTGGCTGATCCTTATGAAGGAAGAGCTGGGCGATCGCTGGCTCAGGCCCACCCTGTTCCGCCTGGGGGCAAGCTCCTTGCTGACCGATATCGAGCGCCAGCTCGAACACTTTGTCACGGGGCGCTACGCCGCGGCGCACCGTCAGCCGATGGTGTAGATGGCCACCGTCGCCAGGCTGTTCGAGACGATGGAGTATGGGCCGGCGCCGGAGAGCGACGCGCCTGCGCTCGAGTGGATCAAGCAGCATGACAACGGCCGGTTCGGCCACTTCATCAGCGGTCGCTGGGTCGCACCCACCGAGGGCCAGTACTTCGAGACGATCGACCCCGCCACGAAGCGGGTCCTGGCGCGCGTCGCGCAGGGCGGCAAAGCGGACGTCGACGCCGCCGTGGCCGCCGCGAACGCCGCTGCGCCTGCGTGGGCGGGGCTGCCGCCGCATGCCCGCGCCCGCTATCTGTACGCGCTGGCGCGCGAGGTCCAGCGCCACTCGCGCCTGCTCGCGGTGCTCGAGAGTCTCGACAACGGCAAGCCGATTCGCGAAACCCGCGATCTCGACATCCCGCTCGTCGCGCGGCACTTCTATCACCACGCGGGGTGGGCGCAGCTGCGCGACACCGAGTTCCCGGGCTACGCGCCGGTCGGTGTCGTGGGGCAGATCATCCCGTGGAATTTCCCGCTCCTGATGGTCTCGTGGAAAGTCGCGCCCGCGCTCGCGGCGGGGAACACGGTCATCTTGAAGCCCGCCGAGTTCACGCCGCTCACCGCCCTGTGCTTTGCCGGGATCGCCGCGGAGGCTGGGCTGCCACCGGGCGTGTTCAACGTCGTCACCGGCGACGGAGCCACGGGCAAGGTCCTGGTGGAGCATCCGGACGTCCAGAAGATCGCGTTCACGGGCTCCACGGAAGTCGGCCGCATCATTCGCAAGGCGACCGCGGGCAGCGGCAAGAAGCTGACCCTCGAGCTGGGCGGCAAGAGTCCCTTCATCGTGTTCGAGGACGCCGATCTCGACAGCGTCGTCGAAGGCGTCGTGGACGCGATCTGGTTCAATCAGGGGCAGGTGTGCTGCGCCGGATCGCGCTTGCTGGTCCAGGAGGGTATCGCCGACCGCTTGACCCAGAAGCTGCGCGCCCGCATGGAGAAGCTCCGCGTCGGGGCGCCGCTCGATAAAGCGGTCGACATGGGCGCGATCGTCGCGCCCGTACAGCTCGAGCGCATTCGCGGCCTCGTGGAGAAGGGCGTGGAGGAAGGCGCCAAGATGTGGCAGCCGTCCTGGGCGTGCCCCACCGAAGGCTACTTCTATCCGCCGACGCTCTTTACCGACGTGTCGCCGGCGGCGACGATCGCGCAGATCGAGATCTTCGGTCCGGTGCTCGTGAGCATGACGTTCCGCACGCCGAAGGAAGCGGTGGAGCTGGCGAACAACACACCATACGGGCTCGCGGCGAGCGTCTGGTCTGAGAACATCAATCTCGCGCTCGACGTCGCACCCAAGCTCAAGGCCGGCGTGGTGTGGATCAATTGCACCAATCTCTTCGATGCGGCGTCGGGGTTTGGTGGCTACCGCGAGTCGGGCTTCGGGCGCGAAGGTGGGCGCGAAGGGATGTGGGAGTATTTGAAACCGGAGCGGGACTTGGGCCTGGGGGCCGGGGCCTCGGGCCTGAGCAGTGCTGCACCGGCGCCAAACGCCAGCGCCCCCCAGGACCCAAGCCCCAAGCCCCAGGTCCTCCCGCCTATTGACCGCACCTACAAGCTTTTCATCGGCGGCAAGCAAGCGCGGCCCGATCAGGGGTACAGTCGCAAGATCGTGGCTCCCGATGGCCGCGTGCTGGGCGAGGTCGCCGAAGGCAATCGCAAGGACGTGCGCAATGCCGTCGAGGCGGCCCATGCCGCGGCCGGCTGGGCCCGAAGCAGCGGGCACCTCCGCGCCCAAATCCTCTATTTCATCGCCGAGAATCTCGCGACGCGGGGGCCCGAGTTCGCCGCACGCGTGGGGCAGGCCGAGGTGGATGCGAGCGTGTCGCGGCTGTTCACCTACGCTGCCTGGGCCGACAAGTGGGACGGCGCCGTGCACCAGACACCGATCCGCGGCGTGACCCTGGCGATGAACGAGCCGGTCGGCGTGCTGGGAATTGCCGCGCCCGACGATTTCCCGCTCCTCGGCTTTGTCTCGCTGCTGGCGCCGGCCATCGCGGTCGGCAACACCGTGATCGTCGTGCCGTCCGAGCCGAACCCGATCGCGGCCGCCGAGTTCTACACGGTGCTCGAGACGTCCGACGTTCCCGCCGGCGTCATCAACGTGATCACAGGCGCCAAGGACGCACTGGCGAAGGTGCTCGCCGAACACGACGACGTGGAGGGGATGTGGTACTTCGGCACCGCGGCCGGCGTGAAGGCCGTCGAGCTTGCGTCCGCGGCGAACATGAAGCGGACGTGGACGTCGGCGCAGAGCCGCGACTGGCTCGATCCACGGCAGGGGGAGGGACGCGAGTTCCTCCGCCGCGCGACGGAAGTAAAGAACATCTGGATTCCATACGGCGAGTAGCCCCCCCGTAATCAACGCGGTGCTCCACCGCGTGAACTATTCCGAAACCGATCAGATGGGCTTCGTCTACCACGCGAACTATCTCATTTGGATGGATATGGCGCGCACGGAACATCTCCGTGAGCGCGGCATGTCCTATAAGGAGCTGGAGCAGCAGGGCACCTACCTCACCGTCACCGATGTGCACATCCGTTACCGCCAGCCCGCGCGCTATGATGATATGATTCGAGTCCGCTGCTGGGTGCGGGATCTGGCGTCGCGGCGGGTAATCTTCGGCTATGCGGTCGAGCGGGCGAAGACGGACGAGCTGCTCGCGACCGCCGAAACCTCGTTGATCGCGTTGAACGCACAACAGACTCTCTCGCGCCTTCCGGAGCACGTGTGTGAGCTGCTCGAACCCAGCGCAGACCCGGTTCGTCTCTAGTCTCCTCTTCCTTCTTCTGGCGGCGGTGGCGCCGCTGTTGGCCCAACAGCCGGCGTCAGACGCCCGCCGGTTCGATGGCGCGCCGCTGCGCGAGGCGTTGAGCCATGCGAATCCGGGCGTGCGGCGCCAGGCCGCTCTGGCCGCCGGCCGGATCGGCGACGGCGCGGCGGTGGATCTGCTGATTCCCGTGCTCAAGGACTCCGTGCCCGCCGTCGAGGCGGCGGCGGCGTTTGCGCTCGGCTTGCTCAAGGATCCGCGCGCCATCCCGGCGCTGCTCGAGGCGGTCCGCGCGGTGCGGTCGAGCGACCAGGGCGCGCCCCAGCTCGAGGCGGTGACCGCCATTGCCAAAATCGGTGGTGACGACGGCGCCCGCGCGCTCAGCGATGTCATTGCCGCGGGCTCGCCGGGTGCCTCGACGCCGGTGGTGAATGCCGCACTGCTCGAAACGTGGCGCCTGGGCTCGCGCGCGCCGCTCGCCCAGCTCGTCCGGTTCACCGACGCGACCGATCCGGCGACCCGCTGGCGCGCCCTCTACACGCTCGCCCGGCTGCGCGCGGCCCCGGGCGCCGCGGCGCTCGCGCGCTCGCTCGGCGATCCGGACCCGCAAACGCGCACCGTCGCGGCGCGAGGCATCAGCAAGGCGTTGCTGGACAGCGCACGGCTCGACGGGCGCGATGCGGTGGCAGCGTTGCGGCGGCTGCTCGGCGACGCCGATGCCCACATCCGCATCAACGCGCTGCGCGCGCTCGCCTCGTTCCGCGATTCGAGCCTCTCCCGCGCCGTCGTGCCGCTCGTCGCCGATCGCGACATTGGCGTGGCGGTACAGGCGGAGACGACGCTCGGTGTGCTGCGCGGCGGGCCCGCGCTCGCCGCCTTGCGGGACCGGCTGAGCAGCAGCGTCTTCGCGCTGAGACGCCAGGCGCTCATCGCGGTGGCGCAGGCCGATAGCGCCGCCGGCGTGGCCGCCGCGGCTGCCGTGGCGAACGATGCCGACTGGCGGTGGCGCAGCGTCGCGGCGGAGGCGTTTGGCGCCGCGCGCGCGCGCGATCGTTTGGAACGCCAGCTCGGCGATGCCGATGGGCGCGTCGTCGCACAAGCGCTGTCCATGCTGCAGCGCAGCGTCGCCGCCGCCGATTCTTCCCTGATCACCAGGGCCCGACCGCTGCTCGCGCATCCGGATCCGGCAGTGCGCAGCGTCGCGGCTGATCTCCTTGCCCGGCAACCCAGCATCGACGACGTCGATCTCCTCGTCGCCGCGTACGGCCGGGCGCAGGGCGATCCGTTCAACGACGCCCGTCTGTCGGCGGTGTCGGCCCTCGGCGCCATCGCCGCCGCATCGACCGCCGGGCGCGCGCGCATCGCGACGAAATTCGTATCGGTCACGGCGCGGCCTGACGACTATCTGGTGCGGCGGCTGGCGGCCGATACGCTCCCTGATACGCGCGATGCCTGGGGTCCGGCGCTCCCGATCGTGACCGGCCGCACCATCGCCGATTATCGCGACG
>WNFK01119362.1_pt1 | contig 14856 bp, 7 predicted proteins | sample 5400281 | NCBI WGS metagenome assembly WNFK01 (sample SAMN13153350, study PRJNA577476) | soil metagenome | isolation source: 20 cm soil on Douglas fir-dominated hillslope | place: USA:California | collected 2013-09-17 | reverse complement strand
CCTTGCGTGAATCAAGCGAGGCCGGATTCATCGGCCATCTTCCGCCTGCCCGCGATCAACGGGGTGTCAGCCAGCCTCACTGCCTCCATCCCCGTGTGTTGCGCGAGTGGGACCGCCCTTCAACGGCTTTCCGGTATTACACGACCATCCGATTCCCCTCGTCTCATCGTCATCTCGTCGTTGGTTCATCGATGAGTACCGAACCGGGGGAGCACTGCCTGACGTGGCAACGAGATCCTCGCGCCCTGGCGCTATCCTGTTCGGGTCCGGCTCCTGCTGATCTCAGACAAAGTTGGAGCGCGCTCGTTGAAAAATGCAACTCGCGTGACTAAAAGCCAGATCGCGGGGAATGTACTTCCCACGTCCTCACAGGATCGGAGAGCACTGAGCCACAAGGTCCGGAACATTGGTGCTCAAGGCGGCAGGCATGGCGATTGCCACTTTCCGGCCCTATGGAGGACGACGAGATTCAAGTCAACTGCGGTCGGTGTGGCCGGTCGTTCGTGATCCGTCTCGAGGACATCGGGGGCAAGAGGACGCTTGAGTGCGCTGGTTGTTCATCCGTTACGCCGACTTCGCCGCACCCTTTGCGGCCTTGCGCTTCTGGCGCTGGGCCCAGTGCCGAGCCAACGAACTCAAGTTCCTGGCAGCAGCCTTCGAGACGCCGAGCCGTGTGGATTTGGGATCAATGCTCCCGATAAACCGTGATGTCGTCCTTCCCCGTCACCACCACCCTCACCGTCCCATCCCACGCCGTGGCGTAGATTGCCTTCCTCACGGTCGTGGAGTGGAAGTGCTCCGAGGACTCAGCCGCCATCACCGATTTTGATGGCGGCCGCGTGCGGGTGATGCTAGCCGAGAGGAGGTCGAGCGTGCTGTGCCTCGGGTGGCCTTAGAGGAAAGTGGTGAAGGGCGTGTTTGGTTTCCCCCAATTCCACCTACACGGGCGCGGCGCGGAAGATCCTCGATGCGGACGTTCTACAGGTCGGGCACCCACGGCTCGAACAACGCGACCACGCGCGAGCTTCTGGATGTGATCACGCCCTCCGCCGCGGTGATCAAGGTCGGGCCTATTGTCTTTCGTCGGGTTTTATCCTACAAAGTAGCGGTCCGTTCCGCTCGCGTTCGACACGCGAGACCGGAAGAGGCCTACGTTCCTGGAGGCTGTATTGGCGAAGTTCAACTTGAAGGAATATGCACGCAGTGGCGCCGCGGCCCGCGCCGCTGAACTGAACGCGGAACTACAGGAGATTTATCGAGCATTCCCCGACATGCGCGGGAGTCGAGGCCGCCGCGTCGCGAAGAAGTCAAATGCCCCGACCGGTCGCGGCCACCAACGACGTCGGAAGCCCATGTCAGCCGCTCAGAAGAAGGCCGTCAGCGCACGCATGAAGAAGTATTGGGCGGGACGGCGGAAGGCAACCTCTAAGTAGATCGGTCGCGTTTTGCCCGTGCGGCGGTCAATCGATTCGTCCTCGTTGTATCACTGGGCGGCAACCAATCTCTTCGGCAGACTTGTCAGCCTTCGCGGGGGCGTCGTTTAGCAAAGCCCACGCCCACAGTTTGCTAATAGCCGAGCCGGGCCTCGCGCCTGCGCGCCTTTACGTGCAGGGGGTACCCGACGCCTGGCGAGCGATTGCAGGTCCCGACGAACGGCGGCGCCGGTCGCTCTGGCCGCGAGATGGGCGGGAGCTCTTTCTTCTTGTTGAGCGGTTCGACCTGGTGTTGCCGGATTGCGACGAGACCAAGATCGAGAAGGGCCCGAGAAGTCGGGCCTTTTTCCATGTACGCTCGGCGATCGCAAATGCTTTGCAAATGGGCGCGATAAACGCCGCCGGATGAACCGCCAGATGTTCAAGCGGACGGAGGGGAAGACGCTCCGACTCAGGCCGGAGGCAACGGGACCGCATGGCGAGCGGCTCGATGACGACTGGGCCGTCGCAGTGGATCTCCTGCGCGAGGCGGCAACCCTGACAAACGCGCGGACAGGAATGATGATCGGCTTTGATCAGCGGTCGTCCGAAACACGAGCAGCGACGCTGACATCGGAATGATGGCGGATCGAGCCTCTCAAAACCCCGGCAACCGGCGCACGAGTTTCTCTTCAATCAATGACTCGAACTGCTGGCGAAGCTGTCTAACAAATTCCGTGTTCCTAATCAGCACTCCCGCCTCGACGTTTCGCTGATGCGCCCATTCTGTAAAGTTCGCCGACGTGATCAACGCGACATCATCGTCGACGACGACGCACTTGGCATGCCAAGTCGCGCGCTTGTCTGATTGATCGAGGAGACCTCGAGGATCGTAGTAGACCTCCGGCCGACGTGCTGACGGCCACTCGCGTCCAAGTTCCTCGCCAAACTCTCGAAGCAGTTCCGAATCGAGAACGGTGTCGCGCCACTCGCGGCCGACATGGACGAACAGTCGCGCCCGCAGCTCGGGGAGCTCCTCCATCCGCCGTGCGAGCGGAGCAAAGACGATCGCGCCCTGGTGCACGACGAACGTGCTGACCAACACGTCGCGCCGCGCGTGTCCGAACAATTCCTGGACTACGACCGATGTGTCCCGGTTCTGCGCCATCCGAGACTCGGGGCCGGTCCAGACAAGCTGCGCATCGACGTGTCCGGCACGGGCCTCGGCGACGGCCGCGTTCGCCTCGAGCAGCAGCGTCAGATGGTTCGGCGAAATCCCTTCGGCCTGCAGCCGGACCACTTCGTCGACCACTGCTTGCGGCGCGGCGGCGATCTTTGCGATGGAAAACGCCGAGGTCTGCGATCCGAGCTGACCCGAGCGAAACGCGTCAGCGAGGCGCCTCAGCGTTCCGGCCGACGCGTCGCGGAATGCATCGGGCACCAGCTACACCTCGTCGGGGAAGAATGCGGCGTCGCCCTCGTCCACCGTGGGAATGACGAGGGCGCGATCGAGGAAGTCGTTCCGCTTTTCGCAGGAGCTTTCCGACAGGAGGAGGCAGCCGTGGCACGCGGCGCCGAGCAGGAGTCGCTCCTCTTCCTGATTGTCCGGTTGATGGTGCGCGCATACGGGATCGTTTGCGCACAGTCGCCCGAGATCGAGCGCCTGACGGAGGTATTCTCCAATGCGATCCGCGGCTTCGACCAGGCCGCCGAGTGTGCCTTCCGCGTCGGGACTCGCGGTGTAGAGCAGGATTCCCGAGCCCGCATCGCCGACGTAGATCCGTTCGCGAATGGAGCTCGCCGCGTATCCGCAATCGAGCGCAACCGTCGTAATCAACAGGTGCGACAACGAGTGCAGCATCACGTACGGCAACCCTGGGAACAGCGCCTTCGCCCCCGTGTGAGCCTTCTTCCACGTCGTGAACCCGCCGGCCAGTTGTGCACCGCGCGCCTTGACGGATCCGCGTTCAAGCCACTTCTGGATCGCTGTCTGGCTTAGCGCGATGAAGATGCCCTCGCCGCGATTCTCGACGGCGGGGACCCACGACGGCTCCCGTGCAAGAGAGGCCCGCTCGACGTCGAGCTGCAGCTCGCCGTTGACATCCGAAACGGCTGCCTCAAACCGCGTGAACCCGACCTGCGCGGTCACCTCGCGCAGCCGATGGACCTTGACGACACGCTCGATGCGGCTCGCGATTGCGGGCTTCATCTTCGGAATGGCGATCGACTTCGCGTAGTAGATGCCGCCCGGTCGGTCGTCACCTACCTCGGGCTCGGCCGAGAGCAGCGTCTCAAGCTCCACTTCACGGATGCCGCGCGTTTCCGTCGTTTCTCCGCCTTTCCGCCGCTGAATCTCTTTCCACACGTCGGCGTCGGAAAACCCTTCGAGCGCGGCGCTCACCCTTTGTTTCTTGCGCTCGCGCGCCACATCGGCCTTCGAGTCGCAGTACTGGAGGAACTCGGTCCATACCGCGTCGACCGCCGCGCGAATTGCGCCGCCAGATTCAGGAATCGAAATGACCGACATCGTCTGCGCGAAGTAAGCGTTCGACGCGGACCGCACGAGGAGGCGGCTCGGTTGCGCGGCGCCCGTGCCGCCGCAGCTCTCACGCGCGTACGCGCCGAGCCACGGACGGTGGCCTTTGCAATAGCCGAGCGGCACATCCTGAAAACGCGTCGCCACCGACAGCTCGCGTGATTTGCCGCACTCGCATCGAATCGTGATCGCTGTCAGATCGCCGCTGGTGCCGCGCTCGTCCATCCATAGCGGCTGCCGCAGGCACTTGTCTTCGGGACCGTGGACGAACAACCGCCAATCGATGTCGCTGACATGGCCGCGCGTGCAAGCCTGGACAAATCGAACCGGAACAACCTTATACCGCTTGCGATTCAGGATGTACTGCCGCTTGTCGAGATCCGCACGAGGCACGAGCGGGCGAGAGCGGACGCCCGTATCTTTGTTCTTAACTTCGTATTGCGCGATGAACCACTCGGGAAACAGCCAGGCTGTGATTCCCGTCCGTGGCGCCAGCGGATCGTCCGGATCCGGCGGAGGCGCGTAGAGCTCGACCGACGGCAGGCCGAGCAATGCGCTCACCTTGGCCGCGAGGCGCTCTTCGTGAATCGGATGATCGCGCCAGCCGGTCCAATGATCCAGACCGCCGATGATGACGGCATGGTCCGGCAGATCGACCATCGCTCCCGGGCCGAACGTGGTGACGATCTGGCTCTGGCGAATCTGACCGTGTGGCTTTCGATTGGTCGCTGCCGCGCGCGGCGGACTCATGGCGCCTCGTCCTCATCCGGCGCTTCGACTTCGATGTTATCGAGCGACTTCACCCAGAGATTGACCGGCGGCTCGATGTCGCGCAACGAGCGCGGCGCCTTGAACTTCCTCGCGTCGGCGCTGAGATTGAAGAGGTCGGGATCGAGCGGATCGTGCAGCAGCGCAGGCCCGTCAGCGTTTTCGTAGCGCTGGTACACGAGCCGTGCCCCGGATTGCTGCTGACGCTCCGCGACCTTGAACCACGAATCGAGCAGATCGTCCGCGCGGGCACGGATCGCGGCTTCGGCGCGCTCTTCCTCCTTCGGAGCGACGCTGCGATGCGCGCGGACACGCGCGGCGAGGACCGAGGACACGTTCGTTAGACGCGGACGCTCCGTTACCATCGCCACCGCTCCGCGCGGTGGCGTCAATGGCGCGCGTCCGTGGCGCGCGAGCGAAACGACGACGGCGGGTAGCGCGCGATCGAGGGCGCGCGACGCGAAAGGCGTCACGCTCGTGGCTTCGACGGAGCGATAGAACGCCGCATGGAAAGCTTCGAACCGCTCGAGATGGGAGCGATCCCGTGGGCGATGGACGTTGAGCAATGTGACCACGAGGCCGGGCTTTTCGGCGTCGCGTCCGACACGGCTGGTCGCCTGGATGTATTCGGCCGCCGCCTTCGGCTGACCGAGCACGACCATCAGCCCAAGACGCGTGATGTCCAGGCCGACCGAAATCATATTGGTCGCCAGCGCGACGTCGACGTGCTCTTTGTCGGCAAACGACAGCGCCAGCTTCCGCTTGGCGTTGGCGACCTTGTTGGTGCTTTCGCGCGATGTCAGCTCGACGACCTCGCGCGCAATCTCGCGATCGGCGAACATCGAAGCCGCATCCGATACGCGTTTCTGACCGCTGTAGGCCGAGACGCGAGACGCGACCTCGTCTTCGACGATCCGGCGACTGCCGCCAAGCTCGCGGAGGCTGCCGAAGTAGCCGACCAGCGTCATGTAGGGATCGGCGGGCGCCTGCGCTCCGCCTGCGTCGAGCCGCGCCCGCTCGGCGGCGGCGAGTAACGCGAGGTACGTGCGCAACAGAACGACCTTTAGACTCCGTCCTTGCGCCGCTAGGCCGACGTACAGGCGACCGGGCCGCTCGGCCAGTGCCTTCGTCTTTGCGAAAAACGAATCGCGGCGGTTTGGACCAGGTGGCGGAAAGATCTCCACGCCGTTTCGTGCGAAGAGCGCGCGAATCTGATCGCTCGCGCGGCGAACCGTTGCCGTCGACGCCAGAATCTTCGGTCGCACACGCCGGCCATCGATCTCGGTCGTCGCCAGCGAGTCGACCGCGGTCTCATACAACCCGGCCATCGTTCCGAGGGGGCCGGAGATCAGGTGTAGCTCGTCCTGGATGATGAGATCGGGCGGCGCGAGCGGAGCGGGGAGCTTTTGACCGACTCCGGGCACCGCCGCGCCGTAGAAGCCGGAAGCGTCGAATCGATCGGCTCCACCGAGCAGAACGCCGCTTTCTCCGACCCACGGCAGGTTCGCGAACTTATCCACCGTCGCAATCACAAAGCAGGGCAGGCGCCGGAACAGCGGCTCGTCAACGGCGACGATGGGCAATGCGCCCTTGCCCGAACGAAACGGACACGAGGGATTTGCGCAGCCGATTCTAAGCTCTCGCGGTTCGTCGGCGGTCGGCGAGAGCTGGAACGAGAGTCCCGTGAACTTCGTACCGCACCACGGACAGTTCTCCAGCGGGATCGGTGCTGGACGGTTCCTCGTATCGCCCTGGAAGTACATCGTCTTCGTGCGGGCGGATCGGCGATCGTTGTCGCCCTTTCTGCCCATGCGGTTCGGCGTGGCGGCGCGGCCGACCCACAACCCGATCTCAAACGGCCACTCGCCGAGCGCCTTGCCCGCATCGTCTCGTCGCAGCATCTCGAGCGCGCACATCAGCGTTGCGGCGCGACTGAGCTGATCGAGCGTTAGCAGTCGGAGCGTGTACCGCATGAGCACGGTGACGCCAGCGGATTCAAGACCGGCATGTCGTAGACGCCGCAGCAGAATGACGAACGCGGCGAGGCCCAGGTAGGCTTCGGTCTTGCCGCCGCCGGTGGGAAAGAACAGCAGATCGACGAGCTCGCGGTCCGGGTGCGTTGGCGAGACGAACGAGCGCAGATTCATGAGGACGAATGCGAGCTGAAGCGGTCGCCACGCTGGCGGGTCGAGCGAGGCAGGCGGCTTGCCCGTCTCCTGACTGCGTCGCTGCCGAGCGGCGAGCGCCATCGCGCGATTCGCCAGTCGAAAGGCCTCGAGCACGAGCGGGTCGTCGAGCAGCGACAATCCATCGTTAATGCGCTTCGCTGCGCGGCGTGCCGCGTCCAGGAGATCCGCCGCGACCTCGGCGCGATGCTTCTCCTTGGGCGCGGCGGCGGCCTGCTCGTTGATCCACTTGCCGTACTCGGCGACCAGCGACGACAGCGACGCGCGCAGCGTCGCGGCGTCCGGCGCGGCGGCGAGCGCCTCCATCCCGAGCTCGACGTTCTTCAATTCGGCGGGTTCGACACGCTCGACCTCGCACTGCGGCATCCATGTCGTCTGCGCCGCGCGGCATTCCCGTCCGGTCATGACGCCGTGTACGGACGTACCGTGGCCGACGGCGAATTCCAACGCGTCGCGGTACTGCAGGTCGGCGATCCGCTCATCCGCATCGTGATGCTCGTGGCCGCGAGGATTGGGACGAGCGACGAGCGGGCGATCTGATTCGACGGTCAGCGACGCCTGGAAGACAGAGCGCTCGTCCTTGAGATCATCGAGCCCTTCGAGCGCTTCGCGGCGGTTTACAAGAAACACCGATGCCGCTCGTGTACCCGCTGGCAACCCGGGCATGTCCTCGAGACCGCGGACGCGGCGGATCGACGAGACGATCTGGAGGCCACCACTTTCCGGGATGTCCGCTGCCGCCGGCTGCGCGCGATCTTTCACGATCTGAACGGTCACGCTCCCCGATCGTTCCGTACGCCGCCATTCGCTGGTGAGCGCGCCGTCCTTGGCGATGGCTTTGTAGTCCCCCCAGCGCGCCGTGACCGTCAGCATCGTCGGCTCCGGCGGATCGTTGTCTTCGTCGGCCGCGGCCGAGGCGTCGCCGTATTCCAGCTCGCCCTGCGTGTCGTTGTCGTCGCGCTTCTGCTGCGCGGGCGCATTCCAAGGAACGAGGAATCCGGTGAGGTACCAGCGCGACGGTGCGATCGGCAGGACTTCGGAGGCCTGTGGCTCATCCGGGTCCGGCCCGATCAAGTCGAGCCGCAGGGCATGCGTCAGAAAACTTCGAACATCGGCGCTCGTCGTCAAACCCATCTCAAGAGGCAGATTCTAACGCATTGCAAACATTGCGTTTGTTCAGAGGGTCGCGGATCGGTATCGAAAGAAGTTGCGGCCCGTTCTGCCCCGGTCCCGAAGCGATGTACGACTTGAACATGGATAGGATCGAGCCGACTCGAGGAAGACCGCGCGCAAGGCGCGGCGTAGCTCAGACACCCTCATCCAGAAGTGACGGATTGGCCGGTTTTGCCTTCTTTCGTTTCGGCGCTGGCTTCGGCGACGCTGGTCCTGCCAACAGTTCTGCCGCGGCGCGCTCGGCGTTTAGCGCCAGCAGGCGGCCAAGCACCTCGTCGCGCACGTCGTCGGGCCAGCGGTACCGGTACGGCTTTTTCTTGTTGCCCCACTCTGCTTCGTCGATCTCGTAATCGAGCAGAAACTCGGACGTCGGCCTGATGTCGGGCCAGCCGTACGCGGCGAGGACGGAGCGGTCCATCGCGTCGTGCAACTCGCGCAGCCGGACGATGCGCGAGTCAGACTCGTAGGGGTCATGGAACCGGTTGTAGATCGAGGTCAGACCTTCATTACGTTCGAGCATCAGCGCAGCGCGGAAGTCGAAATAATCGCGCCCAGCCCGCTCCAGTCCTGGCGCATGTTGCCAGTCGGCCGGAAATGGAAACGTCTCGAAGCAGTCAGACGGCAAATAGCGGGGGCGGTCTTCGAGGGAAGAAGTGAAGAACCTCGCCCAAGTTTCATGCGGCCTTGATTGCAGCAGGCAAAACATCGAGAGACTATCGAATGCGATGACATTCGCCGGACCTGCAACGACGGTAGTGCTAGACACAAAACACAATGCGTGGTGCTTTGAAACAAACGGTATGACCAAGACTCGCTTCAAGCCGCGAATCGCATCGTAAAGCCCGGGGCGCTTCTCAGCGTAGTGCCACCAACGCTGAGGTAATGGTTTTCGAAGAACATAGGCTCCGTCCGCACGGCGTCGAGTTCGTTCGGGTTTCACCTTCTCCTCGAGGATCGCCATCAAATCCGGCCAATTACGTCGAGCCTCCTCCTCCGACAACGCACCGAAGCTGATGACATAACGATGGTGGGCATGACTAGGGCTGTCGTTTATCTCCTCACCCCCGATGTACGGAAAGATCCTCTCGGCATTGTGCGGATTTCTCTGAATCAGATCGTTCATTAGAGCGATCGGGTTGGCCACGCCGTCCCTATCCGTGTCGTCGAACGTGAATCCCATCCCCAGCACGATGGGGCCTTGAAAACTTTTGTCCGCGTTCTCGGCGAGCCGCGCGGGATCGTCGTCTCCTCCGGAATGAAAGAGAAAAGCAGTAATCCGATCGACGATACGGCCGTCGAGATCGACCCTTTCGGCCAATGGTCCTTTGTACACGTGCACGACCGAGACGACCACGGCCGCAGCTTCGCCCGGCCATTTCACGCGCTTGCGCGCGGCAAATATCGTTCCGCCATAATGTCGAATCCAGCGCAAGCCCGTCGACCTCGTGTCGCCTTGCGCGATCGTGTTGGTCGCGATCAACCCGAACGTGCCGTCGCGTCGCAGCAGGTTGAACGCTCGGCGATAGAAGTGCGCGACGAGATCCGCGTTTCCGTGGCTCTCTTCGTGGATCGCCTGAAGCCAAACGGGATACTCCTCGCGCGTCGAGGCAGATAGCGTGTTCTTACCGGCAAACGGCGGGTTGCCGACGATGACGTCGAAGCCGCTGTTCGCACGCGTGAAGACTTCAGGGAATTCCACCTGCCAGTGAAACGGCGGAATCGGATGTTCGTGTCGGCGCAAGGCCTCGGCAATCGTAGCCAGAGGCTCGCGCCGTGACGGCGCGAGGTTCGGATTGGCGTTCAGCCAATCCTGCACTTGCCCGGCGTAGGCGGAGCGGAGCGTCTTGCGATCCTTCGGCTTATCGCGCTCGAAGAACGCCGACACGACGAGATCGCCAATGATCCGAACGTCCTCGAGCGCATCTTCCGCGTCTCGGTGAAGCTGCGTCTTCTGCTGTATGTCGTCGGACGTCGCGAGTCCCTGAATCTGCTCGCGCAGGCGCTGCGCCTCGGCGACCCGCTTGTCGATCAGACCGCGGACGAGCGGCAGCTGTTTCTCGGTCTCCCAACTAAAACAAGCGATCTGCTCCCGCGGGAGACCAACGAGCGAGTCTCCGTGCCTGAGCGCGTGGTCCAGGAACGTGAACGGATGCTCGCGGGCGAGCGTCGCGAGCCACAGTGACAGCTTCGCCAGGTCAACGGCGAAAATGTTCTTGTCCACGCCGTAGAGGCACCGCCCGGCTACGATCCGCCTGGCCAGCGTCAGCTCGTCTTCGTCCGACGGCAGCGGCTCACTCCGGCCGTGGATCGCCCACGCTTTCACCAGTCTGTCGGCGAGCAGCCGGCACGACTCGACAAGAAACGCGCCGGAGCCCATCGCCGGATCGCAGACCTTGAGGTCCAGAATCTGCTGCGGCGTCGCCTGATCGCCGAGGCGCTCGAGAATCGGCCCGAACGTCGTCGCGACGATCGGCTGCGTGAGCGAACGCGGCGTGTAGTGCGATCCTGATCGGCGTCGCTCTTCTGTCGGCTGCAGATACAGCGCACCCGCAGGAACAACGCGCGGCGTGTATCGCGACACTTTCTTCGCCAGCGCGTTCACCACCTCGTCCGCGTTCTTCGCCTTCGCGAGCGCGTCCGCCGACGACAGCTTCAGCTCTGCCTCGTCGCGCAGCCACTTCGCGCGGGCGCTACCCGGGCGCTCGAGTAGGTCAGCTATGTTGACGACGATGTGCTTGGGCGCGACCGCGATGGACGGGCCTCGCGCCTCTTCGAGCGCGAAGCCCATCATCGCTTCATACACCGACCCGATCTGCTCGACGTCCAGCGCCCGATACGAGAGGCGCTCGCCGTCGAGGATCAGCAGATTCTTCAGCACGCGGTAGACGACGCCGTCTGCGACGCGCGGCGGATCGACACGTTCGCCCTTGACGCGCCGGGCGTCGTGCGGACGGCCTTCGAGAAACGGGTATGCGTCGGGATCGAACAGTCGGCCGAGCCGGGCCGTGAACTTCAGTGTCCCATGGCCACCGCCGTCGTAGATCAGCCGAAACAGCGCAAGGAGCTGCGTCCACGCGCCGTAGCGCGCGTCCATCGTGTCGGGGTACCGCGCTTCGTCTTCGCGCAGCCGCTCGAACAGGCCGGCGACCGAGTAGTGGCGCTGGTAGACATCGCCCGCGGGCACCAGCCCGCGATCCTCGGCGTACAGGATGAAGACCAGCCGCATCAGCGTCGTCAGCAGTCCGCCGTAGACGTCATGCGGCGCCTCGCGCAGCGCCTGCGCGAGCAGCTGCCGCGCCGCCGCGTCGTTGGCGGACTGGAATCCGCGGACGAGCTCCCACAGCGCCTCGAGTACCTGTCCCGCGAGCGCGGTCGAAACGTCGTTCTGATACTTCCGGCTTTCCTCGAGAAGCGCCGGAAGGCGTTGCGCCGCGCGCAGCAGATCGGTGACTCGTTCGACGGCCAGGAGCGCTGCCAGCGCGCCCGCCATCGGCCTGCCGTGCGTCTCGACCAGATAGCGGAAATGAAACGTCAGGTACCCGGACGATTCGCCTTTCGGCGCGTAGACGAGGCGAAGAGAGACGCTATTGATAAGGATGCCGATCGGGATGGCCGTCTCACGCAGCAGGCGTTCGAGCCTGGCGTGCGGGCTGGCACGCCAGCCGGTGCGTTGCGCATCCGGCGCCGGAGCCTTGTCGAAGTCGTCCGTGTCGACGGTCTGAACCAGCAGCAGCCATCCATCGGGCCGCTCCGGATCGCGGATCGCATACATGGGCCGGAGATGATCCTCGTGTTCGGGCAGCGCGGCGACGAGCGTGTCGGGCAGATCCGGTCCGTCTGGTGTGCCGGCCAAGAAGTCGTCGCGCCAACCGAGCACGCCGCGGAAGATCGCCAACGGATCGGCCACGCGAGCGTGCTCGTCGTCGCTCGACAGCTCCGTGAGCGTCGTCTGGACCTCGACGGCTCGCTGACGGTCGATGACGACGCCGTGCTTGACGAGGACGGCAGGGGACACAACCAGGCCCACCTGACCGATCTGGCCGAGCCACCGTCGATGCGCCTCGAGCTCGGGAGAAACCTTCATCCGGTGATCGGCCACAGATACACGAGGCCGACCGGCTCGAAGCGCATGGCCCTGACCTCGTAGCTCTGGAGGATTCGCGCCGGTTCGGTGTCCAGCTCGCGTTCGATAGTCGCGAGACGGCGATGCCAATAGCGCTTGTCTGCTTCGAGCTGTTTCAGGCCGTCCTTATCGAATAGCCCCGGCTGTTCCATGTCCTTTTCGCGCGCGGCGGCGGTCTGCTGAATGCGCGTCCGCTGCGAACCGAGAATCACGCGCATGTCCGACGCTTCCTGTTCGCCACGGCGTCGCAGCTCGTCGATCGCGCGCATCTGGCGCTCGGTCGACTGCGCTTGGAGGTGCGACTTGAGCTGCGCGAGATCTTGCGCAGCGCCGCGCCCCAGACGCGCTCGCACCTCCGCGGACAGCTCCTTGCGGGTCTCGGCGCTCAACATTGTGTCGAGCAGATCGAGTGTCTTGTCGAGCGTCGATCCGGCGTACGGCTTGAGCGGCTCTTTCCGCGCGTCCACGTCGCTCCATCGAGCAGCCACCGCGAGGATTTCATCGTGCAGACGCGACGCACGTTGACCGTACAGCGAGAGCCGTCCCAACAGAATGACGCGCGGAATGGGATCGTCAGTCGTGCCGATGCAGGCGCGCGCGAGGTCGTGGTGCACGAACCCCTGACTCCGGAAGTGTCCGAGCAGCCGCTGCACAAACCGGTGCTCGAGATGGAGCTGGACGGTCTTCGCGTCGAGCGATCCTGGATCGGAGAAGACGACGGGGCGGATCGGCGCGTCGCGCCGCCAGTCCCACAATGTCTGGTTACGTTTTCGTGGCGGTCGCAGCGTGTCAAGCGTGTTGAGCCACGACTGTTCGTTTTGCAGCCGGCTCACGACGTCGGGCAGCTGATATTCGTCCGAGCCCTCTTTTCGTTGGAGCGGTTTCGCGCCGAGCAGCTCGAGGCCGCATGAGATGGCGTGTCGCAGATCGTCCTTTTGCGGCCGGCTTCGAGCTCCATCTGGACCGCTTTCTCGCGGTCCGGGTCGACGCGCTCACCCTCGATGGCCTCGGTCAATCGATTGACGTCCTGTCGGGCGAACCCTGCGGTCAGTTTATCTTCGAGCCTGCGCTCGACGACCGGGGCCAGGCTCCCGAGCTCGCGCCGAATCGTCTTCGTTTTCTGAACAAGCGCCTTCAATACGCGGTCTTCCGGCCGCTGCTCGTAGACGAAGTAGTGACAGCGTACTTCGGGCGATCGCTGCAGCTTGCGATCGATGCGGCCGTTGCGCTGCTCGAGCCGGCTCGGATTCCACGGGACGTCGAAGTGAAACAGATCCGCGCAGTTGTTCTGCAAATTGACACCCTCGCGCGCTGCGTCGGTCGCGATCAGAATCCGCAGGGGATGATCGGACAGTTCCGCGTTGAAGGCCCGCTTGACCTCTTCGCGTGCGTCCTCGGGCATTCCTCCGTGGAACGTTGCAATGGACGAGTCGCTGTCGCGGCCGGGCGTCAGCGCGGCTCGAAGCTGCTTCTCGAGGTAGCGCTTCGTGTCGGCGTATTCGGTGAAGATGAGGACGCGGCGATCCTTGTGCGCGCGCGCCCAGGTGATCAGGTGCTTGACGCGCGCATCGGGGATGCTGCGCGCGGCGTTCGCCAATTCCGTCATCCGTGCGAGCAACCCTCGTTCGCGATCGAAGGACACACCCGGGCGATCCGTGTCGGCCTTCGCCGTGGCCGCGGCAATCGCCGCGTCTTCCTCTTTTTTGAGATCATCCTCGCTCGCTTCGGATCGGTCATCGTCCGCATCCGGCGCCGTCGTCAGGAACTCCAGCTGTGCGATCGCGCGACCGTCGCCGGCGGGCTCTCGTCGTGCTCCCGCGGCTTTCTTGGCTTGGGCCTCGAACGCGTCGCGGTGGACGTTCAGCGTGCACGCGAACGCCTCGATTGAAGAAAGCAGCCGCTTCTGAAGACTGCAGAGGACGAGCGCCGATGCGGCCTGCGCGGATTTCGCCGCGCCTTTCAATCGTTCCTCGCGCGCCTGGCGGTACTGGTCAAGCAGCTGCGGCAGCGCGAGTTCGGGATCGTCCGCCGCCAGCCCGGCAATCGGGACTTCGAGGACCTCGCGGACCGGAAAGCCGCCTTCCAGTTTCCGCAGATCGTCCTTCAGACGACGGACCATCACCGGCTCGAGCTGCTTGACGGACTCGATCGCGACGCCCCGGCAGAATCGCTGCGGATCCAGAATCTCGAGCAACGACGAGAAACTGTTCGAGTGGCCGTTATGTGGCGTCGCCGACAGAAACAGGCGGTGTTCGAAAAGCGGCGCCAACTCTCGGACCGACTTCGTGAACTGTGAATCGATGGCATACTTCGCGCCGCTAGCTGGCGCCGGGTTGTGCGCTTCGTCCAGTACGAGGAGTGCGTCGCCGTGGTCGCCGTCGAGCCAGTCGCGCAGCGTCGCGGCGTACTCCTCGTCGCGCAGCAGGTGGTGCGAGACGACGAACCGTGAGTGCGTGGCCCAAGGGTTCACGGCATAGCCGCGCTCGACCTTCATCCGGCGCACGTAGTCTCTGTCTAACCCGACGAACGTGAGGCCGAACCGCTGATCCAGTTCCTCTTTCCACTGCAGCACCACCGACGGCGGGGCCGCGACGACGATACGGCGGATGCGCTGACGCATCAGCAGCTCGCGAATGATCAGGCCGGCTTCGATCGTCT
>WNFK01069064.1_pt1 | contig 14864 bp, 15 predicted proteins | sample 5400281 | NCBI WGS metagenome assembly WNFK01 (sample SAMN13153350, study PRJNA577476) | soil metagenome | isolation source: 20 cm soil on Douglas fir-dominated hillslope | place: USA:California | collected 2013-09-17 | reverse complement strand
GGCGGACGTTGAGCGCCGGGATGGAGCCCAGACGAGTGGAGCAGCGCACGCGTGCCGCGTGGTAGCCGAGACCCCTGCCCCCGACCCGCGCCCCACCCTCCAGCCCGTCTCAACGGTCGTGATACCGTAGTGTGCTCGGGTCCGATGTTGAGAGAGTGGCCGGCATTCGAAGCGCTGGCGAAATCTTTCGCCGAGGGAGATCCCTGTCTGCGCGTCGCCGGCCTCACCGGCTCGGCGCGCGCCCTGGCCGTCGCCGAGCTCCTCCAGGCCCATCCGCGCCCCGCGCTCGTCGTGGTCGCGGGCCTCGCCGACGCCCACCGCTGGACGCAAGACCTGAAGCTCTTCGGCGCCACCGCGCTCGAGTTTCCCTCGCCGGAGCCGCGGCTCTGGCGCGGCGGCCACCACCGGGAGCTCGACGCCGAACGCGCGGTGATCGCGCGGCGGCTCACGGTCGCCGATCTGGTCACCGTCGTCGCGACGCCGGCGGCACTGAGCGCGCCGCTGTGGAGTCGTGAGGAGTTCGCGGCGCGCACGCTCCGGCTGGCGACCGGCGACCGCCTCGATCGCGAGCTCCTGCTCGAGGCGCTCGAGCGCTGCGGCTACGAGAAGGTCGAGACGGTCGTGACCGTCGGGCAGTGGAGCTTGCGCGGCGGGATCGTCGACGTCTTCTCGCCGAGCCAGGCGGGTCCGGCGCGGCTCGAGTTCTTCGGCGACGACATCGAGTCGATCCGCCTGTTCGATCCGACCTCTCAGCGCTCGGTCGGGAAGCTCGACGAGCTGCTCGTCCTGCCGCTGCCACCCGAAGACAGCGCGCCCGAGCCCTCCGCGCGGCTGCTCGACTATCTGCCGGCGTCGGCCCCGGTCCTGGTCGACTTGCCGAAGCTCCTGGACGAGCCGACCGACGAGACCGTGGCTGAGCCGCCGCTTCGCGAGCGGCTCGCCGGCCGCCAGATCGTCGAGCTGAGTCTGGTCGCCGGGACGTCCAGCGCCGCCGCCAGTCCCGAGGCGGCGACCGAGATCGTCCTGGAGACGCAGGAAGTCCCGCGCTTTACCGGTCGCTTCAATCAGCTCACCGCCGAGATCGCGCGCTGGCGCATCGAAGGCTTTCGCGTCCGACTGACCGCCGCCGATGAGCGCCAGGCGGAACACGTCCGGCAGATCCTTCGCGAGCACCAGGTCGAAGCGGAGATCGCGACGTCGTTCGAGGGATCCCAGACGCTGACGATCGTCGTCGGCGAGTGCTCCATGGGATTCTCCATCCCCGCCCTGGGCCTCATCGTGCTCACCGAGGGCGAGGTTTTCGGCTCGCGCCGCCGATCGCTGCGCCGGCCCAAGTATCAGCGGGGCGCCGCGCTCACGGCGTTCACCGACCTGGCGCCCGGCGACATCATCGTCCACGAGGACCACGGGCTCGGGCGCTATCTGGGTCTGCAGACCATGAAGGTCGGCGATCGCGAGAGCGATTTCCTGCTGCTCGAGTACTCGGAGGGCAATCGGCTCTACCTCCCGGTCGAGCGGCTCGAGCTCATCTCGAAATATCTCGGCGGCGACGCGGGCGCCGCCCGGCTCGATCGTCTCGGCGGCGCGTCCTGGCAGCGCGTGAAGGAGTCGGTCCGGGCTGCGCTGCGCGAGATGGCCGAAGGGCTGCTACGCCTCTACGCGCAGCGCGCGGTGACCGAGGGCCACGCGTTCGCGGGGGACACGCCGTGGCAGCGCGAGTTCGAGGCGTCGTTTCGATTCGAGGAGACCGCCGATCAGCTCAAGGCGATCGAAGAGTCCAAGCGCGACATGGAGTCCGGCCGGCCGATGGATCGGCTCGTGGCCGGCGACGTCGGCTACGGCAAGACCGAGGTCGCGCTCCGCGCCGCGTTCAAGGCGGTCGGCGACGGCATGCAAGTGGCGGTGCTGGTGCCGACGACGGTGCTGGCCCAGCAGCACTGGTCCACGTTCGCCGACCGATTCGCGCCGTTTCCGGCGAAGGTCGAGCTGCTCTCGCGCTTCCGCTCGCCGAAGGAGCAGAAGGCGGTCATCGAAGGATTGCGTCAGGGGACGGTCGACGTCGTGATCGGCACGCACCGGCTCCTCTCCAAAGACGTCGCGTTCAAGAACCTCGGCCTCATGGTCATCGACGAGGAGCACCGGTTCGGCGTCGCGCACAAGGAGCGTATGAAGCAGCTGCGCGCGTCGGTGGACGTGCTCGCGCTCACCGCGACACCGATTCCGCGGACGCTCTACATGTCGCTCTCGGGCGTACGGGACATGTCGGTGATCGAGACCGCGCCGCTGGACCGGCTCCCCGTCGAGACGGTCATCCGGCGCTTCAGCCGCGGCGTCATCAAGGAAGCGCTCGAGCGCGAGCTCGCGCGGGGCGGCCAGGTCTTCTTCGTCCACAACCGGGTCCAGTCGCTGCCGTCGATGGCGAAGCTGGTGCAGGAGCTGGTGCCGGAGGCGCGCGTCATCATGGGCCACGGCCAGATGAAGGAGCGCGAGCTCGAAGCCACCATGGTGAAGTTCGTCACGGGTCAGGCCGACGTGCTCGTCTCTACCGCGATCGTCGAGTCCGGGCTGGACATCCCCGCGTCCAACACGATCATCATCAACCGCGCCGATCGCTTCGGGCTCGCGCAGCTCTATCAGCTGCGGGGCCGCGTGGGCCGCGAGCGCCAGCAGGCCTACGCCTACCTGCTCGTTCCGGCGGACGGTCGAGTCGACGAACAGGCGCAGCGACGGCTTCGCGCGCTGCAAGAGCTGACCGAGCTGGGCTCCGGTTTCAAGCTCGCGATGCGAGACCTCGAGATCCGGGGGGCGGGGAACCTCCTCGGGGCCCAGCAGCACGGCCACATCGCCGCGGTCGGCTACGATCTTTATTCGAAACTCCTGGCCGAAGCCGTGCGAGAATTGGCCGGCAATCAGACCGACGCGACGGTTGATCCAGTGATCAGCGTCGCGGTAGAAGGGTTTTTGTCCGACGAATATGTGCCCGAGGTCAATCAACGACTCGCCCTCTACAAACGCCTCGCCGGCGCGACCAGCGACGCCGAGGTGGCCGATCTTCGCGCCGAGCTCGCCGATCGGTTCGGCCCCTTGCCGGCCCCGGCCGATCAGCTGCTGGACATCGTACGCATCCGCGTCGCGGCCCGCTCCGTGGGCATCGAGAAGGTCGAGGCCGGTGAGGGCAAGGCACTGGTCACGTTCTCGCCGGTCACCAAGCTGGACCCGGAGCACCTCGTCCGTGTCATCCAGCGAAGCCGGGGCCGCTTCAAGATGAAGCGCGAGTTCACGCTCGAGGCCACGATCCTGCGCGGCGATTGGCCTCGGGTTCGCGACTCTCTCCTCGGTATGCTCGCCGAGCTGGGACGTTCGTGATCCGACGACTCCTGCGGCCGGTGCTCCTGACTCTCCTCCTGGCCGGGTGTTCGGTGCCTTCATGGATGCCGCTCATCGGCGGCGAGAAGCCGGTCAAGGACGAGCCGCCGAAGGCGGCGGGGCCGCCGCCGACGTCGGCGGCGGTGCCGGTGCGACTGAGCTCCAACGGGTCGAAGGCAACCCCGCCCGACGAGCGAGTGACCGACCGCGTGCTGGCCATCGTGAACAACGACGCGATCACCCTCTCCGAGATCCAGGAGGCGATCGCCGTCTACAAGTACGAGAATCGCGACCGGGCGACCGAGAGCTCCGACCAGCTCGTCCAGCAGTTCCTCACGCGGATGATCGACAGCCGGTTGCAGGTGCAGGAGGCCGAGCGGGAAAAGATCGTCATCGACGAGGCCGAGATCGACGAGGAGCTGGCCGACCGCATCAAGAAGATGAACATGAAGAACCGGGAGGAGTTCGAGGCGGCGCTCAAGGCGCAGGGCATCCCGATGGCGGCGATCAGAAAGCGAATCGCCGACGAGCTGCGCCGCGGCCGCATCGTGAGCCGGAAGGTCCGGCTCCGCATCTCGGTGACGGAAGACGAGGTCACGCAGTATCTCGAGGCGAATCGGCCGAAGCTCGAGACGGGTCTCGCGTATCACGCGCGCCACATCCTGGTCCTGCCCGAGACCGGCGCCGAGGACGCGGCCTGGGAGAACGCGCGCATCCGGGCCGAGCTGCTTCGGACTCAGCTGCTGCAGGGCGCCGACTTCGCCGAGCTGGCGAAGCAGTATTCACGCGACGCGAGCGCCCGGGACGGCGGCGATCTCGGAACGCTCAAGCGCGGCGAGCTCGCGCTGGACATCGAGACGCAGATCCTGAGCCTGTCACCCGGACAGATCTCGTCTCCGTATCGCTCCGCGCTCGGGTATCACATCTTCCGACTCGAATCGAAGGAGACCCTCGAAGGCGAGGGGCTGGCCCGCGTCCGGGCTCAGATTCGTGAGATTCTCTTCCGCGAAAAATTCGACACGCGGCTCGACGCGTGGCTCAAGGAGATCAAACAGCGCGCCGTCATCGATGTGCGCCTGGATGGACAGCTCTGAAAAGTATTGACAATCGCGTCGCCCGATGGCAGGATTGTGTCGGCGTTAGCTTTCCAACCCCCCAGAAAACCTAGGGAAACAGGCTAACCTATTCCACTTGCTTGCGGCGCCACCGCCGCGCCCGGAGCCCTTTTGATGAGCGCCCGCCGAGAAAGAAGCCAAGGTCAAGGTCAAGGAAGTCCCGCGCAAAACCCCGAAGTGAACGGGATGAATCTTTCCGAATTGAAGGAAAAGAGCATCTCGGACCTCAACGTCATCGCCCGCGACCTGAACGTCCAGAACATGGGCGGCCTGCGCAAGCAGGAGCTGATCTTCAAGATATTGCAGTCGCAGGCGGAGAAGGACGGTCTGATCTTCGCCGAAGGCGTTCTGGAGGTCCTGCCGGACGGCTTCGGATTCCTGCGCGCGCCGGACTACAACTACTTACCGGGGCCGGACGACATCTATGTGTCGCCGTCCCAGATCAGACGGTTCGACCTCCGCACCGGCGACACCATCTCCGGTCAGGTGCGTCCGCCCAAGGATACGGAGCGGTACTTCGCGCTCCTGAAGGTCGAGGCGATCAACTTCGAGACGCCCGAGCAGGCGCGCGAGAAGATCTTCTTCGACAACCTCACGCCGCTCTATCCGATGGAGCGGCTGCGCCTCGAGCACGACTCCGAGAACCTGACGACGCGGGTCATGGATCTGCTCTGCCCGATCGGCAAAGGCCAGCGCGGCATGATCGTGGCGGCGCCCCGCACCGGTAAGACGATGATGCTGCAGTCGATCGCCCACGCGATCGCGACGAATCACCCCGAGGTCTATCTGATCGTGCTCCTGATCGACGAGCGCCCCGAGGAAGTCACCGACATGCAGCGATCGGTCAAGGGCGAGGTCATCTCGTCCACGTTCGACGAGCCGCCGCAGCGCCACATCCAGGTCGCCGACATGGTGATCGAGAAGGCCAAGCGTCTGGTCGAGCACAAGCGGGACGTCGTGATCCTGCTCGACTCCCTCACGCGGTTCGCGCGCGCCCACAATGCCGTCATCCCGTCGTCGGGCAAGGTCCTGTCGGGCGGCCTCGACGCCAACGCGCTGCAGCGGCCGCGGCGCTTCTTCGCGACGGCACGGAACATCGAAGAGGGTGGCTCACTGACGATCATGGCCACCGCCATCGTCGATACCGGCAGCCGGATGGACGACGTCATCTTCGAGGAGTTCAAGGGGACCGGCAACATGGAGGTCCACCTCGACCGCCGGCTGATGGACAAGCGGGTCTTTCCGACCATCAATATCGAGCAGTCGGGCACCCGGAAAGAAGAGCTGCTCCTCGAGAAGGACGAGCTTCAGAAAGTCTGGCTCCTTCGCAAGGCACTCTCCCAGCTCAACCCCGTCGAGGGCATGGAGCTCCTGCTGGACAAGCTCAAGCTCACCAAGACCAACAAGGAGTTCCTGGCCTCGATGCACTCGATGGGGTAGGCGAGGCCGAATTCCGCGGTTTTGCGTGTTCCGGCCGGGGCTGGTATCCTTTGTAGCCCTGAGGGGGGTGGCGACAGTGAAGGTGGGTATTCATCCGGACTATGTGGACACGACCATCACGTGCGCGTGCGGCGAGGTGGTTCACACTCGTTCTACCAAGCCCGACATCCGCGTGGAAGTGTGCTCCAAGTGCCATCCGTTCTATACCGGTAAGCACAAGCTCATGGACACGGCCGGTCGGGTCGAGCGATTCCAGAAGAAGTACAAGCGCCAGCCGCTGGCGACGTCGTAACACGCGCTCCGAGGCCGGTGGGATCCAACCCCTGCCGGCCTTTTCTTTGTCCATAGGCGCGCCTCGGCCGGCGGGGCCCCAGGCCCGCGACGGCCTGCAGCGCGCACTACCACGCCCATCGAACGGCGTCCGCCAACGGGCGCGTTGAGCCGCGATGCTGTTTGACAAGCTTCGCCAGATCGAAGAGCGATCCAACGAGATCGCGCGGGCGCTGTCCGATCCCGCCATCTTCAGCCAGCCGAACGAGTACGCCCGGCTTCGCCGGGAGCACGCCGAAACCGTCGAGATCGTCGAGCGCTTCATCCTCTACCGCGACATCCTGCGCCGCATCGGGGAAGCGCGGCACATCCTGGCCGAGGGCGGTGACCGCGAGCTGGCCGAGCTCGCCCAGGCGGAGATCGACGAGCTCACCGTCAAGGAGACCGCGCTCGAGGAAGAGCTGAAACGCCTCCTGCTGCCGCGCGATCCCAACGACGACAAGAACGTCTTCGTCGAGATCCGCGCCGGTGCCGGCGGCGACGAAGCCGCGCTCTTCGCCGCGGACCTCACCCGGATGTACACGAAATACGCCGAGCGTCAGAAGTGGCGCGTCGAGGTCATGGACGCGAGCGCCACCGGAGTCGGCGGGTTCAAGGACGTGATCCTGTTCGTCCACGGCCGCGGCGCCTGGAGCCGGCTGAAGTTCGAGCGCGGCGTGCATCGCGTGCAGCGCGTGCCCATCACCGAGTCGAGCGGCCGGATTCACACTTCGACGGTGACCGTCGCGGTCCTGCCGGAGGCCGAGGACGTCGACGTCAAGATCGAGGAAAAGGACCTGCGCGTCGACGTCTATCGCTCGTCCGGGCCCGGCGGCCAGGGCGTCAACACGACGGACTCCGCGGTGCGGATCACGCACCTGCCGACCGGCCTCGTCGTGACGTGCCAGGACGAGCGGTCGCAAATCAAGAACCGCGCGAAGGCGATGCGCGTGCTCAAGGCGCGGCTGCTCGAGCGCGCACAGCAAGAGCAGCAGGCGGCGATCGCGGCGGACCGCAAGAGCCAGGTCGGTACGGGCGAGCGGAGCGAGCGGATCCGTACCTACAATTTCCCGCAGACGCGGATCACCGATCATCGCATCGGGCTCACGCTCCACCGGCTGCCGACCGTTCTGGAAGGCGATCTCGACGAGGTGATCGACGCGCTCGTGTCGGCCGAAGAAGCCGAGCGCCTGCAGCGGGTGGAGCACTGATGGCGGCCGCGACCTACGCCGACCAGCTCGCCGCCGCGACGACGGCGCTGGAGGCCGCCGGTCTGCCGAGCGCCAAGGTCGACGCCGAGTGGCTGCTCGCCGGACTGCTCGGGATCGGCCGAGTGGCGGTCCGCCTGGAGCTGGGGGAAGCGGCTGCCGCGCCGCTGGCCGAGCGCTACGCCCGTGCCGTGAGCCGGCGGGCGCGGCGCGAGCCGCTCCAGCGGATCCTGGGCTGGGAAGAGTTCCGCGGCGTGCGCGTCCGCCTCACCGATTCGGTGTTCGTGCCCCCGCCCGAGACCGAGACACTCGTCGAGTGGGCGCTGGCGCTCCTGCCTGCGCCCGGCTCCCGGCGGCTGCTGGCGATCGACGTCGGCACCGGGTCGGGATGTATCGCGTGCGCGCTGGCCAGTGAGCGTGCCGACCTCGACGTCGTCGCTGTCGACGTCTCGCCCGCCGCCGCGGCCGTCGCGCGCGAGAACGTACGCGCCCTCGACCTCGCGGGGCGGGTCAAGGTGCTCGCGGCGGACCTCTTCGCCGGGGTGCGCGATATCCGGGCCGACCTGATCGTGAGCAATCCGCCGTATCTTCCGAGCGCGCTCATGCCGGAGCTCCCGCCGGAGGTGCGGATCCACGAGCCGAGGCTTGCTCTCGACGGTGGAAGCGACGGCCTCGCGGTGATCCGTAGGATTGCGACCGCGGCGCGCTCTTACCTGCGTCCGTCCGGCGCGCTCGTCCTCGAGACCGCGGGCGGCGATCAGGCGTCCGCCGCTGCGGCGCTCCTGCGCGGGGCGGGCTGGGATCAGGTGGCGATGCGCGGCGACCTGGCCGGCGTCGAGCGGTTCGTCGCCGGGAGAGCGTGATGCCGGCCCGTCGCGAGATCGAGGGCGGTGTGCCGCCCCAGGACCGCGAGCGCTCATGAAGGCGCGCCTGACGCTCGCGCTGCCGAAGGGGCGCCTGCTCGACGGGGCGCTGGAGCTCCTGCGCGAGCTCGGCGTCGAGGGGGTCGACCAGGACTCGCGCCGATTGATCTTCACCGATCCGCGCAGCGGGCTGCGCATGCTGTTCCTGAAGCCCGTCGACATCCCGGCGTACGTGCTGTACGGCGCGGCCGACGTGGGCATCGTCGGCAAGGACATCCTGCTGGAGCAGGAGCCCGACGTCTACGAGCCGCTCGATCTCGGATTCGGATTCTGCCGGCTCGTGGTGGCGGAGCCGCGCGAGCTCCAGGAGCGCGACGATCCGGCGAAGTGGTCGTGGGTCCGCGTCGCGACGAAATACCCCCGGCTGGCCGAGCAGTACTTCACCGAACGCGGCGTCCAGGTGGAGCTCGTGCGGCTCGACGGCTCGGTCGAGCTGGCGCCGCTCGTGGGGCTCGCCGAGCGCATCGTCGACCTGGTCCAGTCGGGCGAGACCTTGCGGGCGAACGGGCTGGTCGAGGTCGCCGAGATCACCCGATCGACCGCGCGCCTGATCGTGAACCGCGCGTCGATGAAGACCGAGCACGCGGCGGTCAACGAGCTCGTCGACGAGATGAAAAAGGCGCTCCACGCCGCGCCCCGGGGTGCCCAGCCATGATCCGGACCCTGGACGCGCGGGCCGGTGTCGACGCGGTCGTGGCGGCGCTCGAGCGCTCGCCCGAGACGGTCGCGCCCGAGATCCACCGGACCGTCGACACGATCCTCGCCGCGGTCCGCGCGCGTGGCGACCTAGCCCTCTGCGAGCACACGGCGCGACTCGACGGCTGGACTCCCGCGCGCCCGGCCGATCTGGCGCTGGCCTCGGCCGACTTCGAGAACGGCGAGCGTGCGGTTGCCGCCGACGTTCGCGCGGCCCTGGGATACGCCGCCGAGCGCATCGAGCGCTATCACGCCGCCGCGATGCCCAAGTCGTGGCGCATGACCGACGAGCACGGCTCGATCCTGGGTCAGGAAGTGCGCCCGCTCGACCGCGTCGGGGTCTACGTTCCGGGCGGGCGTGCCGCGTATCCGTCCACCGTGTTGATGACGGTCGTCCCGGCACGGGTCGCCGGCGTGAAGGAGATCGTGCTCGTCACGCCCGCCGGCGCCGGCGGCCGGATCGATCCGGTCGTGCTCGCCGCCGCCCGGATCGCCGGCGTCACCGAAGGCTATCGGATCGGCGGCGCGCAGGCGGTCGCGGCGCTCGCGTATGGCACGTCGTCGATCCGCAGGGTCGACAAGATCGTGGGGCCCGGCAATATCTACGTCGCGCTCGCCAAGTCACGCGTCTTCGGCGAGGTCGGGATCGACATGATGGCCGGGCCCAGCGAGGTCGTCGTCATCGCCGACGCGGCCGCGTCCGCCGAGTGGATCGCCAGCGACATGCTTGCCCAGGCCGAGCACGACCCGATGGCCCGCGCGCTCTTGATCACCGACACGAGCGAGTTGATCCCGCGCGTGGAGGCGGCCCTGGCGCGTCAGCTCGAGACATTGCCACGGCGCGCGATCGCCGAGCAGTCGCTCCAGGCCAACGGTGCCCTGATCCGGGTGGCGAATCTCGACGACGCGGTCACCTTGGCCAACTTGCTCGCGCCCGAGCACCTCGAGCTGCTGGTGGCCGCGCCCGCGGCGCTGCTGCCGCGGGTGAAGCACGCCGGCGCGATCTTTCTCGGCGGGCACACGCCGGAGGTGGTGGGCGACTACGTCGCCGGACCTAACCACGTGCTGCCGACGGCGGGCACGGCGCGGTTCGCGTCGCCGCTCTCGACGGACGATTTCGTGAAGCGCTCGAGCGTGATCGAATACTCGCGCGGCGGACTGCGCGCCGCCGCGCCACATCTGATGACCCTGGCGCGCATCGAGGGCCTGGCTGGGCACGGCAGCGCGGCGGCCCTGCGGCTGGACTCCGACGGAGGGAAGAGCACATGAGCCCCGACCCCACGGCTCGGCAGGCACGCGTCGAGCGCAAGACCAAGGAGACGGAGATCGCGCTCCATCTCAACATCGACGGCACCGGCGCCTCCAAGGTGGAGACGCCGATCCCGTTCTTCAGCCACATGCTGGAGGCCTGGTCGAAGCACGGGCTGATGGATCTCGCGGTCGAGGCGCAGGGCGATGTCGAGGTCGACCAGCACCACACCGTCGAGGACGTGGGGATCGTGCTCGGCCAGGCGCTCCGCCAGGCGCTCGGCGACAAGCGCGGCATCGTGCGCTACGGAACGTCGTACATCCCGATGGACGAGGCGCTGGTCTCGTCGTCCGTCGATCTGTCCGGCCGGCCGTTTCTGGTCTTCAGCGTGCCGGTCGCACGCTCGCGCGTGTCGAACTTCGATCTCGACCTGCTCCAGGAGTTTTTCCGCGCCTTCGCGTTCAACGCCGAGATCACGCTCCACGTGACCATGCACTACGGCCACAATCTCCACCACGTCACCGAAGCCGTGTTCAAGGCCGTCGGGCGAGCGCTGGCCGAGGCGACGCGGCTGAATCCTCGCATCACCGGGATCTTGCCGTCGACGAAGGGCACGTTGTGATATTCGCCGTTTTACGAGCCGCAGCCGAAGGCGAGGCGAGACTATGATCGCCGTGATCGATTACGGGCGCGGGAATCTTGGCTCGGTCGAGAAGGCGTTCCGGCGCATCGGGATGCCGGCGGTGATCACGCAGGATCCGCGGAGCCTCGACGAGGCCGACGCGGTGGTGCTCCCCGGCGACGGCGCGTTCCACGACGCGATGGCGAACCTCGATCGCCTCGGCCTCGTGCCCGCGGTGCGTCGGGCGCTCGACGGCAGCCGGCCATTTCTCGGCATCTGCCTCGGCTAGCAGCTGCTGTTCTCGACGAGCGAGGAGTTCGGCGAGGGACGCGGGCTCGACGTAGTGCCGGGCGCCGTGCGCCGGCTGCCGGCCGGACGGAAGATCCCGCACATGGGTTGGAATCGCGTGGAGCACGCGGGAGAGCTCCGGCTCTTCGACGGTGTTCCGTCGGGCGCGCACTTCTATTTCGTGCATTCGTTTTATCCGGTTGTAGCGGGGGCCTCGAGGCCGGCTTTGACCGAGGGTGGCCTGAGACAGACGCGTGTGGCTCCGGACGTCCGATCTGTGGCTCCGGACGCGCGGTCGGTCGCGCTGCGCGCGGCGTGGTGTGAGTACGGCGTGAGGTTTGCGGCGGCGATCGAGGTGGGGCGGATCCATGCGACGCAGTTCCATCCCGAGAAGAGCCAGCGGTGGGGGCTCCGCATGCTCGAGAACTTCGCCGCCATCGTGAAGAGCGGCCGGTGATCGTCATCCCGGCGATCGACCTGCGCGGCGGCCGCTGCGTGCGCCTGCATCAGGGCCGGAGCGATCGCGAGACCGTGTTCTCGGACGATCCGGTCGCGACCGCGCTCCAGTGGAAGGAGCTCGGCGCCGAGCGGCTGCACGTCGTGGACCTCGACGGCGCCTTCGCCGGTGAGCCGCGGCAGAGCGCGCTCGTCACGAAGATCGTCGCGGCGATGGCGCCGGTGCCGGTCGAGGTCGGCGGTGGGCTGCGCGACCTCCGGGCCGTCGAGACCGCGCTGGAGACCGGCGCCCGCTGGGCGGTGGTCGGGACGCGCGCGGCGCTCGACCACGCATTCCTCCAGGACGTCTGCCGCCGCTACCCGGGACGGATCGTCGTCGCCGTCGACGCCAAGGGCCATCAGGTCGCGATCAAGGGCTGGACCGAGGTGGTGGACGACACGGTGGCCCAGGTCGGCGCGCGGTCGCGCGACGCGGGCGCGGCGGCGCTGCTGTACACGGACGTGAGTCGCGACGGGACGGAGACCGGGCCCAACGTCGAGTACACGGCGACGCTCGCGCGCGAAGTCGCGATGCCCGTCCTGGCCTCGGGCGGGGTCGGTCGCGTCGAGGACCTCGCCCGGCTGGCGGCGATCCCCGGCGTCGTGGGCACGGTCGTCGGGCGCGCGCTCTATACGGGCGCGATCGACTTGCGCCGGGCGAAGGAAGTCGCGGCGGCTGGCGCGGCCGCGGCGTCTCGGGGCTGATCGTGCTGGCCAAGCGAGTGGTGCCGTGCCTGGACGTGAAGGACGGCCGCGTCGTCAAGGGCGTGCGGTTCGTCGACCTGCGTGATGCCGGCGACCCGGTCGAGGCCGCGCTCGCATACGACGCGCAGGGAGCCGACGAGCTCGTGTTCCTCGACATCACGGCCTCGCACGAGGCGCGCGACACCATGCTCGACGTCGTGCGCCGCACGGCCGAGGGAATCTACATGCCGCTCACCGTCGGTGGCGGCATCCGCACCGTCGAGGACGTTCGGCGCTTGCTTCGCGCCGGTGCCGACAAGATCTCGCTGAACACCGCTGCCCTCGAGCGCCCCACGGTGATCCGTGAGGCCGTGGAGCGGTTCGGAAGCCAGTGCATCGTCGTGGCGATCGATGCGCGCCGGGAGCCCGGTCGCCCGGACGAGCCGCCCCGCTGGGGTGTCTATACCCACGGTGGCCGGAGGCCGGCTGGGCGTGACGCGATCGAGTGGGCGCGCGAGGCGGTAGCGCTCGGTGCCGGCGAGATCCTGCTCACGAGCATGGACCGCGACGGGACCAAGGACGGCTACGACCTCGAGCTCACCCGCGCGGTCTCGCAGAGCGTGTCCGTTCCGGTGATCGCATCGGGCGGCGCCGGCTCGCTCGAGCACCTCTACGAAGGTCTGGTCGACGGCTGCGCCGACGCGGCGCTCGCCGCCTCGATCTTTCATTTCGGGACGCACACGATCGCCGAAGCGAAGGCGTATCTGCGCGGGCGCGGCGTCGAGGTACGGAGCGAGCCGTGACCCTCGACGAGCTTCGTTTCGACACGCAGGGCCTGCTGCCGGCGGTCGTGCAAGAGGCCGATACCGGCGAGCTCCTGATGGTGGCCTGGATGGACCGCGCCGCCGTCGAAGCCACCTTGTCGAGCGGCGTCACCCACTTCTGGTCGCGCTCGCGCGGCCAACCGTGGAGAAAGGGCGAGACGTCCGGGCACGTCCAGCACGTCCAGTCGGTCTACGCGGACTGCGACGGCGACACGCTCCTGGTGCAGGTGCACCAGGAAGGCGTCGCCTGCCACACCGGGCAGCGCACGTGCTTTTTCACCGCGCTCAAGGGCGGCGCCGGCGACGATCCGCGCCCGGCTCCATCGAGCATGCTCGAACGCATCGAGCGCATCATCGAGGAGAGAAAGTCGACGCAGCCCGCGGGATCCTACGTCGCCGGTCTGCTGGCGGCGGGCGAGCCGCACATGTGCCGGAAGATCGGTGAAGAGGCGACCGAGGTGATCACCGCGGCGCTCGGTGGTGAGGGCGACCGGCGTGTCATCGAGGAGGTCGCCGACTTGTGGTTCCACACCCTCGTGCTGCTCGGCGCGCGTGGGATACCGCTCCGCGAGGTCCTGAAAGAGCTGGCGCGACGCCACGCGGCACGGCCCACGCCGGATCGGTAGCCAGCGCGTGTGCCGGGCGCCGCTGGCGCTCGCGCTCGGAGCCGTCATCGCGTTCAGCGGGTGCGCGGGCCGGCGAATCGAGAACGGCGTCTATCACTCGGACAAGGGCTATCGCCTCACCCTGCCCGGCCCCGACTGGTCCGTCGCCGCGGACAGCAAGGCCGACCTCGAGCTCAGGCACCAGGACGGGCTGGCGGCCATGCTCGCCAACGCCGAGTGCGACGATCGCGCGAAATCCCGCAGCGCCGGTTTGCTGCTCGGTCAGCTGTTGATCGGGCTGCGCGACCGCGCGACCATCGAGCAGAACGAGGTCTCTTTGAACGGGCGACAGGCTCTGCATCGGGTCCTGGACGGCCGGGTGGCCGCCGATGGCGCGCCGACGCGGATCGAGGCATACGTGCTGATAGAGCAGGGCTGCGTCTACGACTTTGCCTACGCGGCGCCGCCGGCGTCGTTCGAGGCTTGGCGCGCCGACTTTCGCCGGTTCGTCGAGAGCTTCGCGAAGGAGCGAGCGGACTGACCGATGGAAGGCTATCTGAGACGAACCGTGGTCTGGTACGGCGGGGTCGGCCTCCTGACCCAGCAGGTCTTTCGGAGCCTCGCGCTACCGCCGAAGTACTTCCGCCTGATCGTGCAGGAGATCGAGGTGATGGGCGTGCGCTCGCTCGGCGTCGCGCTGACCGCCGCGATCTTCACCGGCATGGTCTTCACGATCCAGAGCGCGGTCAACATGGGCCGCTTCGGCGCCGAGAGCTACGTCGGCCCGGTCGCCGCGCTGGCGATATTGCGAGAGCTCGGCCCCGTCCTGACCGCGATCCTCGTGGGCGGCAAGGTCGCGTCCGGGATCACGGCCGAGCTCGGCTCGATGATGGTCACCGAGCAGATCGACGCGCTCCGGACGCTCGGCGTGAACTACATCAAGCGCCTCGTCGTGCCTCGCGTGCTGGCGGCGCTCATCGTGTTCCCGCTCCTGACCGTGCTGGCCGACGCGGTCGGCGTGCTCGGCGGTATGCTGATCA
>WNFK01152432.1_pt1 | contig 14865 bp, 15 predicted proteins | sample 5400281 | NCBI WGS metagenome assembly WNFK01 (sample SAMN13153350, study PRJNA577476) | soil metagenome | isolation source: 20 cm soil on Douglas fir-dominated hillslope | place: USA:California | collected 2013-09-17 | reverse complement strand
CTATTACTTCCGTGAGGGGCCAACCGTTGCGGATCTTTCACATGGATACAGAGCCATTACTCATTCCGGACGAGTGCGCGGGACTACTGCAGGCATTCTCGCCGATTGCGTGGGATGTCCGCCGCCGCAATTTGTAATCGATCCATCGGCGCCAAACTTCGAGACCGGCGTCGCGCCATCCGCAACTCCGCCCCCTGCTGCTACAGCGCCTACTGGAGCGTTGGTATTTGATTCCTTCTCCCGCGCAAACTCAACCTACACCTTCGCTGGACATGGTGGTTTGAGTTCAACCGAAGCTGGATCGGCGGGAAAACAAGTGTGGCAAACCAATCAGGCCACAGCGAACCCGCAGCCTTTCGGAGTTCTAAATGCTCGCGCGGTGTTGCTGGGAAATTCGACAGCAGTTGCATGGGTGCCCACCGGCTCGGACAGCGGAAACCTGGATGTGAGCGTCAACCGTGTCGCAGGCAGATGGGGCAGCGGCATCCACACCGGCTTGAGTTTCCGGGTCATCGATGCAAATAACTTTTTCTTCGCATACACGACGGACACTGGTGGCACACCGAATAATAAAATTGTCCGCGTCGGTTATTACCTGAACGGCCAGCGAGTTGACCTCACCAACGGTGCCACGATCCCCGGCAGCTGGACAACTTTAAGAGTGGTAACCAGGAATTCCGGCGACCTCAGCGTCTATATCGACTCTGCGCTTGTCTACTCCATCAACGATCCACTGCTGGCTACAGCAAGGGGCGCTGGTTTGTATAGCGATTCCGTAGGGATGGGGCTCGTCAATCGGTGGGACAATTTCACCGTGTTTCCAGCTCCGTGATTAAGTCCGCACCCCACTCAAGCTCTTCTCTGGGACCGCGGGCGTCCCGCCCGCCCGCGTACCATAAATTCAACTCCTGATGCTTGAGCATATGGTACGCGGGCGGGCGGGACGCCCGCGGTCCCAGGGAAGAGCTTGAGTTTCCCCTCCTCAGTAAATCATTGAAAAGGCTCTTGCACTGAAGTAGTATTCGCGCGTACTGCAATCGTTCTGCGTTCCTTAGGCTTCCTGGTTAGAGGTTCCCGCCATTTTGCAAGAGGCGACCGCGCAACTGTTGGTTGCAGCCATCCGCCATGATCGGGCAAACAGTTTCACATTACAGAATCCTGGAACCACTCGGCGAGGGCGGCATGGGAACTGTCTATCTGGCCGAAGATACTCATCTGGGACGGCGGGTGGCCATTAAGTTTCCCTCCTTAGGATCTGATTCACATGACTATCGGGCTCGCTTTCTCCGCGAGGCGCGTGCAGTGTCCGAGTTGAACCATCCTTACATCGCGACGCTCTTTGACTATGGAGAGACCGACGAAGGCCGGCCCTTCCTGGTTATGGAACTCGCCAAGGGGCGACCGCTTAGCGAACTAATGCAGCGGGGTGAACTCACCCTTCAGCGCGCCGTATCGATCGTCAGTGATATAGCCGCAGCCCTGGTCGAAGCCCACGCGCGCGGTGTTATCCACCGCGACATCAAGCCTTCAAACATCATGATTGATGACAACGGACAGGTGAAGGTGCTTGACTTCGGACTCGCCAAGCAATTGAACAAAGATCCGATGGCGAGTGCAGCACCTGAAGCGCGCACGCTGCTTTCCACGGAAACTCGCAGTGGTGTTGTCCTCGGCACGCCCGCATACCTTTCACCGGAGCAAGCTACCGGCGACGCAGTTGACGGGCGCAGCGATCTCTTCGCCGTCGGCACACTGCTCTACGAATCCATCACCGGTCGAACGCCGTTTGCCGGAAATAGTTTTATTGAGATCGCGGCTAACGTTCTACACGTCGAACCAAAGCCTCCCTCAAAACTCAACAGTCTGGTCCCGCGAGAACTCGACTTCATAACTTTGAAAGCGCTGGCCAAGAAACCAGCCAAGCGCTACCAGTCGGCGAAAGAACTGATCAGTGATCTTAACTCCGTCAAGGCTCAGCTGGAGCAGAAGTCGGGGCAAACACTCATTCGGCGCAGCACGGGCTCGGCTCTGGGAAGTCCTACCCGAACGCTTAGTAACCTGTCTCAAATTCTGCAGCGACCACGGATCCCCATCGCCCACATTCTGATTGCGGTCGGCATTTTGATCGTCGTGTTAGGGGTGCTCTTCTTGCTCCTGCGTCCGAAGCCATATACGCCGGCGGCTGAAGCGCAGCGTTGGTACACGGTTGGAACCGCCGCTCTCAGAGACGGCGCTTTTTATCAAGCCAGCCAGGCGCTGCAGCGGGCCATCTCGGCTGACGACAACTACATGTTGGCCCATGCGCGCTTGGCTGAGGCGTTGGTGGAGCTGGATTACGTTGATCAGGCGAAGGATGAACTGCTGCGAGTGAATGCTGCTGACCGTGCAACCTTGCCAAAAGTCGACGCCCTGTATCTGGATGCGATTACGGCAACGGCCCGACAGGATTCTGCTAAAGCTGTCGAGCTGTATAAGCAAATTGTTCAGGCAGTCCCTGACGCGGATAAAGCTTATGTGCTGGTAGATCTTGGACGTGCCTACGAGAACAACAACGACGTCAAGGCCGCCATCGAGAGTTACAAAGAAGCCAGCAGTCGAAACTCGCAATACGCGACAGCCTACCTACACCTGGGAATTGTCTACGGACAAAAAGGCGAACTGGATCAGGCGCTGGAGTCGTTCAAACAGGCGGAGTCGATCTACCAAGCGCTCGGGAATTTGGAAGGACGCGCGGAAGTAGCCTTTCAACGCGGCTTCCTCTTCAACAAACGTAACAACCTGCCCCAGGCCAAAATGGAGTTGGAGCAGGCGCTGAACCTTGCCAAAGCCAACGACAATAAGTCGCAGACGATTAAGACTCTGTTGCAGCTGTGCAGTGTCGCTTTTGATGAAGGTGAAACCGCACGCTCAACTGAGTATGCCCAACAAGCCATTGAGTTGGCGCAGAAAAGTGGCATGGAGAATCTCAGCACTCGCGGACTGATTGACCTGGGCAACTCGTTCCTGGTTGGCTGTGCGCTCCAAGGCTCGACGGAACGAGGCGCGCGCGCGGGTTGCGATGGCCAGTCTTCGCCAACAGCAGGACAGGCCTGACGAAGCGGTTCAATATCTCGAACCGGCTTTGGCGTTTTATCAGCAGGGCGGTTATCGATCTGAGACAATTTCCTGTCTGGCACTGCTCGGTCGTGCAAACCTGCAAAAGGGCGACTATGCCGCTGCCGACAAGGGCCATGAAGAGCTGTTGCGCCTGGCGCAGGAATCTAATGACCAGTCGCTGATTGCGCGGGCGCATGCGGAACGCGGCTCGGCGCTGATTCGCGAAGAAAAGTTTCCTGAGGCCCTCGATCATCTGAACCAGGCCTACTCGATCTATAGCTCTCAGGGAATACCACGAAGCATGGGTTACAACCTGGCGAGTCGCGGTGAAGTGCTGGGGCGTCTTGGCAAGTTTGATGAGGCCAAAGCGCTTCTGGATCAGGCTACGGCGATTGCCAACAAACCCGGAAACGAGTTGAAGCGACTCGCGGTTGAAACCCAGCTCGCGCTCGCAGAGATCGCGCTGATGCAGGACAACTTTGCGAATGCCAAAGCCACGGCCGAGAACGCTGTCGAAACAGCAGGAGCGGAATTCAAAGGGCCGGTTACGAGTGCGAAGATTGTAATCGGATTGGCCGAAGGCTACAGCGGGGCCAAGGCGGCGGGAAAACAGACGACGAGCGCAGCAGTAGATCTGGCCCGACAACTTAACGATCCAGCACAACTGGCATCGGCCCAATCAGCCTACGCCGCCGCACTGTTGCTGGCAGGCGATTCCCGAGCGGCATTGACCAACGCACTGCAGGCACAGGAAGTATTCGCCAGGTTGGGCCAGATCGAATCGGAGTGGCAGATCCTTTTGATTGCCGCGCAGGCCAGCGAAAACTCAGGCGACAAAACCAAGGCTCGCGAGTATGCTACGCGGGCCAAAGACACGTTGGCCAAACTCGAACAACGCTGGGGTAGCGAAGACTACAAGTCTTACCTCAGCCGTCCTGATGTTCAACGATTTAGCAGACAACTCGAGCAATTGATCGGTTCCCAGTAGGACGGAACAGATTTTCCATTTGTCATTTTTCATTTCTCATTTGCCATTTATGAGATCGGCATGTGGTCTATTCGCAGGTCGGCATAGACGCCTTGCTTTCAATGAAAAATGACAAATGAGAAATCATGAGAAATGACAAATGGAAAATGTTTTAAATGATTCTTCCGGCTCTCAATGTGCCAGGAGTCGGGTAGTCGAGGAGTCTCAGGGTCGGGAAGGTGGGCTTGCCCCCGCTCTTATGCACTTGAACGGGCGTGCGAGTTTTTCACCCGCCGAGTTTAGCTTTCACTAACTCGCTGACCAGTCGGCCGTCGGCATTCTTGCCGGCGAGTGTCGCTTGGGCGGCTTTCATTACCTTTCCCATTTCTTTCATTGACGTCGCGCCGGTTTCGGCCAGCGCGGCTTCGATCGCCTGTTCGATTGCTTCGCGCGATGCGGCTTGCGGCAGGTAAGCTTCGATAACGTCGATCTCACTTTTTTCCTTGTCGGCGAGGTCCTGTCGCCCGCCCTTCTCATACTGCTCAACTGAATCGCGACGTTGTTTGACGAGCGAGCGCAGCAGCTTCATCATTTCCTCGTCGTCCATCTCGCCGCCTTTCTCGATCTCGCGGTTCATCACTGCGGCCTTCACCATTCTGAGCGTTGAGGTGCGCGCTGCGTCCTGCGCCTTCATTGACGCAGTTAGATCAGAAATCACCTGTTGTTTCAGACTCATTAGTAAGTTCCTCCGCGCACAATATACCGCACTAGGCATTCAACGAGCCTGCGCAGCTGAATTTTGGAGTGCGGTGACTTGTCACCGCTTTCGCCCTCGGCGGCTTGACGCCGAGACTGGGGCTAGACTCTTGCTAACGCGGTCGCGCCAGGTCGCGACCGACCAAAGCGGTGACAGGTCACCGCACTCCAAAACTACGGTACGAGCTCAGGCACCTTTAAGTCTCCAAGCATTCGCCTGGCACTTATCACCTTCAACAACTCCCCAGCCAACAGCCGGTGTCCCATATGGTTTGGATGGATGCGCTCCCCGAACCAGCCCTCGTTTGAGGGATATGCTTCCGGGGTCAACTCTCGCAGTTCAACAAAAGGAACTCCGCGTTGTCGCATTGTTGTCCCCAGGGCGACGCGGTATTGCAACATCAGATCAGCCTCGGGCGCATTCGGATCATTATCGCGATAAGGCGCCGCAACCACTATCACTGAGGCGCCGCGCTGGCGGGCCAAATCCTCGATCGCGATCATGTTGTTGAGGTATTCCTGCTGCGACACGCGCGCTGCGGGACGCACGATAGGTTGCCCTGTTTGTTTCTGTTGTTGCGCCTTTGCCTCTTTCGCTCTGAGCCAGTGGGTCGCATGAGCAAACGCCTGGCTGTGATCGATCAACCAACGCACGCCAACCGCATACCAGTTTGTCCTGATGGCCTCGCGGTCGGGCACGTCGCTGAAGCTGGCGTCGTTCCAACCAAAACTCGCAATCAGCAGATCCGGCTGCAACTCGTCGATATCGCGTCGCAACCAGGCGAGTCCCTGATGACTCGTGTAACCCGGTACAGCCATGGTGACTACTTCAAGCTTGCGATCAGGATTGGCCGCACCCAGCTCTTTCTCGAGCAGCATTGGGAAGGGAAGCCACCCAGGATCATATTCCGTCGGTCTTTCGGGCCAGACTACCGGCACGCGGAAACCAAACGTCACGGAATCGCCAAGGCAAACAATGCGAGTCGTGCCCGGCTGCTTTGCTGCGATCGTTTCGCCGACGCGCTCGGAACGAAGATGTTGGGCATTTGTCGAAAGGACAGTGAAGTCCCAGACCGCGTGATCGAGATTGGGCTTAAGTCGCCAGAGCAGCAGCGGATCGCCTTCGAAAATCACCGACTGCTTCTCGTCAGCGACCTGGGCCCGTTGCTGCATCGTGACAACAAACAGGCTGAGGCTGGAGATGTGTGGCAGCGTCAACCGTGTGCCGATCTCAACCGCCGCCAGCAGCGCGAGAAAACCGAGATAGATGATCGCAACGTAAACCAGGCGACGCTTCAGAGGGATGCGAAGCTTTGCTTGATTACGGTGCTCAATTTTTTCCGTATCCTCCATAGGTTGCTGGCCATATTAGCTGAAAGTAGTTCTACCGTTGCGAGGCTTTGCACAAAAAGTAGAATCGACATCCACTCTTGAGAGAACTCATCAGAAATGAATAACGCTGAAAGCGTTCGCCAGTTCCAGCCCAGGGTTGCGCTTGGCAACCCTGGGAAAACGCATCCCATTCCTCGAAGGCGCAACTCTGAAGGAGTTGCGCCGCGTTTGTAAATGCAAAGTCGTGCAACCCCTTCATCAGGGTTGCGAAAATCTCCCCGGGCATTTTTAAACCCAGGGTTTCAAAGCAAACCCTGGGCTGGAATTGGCCAACGCTTTCAGCGTTACGCAGTATGTCCGTTTGATTTCGCCAGATGCGCCTTCAAGTAGCGGCCGGTGTGAGACCCCTTCGCTTTCATGATCGCTTCGGGTGTCCCCGTAGCCACGACGTTTCCGCCGGCGTCGCCTCCTTCGGGTCCCAAATCAATGACATAGTCCGCGGTCTTGATCACGTCGAGGTTATGTTCGATCACGAGCAACGAGCCGCCGGCGGCAATCAACGCGCGAAATGCCGCCAGTAGTTTGTTGATATCGTCGAAGTGCAGACCAGTCGTCGGCTCGTCGAAGATGTAGAGCGTCCTGGCGCCAGTTCGTTTCGACAGTTGCGCCGCGAGTTTAATTCTTTGCGCCTCGCCGCCGGAGAGGGTCGTGGCAGACTGGCCCAGACGTAAGTAACCAAGTCCAACCTCGTCCAGCACTTTCAACCGGTTAGTTATCTTCGGCACTTCGCGAAAGAAAGTTATCGCCTCGCGTACCGTCATATTCAAAACTTCGTGCACGTTCTTGCCGCGATAACGAACGTCGAGAATCTGTTGCTTGAAACGTGTTCCCTTACACTCCTCGCAAACGAGTTCGACGTCGGCGAGAAACTGCATTTCCACCGTCACCGTCCCATCACCCTGACAGACGTCGCACCGCCCGCCCGGCAAGTTGAAAGAAAAGTGGGACGGATCGAAACCATGCGCCTGCGCTTCGCGAGTTCCGGAAAACACTTCGCGGATACCGTCGTAAACCTTGATGTAAGTGACTGGATTTGAACGCGGCGTCCGTCCGATGGGAGACTGGTCGACCAGAATTACATCGTCAATGAGTTCGCCGCCCTCCAACTTCGAAAAGGCCCCGACGTGCCCCTGCCAGTCTCCTCTTTGCTTCTTCAAGCCGGCATAGATGCAATCATGAATCACCGTCGACTTGCCGGAACCACTAACGCCGGTTACGCAAACCAGCATGTCCAGTGGAAACTCGACGTCGATCGATTTCAAGTTATGCTCCGCTCCCCACGCAGATAACGCGCGGTCAGTGAACTCTCATCAAGCATTAATCCCTTGAAGTCGCCTTCGTAGATTACGCGACCACCAAGTTCGCCCGCCGAAGGTCCGATATCGAGAATGTGATCAGCGGAACGGATCATGTCCTCATCATGTTCTACGACCAGCACCGTGTTTCCGATGTCACGCAGGTTGTGCAGCAGAGCAATGAGACGGTCGTTGTCGCGCGGGTGTAGACCGATTGATGGCTCATCAAGCACGTAGAGCGCGCCGACCAGTGAAGAACCCAGATTCGTCGCCAACTGAATTCGTTGTGCTTCGCCTCCTGAAAGCGTGGAAGCGAGACGATCCAGAGTCAAATAATCCAGGCCAACTTCAACCAGGAATCGCAAACGGCGTCGAATCTCAAACAGGATCCGCTCCGCGATCGCTCCCTGTTCGGTGGAAAGTTGTAGCGAATCGAAGAAGACCGCGGCGTTCTTGATCGATAGTGCGCACACGGCAGGCAAAGTCGCGCCCCCAACCTTCACATCGCGGGCCTCTTGCCTTAGTCGCCCGCCGCCGCAAGCCGGACACAGTGTGTAGCCGCGATACTTTGAAAGAAAGACACGCACGTGGAGCTTGTATTTTTTTGTTTCGAGCCAGTCGAAGAAGCCACGCACACCGCCCCAGTCTTTCTTGCCTTCAACAACCGCGCGCTGTTCGACTCGCGAGAGTTGCGCAAAGGGAACGGTCATGGAGATTTTTTCCGACTTGCAAAACTGTTTCAGCTCGTCCAGCGCCCACTCGTGTTGTGGTTTGGTCCAGGGCTCAATCGCGCCGTCTTTCAAACTTAGCCCGGGATTGGGAATTACAAGATCGAGATCGAGTCCGATGGTGTTGCCAAAGCCCTGACAAGTCGGACAAGCGCCGTAGGGATTGTTGAAGCTGAACAGGCGCGGCTCGGGCTGGGCGTAAACCGTGCCGTCATACTTGCACTCAAACCGATCGGAAAACTTGAGCCGCGTCGGCTCGGCTTCGGCAGTTTCAATGTTTGCCGTGCCATGCCCTTCCTGAAAACATATTTCCAGCGAATCCACCAGCCGTTGCCGAATCTCAGGTTGAGCGACAAGACGATCAACCATCACGAATACATCGTCGAAATTGTCCAGCTTGTAATCGTCAGGCGAATGAAGCTCGATGGTTTGGCCGGCGAAGTACAAACGAGTGAAACCGCGTTGCATCAAGCTCATGACGTGAGCAGTGATGGACTGGCGCGGAGTAGTAGAGGGACGCGGAGACGCGGAGACACGAGGACGCGGCGACTTCTTCCGAGCCTTCTCCGTGTCTCCGCGTCTCCGCGTCTCCGCGTCTCCGCTTTCTGCGAGCCCCGCTTGTGCCGGAAACAAGACGTAGAAGCGTGCACCCTCGGAAAGCGTCCGCAGGATTTCATCCGCTACCGACTCCGGAGAATCTTTGTAGACTTCGCGGCCGCAAACGCGGCAGTAGGTTATTCCCACTCGAGCGTAGAGCAAGCGAAGGTAGTCAAACACTTCGGTTTGCGTGCCGACGGTCGAGCGTGGATTTCTTGTCGAGTTTTTTTGACGAATCGCGATGGCCGGAGCGATCCCGCGCACCTCATCCACATCGGGCTTGTCCATCCGCTCGAGAAACTGGCGCGCGTATGCCGATAGCGACTCGACATAGCGGCGCTGTCCTTCAGCATAGATGGTGTCGAAGGCGAGTGAAGACTTGCCGGAGCCGCTAACCCCGGTAACCACAGTCAACTGGTTAATCGGGATCGAGAAGGAGATATTCTTCAGGTTATTGACCCTGGCTCCCCGAACTTCGATTGCTTCTTCAGGCATGTTCTAAATATTCCGACGGCCAGATAGACAGAAGTTTGAGGCCGTTCGTAAACCTTGAATGATACCCTGATTCTTCGCAGACGCGAAACGTAGTCGAAAGAAAATTATTAGCCGCGGATTAACGCGGATAGGCGCGGATCAGAAGAGGAGATCCAAAAACAGGGTGAACTCAAGGCGGCTTCTCAACTGGTTGATCCTTGCGGTTCTGATCCGCGAAATTTCGCGTTGATCCGCGGCCAATTCTGTCCTTGGTCTTGAGTGGTTGTTTTCGATTGACAGTTCAGGCGCGGATGCACAACAATGCGCAACTATGAAGACATCAAGATTTCTTTTGCGAGGCTTTAAGCGACCTCGGGAAGTGGTCTCCGAGGCGCTGGGCAAACTCGAGCAGAACGTTCTCAAGGAGGTTTGGCGCCGGCAAGAGGCCAGCGTGCGCGATATTTATCTCGCGTTCGATGAAAAAATCGCCTACACCACGCTGATGACCACCCTGGATCGTCTCTTCAAGAAGAAGCTGCTCACGCGACGTAAAGATGGCCGTGCGTTTTTCTACCTCGCAGCCGTTTCTCCTGATGAGCTTGAACAGGGGATTAGGGAAGACGTCATTGAAGGTCTCCTCGGTCACGGCGCAGATGAAGTGCGGCCGGTGCTGGCCTGTATCGTGGATACAGTCAGCGAGAGAGATCGCGAGTTGCTTGACGAACTCGATCGCCTGATCAAGGAAAAGCGTAGAGAGTTGAAACAAGGTCGGTAACAAATGTTCGAACTCCTTGGCCTCTCATTGTTGCTCGCCGCGTTGCTTACTTTTAATAGCGTAGCAACGTTTGCCATCGCCGGTCTCTGGCGACTACTCGGTCGAACGACAGCTAACTGGACGGCTGCGGCCCGCGCTCGACTGCTTTTCTCATTGCGTATTCTTCCTCCTGTTCTCGCTTTCCTGACTGTTTCACTGCTGCTGGTTCCATCGTATCTCGCCTATGAACCACGACATGCGGCGGAAACCGTTAGCTTCAAACTTGGTTTACTGGCGATCTTCTCGGCTACCGGCATAGCGGTCTCCGTCTACCGCGGCATTGGCACGCATCGAGCTACGGCCAACCTTACCTCCGATTGGTTGCGACAGGGTGAGCCAATCAAGATTCCCGGCATCGACATTAGATCCTATGAGATTCATCACGCCTTTCCGCTGATTGGAATTGTAGGTTTTCTGCGTCCGCGACTTTTTGTTGCGAGCCAGGTTTTGCAGGTGCTGACGCCAGAAGAAATCTCGGCCGCAGTTGCGCACGAGAACGGTCACCTGACAGCGCGCGACAACCTGAAGCGCGGCTTGCTGCAAGCGTGTCGCGATGCGCTGCTGATTATTCCCTGTGGTCGTTTGCTCGACAGGTCGTGGTCGGAAGCGTCAGAAGAGGCTGCTGATGAAAATGCTGCCAGACAAGGTAACGGAGTAGCCCTGGACCTGGCGTCAGCGCTGGTCAAGATTGCGAGAATTATTCCCGTGGGCGGGCGGCCCACAATGCCGGCCGGCGTTTTCCTGCTCGGCGACGACGAAACCAAAGGCATCAAATCGCGCGTCCGCAGACTCATTGCCCTCGCTACCACTGAACGGCAAGGCTCCCGGTATGACGTCTTAACAAGTCTATTCGTCTGGGGCCCGGCAACTATGCTGTTAGTCGGCTTCATTAGCGCCGCGACAAATCCCCACCTGCTCACCAGAGTTCATCACCTCATCGAACATGCGGTTTTTGTGTTGAGTTAGTTCCACACTCAAGTGAACTGCTGGGACCGCGGGCGTCCCGCCCGCAAACGATCCACTCCCCCAATCTCTAATCGGACCACTCAAGCGAACTGTTGGCACCGCGGGCGTCCCGCCCGCCAACGATCCACTGCCTCAGTTTCTAATCGGATCACTCAAGTGAACTGCTGGGACCGCGGGCGTCCCGCCCGCAATGAGCGCGCAGCGCGAACAAGTCTTATTCCTTGCCTTTTCTCCACCGGGCACTGCTGAAGGCCCAGTCACCAGGCTTTTCACACAATCCCGCCTTCACAGGATTATTCTCGATGTATTCGATCGTTTTGTAAAAATGTTTTTCGTTTCTGGTGTACCTATCGAAATAATCGTCAATCCAGAATTTACCTGTCCGCCGGAGTATATTATTCGCCCCGTGCGCCATGTATGACTTATGCGAATGAATAAGATCCTTCAATTCGTACTCCTCAAACCGCGTCATTAAGGAGTGCACATGATTTGGCATCACTACCCACGCAAAGAGCCGGTATCGCAAGCCGTCGAACTTCAGCAGAGAATTCTGCGCCATATTGGCGACTCGCCTATCCTTGAGAAAGCATTGCCCGTATCCCTGGTCCAAATACTTTTCCACGCGGCGCAATAGGAGAAGTCTTTGCTGATCGTCTTGAGCCAGCTTTAGCTCGTGCTGCCAACGTAGGATGACTTTGCGTGGCATCGAGTCAGCGAGGTGGAAGGTAATGAATTGGGGGATTTCGATACCGTCGAAGTGCGGTAGGTAACCCCGACTATGCCAGCCAGCAGCGCGAAGCTCATCCTGATGAGAGTCATTAATCAGTGACATTGAGAGATGATATTAGCCGGGTTGCGGTGGGAATACCCGGGCGGATCTTGAGAGGCAAGGTTGAGGTAGTTGCAAGGATTCTTGTTCGCGCTTCGCGCTCATTGCGGGCGGGACGCCCGCGGTCCCAGCAGTTCTCTTGAGTGGTCCCTGACAGTACGACGACTGGTAGTAGTTTCCGCTCGACGGTAGAGTGCAACCTCACCCCACGCGGCCGGCGGCGGCCAACTTTCGTTAGAACTCAGTTCTCAAAAAAGTGAAAGAAAAGGACTTATGAAAAGTTCCAGGACTATGGCGACCTTGTCGTCCCTCGCGTTCGCGCTATTGTTCAGCGCACTGCTGTCCGTGACAGTTGTGGCCCAGTCAGAGAACGGGAGCATCAGCGGAACGGTTAAAGACTCTGCGGGCGCGGTCTTCAGCGGAGCCGCAGTGTCACTGACGCGCGCGCGCGCAATTCTGGCGCTTCCCCTTCCCCTCTTCTTAATCTTGACGTGTGAGCGTGCATGCGAGAATCTGTTTAGCCAATGAGTGCATTGCTGACGGTCGAAGGGATAACCAAATATTTCAACCAGCGGCACGTGCTGGATGACGTTAGCTTTTCAGTGCGGCCCGGAGAGGTGTTGGGTTTGATCGGGCCGAACGGTTCCGGCAAGACAACATTGTTTGAGTGTCTCGCGGACTTATGCCCGCAAACTCCGGCGCCATCAAATCAAACAACAAAGAACTGCTTCCCTCCAGGCGCAAAGAAGCGCTTTTTTATTTGCCCGATGCCATCTTCCCCTGGGCTGAGCAAACGGTTCGCTGGGTATTGGATTTCTTTCGGAAGCTCTACGAACGCTCCGAACAGGACGCGGCGGCGCTCATGGAGCCGCTCCGACTTGATGAACTGATGAAGGCTCGTATCGGCTCGCTTTCGAAAGGCGAACGCAAGCGCGTACTGCTCGCTCTCGGTTTACTCACAACGCAACCTTTACTAATGCTTGATGAGCCGTTTGACGGTCTCGATCTGCGCCAAACACGAGACGTAATGACGTTGCTCAAAGCCCATGCGGCGACCGGCAGAACTTTGATGCTTTCGATTCATCAGCTCATCGACGCCGGGCGCGTCTGTGATCGCCTGGTCTTGTTGAGCGCGGGTCGAGTTGTTGGCGAGGGAAGCCTCAGCGACCTTCAAGTTAGAACCAGGCTGCCGGAAGCGGGCGTGGAGGAAATCTTTCTTGCGCTCACTTAAATTTCGGCAACTCGTCGCGAAAGAGTGGCGCGAGTTATTGGCTTCGCGCTCTTACTGGCTACTGCTGCTGATGATTGGTCCGCTGGTGGGACAAGCTTTTATTACCGCAGTGAAGTTGTATGCGGAAGCCAGCGGCAGCGGCGCCGGACCCGCAGCCTTGCCGCAGGCGCTGACGCCACTGGACGGCATCCTGGTTCCGACTTTCGGCGCTTACGATCTGGCAGCCACTTTCTTTCTTCCGTTCGTGGCAATTCGTTTGATCTCAGCCGAGAAACAGAGTGGTGCTCTGAAGCTGCTGCTTCAGCTTCCGGGGAGTCTCGGCGCAAAGCTCGCTGCCAAAGGCACGGTATTGATGGCGGGTTGGGTAGTGTCATGCGTGCCCGCCCTCATGGCCGTTGCTCTATGGGAATCTTACGGTGGACACCTGCATGCTCCCGAGACGTTGAATCTTTTGCTGGGTCATTTCCTGCGCGCGATGTTAAGTATTGGAATTGCGGTAGCTGCTGCAGCGCTAGCTGAGAGTGCCGCGAGCGCAGCCATTGTCACGCTCGGCTTTACGGTAGGCACCTGGGCGCTCGATTTCATTGCCGCAGGCCGCGGTGGCTGGCTACAGCAGTTGGCAAACTACACCCCAACCGCTGCCCTGCGATCTTTTGAAGGTTTTCCCTTCGTTCCCCTTTTTCCCTTTTCCCGTTGTTAGCGCCGTCACCGTTGTTGTCAACTCCGGTCGTGGCGTTGAACGGGCGCGCCGACGCGAGCTGTGTAATGTTCGAAAGTCGGCGACTTGTTCTTGATTTCCAATTAGTAAGCGGCATCTTCCCAGGGTGCAAGAACGAACACAGAGGATCAGGGTGCGGAGAAAAGTTCATAGAGGGTGGTGCTTTGTGGAAAAACGCGCGTTCGGCGCCAGTCTGAAGTTTTTCAGAAATGGAAAGTGAACCCGGCCACCACACGTCGACTGGTCATCAAATAATATTGCCCGTCACCGAGCTCGCTTTCGGCCACCGGGTCGCGGCGATCGCCCAAATTGGTAGCGTCTACACGCAATTCCCACTTCGGGATGCGATAGCCCGCGCTCAAGCCGATGGTGGCAAAGCCTTTCACCGGCGCGGTGTTGCGCCTGTTCAGGAACCGCGTTCCGGTGTAATACACATTGGCGCCGCCCAGAAACCCGCGCTCCGGCGCGTAGACGATGCCAAACGCCGCGAGATTGTGGGCGGACATTTCCAGCCGCTTGCCCGCAAGCTGCGTGGGCACTCCGCCGAAATCCTGCACGAAATCAGTAAAGCGCGCGTCGTGGTAGCTGTAGGTTGCTTTGGCCGAAACGTCATGGGCTAGGAACAGCGAAACGCCGGATTCAAACCCCTTGAAGCGCTCCTTTCCGGCATTGATAAGAGCGGGCAATCCGCCGACGCTGATCGGTGTGACCAGATTCTTGAAATCCATCAAAAATCCGGAGGCTTCCACTTCCACGCGGCGATCGAAGAAGCGCGCCTTCATCCCGCCTTCGACGCTGCGGGCGGTTTCCGGCTCCAGGATGAGCCGGTTATTGAACGTCTCGATGCCGAAATCAATCGCCGCAGGCTTAAACGTGTCGCGGTAGTTAGCGTACAAATTGACGGAATCCTGATTCTTCTTCCACGCGGTTACGATGAATCCGACGTTGCCGCCGGGCCTCACCTTCGTGCGGCGGTCAGAATCGCTTGTGCCCGCGCCCGGG
>WNFK01227812.1_pt1 | contig 14866 bp, 14 predicted proteins | sample 5400281 | NCBI WGS metagenome assembly WNFK01 (sample SAMN13153350, study PRJNA577476) | soil metagenome | isolation source: 20 cm soil on Douglas fir-dominated hillslope | place: USA:California | collected 2013-09-17 | reverse complement strand
GCAGTACCACGCTTCATCACGACAAGACCCCCGGCAAAGTTGGCCAGGCGCGCTGCATCCGGGAAGGAGGAATCCGAGGCGAGCGCAAGTGTGTAGGTGGCCATCACCGTATCGCCCGCTCCGGTCACATCAACGGGTTCACGCGCCCCGACGGCTTCGAGATGAACTGCCGGCACTCCCGCTTCAAGCAGCATCATGCCATTACTGCCGCGAGTCACAAGCAAGGCGCGATACCCCAGACGCTCTCGCAACTGTTCGCTCGCTGCTTCCAATTCGTCAAGCTGCGTAAACTCCTTGCCTAGCTGTTGCTCGACTTCGTCCTGGTTTGGGGTCGCAGAAGTAAACTCGACAAAATCTGCGAGCCGAAAACGCGAGTCGGCCAACACCGGAATCTTTCGCGCCGCCGCGGCGTCGCGCGCGAACGCAGCCATATCGGCGTCTGCGAGCCCGTAGTTGTAATCGGAGATGATCACGGCGTCCGCAGCCTGCATGTGTTCCAGTACGCCGACGCGCAGCCGCGCACGTAGTTCGGCATCCTTAAGAGTTTCCCCTTCATAGTCGATTCTGATCACTTGCTGACGCGTCGAGTGTAATTGGCCCGCCAGTACTCGGACCTTGGTCGTGGTTCTTAACGCGGACGAGATTATGACCCCACTACAATCAACGCCGGCGGCGGTCAGGGTCTCAACCAGGGCGCGTCCCGTCTCGTCGTCGCCCGCGACACTAATCAGGGAAACGGCGGCACCGAGTGAAGCGAGATTCAAGGCACAGTTTGCCGCGCCGCCGGGCAGTGTCTCAGTGTGTTCGTGACGAAGGATGAAGACCGGAGCCTCGCGAGAGACACGGCTGATGGCGCCGTAGATAAACTGATCAGCAACCGAGTCGCCAACGACCAGAATTCGACGCTGCGGAAAACGCCTGACGATACTTATCAGCCGTTCCTGCAATAGTGTTCGCTCAATGGTCAATTACTACCCTCCAAATCTTCTTTCGCAGCGATAACCCGCACAGCTTCCAGCAAATCTTCGGCGACCAGATCAGGTTGCTCCGTCCAACTCGAGCGTTGATGTTCCCATTCGCCGCGACCATAACCGCTCAACACGAACATAGACTTCACGCCCGCATTTCGAGCCAGCTCCACATCACCGTAACGATCTCCCACCATCCAGCTGCCAGCGAGGTCGATATTGAAATCCTGCGCGGCGCGTGAGATCAGTCCGGGTTTTGGCTTGCGGCAGTCGCAATCAAAACGGTAGGGCGGCTCACCAACGGATGGGTGATGTGCGCAATAGTAAACGGCATCAAGCCTGGCGCCGCCGTTCTCAAGCTCCTTCGTCATCCCGGCGTGAACAGTTTGAATCATGTCCTCAGAAAAATATCCTCGCGCCACCCCCGCCTGATTCGTAACTACGATTGCGAGCCAGCCGGAATCATTTAGATGTTTGATCGCAGCAGCCGCGTAAGGGAAGACGCGAAAGCGCGATGGGTGGTTGATATAACCTACCTCTTCAGAGATCGTGCCGTCGCGGTCAATGAAAACTGCGCGCCTCATTCCAGTTGTCCAGCGAACTTTAGTTTGTTTATCGCTTCCGCAAGCGGCGTTGAGTGACATGCCAACTCCGGCTTAACAGTCAGCAGAGAACGGGCTCGTTCGAAAACGTCAGCGGGGGTTATTGCCGTCATACAACGATGATCGATCGGACAGTCGCGCAACATACACGGCGCGCAGTCGGGCGGCTCCCGCACAATCTCGCCAAAGGGAGAAAAGGGTATGCGCCGGCCCAGTGTCATTTGTCACCAGTAGATCCACTAGACTAAGAGTCGCCACCAACTCGGCGAGATCGGTTTGACCGGTTAGGGTCAGCGGTCGGTTGCGCATTTGCCGGCTGACCTCCAGTGAAACCCCAGCCTCGGCATTAGAGCCGACCAGCAGAACCTGAGCACCGAGTTCGTCAATGAGTTGATCGGCAAGCGCCGCGTAGCGCTCAGCGGGCCAGCGTTTAGCTCGGCTGTTGATCGACCCCGGACAGAGCGCAACCAAGAGATTGCCCTCGGCTATGCCACGCTCGCGGAGAAAATCGCGCGCGCGCGATTTGCGGACTTCGCTGACTTCGAGGGAGCCGTCAGGTTGGGTGTCGAGAAAGGTTTGCTCATGCTTAAGGAGCCACTCGAGCTCGGCAATGATCTTCAGGTAATAAAAGACTTCGTGCTTTGAGTCGCGCCATTCCGGCAAGGTCAAAGGATGCGTCAGTAATGCCTGCCTGCCATCTGTCGCATATCCTATTCGCAACGGCACGCGGGCAAGGGAAGCGACCAGGGCGGTCTCAAGGGAATTCGGAAGCAGGATTGCGAGATCGAAGTTGCGCTTGCGCCACTGGCGCACCTGCTGCACGACCGAGCGCAGGCCACTACCCTCATGAACTTGCAGATCATCGAGAAAGTCGGAGTCGGCAAAAAGTCCTTCAGCCCACGCGCGTGTGGCTAGCGTGATATGCGCGTCGGGAAACAAGCGCCGCAGCTGTCGCAGAGCAGGGATAGTCATCACCGCGTCGCCAACCCAGTTGGTGCCGCGGACAACTATCCGCTCGATTGGCTTGAAATTGACTTCGGTCATCGCTTGCAAATCAAGAAATTTTCCATTTGTCATTTGACATTTTTCATTTGCCATCGAGACAAAGCATTGGCGACTGGCGAGAAGGCATCTTCCTTATTGCGGTCCTGGTCGACCATCATTCGACATTCCTGAAAATGACAAATGAAAAATGTCAAATGACAAATGGAAAATTTCTTTACTCAACTGACCCTACACACTACAACAGAGAGCGCAGTCCTTCCTCAATTCCGATCTGTGGTTGCCAGCCAAGTTGTTCGCGAATGCGCGACAAATCAGAAACGTAATTCACCGGCACAGGATGCGGCAACGTCTCATCGTCCACGATGTTGGGTTCAAGTTCAATCATGCTCCCCACGGTAGAAACGATATCCAGCAACCGGGCCGAATTCTCCTTGCCACCCCCGAGATTATACAGGCCATAAACATGCGGCGAGTCAATGAAGGCCCGGCAGGCACGCGAAAAGTCGTCTACATGCAGGATGTCGCGAACTGCCTCGCCCCGTAACGGCAGGAAACCCGACTCGTTACCTTGCGAAGGTCGAGCATAAACGTTCGACATACGAAAGATGCATAAACGAACGCCGCCCTGCCGAGCGTAATACTCAACGTAGCGCTCGCCGATAAACTTCGACCATTCCAGCGCCGTTTGCCCCGAATAGTCTGTGGCACAAGTCTCCGGAACTTCTTTGTAGGAGTCGGCATTCGCGCCGTAGACGTCCTTGGTTGAGGCGTAGATGAACGCCGCGCCGGTGCGCATATGATTCACGATGTTGGCGGCGGCTTCAGCGTTGGTGCGAAAGGAAAGTTCGGCGCCGGCAGGATCCTTATCCAGGTAAGCAGCGAGGTGAATCACGACGTCGTAATCCGCCACCAGTTCTATATCGTCATAACTAAGTATGTCGCGCCCCGCACGACGGGAGAAATCATCGGCAGTAAAAAAATGCCGGACGTGTGTGCCCAGATAGCCGCTGCCGCCGGTGACAAGAATTCTCATAATCCAAGTGCAGGGTCCAAAGTCCAAAGTCCAATGTCCAAAGTCCGTCCAGCGCCTAGCCTTTGGACCTTGGACTTTGGACCTTGGACTTTTTATTACCCTTCGCCAGCTCGGCCAATTTCATCAACGACTCAGCGTGTCCAATACCGATAAGGATGTCTCCAGCCTGGATCATCGCTTCGCCGCTCGGGTTGAAAAGTATTTGCCCGTTACTGCGACGAATACTGACGACGACGATATCTAACTCCGAGCGAATGTTTGTCGCGCTTAGTTTTTGTCCAGTCAGTATCGACCCGGCATCCACTTCAAGTTGTTCAAAGGCCAATTCCAGCTTGTTCGCAGTGATCGAACCGATAAAGTCGTCCACCGCCGGTTTTGTCAGGGCCACTGCCATGCGATGGCCGCCGATAATTGTCGGCGCCACCACGCGATTGGCTCCGGCGCGAATCAGTTTCGGCTCCGCCTGTTCCTCAGCGGCGCGGGCCACGATGTGCATATTCGGATTCAGATCGCGCGCCGTAAGAACAACATAAACATTGTCAGCATCGTCGGGTAGGCAGGCGGCGAGTCCCCGCGCATGCTCGACTCCGGCTTCTCGCAGACTCTCTTCAAGCGTCGCATCACGAACTAGCACGATGACCCCGAGGGCGGTAAGTTCGGCGACTCTTTGCGGATCTCTTTCTATAACGATAAATGTCTCGGCGCTACCCAACAGTGCACGCACCAGATGAGAACCCACCCGGCCGGCGCCGCAAACGATGAAATGATCTCGTAGTTTCTTCATTCTTCTCGATATTCGACGTTGCCCAAAAGCGGCGACTAATTCCGACTGAACTATAGCCTGCACCGTGGTCGTAAGCGCGTAAAGCACTACGCCGACGCCGGCCAGCATAAAGACGGTGGAAAAAATGCGGCCATTCTGTGTGGCTGGTGTCCGGTCGCCATAGCCGACGGTGGTAACTGTCTGCACGGCGACGTAAAGGCTATCAAGTATCGACCAACCCTCGATTAGATAAAAGCCGGCAGCGCCAAAAGCGATTGCGACCAGGACCGCGATCAGGGCGAAGAGGATTCGGCGATTATTCCCAGATAAGGATCGTGTGCCGATAGGCATGAAACTCATACATCAGCCGTCGCATCTAAGCGGAGGTCAAACTTTTACGTGCCGCAGGACGTTAACGAAAGAAGCAGATGGTGTCAATTGAGTTAGTCAATCACTTTCATTAGCACCGCGGCTTTAGCCCGGTGACCAGATGGATGGCTGTAGAGTGAAACCGTTTAAACGGTTTTCCATTTTTCGATTGTCTCGAGATCACCGGGCTAAAGCCGCGGTGCTAATGAGACCATGAAGCAATACTTTAGGCTAGTAAGTAGACATGCTTGTTTCCAGAGGTTAGCATTTGAGCGCGAGGATGGACGACTGACCCCAGACGCAGTGGCCAGACCCCCAAAGGTCTATCGCCTGTCTTTTATGCCATTAAGATACCCACCCGAAGAAATACCCCCAACCGGGAAACGCTCCCGGACGGATCCAAGATCCAGATCCCGCATCGTTGCCTACGCTGAACCCACGGTGAGCTTCAAACGGCGTTTGGTTCGTCGCTTGTTCAGTCCAATTGTTGTCATCCCGCTAGTGGTGGTGGCGACGGTTGTGATCGCGTGCCTGGTTTACTACTGGACCATCTTCTCGCACCGTATCGACAACCTTCTGAAGGGCGAGGTTTTTACTCGGTCTGCCGGCATCTATGCGGCCCCGAAGCAGCTTCGCCTGGGACAACCACTCACGACGGACCAGCTGATCGAATTTCTCAAAAATGCAGGTTATGTTGAGAAGACGCAGCAGGCAGACAAAGCACGCGGGCGATATTCGGTTGGTGATGGCAGCGTTGACGTCGAGCCGAGTGAAAGCATTACCGTGGACGGCGTGCGTCAATTTCAGAGTGTGCGAGTTCAATTTGCACGCTCGGGCAAGACAATCAGCTCACTAACAGATCTAGAGAACAAGAGCCGGCTGGATAGGGCCCTGCTTGAACCCGAACTAATCAGTTCGGTTACGGGACGCGAACGCGCCAAGCGGAAAGTGGTGGGCTTCAATGATCTGCCTCCCCATCTGGTTAAGGCGATTACCACAACCGAGGATCGGGCGTTCTTCGAACACTACGGCGTTAACGTTCGCGGCATCTTGAGAGCGCTGGCTCGCCGTTACGACTCCGATCCGAGCTCCCCGATTGCCCGGCAGGGTGGTTCGAGTATTACGCAGCAGTTAGTCAAGAATCTTTTACTGTCGCCCGAGAAAACGCTGAAGCGCAAAGTTGCCGAAGCCTACATGTCGGTGATCCTCGAAACGCGCCTTTCCAAGCAAGAGATATTTGAACTCTACTGCAATCAGGTTTACCTCGGTCAGCAGGCGGGCTTTTCGATAAACGGTTTTGGGGAAGCCGCCGATGCTTACTTCAACAAAGACGTAACCACGCTGACGCTGCCGGAGTCGGCTTTTCTGGCGGGAATAATTCGTAGTCCAAACCGTTACAACCCTTACCATGACCTGGAAACTGCAACCGCTCGCCGCAATCAGGTTTTGGACAACATGGCGGAAACAGGCGAGATTTCGGGCGAGGAAGCCGCTCAGGCTAAGCAGGTGCCACTGCAAGTGGCAGCGACGAAAGGCCGGATTGACGCATCGGATGCGCCGTATTTTGCTGACTACGTTCAGAGCCAGTTAGGAGACATCGTTGCCGGTTCCGGCGCCGCCGATCATCTTCGCATTTACACCACGGTCGATCTCGATCTGCAACGCGCCGCGTATGCCGCCGTTACAAAACAACTGGCCGCGCTCGATAAAGTGGAATCCAGACGCTTCGAACCTGGGACACTGCAGGCGGCGTTGATTGCGATGAACGCGAAGACCGGAGAAATCGTGGCCATGGTTGGCGGCCGCGATTACGGCAAGAGCCAACTCAATCGCGCAGCCGACGCGATGCGTCAACCCGGTTCAGTGTTCAAACCTTTCGTTTATGCAACCGCGCTCAACACGGCATACGATCCGGTCCCTCGAGTCATTACGCCGGCGACGACCTATCTTGATGAGCCGAAAACATTTTCATACGACAATCAGGAATACTCGCCCGGCAACTTTGGCGATACCTACACTCACGCGCCCGTAACTTTGCGCGACGGGCTGGTCCACAGTCTCAATGTGATAACGGTTGATGTGGCGATGGAGGTAACAATTGGCCGGGTCATGAGCCTGGCAGCAAAAGCCGGGCTGCCGAAACCCGCACGTGCCTATCCGGCAATGGCATTGGGTACAAGCGAAGCAACGCCTTTGCAAGTAGCCTCCGCCTACACCGGCTTCGCCACCTTGGGCACTCGGACCACGCCGATTGCAATCAACCGCATTACCACCGGCAGCGGCGTGACCATTGCTGCGCCGACACCGCAGAAGAACGAGATGCTGCGACCCGACGTTGCCTACGTTATGACCTCCTTTATGAAGGACGTGGTCAACCGGGGCACGGCTTCGAAGGTGAGGTCACGCGGATTCAAGGCTAACGTGGCAGGCAAGACCGGAACTTCACGCGATGGCTGGTTCGCAGGTTACACGCCCAACCTCGTTTGCGTCGTCTGGGTTGGATTTGATGATGGCTCGCAGCTGGGCCTAACCGGAGCAAATTCTGCTTTGCCAATCTGGACTGATTTCATGGATGTGGCGCTGGGAGAACATCCGGAGTGGCAAGGCGACTGGCAAATGCCGGAGGGTATCGAGCAGGTTGCAATCAATCCGAAGACCGGCGGACCAGCGGCACCGGAAGATCCGGAGAAGCGAATCGAGCTCTTCATCAACGGTACCTCGCCCCAGAGTGCAACAGCGCAGGAACCTGAGACTGAAGTGACCCCGGAAACAGAAGTGACGCCCTTACCGGATCAAGTGTTGCCGCCAATTAACCTGGAGCCGGCCCCGAGTCCGTCTCCGAGAAAGCCGCCGCGCTCAGAGCTGCGAACCGGGGAAGATGGGCGGTTGGAAGGAACGATCACGCTCGACATCGATCCGACGACGGGCTTGATCGCGGTGGAGACTTGTCCAGTCATTCGAACGAGAACTTTCGTGCTCGGCACAGAGCCCAAGAAGTACTGCGGTCCCGAATATCATCAAAGGCCTACAGCTACTCCTCAATCAAGTCGACGTCCCGCGAATCGTTGATAAGAAGCGGGGGCAAGCCCGCCTTCCTGACCTGAGAGACTACAACCTGGCTTGATGCCTTAACCTTGAAAGCTATTCACGCGAGGTTGAACGCGGGGCTTGAATCAGCTCGGGGTCGGGAAGGTGGGCTTGCCCCCGCTGCTTTTGTTCTCAAGTGCTGAGCGGAGAGTTTCAATCGCCAGCGCCGCAGCATGATGCTTTCTTGAGGGCAGACCACCCACAGCGGCGACGAGATCGTCTCGCTTCAGCAGCATTGCTTCCTCAACAGTCCTTCCGGTAAGCAGCTCCGTCAAAACTGAACCACAAACCAGCGTCGGCGGGCAGCCATAGGCCAGGAAGTTCACAGCTTCAATAACACCGTCATGCACCCGTAACGAAAGACGCAGGCGATCACCGCATACAGGATTCGACTCTTCGCTTACAGCATTAGCGTCCGGAAGTTCGCCGGCGTTGCGTGGGTTCTCGATGTGATCTTTGAAGATTTTGGAGTACAAAGTTTGGAGTGATTGCAGATCTGCTAGCGCGATTGAAGACCTTCAGCGGCCTTAGTCATAGTCGAGAGCTTGTTGAGCGGTGAAAGCTGTCGCAGCTTCTCGACGACACGCGCGAGAACCTCGAGAACGTAGTCGACATCTTCGACGGTGTTGTCTTTCCCGAAACTGAAGCGTATTGCGCCGCGAGCAAGTTCGTCATTGCGTCCCAGCGCCTGGATGACCGGAGACGGCTCGAGTGTCCCCGATGAACAAGCTGAGCCTGTCGATACCGCGACGCCCTGAAGGTCGAGGCTGATTAGCAGTCCTTCACCTTCGATGAAGCGGAACGAAATGTTTGAAAGATGCGGCAAACGCCGCGCCTGATCACCATTGAAAACGATGTCTTCAATGCGCTCGGTCACTCCCGCTTCAAAACGATCGCGCAGTCGCCGCTCGTGTTCTGAACGCTCCGCCAACTCCTCACGCGCAAGTTTCGCTGCCATACCAAAAGCCACGATGCCGGGAACAGCTTCAGTGCCCGCTCGCTTCTCACGCTCCTGATGGCCGCCGACATTCTGCGGAACCAGGCGTACTCCCCGTCGCACGAAGAGCGCACCTGCCCCTTTTGGCGCATAGATTCTATGAGCCGATAGCGACAACAGATCGTAGCCCAGGGCTTCCGTGTCCAGAGGAATTCGTCCGGCTGCCTGTACCGCATCACAGTGGAACCAAAGCTGACGCCCATTGATCCGTTGGGCGCGTTCCTCACGTACCAGCGCTCCAATTTCCGAGATCGGCTGCAGCGTGCCGATTTCATTGTTAGCAAGCATCACTGAAATCAGGACCGTGTCGGGCCGTAACGCGGCGCGGACGTCTTTCGTCCGCACGATGCCTTCTTCGTAAGCAGGCAAGCGCGTTATGTCCCAGCCGTGCTTTTCGAGTTCGTCTGAAATTCCACGCACGGACGAATGCTCGATGCTTGAGATGATCACATGGCCTTTGCTCGTCGAGCTGCCCTTCGAGAGGTTCTTCCTAAGACTGGCATCGGTGATTCCGCGAAGGGCGAGGTTATTTGCCTCGGTGCCTCCAGAGACGAACACAATCTCGTTGGCCCGGGCCCCGATTAAGGCTGCCACTTCGCGACGCGCCCGGTCGACGGCCGCCCGCGCTTCCTGGCCAAAAGCGTGCACGCTGGACGCGTTACCAAATTTCTCCGTCAAATACGGCAACATCGCCGCAACGACCCGGCGGTCCGCCGGCGTCGTGGCACTATGATCGAGATAAACCTTACGAGTTTCTGCCATTAGCCTGTATGCCCTCGCCAACCAGTAAGTCAAAACAAGCATCTGAGGGCCAAGTCAGTTTTGCACGAAGCAAATCTCTTCAGTGTTCGTGCGATTTGAGTCTAGGACGCACCATAGAGACGGTCAAGGCAAGGTTAACGCAGACGCTCAACTTGCAGTCCGCAAAATGATAGTTTGCGTTACAATAGCTGGCGCGATTGTACGAGGCACCTCTCCCAAGACACATACGGTAGTTTGACGCCGTAAATCTCTGGAAGGAACAGCAACATGAAATATTTTAGAATTCCCCTGGTAGTTTTGATTGCGCTAATGATGTCCGGAACGGCGGAAATGATAACCCCCGTTTCCTACGCGGCTTCGGCCCAGGCGGGCCAGGCGACGGCATTGGAACGCGGCTATCGAACCGGTTATTCAGACGGTTTCAGCGCCGGCTCAAAAGACGTCGCCGAGAATGCTGCCCGTGATTTTCGGAGTAATGAGGACTATCAACGCGGCGACCGCTCTTTCAACGAAGCCTGGGGCACGGTCGAAGACTATCGCGACGGCTATCAGCAAGGATTTGAAACAGGCTACAACGCGGGCTACGATCGCCGCCCCTTTGAATCGAACATACCAACCGGACTCACCCGCCGTGGCCCAGCCGATTCCACTCCGGCCAATCCAGCTAATCCCCAGGACAACAATACTCCGAACGACCCCGGCACTTCCGGGCAAGTCAACAATGGCCGGACGAGTGGGCCAACAAATAGCGTAACGAATGGTCCGCTCTCCATTCCGCGTGATTCGATTCTGCTGGTTGAGTTGGAGACGGGTATTTCGACCGACGCCAGCCAGCGCGGCGATCGCTTTCAGGCGCGCGTTATCGAGCCGCGCGAATTTGCGGGCGCGGTGATTGATGGCCGGGTGACCCAGGTTAAGCGCGCCGGAAAAGTGAAGGGAAGGTCGGAACTCCAGCTAGAGTTTGAAGCCATCCACCTTCCGGACGGTCGAACGACTCCGCTCAAGGCCGACGTAGTTGAACTTATCGACATGGGAAATCGGGATGAAGCCGGCACGGTAGATTCCGAAGGTGGAGTGAAGGGAAGAAGTTCAACCAAGGACGATATCTCCAGAGTCGGCGCATCGACCGGCATCGGCGCGATCATTGGAGCCGTCGTCGGCGGCGGCCAGGGCGCAGCGATTGGCGCGGCGATTGGTGGCGGCATCGGCGCCGGCTCTATTTTCACGAAGCGTGGACAGGATATTCGTCTTGCTCGTGGCCAGCAGATGAAGATTCGCACCGCCACTGAAACGCGTGTGGACTAAAACCACTGGGTGCTGACCAGGGGCCCAGTGCCAAGTGCCTATTAAGTGCCATTAAGTGCCATTAAGTGAAAGCCAAACGCGGAGATACGAAGCGGAGGCGACCGGGCGAGAAGGCGCCTCTTCTTCGTGTCTCCGCGTCTCCGCATTCCGCTATTCCCATCATCACCCTATTGACCGACTTTGGCGCCTCGGACTATTTCGTCGCAGCGGTCAAGGGAGTAATTCTCACCGCTAACCCCACGGCCAGGATCGTCGACATCACGCACGATATCGCTCCCGGAGACATTGAGGCTGCGGCCTTCTCGCTGCTTGCCGCTTGCTCGTCTTTTCCGGACGGTACGATTCACGTTGCTGTGGTTGATCCAGGAGTAGGCTCTGCTCGCCGGCCGATATTGATTAGCTTGGGAGAGCAGTTTTTCATTGGTCCTGACAACGGAATTTTTAGTTACGTTTGCGAGACGCAAGAAAGTCTGGGTATCTCAGCCAAAGCGTTTCATCTGACCAAAGGGGAATATTTTCGCCATCCGGTTAGCGCAACCTTCCATGGTCGCGATGTCTTTGCACCGGTGGCAGCGGCGTTGTCGAACGGTGTCGAACCTGATCGGTTAGGCGTCTCGATTTCTGATGTCGTTCGCCTCCCGTCGTTGCGGCCGACAACATCTCGTGACGGTCGACTGCTGGCGCGAATAATCCATATCGATCGTTTCGGAAACTGCGTCATAAACATCACGCAGAATGACTTGACTGCAAAAATGATTGCTGCCGGGGCGACGCTCCGGCTCAAGGGGAAATCGGTGAAGTCGTTTCGCAATTACTTTGCTGAAGCAGCCGGAGGTAAGAGCAAACTGTTTGGAATTTGGGGCAGCGCCGGGTTTCTCGAGATAGCGGCTGCTAACGAGCCGGCGGCAGAACTACTGAAGGCGCGGCGCGGTGATGCAGTGATCGTTAGTACTCAGAAGTGATTTGCTGGGACCGCGGGCGTCCCGCCCGCCCCAAGCTACATTGACTTTGACTACCGGTGGTTGCGTCTACCGTTTGCAGGCGGGCGGGACGCCCGCGGTCCCAGCAAATCACTTGAACCAATTTAGCGTTCAACTTGTCACACGTGGTTTCGGTTTGTTATCTTCGGTTCACTACAAAAAACTTCATGACTAATACAGCAAACCCGTTAGCCGCAAGTTCAGCAGGACTCAGAGGAGTGGCGGCAGCAACGTCGTCAATCTCCGATGTTAATGGAGAAAAAGGCGAACTCATTTACCAGGGTTACAACATTCACGATCTGGCCCAGCATGCCAGCTTCGAGGAAGTGGTCTTCCTGCTCTGGAACAAACGCCTTCCCAATCGCGCCGAGCTTTCCGAGTTAGAGCAATCCTTAAGAGCGTCTTACCAGATCCCCGCGCAGCTGATCGCTTTGATGAAACAGTTCCCGCGCGAAGCCGATCCGATCGATGTACTGCGGACCGCCATCTCGGCGTTGGAATTCTTCGATGCGAACGCGCGTGATATTTCTCGCGAGACGAGCCTTAAGACGGCTATCCGTCTTACGGCACAGTTTCCAACAATCGTGGCCGCGTCAGATCGCATTCGCCGCGGGCTGGAACTCGTTGAGCCGGATCCTTCTTTGAATATCGCCTCCAGTTTCCTTTATCAGCTTCGCGGTGAGAAGCCCTCCGAACGGGATGCGCGCATCTTTGATGTTTGTCTGACTCTGCACGCCGATCATGAGCTTAATGCCTCAACCTTTACCGCTCGCGTTGTCGCCGGAACCCTGGCGGACATGTATGCAGCAGTGACCGCTGCCATTGGGGCCTTGTCAGGACCCCTTCATGGTGGCGCCAACACCAACGTGATGAAAACCTTACTGGAGATTGGCTCGGTGGAGAATGTTGAGCCGTATGTGAAGAAGGCCCTGGCTGAGAAACGCAAGATGATGGGCTTCGGCCACGCAGTTTACAAAACCGAAGATCCGCGTGCCACTCACCTGCGGAAGTTTTCCAAAGAGGTTGGCGAAGCTGCCGGTGATACTAAGTGGTATGAGATGTCCCGCAAAGTCGAAGAAGTGATGATGAAGGAGAAGGGCCTCTATCCAAATGTGGACTTCTTCTCAGCCTCTACTTACTACATGATGGGAATCCCACTCGACCTCTACACGCCCATCTTTGCCGTCAGTCGAATTTCAGGCTGGACCGGCCATATCCTCGAGCAGTATGCAGACAACAAACTCATCCGCCCTCGCGCCGAATACATCGGCGGACGCGATCTTCCGTTTGTGCCAATCGACCAGCGATGAGAACCGCTGAATCCGATTCGCTCTAGCGCCCCGTCAAAAACGAACCGACGCCGACGTTGAATGATCTGGCGATACCGCCGGAGCTTGAACCACCGCCGCAAGGGCACGACTTAAACTCGCAGTGTCCCAAAAGATCACAGCAATCCTGCTCAGAAGTGCACCATAAAGCCGGCGTCTTTCCGAAAATCAAGCACACGGTACGCTTGAAACGCCACAGAGTCTTTGATCTCCAGACGTGTGACAACAGGTTCTGGTGCAGCCGCCAGAGCAAACGGCGCCAAACGTGCCAGGAGGTACCGGGAAGAACGAAAGACCGAAAAGGAAGCACCGCCGGTTGTCCTGCACTGTGCAAGTGTCTGGTGACGTCGATCCGCCGGGAGGATTACCCGGCCGCAAACACGTGGAGTTGCACTGTGCGTTGTCGTGTGCACACTCATGGATGCAGATGCTCTTGCCGGTGCCGGCTGTTCCCGCGCACGCGTTGCCGCAATCTTGCTTACAATTCCTCAAACAGTTTTGGTCCAGATAATTGGCAGGATATACGTTTCCTTCGATTCGATAGTGATCCTCGCCCGGGTATCTGGTGTTGATGCCAAAGAGTGAAGCTTCGGCGCTAAATCCTGGCATATTCATTTCATTCACCTCCAAACTTCAACCAACGAACTTATAAACGAGGCCGGGAACACTTCTTTTAGGCGGATTGGGTTTTTCCGCACGTCCATTTCCCATTGGCGTCGCGGAAGCAACAATAACTTCCGTTACCGATGCAGAAACCGTCAAGAATTCTGGCCTGCGGAATAATAATTCTTTGGTCGTTCCGAAATTGGCTTAAGACTTCCGCAGTCTCATAGAGATTCGTTTCGTAGAGCGACTCTTCGGCAGTGAATCCCGGGAGGTTCATTTTCCAATTCTCCTTCACATCAGGTTACGGCGAGGTCGCGCTTGCGCGGGGCTGAACTCGGCTCACTAGTCGTTTCCTATCCGCAAATATTATCCAGGGTCCATAGCGAAGGTTGGCTTCGCGACAGTACAAGTCTTACCCACCACCACGACGTTCGGCGGCCCTAAGGGCTCCCAAGCATCCGGGAAAAATGTTGCACAGATATAGCCCGCCAAGGCGCGCGCGCTAAAATCCGCCTGGATGGTGACCAAACGGGTCGAGCAGCTGTGGCGGCCTTTCTACTCCCCTGAAGCAGTTGCCAGTCGCACACATTGCACAGAGTGCGCGCGGAAGCCCACCACTTCGTCGGCAGTTCTCAAGAATGTAGTCACAGTTCCCGCAGAAAGGGATTGCAGGAATAACAGCATTGGCGTGTGAACCTGGCAGACCGCCCAGCTCGCCATAATGAATGCCCGTTTGGCGAAGTGAGGCGTCGGCTGTAAATCCTGGTAGGTTCATTTCCAGTCTCCTTACCACGTGAAATATCAAGTTAAGAATGATGCACGTCGCAAACAGAGGACGGCTCTCGTCGATGACACGCACCTGCGCAAAACAAAACCGTGTGAGCCAAGCGCCAACCACCTTTGACGAGGTGGCAGCGGCCCCCTTACCAACGCAAAAGGCAAACGATGGAGTGCGCCAGTTCAGAAAGTAGAGAGAGAACTGATCGCGGCCGCGCCGTAACCTTATCTAAACCGCCCCGTGGTAAAAACCGGCCGCGGCACCTGGCAAGTCCGGAAACCCT
>WNFK01045190.1_pt4 | contig 14866 bp, 15 predicted proteins | sample 5400281 | NCBI WGS metagenome assembly WNFK01 (sample SAMN13153350, study PRJNA577476) | soil metagenome | isolation source: 20 cm soil on Douglas fir-dominated hillslope | place: USA:California | collected 2013-09-17 | reverse complement strand
ATCCTCACCACCCAGGGGCGGTACACCGAGGCGGCGGTGGCGGTGTTCGTGGCCATGGTGCTCGACCTGCTCGACGGGAAGGTGGCGCGCCTCACCAAGACCACCAGCCAGTTCGGGGTGGAGTTCGACTCGCTCGCCGACGTCGTGTCGTTCTGCGTGGCGCCCGCGTTCATGCTCTACACGCTGGCGCTGGCACCGCTGGGCCGCGCCGCCTGGCTGGGCGCCTTCCTGTTCGTGATCTGCGGGGCGTTGCGGCTCGCCCGCTTCAACGTCTACACCGGCATCGTCGATCGCCGCTACTTCGTGGGCCTGCCCACCCCCGCCGCGGCGGGGATGGTGGTCGCGGTGGTCCTCCTGCTCGAGGGGGAGCCGCTCGAGCGCTGGCAGGCCAGCGCCATCGCGGTGGGCACCTACATCGTGGCCCTTCTCATGGTGTCGACGTTCCGGTACTGGAGCTTCAAGGAGGTCGACTTCGCCCGGCGCCGCCCGGTGGGGCTCCTTCTCCTCGTGGTCCTCGGAGTGCTGATCGTGGCCACCCACCCGCAGTGGTTCCTGTTCGCGCTCTTCTCCGTCTACCTGCTCAGCGGCCCCACGCGTCCCCTCTGGGCGCGTCGTCGCGAGGCGGGGCTACCGGTGGACAAGGCGCCCAGAGACGCGCACTGACGGCCTCAGACGCCGGCCCCTGACCACCGGAGAGACGACATGGCCACGACCCTCACCGAGGACCTTGCATGACCACCCACAAGATCGCGCTGCTGCCCGGTGACGGTATCGGAGCGGAGGTGACCCCGGAAGCGCGCCGGGTGCTCGAGGTGGTGGGCAAGGCCACCGGCGTTAGCTTCGAGTTCGAGGGGGGCCTGGTGGGCGGCGCCGCCATCGACGCCACCGGCGGGCCGCTGCCCGAGGCGTCCCTGCGAATCTGCCGGCAGGCGGACGCCATCCTCTTCGGCGCGGTGGGGGGGCCCAAGTGGGACAACCTGCCCCAGGAGGCACGGCCCGAACGCGGGCTGCTCCGCATCCGCAAGGAGCTGGACCTCTTCGCCAACCTGCGCCCCGCCAAGTGCTTCCCCATGCTGGTGGATGCCTCGCCGCTGAAGCGCTCGGTGGTCGAGGGCACCGACCTCATGGTGATCCGCGAGCTCACCGGCGGGCTCTACTTCGGCGAGCCGCGCGGACGCGAAGCGCTGCCGGGCGGAGGCGAGCGCGCTCTCAACACGATGAGCTACACCACGAAGGAGATCGAGCGGGTTGTTCGCGCTGCTTTCGACGTGGCGATGAAGCGGAAGAAGCGGCTGGCCTCGGTGGACAAGGCCAATGTCCTCATCGTCTCCCAGCTCTGGCGGGACACCGTGAACCGCGTCGCGAAGGACTATCCCCAGGTCGCGGTCGAGCACGTGCTGGTGGACAACTGCGCCATGGCGCTCGTGCACAAGCCCACCCACTTCGACACCCTGGTGACGGAGAACACCTTCGGGGACATCCTCTCCGACGAGGCCGCCATCCTGGCCGGCTCCATGGGCATGCTGCCCTCCGCGAGCCTGGGCGACACGGGGGGGCTCTACGAGCCGGTGCACGGGACGGCGCCCGACATCGCGGGCAAGGGGGTGGCGAATCCCATCGCCGCCATCCTGTCCGCGGCCATGCTGCTCCGCTACTCGCTCAACCGCGGCGCGGACGCGGATCGCATAGAGGCGGCGGTGCTCAAGGTGCTGGAGGCGGGCCATCGGACGGCGGACATCCGCTCGGCGGGCGACCGGCCGGTGGGGACGCAGCAGATGGGCGATCTGGTGACACGCGAAGTCGAGAAGTCCTACTAGCGGCGCCCACGAGCGACGGAGAAGGGGCCGAGTCATGGCGTCGGGCCTGCGGGTGGCGGTAGTGGGTGTCACGGGCGCGGTGGGGCAAACCACCCTCAAGATCCTCGAGGAGCGGAAGTTCCCCGTGAAGGACCTCAGGGTCTTCGCGTCCGAGCGTTCGGTGGGCAAGGCGGTGAGCTTCCGAGGGGAAGCGATTCGAGTGGAGAAACTGGACGGCGAGGCGTTCAAGGGCATCGAGATCGCGCTGTTCTCCGCCGGCTCCGCCCAATCCAGGGAGTTCGCGCCGCTGGCGGTCAAGGCGGGCGCGGTGGTGGTGGACAAGTCCAGCGCCTTTCGCATGGACCCCAAGGTCCGGCTGGTGGTCCCGGAGGTCAACGCGCACGCGGTGAAGGGCCATGCCGGCATCGTGGCCTGCCCCAACTGCACCAGCATCGTCACCGTGATGCCGCTCAAGCCGCTGCACGACGCCGGCCGGCTCCGGCGCGTGATCGCCACCAGCTACCAGGCGGTGTCGGGGGCGGGCGTGAACGGGGTAGAGGAGCTTCGCGCGCAGACCCTCGCGTGGGCGCGCGGCGAGGCCATGGTCCCCCGATACTTCGCCCACCAGATCGCCTTCAACGTGATCCCGCAGGTCGACACGTTCGGCGATAACGGCTACACCGGCGAGGAGATGAAGCTGGTCAATGAAGTGCGCAAGATCCTCGACACCCCCGACCTGCCCGTCTCGCCGACTACCGTGCGCGTCCCCGTCTTCACCGCGCACTCGGTGGCGGTGAACGTGGAGACGGAAGTGCCGCTGGGAGTGGCGCGCGCGCGGGAGGCCTTCGCCGCGTTCCCGGGCCTCACGCTCTGGGACGAGCCGGCGGAGCAGCGCTACCCGATGCCGGTGCACGTGGAGGGGCAGGACGATTGTTTCGTCGGCCGCGTTCGCCTGGATCTCACCACGCCCAACGGTCTCAACTTCTGGGTGGTGGGCGATCAGCTGCGCAAGGGCGCCGCGCTGAACGGGGTCCAGATCGCGGAGCTGCTGATCCGCTGACTCGCGGGGAGCAAGGCACGGGGACCTTCCGGCTCACGCTCGCGTACGACGGCACCGACCTCCACGGCTGGCAGTATCAGCCCGACCAGGTCAGCGTGCAGGGACTGCTGATGGACGCCTGCGCGCGTCTGGTGGGCGCGCCGGGGCCGTCGGGCACGTACCCCAAGATCACGGGCGCCAGCCGCACCGACGCCGGCGTGCACGCCCTCCGCCAGGTGGCGAGCCTCACTCTGGATACGGGGATAGCGCCGGAGGCGCTGCGCCGCGCGCTGAATGCCTTGCTGCCGGCGCAGGTGCGCGTGACGGACGCGCGGCCGGCTCCCGCGGGCTTCGACGCCCGGCGCTCGGCGCTGGGCAAGCGCTACCTCTACGTGATCGATCGGGCGGCCAGCGCCGATCCGTTCCTCCGCCGTTATGCCTGGCACCTGCCGCGGCCGCTCGATGCCGGCGCGATGCGGCAGGGTCTCCAGCATCTGCTGGGTAAGCACGACTTCACCGCCTTCTGCGCGGCAGCCGGGCGGGACCGCTCGCCCACGTGCACCGTCCGCTCGGCGCGGGTGCTGACTCGGCGCGACCGGCTCGCCGTGCTCATCTCCGCCGACAGCTTCCTCCACCACATGGTCCGGAACATCGTGGGAAGCCTGGTGGAGGTGGGTCGAGACGCCCGCGCGCCCGGCTGGATGGCCGAGATCCGGGACGGCCGCGATCGCCGGAGAGCCGGCCCGACCGCGCCCCCCCACGGCCTCTTTCTCGTCCGCGTCCTGTACGGGCTCGACGGGCCATGATGGAGACGCCGCCGGACAAGGGCTTCCGCCGGCGCAAGCGCGAGGACCACGCCTTGACTCTCCTTCACGAAATCGAGGAGAGCCTGGGTGATATTCCGCGGGTGAAGCGCCTCCTCCTCGAGCTGGGGCGCTACTACGATCCGGTACTGGGCGGCGGGATCGTCGACCCGCCACTGCAGAAGGCCATCGTCGGCGCGCTGGAGTCCGGCCGGGTGACCGAGGCCCGGGCGCTGATCCAGGCCCGCTATGACGCGTATATGAAGGACCGCGCCCATCTCGGTCGGGAGGACGCCTAACGCAGAGCGTCAGTCTCCATAACGCCGATTACCTTGACGACCAATGGTGGTCTGACCATACAATTCCCCAGCCCCAATGCCTTCAGCCAGCACCCAGGGCCCCTCGAAGTGCTCCGCATGCCCGGCATCGGGGCCATCCCACACTGAACGGGGGAGGCTTTGCCATGAGTCTTTCACGACGGGACTTCCTCAAGTATGCGGGGAGCACCGGGACCGCCGTCGCCGTCGGCACCGGCACGCTCGACCTCCAGCCGGTGGCCGCCGCCGCGACGTCGCTTCGGATCAAGGAAGCGAAGGTGCATCCCGGGGTCTGTCCCTATTGCGCGGTGGGCTGCATCCAGCTCGTGTACTCGAAGGGCGACAAGATCATCGACATCGAGGGGCATCCGGACACGCCGCACACGCTGGGGCGACTCTGCCCCAAGGGCGCCGCGACCATCCAGCTCTCCAATAACCCGCTGCGGCCCACCAAGGCGCTGTACCGCGCGCCGGGGTCCGACAAGTGGGAGGAGAAGCCGCTGGCCTGGATGTACGACGAGATCGCCAAGCGCTACTACGAGACCCGCGAGAAGCACTTCATCGAGCGTGAGAAGGACAAGGACGGCAAGGAGGTGGTGGTCAACCGCCTCGACGCCATCGCGTCCCTGGGCTCGGCCTGCATCGACAACGAGGAGTGCTACCTCCTCTCCAAGCTGAACCGCACCTTCGGCATCGTCTACCACGAGCATCAGGCCCGAGTCTGACACTCCGCCACGGTCCCAGCTCTGGGGACCACGTTCGGGCGGGGGGCGATGACGACGAACCTGATCGACATCCAGAACTCGGATGTCATCATGGCCACCAGCAACTTCGCCGAGAACCATCCCGTCGGCTTCCAGTGGGTGATGAAGGCCAAGGAGCGCGGGGCCAAGTTCATCCACGTGGATCCCCGCTTCACGCGCACCAGCTCGGTCGCGGACGTCCACGTGCCGCTCCGCTCCGGCACCAACATCGCGTTCTTCGGCGGGCTCATCAGCTACGCCATCCAGAACAATCTCTACTTCAAGGACTACGTCACCCACTACAGCAACGCCTCCTTCCTCATCGATCCCGCCTTCAAGACCGCCACCGACGGCGGCGGCCTTTTCACCGGGCTCGAGCAGACGGGTAAGGGCGGCAACGATCCGCACGTGGCCCAGACCTACAAGAAGGATTCGTGGAAGTACCAGCTGGACGGGGAGGGGAATCCCAAGCGCGATCTCACCCTCAAGGATCCCCGCACTGTCTTCCAGCTCATGCGCCGGCACTACAGCCGCTACACGCCGGAAATGGTGGAGCGCATCTGCGGTATCCCCAAGGACAAGTTCGTCGCGGTGGCCAAGCTCTACTGCGAGAACAGCGGGCCCGAGAAGACCGGCGCCATCACCTACGCGCTCAACCTCACCCAGCACACCAACGGCGTCCAGAACATCCGGGCGCTGTGCATGCTGCAGCTCCTGCTCGGCAACATCGGCCGGCCGGGCGGCGGCGTGGTTGCCCTCCGCGGCCACGCCAACGTGCAGGGCGCCACCGACCTCGAGCTCCTCTACCACGAGCTGCCCGGGTACCTGCCGATGCCGCTCCGCGACGCCCATCCCGACCTCAAGACGTACCTCGAGAAGGAGACCCCGAAGGGCGGGTTCTGGGTCAACCGGCCCAAGTTCTTCGTCAGCCTGCTCAAGGCGTTCTACGGCGACGGGGCCACCAAGGACAACGACTTCGGTTACCAGTGGCTGCCCCAGGGGCTTCCTCGCCGATGGACAGAATCCCGCGGTGGGCGGGCCCAATGCCAAGCTGGCCCGCGCCGCCATGGGCAAGCTCGACTGGCTCGTGGTGAAGGACATCTTCCTCACGGAGACGGCGGAGTTCTGGAAGGCGCCCGGCGCGAACGCCAAGGAGGTCAAGACCGAAGTGTTCTCCCTCCCCGCCGCGCCGGCGGCGGAGAAGGACGGCTCGCTCACCAACACCATGCGCCTCATCCAGTGGCACGAGAAGGCGGTCAACCCCCCCGGCGACGTGACTTCCGACGCCGAATTCTTCGTGAGCCTGGCCAAGCGCCTGCAGAAGATGTACGCGGGCTCCAAGAAGGAGCGGGACAAGGGGTTCCTCGCGGCGAGCTTCACCTACGGGGATAATCCCAAAGAGCCCGACATGGAGCTGGTGCTGAAGGAGGTCAACGGCTTCGCCACCGAGGAGATCACCGACAAGGACGGCAAGGTGGTCTACAAGAAGGGCCAGGCCCTGAACTCCTTCGCCCACATGACCGACGACGGCAAGACCGCGGGCGGCTGCTGGATCTACACCGGCGTCACCGTGGAAGGCCCCGACGGCAAGCTCGTCAACAAGGCCAATGCGCGGAAGCCCGCCGACGAGAAAGATTACCTCGCGCACGGCTGGGCCTTCGCGTGGCCGGCCAACCGGCGCATCCTCTACAACCGCGCCTCCGCCGATCTCCAGGGGAAGCCCTGGAGCGAGAGGAAGAAGCTCATCTGGTGGGACCCGGAAGCGCCCGGGGCGAAGCCCGAGGACAAGGGCAAGTGGGTGGGCCTCGACGTGCCCGACTTCAACGCCTTCCTGGCCCCGGACGCCAAGAACGGGGACAAGCCGTTCATCATGCGCGCCGACCTCGTGGGCGCCTTCTTCGGCCCCCTCAACGACGGGCCGTTCCCCGAGCACTACGAGCCGGTGGAGTCGCCGACCAAGAACCTCCTCTCCAAGCAGCAGAACAACCCGGTGGTGAAGATCTGGGACGTGCCCGACCAGAAGAACCTGATCGCCCCGTTGGGCTCGCCCGACTTCCCCTACGTGATCACCACCTACCGGCTCACCGAGCATCACCTCTCGGGCGTGATGTCGCGCTACCTGCCCATGCTGGCCGAGCTGTTCCACTCCCACTTCGCGGAGATCAGCCACGAGCTGGCCGCCGAGCTCGGCATCACGAACGGCGAGAAGGTCACGGTGTCGAGCCCGCGCGGCAAGGTGCACGTGACCGCCATGGTCACCCACCGGCTCAAGCCCTTCACCATCGACGGCAAGAAGGTGCACCAGATCGGCGTGCCATGGCACTGGGGCTACAACGGGATCGACGCGCTGCCCGGCAGCAAGGGCGACATCACCAACGACCTCTCCGCCACCGTCGCCGACCCCACGGTCTACATCCAGGAGACCAAGGCCTTCATGTGTAACGTGAAGAAGGGGGTGGTCTAGCCATGGCCCGCACGCTCGCGATGTTCACCGACACGTCGCTCTGCATCGGCTGCCGGGCGTGTCAGGTCGCGTGCAAGCAGTGGAACGAGCTGCCGCTCGAGCAGCCGGAATGGACGGGCGGCTACCAGAACCAGTCGCACTTCACCGACAAGACCTACCGGCTCGTGCGCTTCATCGAGAAGCCCCAGGCCGACGGCCAGCTCCAGTGGCTCCTCATGTCGGATGTCTGCAAGCACTGCGCCCAGGCGGGCTGCCTCGATGCCTGCCCCACCGGCGCCATCTACCGGACCGAGTACGGCACCGTGAACATCAATCAAGACGTCTGCAACGGCTGCCGGTACTGCGTGAGCTCGTGCCCGTTCGGCGTGGTGTCCTACAACCACGACACCGGGCGGGCCAACAAGTGCACCTTCTGCAACGACCGCATCCACAACGGGCTGGGGCCGGCCTGCGCCAAGACCTGCCCCACCGAGTCCATCCAGTTCGGCTTCCGCGACGAGCTGGTGCCCAAGGCGCAGAAGCGCATGGCGAAGCTCAAGGAGATGGGCTACGCGGGCGCCCAGCTCTACGGGGCCGACAGCAACGGCCCCCTCGGCGGGCTCAACGCCTTCTTCCTCCTCCTCGACAAGCCGTCCACCTACCACCTCCCGGAGAAACCGCTCCTGCCCCAGCGGAACGTCCTCGTGGACTCGCTCCTGTCGGTGGGCTCGGCGCTGCTCGTCGGGGTGGGCGCCCTCGTGGCCTTCCGCGACCGCGGCGGAAAGGAGGGCGGCGATGGAGATCGTTAAGACTCCCGACTGGCATCTCCTCATCGTCTGGTACTTCTTCATCGGCGGCATCGCCGGGGGCGCGTACTTCACCGCCGCCATCGCCGACAACTTCGGCAGCGAGCGCGACCGCGGCGTGTTCCGCATCGGCTACACCCTCTCGCTGCTGCTCATCGGCCTGTGCGGAATCCTGCTCATCCTCGACCTCGGCACTCCGAGCCGCTTCATGAACATGATGGGCACCTTCAAGTTCTGGGACCCCATGTCCATCGGCGCCTGGATGCTCGGGGTCTTCGGCCTCTTCGCTTTCCTGTCCTCCGCCCTGGCCTGGCTGGGAGGCGAGGCGCGCGCGCCGCTCCGTCGGAAGATCAGCCTGCTCGGCATCATCTTCGGATTCTTCCTCGCCAGCTATACCGGGGTGCTGCTGAGCGCCACCGCCCAGCCGTTCTGGAGCGAGGGGCGGCTGATGGGGGCGCTGTTCCTCGCCTCCGGCGCGTCCACCGGCATGGCGGCGATCTCCTTGCTCCTCTTCCTCTCCGGCGAGTCCGGCGGGGCCGGGTATCGGAAGGTCAAGCACGCCGACCGGTTCGCGATGGTCCTCGAGCTGGTGCTCCTCGCCGCCTTCCTGGGGATGCTGGGCTCGGCGGCTGCGCCCATCACGTCGGGCACATTCGCGCCGCTCTTCTGGGGCGGACTGGTCGTCGCCGGCTTGGTGCTCCCCCTGCTGCTGGACCTCGTGGGGAGCCGGGTCAAAGTCCTGGGCGGGTTGGCTGCCGTCCTCGTCCTGGTAGGCGGCTTCATCCTCCGGTACGTCATCGTGATGGCCCGGGCCTGAGCCGCCCCGCTCCCAGCCATCGCAACGGGAAGCCCTCCGGCCCGCCGCCGGGGGGTTTCTTGCTTCGGTGGCGCCCACGCCGTAGGCTTGGGGCCATGAGGAGCACCCGGTGAGGACCTTCTTCGAGGTCAAGCGTGGCCGCGTGGAGGAGGTCAAGGGCTCGGTGGTCCGGGAGCAGCCGCTCACGGTATACGTGAACGGCGAGCGGTTCCTCACCCTCCTCTGCTCGCCGATGCAGCTCGAGTCCCTGGTCCTGGGGTACCTGTGGATGGAAAAGGTGATCGGGGACCTCGAGGACGTCACCGCGCTCACGGTGTCCGAGGTGGACGGACGTGCCGACGTGACGCTGAGCCGACCCGTGACCTTGCCCACCGAACGTATCCTCACGTCCGGCTGCGGGGGCGGCATCACCTTCCGGATCGACCCCCGGCTCTTCAGCCGTCTGGACTCCAAGCTTCGTGTCAGGCCTGCGGACCTAAGTGCCCGGATGAAAGACTTGTTTGCCGGCTCCGTCCACTACCAGGCCTCGCGCGGCATCCACGGCGCCGCGCTTGCCGACCGCGACCGGATCCTCCTCCTCGCCGAGGACGTAGGCCGGCACAATGCCGTGGACAAGCTCAAGGGCGAGGCGCTGCGGCGCGGGCTCGCGACCACCGACCGCATCCTGCTCTCCACCGGACGGGTCTCCTCCGAGATGCTCCTCAAGGCCGCCCGGATGGGCGTGCCCCTGGTGGCGTCGCGCACCTCGCCCACCGAGATGGCGGTGGGACTGGCCGAGCAGCTCGGCATCACCGTGGTGGGGTATCTCCGTCCGGACAGCCTCAACCTCTACGCGGGCGAGGCGCTGGACCTCGACCTGTCTGACCCATGACCGATCACGCCGCGCTCGCGCGCGAGTGGCAGGAGGCGCTCGGCCGCCGCAAGGGTCTCGCGGCCTCGCTGGGCTTCTGGACCGTGGTGCTGGAGGGCTGGAGCCGATGGCCCGAGGAGTCGGTGCGCCCCCTCCGGTGGTCGCCGCTCGAGTGCCGGGAGCGCTGGGAGCGCGGGGTGCCGCTGGCCGCGGAGGTGGATCCCGAGCTTCCGCGCGATCGGGTCGAGGAGCTGGTGGGGCCCGTGATGGAGCAGCTCGCGGGGCTCGGCGAGGACGCGGCCGAGTCGCTCCAGCGCTTCGCGGCGGCCTGGGACGGGGGCGCGGTGGGACCGCGCGACCTCATGCCCGTCGCGGGCAAGGACGGCGCCGCCGCGCGCGACGAGCGCCTCGGGCTCGGCACCACGTTCGTGTCATTCCTCGCGCTGGCGGGGCTCCGGCCCGGACTGGAGCGCTACTTCGCCGCCACGCGCGAGCTGCCGGAGGGCATCTGGACCCCGGGCGTCTGCCCCTGGTGCGGCGGCATGCCCGGCTACGGGGACCTGGTCGAGGATGGACGCCGCCGGCTCTCCTGCCATCTCTGCGGCGGCGCCTGGATGGCGCCACGGCTTCGTTGCCCGTTCTGCGAGAGCTGGGAGTCGCGCGACCTGGTCCGGCTCCTGGGTGAGGGGGTGGACGAGGGCTACTTCATCGAGGCCTGCCGGTCCTGCCACGGCTATCTCAAGGGCGTGGACCGGCGCCAGCGCTGGAACGCCGCGTCGCCGCTGGTGGAGGACTGGAGCTCGCCGCACCTGGACATTCACGCGGCCCGCGAGGGGTACTGGCGCGGCACGCCCTCGCTCGCCCACCTCACCGCCGCCTCTTGAGGGCGGGGCCGGAGCGCGGCGACCCGTGATCAACGCGGTTCTCTACGATATCGCGCTCACCGCCTACATCGTGGCGATGGTGGCCGCGCTCGGCCACCTTCTGGGACGGCGCGAAGGGTGGTGGAGGCTGGCGCTCCTGTTCACCCAGGCGGGCTGGCTCTTCCACACGCTCGCCATCGGCGTGCGCGGCGTCGAGCTCGGGCGCCTGCCGCTGCTCACGCTGTCGGAGCTGGTCTCGGTGGTGATCTGGGGTGCGGTGCTCTTCGAGCTCTGGGCGGAGCGGGTGTATCGCGTCAAGGTGCTGGGCGCCTTCGTGCTCCCGGTCGTCGTGGGGCTCGGACTGGCGTTGCCCACGGGGCTCCGCGCGCTCGCGCTGGAGCCCGCGATCCGGAGCGCCTGGATCTGGATTCACGCCGCGCTCGCGCTGCTCGGACTGGCCGCCCTCGTGCTCAACTTCGCGGGCGCGGTGATGTATCTCCTGCAGGAGCACCAGCTCAAGGCGAAGCGTCCGGGGACGATCTATTACCGGCTGCCCTCGCTGGAGACGCTGGACCGGCTGAGCTACCGCACGCTGACCCTGGGGTTCCCGTTCCTCACCGCGGGGCTCGTGCTGGGCGCGCTCTGGGCGGGGGCGGCCTGGGGGAGCGTGCTCGCCTTCGACCCGCTCGCGCTCTCCTCCGTCCTCATGTGGCTGGTGTACGCGGCCATCCTCGCCGGGCGAGTGGTGGGACGCTGGCACGGGCGCCGCGCCGCCTACCTCGCCATCGCCGGATTCTGCGTCCTTCTCCTCACCCTGGGCGCGGGCGTGTTGCTGCAGGGGCGTCACGGCTCGTGACCCCGACCGTCTTCGTCGCGGGGATGAGTCACCGGACGGCGCCGGTGGAGGTGCGCGAGCAGCTCGCCCTCGAGGACGACAAGCTGCGCGAGGTGGTGGCGGCCCTCGCCGCGCAGGGCACCGCGGCGGAGCTCATGATCCTCTCCACCTGCAACCGGGTGGAGGTCTATGGCGTGGCGGAGGCGCCCGGCGAGGCGCGCGCGGCCGCCTTCCGCCAGCTGGGGGCGCATCGCGGCGTCGGCCTTCCGTCCATCGAGCCCCACCTCTACGCGCATTCCGGCGAGGAGGCGGTGCGTCACGCCTTCCGAGTGGCGGCGAGCCTGGACTCGCTGGTGATCGGCGAGCCGCAGATCCTGGGGCAGGTGAAGGACGCCTTCGCGCTGGCGCAGTCGTGCCAAACCGTGGGGCCCGTGCTCAATGCCCTCATGAGCCAGGCCTTCCGCGTGGCCAAGCGCGTGCGGACGGAGACGGAGGTGGGCCGCCTCGCGGTGTCCGTCTCCTCGACCGCGGTGGAGCTGGCCCGGAAGATCTTCGGCCGCCTGGACGGCAAGGCGGTGCTGCTCGTGGGCGCGGGGGAGATGGCGGAGCTGGCCGCGCGCCTTCTCATGGAGGCGGGCGCCATGCCGCTCTACGTCGCCAACCGCACCCTGGCCCGCGCCCGCGAGCTGGCGGCGACCCTGGCCGGCATCGCGGTGCCGTTCGAGCAGACCGCGACGGTGATGGCGGAGGTGGACATCGTGATCGCCTGCACCGCCGCGCCCGAGCCGGTGGTGCGAGTGACCGAGGTGCGGGCCGCCCTGGCCGCGCGGCGCTCGCGGCCGCTCTTCCTCATCGACCTCGGCGTCCCGCGCAACGTCGAGGCCGCGGTCAACGCGCTCGACGGGGTCTTCGCCTACGACGTGGACGATCTCGAGCAGGTGGTGGAGTCGAACCGGCGCGAGCGCCAGCGCGAGGCCCGGCGCGCGGAGATCATGGTGGAGGGCGAGGTGGGGCGGTTCCTCCTCCGTCTCCAGGACGTGGAAGTGGTCCCCACCATCGTGTCGCTGAAGGAGAAGCTCGAGGCCATCCGCCGCGGCGAGCTCGACAAGGCGCTCGCCCGCCTGCCCGGCGCCAGCGCGGAGATGCGCGCGGTGCTGGAGGCGCTGTCCCAGGCCATCGTCAACAAGGTCCTGCACGCCCCCGTGGTCAAGCTCCGCGACTCCTCGCGCGACGGGCACGGACGGCGCTGGACGGAGGTGGTGTCGGAGATCTTCGGGCTCCGGCGCCCGCCGGACGAGCGCGACCGATGAGGGTGCGCATCGGCACGCGCGGCAGCCGCCTCGCGCTGATCCAGGCGGAGACGGTGGCGGCCGCTCTCCGGGCCCACGGCGCCCAGGTGGAGATCGTCGCCATCCGGACCTCGGGCGATCAGCTCGCGCAGGTGGCCCTCGCCGACTTCGGGGGCAAGGCGCTCTTCGTGAAGGAGATCGAGGAGGCGCTGCTCGAGCGCCGCGTCGACGTGGGCGTGCACAGTCTCAAGGACATGCCGGCGGTGCTGCCGGCCGCGCTCACCCTGGCCGCGTATCCGCCGCGCGAGGATCCCAGCGACGTCCTCGTCGCGCGCGGGGGCGCGGGGCTCGCCGACCTGCCTCCGGGGGCGGTGGTGGGCACCTCGAGCCTGCGCCGGCGCGTGCTTCTCCTGCGGCGCCGGCCCGATCTGCGCGCGGAGCCGATCCGCGGCAATGTGGACACGCGGCTCCGGAAGCTGGACGCGGGCGACTACGACGCGCTGGTGATGGCGCGGGCCGGTCTCCGGCGGCTCGGGGTGGAGCCCCCCGGCGCCCGTTCATTGCCGCTGGACGCGTTCCCGCCCGCGGTGGGCCAGGGCATATTGGGCGTGGAGGCCCGCGCGGGCGAGCGGCCGCTGCTTGAACTTCTGGCGACGCTGGACCACACTGAGACCCGGATGCAAGCCGAGGCGGAGCGCGCCTTCCTGGCACGCCTCGGCGCCGGCTGCCATACGCCGGTGGCGGGGCTGGCCCGGCTGGACGCGGGCGGCCTGGTGCTGCGGGGGCTGGTGGCCAGCGTGGACGGCACCACGGTACTGGAGGGCACGGTGAGCGGAGCGCCCGCATCCGGGCGCGGGCTCGGCGAGAAGCTCGCGGAGGAGCTGCTCGCGCGCGGCGCCGGCGCCCTGCTCGCCGGCGGCGGCGGCGCTTGAGCGAAGGGGCCAGGGAGGCGGGGAACGCGACCATCATGCGGGGACGCGGCGAGAGTGGAGGCACCGTGGAGTCAGCCCGGCCCCTCACGGGCAAGGTCGTGATCGTCACGCGCGCGGCGGCTCAGGCCGGCCCCTTCCACGACCTCCTCGAGGCGGCGGGCGCGCAGGTCGTCCTCGTTCCCACCATCGTGATCGAGCCGCCCGACTCCTGGGCCCCCCTCGACGCGGCGCTGGCGCGGGCGGGGGAGTACCGCTGGGTGATCTTCACCAGCGTCAACGGCGTCACCATGACGCGGCGCCGATTGGCCGCGGGCGGACGCGGCGCGGAGGCGTTCCGCGCCGCGCGCGTGGCGGCCATCGGCCCCGCCACCGCGGAGGCGCTCGCCGACTGGGGGCTGGACGCGGCGGTGGTGCCGGACGAGTACGTGGCGGAGGGGTTGGCGGCGCGACTGCGCGGACTCCTCGCCGCCGGCGACCGCGTCCTGCTGCCGCGCGCGGCCGAGACCCGCGACCTGCTCGTGCGCGAGCTGGAGGGCATGGGCGCGCGGGTGGACGAAGTGGCCGCCTATCGCACGCGACCCGCCGTCCAGAGCGCGGCGGAGCTGCGCTTACTGCTGGAGCGGGGCGGCGCCGACGTGGTGACCTTCACCAGCTCGTCGACGGTCCGCCACTTCGCGGCCCTGTTCGCCCCCGGCGAGCTCCCGCGGCTCCTGCGGGGCGCGCGGGTGGCGTGCATCGGTCCCATCACCCGGGCCACCGCGGCCGAGCACGGTCTCGACACCGCCATCATGCCCGGCGAGTACACGATACCCGCGCTCGCGGGGGCCATTGCGGCCCACTTCGGGCGTGCGACAAGGAGCTGAGCCATGCCGTACCCCCTCTATCGACCGCGCCGCCTACGCGAGTCGCCTCTCCTGCGGAAGATGGTCCGCGAGACCGCCCTCCGGGCCGACGACTTCATGCTGCCGCTGTTCACCGTGCACGGGCGTGGGGTGCGCGAGCCCATCGGCTCCATGCCGGGCCAGTACCGGCTCTCCATCGACGAGCTGCTCAAGGAATGCAAGGACGCGGCGTCGATGGGAATCCCGGCGGTGCTCCTGTTCGGCCTGCCCCAGGACAAGGACCCGCGCGGCAGCGAGGCCTATGCGGAGGACGGCATCATCCAGCAGGCGGTGCGGGCGGTGAAGGACACCATCCCGGACCTGCTCGTGGTCACCGACGTCTGCCTGTGCGAGTACACGAGCCACGGCCACTGCGGGGTGGTGGAGGACGGCCGCATCAAGAACGATCCCACCCTGGATCTCATCGCCCGCACCGCGCTCTCCCATGCCGA
>WNFK01025316.1_pt1 | contig 14877 bp, 17 predicted proteins | sample 5400281 | NCBI WGS metagenome assembly WNFK01 (sample SAMN13153350, study PRJNA577476) | soil metagenome | isolation source: 20 cm soil on Douglas fir-dominated hillslope | place: USA:California | collected 2013-09-17 | reverse complement strand
GGGCCGCTCGAGCACGTGATCGCAGCAAAGGCAGTGGCGTTGCTAGAGGCGTCGAGCCAGGCGTTTAAGGACTACGTCAAGCAAATCGTCGAAAATGCAAAGGCGTTGACGAAGGCGTTGATCGCGCGGGGCTATGCGATCGTGTCAGGCGGCACCGACAGCCACCTGATGCTCGTCGATCTGCGGCCCAAGAACCTGACGGGCAAGGACGCCGAGCAGCTGCTCGATCGAGCGGCGATCACGGTCAACAAGAACACGATCCCGGGCGATCCGCAGTCGCCGTTCGTGACGAGCGGGATCCGGCTGGGCACGTCGGCGCTGACGACGCGCGGGTTCGGTGTGGCGGAGATGGATCGGGTGGCGGAGCTGGTTGATACGGTGCTGACGAAGCGGGACGACGCGACGGTGGCGAGGATTAAGAAGGAAGTGAGAGAGTTGGCGGACGCGTTTCCGTTGTATGCCGCGACCAAGAAGAAGGTGGGGGTGGGGTAGGGGGGTGGCTTCCGGGCTCCGCACCTGCCCGGTACTCACAGTGTGTTCTCCGAGGGGTCGCACGAAACGTACCTTTGTGCCTCCGACGAAACGAGCGTAGTGTGAACTTGCACACGTCTCGCAACGCAGGAGGCAGAATGTGGTGGTCAAAGAAACCGAAGCACGAAGCGCCTTCCGGCCTGGTGGCTCTCATGGATCCAACGGTAACCTTCGTCGGACGCCTCCATGCCCTGGGAGGAGTAGGATATGTCCTCTTGGGTACAGGTCTTCTCTTCGTTCTCGCTGGTCTCACCATCGCCAAGGATCTGGTCACCTGGCTCGTGCCACTAGCGATGACACTCGTACTTGCTGGCGGCGCGGTCGTCGTCGTTTGGCAGATCCTTGAATATCGCCTCTCGGTCCTCAAGCTAAGAATGATTCTCGATGTCACGCAGAGGATGATTGAGAAGAAGCTTGCCTCGACAGACGGCTTGGATACCGCTGTCATCCGGGCCTTCACGAGCGAGATTCTCCAGGATGTGTGGGGCCTGAGTCCTAACCTGCTGCCCGTTCGTCAGGTTCAAGTCAAGCCGTGAGCAAGGGAAGGGCGTGATCGAGCAGTTGACCTAGATCTGGCACGCCGAGGGTCGCGACTCACCGCGACCAGAGTCCACGAGGCCGCGGTCGAAGCAGGGTGGTTGCAACTGTAGGAGCTGCTCGTTCGGTCCGTACGGACGTCCTTTATGACGCGTGCCTTGGCCGAGCCGGTCCTTTAGGGCACGGGACGAGCAGCGGCTTGTGTCACACGAATCTCACGCGCACCTTGCATTCATGTTTCGCCCAGCGCCGGCGCTCGCCCTGCTGGCCCTCGTTACGCCCATGACCCTCAACGGCCAAGGCCGACCAACCGAGACCGTCAAGTCCGCATTCGCTGCGTTCGAGCGCCGCGACTGGCGCCAGCTCGTCGCTCTTGTAGACCCGGAGCGTCTTGAGGCATTCAAGGACCGCCAGCTCGCGATGCTTGTGTCTTGGGCACAGCAGAAGGACTCCATAGCGGCAGCCGAACGTGAGGGACGCGGGTGGGGCATATCACCGGCGGACTCCCTGACACGCGAAGCGATCGCGGCCGTCGAAACAGTCCACGTCCCGACATTCGCGGGGTCACCTACGCTGGCTCACCTCGCCGCCTTGTTGCCGGCGGAGTTCTTTGTGCAGTGGTGTGCGGCGGCATATGGAAAAGAACGGGGGTCATGGACATCTGATGATGTCCCTGACCTGAAACGGTCGATTATCGGGGAAGTCGGCGGAACCGATTCGGTTACATACGTGCTGTATCGGCGCGAGTATCGCCACATCGACATGAACGTCCTCTACCACGAGCTTCCGGGGCACGCCATGGTGATGCCCGTCCGGCGGGCGGGCGCCCAGTGGTACCTCCTCCTGAACGATGACATCGGCAAGGAGCCATCCTTCGGAAGAGTGATCCCGGTGAAGACTCGGGCCTGGCCGAGGGGGCGGTCGTTGACGCCGCACACTCGGGTTACGAAGCTGCCGTCACTCCCGGCGGGCGCGACGCGGCCAGCGCGAACCGCCGCGGCCGTCGTTCGCGCCGCGTTCGTCGCGTTCGAGAGCGCGGACTGGGCGACGTTGGCGTCCGTCATCCATCCCGAGAGGCTGGCGGCATTCCAGCGTGAGCAGATTGCCTACCTCATCGCCTGGAACGATTCGAAGGAGGCACGCGCGCAGTCTCAACGTGACGGCTTCGACATGTTCATGCTGCAATATGACGACTCCTTGCCGGCCGAAGCCGTCGCGCGCGCCGCTGAGACCAAGATCCCGGCGTTTGGGGATGCGGCCACCATCGGTGAGCTGGCTCACCTGACTCCTGGGGTATTCTTCGCGCGTTGGTGCCAAACAGCCTATGGGAATCAAGGTGGCATGGGGAAGACAGGTTTCCGCCGGATCGTGGTCGGTGAGGTCATGGAGACTGAAGGAGTCACGCAAGTTCTCTACACTTCCGACCTCAAGCACACCGACCCGTGGCACGTAGAACGCATGGGCGTACGTAGGACCAGCAACGACTGGGGTCTGCTCCTCAACGACGATATCGGTTGGAGTATCGATCTAGCATTTCTGCTGGATCCGCCGTAGGGCGAACGAGGAGGGTCATGAAGAATCTCCTCCAGACTCACTCCATCAGCTGGGCCGAGAGCGTGCGCATCGCCCTCCAGGCCGAGGGCATCGAGGCCATCGTGCTCGACCCGAATGCGCCCGGGTTCATCGGCTTTGCCGGTCGCACACGCGTTGCGGTCGTCAACGACAACGATTTGCCGCGGGCTCAGGAGATCTTGCGCAAGCTCGAGGGGCCCAAGACTCCACCGCCGCCGTCGTGGCGCTGGCAGAAGCGCGGCCTCATCTGCCTCGGCCTGTGGCTCCTCCTGATTGTTGTTGCCGCCGTCAGCGTTGATTATGAAGCCCCTCGTCTCGTAACGGTGGTCATCGTGGTCGCTGGCGGGGTGCTGCTCGTCGCCGGGCTCGCGCTCATTGCGCTCGGTCCCCGGGCGGACAAGAAGGACAAAGAGGCCGAGCCCTAACACGTCCTTTAGGACGCGTGTCTTGGCCGAGCCGGCCCTTCAGGGCACGGACAACAAACCGACGGGCACACATGCCTTCTAGGATTGGCGTGCCCATGGTCGCCGTCGTTTATCCGTGCCCTAAAAGCCTGCCCCGAGCGCAGCGAAGGGGACCGTCTCGCGTCGAATTGGTTGTCTCCTTACTCGGACCTTTCGCATCGTGATCCCGCCAGCGGCATCGCCGTTGTCGGGGGCACGTCGCAGCGCACAAGCTCCGCCAGCATGTCGGGAAAGGTGCGGGTGTGGCGGAACTGGTAGACGCCGCTCACAGACAATGTGCGGGGCGCAACCCGTGGGAGTTCGAGTCTCCCCACCCGCACGCTGGCACTTGACTCGGCGGGCCTGCCGAGCGCATACTCGGCTCACATTGTCGGTGAGCCGCGTGGTTCCGCCACGCCCCAGGGGTCGCGAGTCTCTCGCGGCCCCTTCGTACGTGTGCAACGACCTTCCCCTTGTCCGTCTCTCCGCACAACGCTTCCACAGGGGCTCTCCATGAGACGTTCGATACTCGCGCTTCTCGCGCTCTCCGCCTGCGCCGCACAGCAGCTCCCCGCACCCGCGCCCGCCGAGTGCCCAATCGCCGTCCCGGCGATCGCGACACGCGTGCGTCTCGACTCATTGATCCGATTGGCAGGGGACTACGAGCTGATTCAGGTCAGCTGGCAGCCCGGGCCGCCGAGCGTAACGCGTGGCCACCTACACCTCGCTGTGCCGGACTTGGGGCAGCGCGAGGTGCTCTGCGGACTCCGCACGACGCGGCGAGACCTGGTCGGGTGGTATCAGAGCGACGAAACGCCCGCGTCGGCGCGGATAAGCGCCGTACTCGACGGGCGCGGAGTCTGGATCGGCAGCTTCTGCGTCTTTGACGGTGGCGGCGACATCCTCGACATCACCGCGGTTTCTCCGCACGGGTTCTGGGGCTCGTGGCGCAGCGATTTGGGAATCGCAGTCGTCATTGACACCAAGACCCACGCCCTGATGCCGGACCCGGCGGGGTTTTTCTGCGCGCTCCGGAATTGAGCAGTGGTTAGTCCTTTAGGACGCGCGTCTTGGCCGAGCCGGTCCCCTTCGCTGCGCTCAGGGCAGGCTTTCAGGGCACGGTAAAAACCGATCCACGCGTCGCGTTTGGACCCGGGGTTTGAAATGATGGTGCGGCGGTTTGAGATTGATCCGTGTCCTGAAGGACCGGCTCGGCCACTACACCCGCCCTGAAGGGCGAACTTCCTCGTGTCGCCGCTTCTGGTCCCGCACATACTCCGCGACCCGGCGGAGTTGCTCGACCCCCACCGACCGCAAGTCGTATCCCTGCGCCCACTGCAGCGGATTGTGCCCCGCGTAACCATCCCGATTCGCCAGGCGCGCAGTCGCCCCCTTCAAGCCCTGAACCATCCGAGGCACGTCGAAGGCCGCCGGCAGCTCGAGCAGCATGTGCACGTGATCGCGTACGACGCCAAGCTCGATCGCTCGCGCACCGTGCCTCGTCGCTTCCTCTATAAGGAACCGCGACAAGAACTCGCCGACGCGCTCAGTGATCAGCGGCACGCGAGCGAACGTGGTCCAGCTGAGATGGACATAGATGCGGACCGGCATGGCGACAGCTTAGCACCGATACCCCGGATACTCGGCACCGAAAAGACGCACACGACGTCCTTAAGGACGCGCGTAGTGGCCGAGCCGGCGCTTCAGCGCACGGATAAACCGCGACCGGCCCTCTCATCTTCCCTAGGTCAGCTAAGACCCTTACGATACCTGTCCCATGAAAGCAGCCACGGCCCTCGCCGGCTTCGTCTTGATCGCCTCGTCCGCGCACGCGCAGGCGACGGCGGAGCAGCTGGCGCGCTGCGCCGCGATGCGTACCTCGACTTCGCGCCTCCAGTGTTACGACGCGCTCGCGAAGTCGAAGCCGGCGGCGCCGAGGAGTGGGCGGGTTGGTAACTGGACCGTGTCCAGGGAAACCGATCCGATCAGTGACCAGAAAGGCGTCACGTTCCTGCTGGAGGCGGAAGGTGGCGGTCTCTTCGACACGCGCAACCTCATCATCCGCTGCAAGCGTGGTGAGCTCGACCTCTACGTCTCGCCGCACGAGTACCTGGGCGAGGGTAACGACCAGATCACGATCAGGCTGGGGACTGACGCGCCGGTCGAGGAGCGTTGGAGCGGGTCGAGTGACCACACCGCGCTGTTCCATCCCGGGGACCGTGCGGCGATAGAAGCCTTCGTGCGCAGCCTGGCTCGCTACGATCGCGCCGCGTTTCAAGTGAACCCCTATGACAAGGCGCCGCTGTCGATGGTCTTCAGATTGGCCGGCATCGCCCAAGTCACGCAGGAACTCTGGGCCACCTGTCCGCCCCCCGCGGACAGCCTCCTCGAGCCTGGCGTAATGTTTGGCCCCGCGGTCACGTCCGACCAAGTATTCATGGAAGCCGTCGTGGACGAGAGACCCCAGGTCTTGTCGGCGCCGCAGGTGGGGTATCCGCCGCTCCTGCGGCAGGCGAAGATCCAGGGACGCGTGCTTGTACAATTCATCCTGGATACGCTCGGTCGCGCCGAGCCCCAATCGGTCAAGATCGTGCAGAGTCCGAACTCTGGCTTCGATGAGGAGGCGACGTCCTACGTCCTCCACACGACGTTCCGGCCGGCGCGTGTGCACGGTCGGCCAGTTCGGGTGTTGCTCAACCTCCCGATCGACTTCAAGATCAACCGGTAGGGCCGAATCATGAAGAATCTCAGTCAGAAGCGCGGCCTCATCTCCTTCGGCCTGGGGTTTCTCCTCTTCGTTGTTGCCGCCGGGACCATCGAGCTCGAGGGCGGTACGGTTCTCACCTGGATCCTGTTAGCTGCCGCGGGGCTCTTCGTGGTTGCCGCGTTCGTGCTCATCGGGCTCGGTCCGCGCGCGGATAAGTAAGGACTACGGCCGGCGCCGTACCGCTGCGCGCTCCGTCACCGCCCCCACCACGCGCACACCCGACGCTCGGGCGATGTCGATCGCTCGCTCGATAGTGCCAAAGGGCAGGTCGGTGTCGGCCTTGAGGAAGAGCACCCGGTCCGTAGTCCGCTGGCCATAGAGTCTCCCAAGCCTTAGGCGCAGTTCGTCGGGCGTCGCGACAAACCGACTCCCTTGCCACAGGTCCGACGTCTCCAGCGTGTAGGACCCATCCCGATCGATCCGCAGCACGATCTCATCGTCTTTCACAGGTCGTGGATCGGCGTGATCGGCCACGGGAAGACGCACTGCGGCGACGATCACCGGCATGATGAACATGAAGATCATCAGCACCACGAGCATCACATCCATCATCGGCGTGACGTTAATCTCGGCGCGGGGCGGCATCGATCAGCCTCCGGGACGGGGTTCGTCATCACGTTAGGACGTCGATCTGACGATGGGCTCACGCGGGAGTGACAAACCGATTACAGCCAGGTGAGATGTGCGGCCTTCCGTCCTTCAGGACGGGCGTTCTGGCCGAGCCGGCCCTTCAGGGCACGGATACCTAACCCATCGATTCACAAATCCTTGAATAGGGGAGCGCTGGATGACGTTGTTATCCGTGCCCTAAACGCCTGCCCTGAGCGCAGCGAAGGGGGCCGGCTCGGCCACTACACGCGCCCTGAAGGGCGTCGAGCGGTCGCGTTTGTGCCCCCGCCCCCAATGTTGTACCGTGAGGCCCAAGACTCACCCTCTCTGGAGAACCCCATGCGTGGAACGCCGTCGACCTACCTGCTCTTGACCCTCGGGCTCGTCGCCTGTGGCAAGGAAGAGCCGAAACCGGGGCCCGCTCGCGCTGCCCCGCCGCCTCGCCAGGTGATGCCGGCGGCACCCGCCGAGTACCAGGTCGTTGTGAAGAGTACGTGGACCCCCCGCAACCAACCGTTGGAGTACCCGAGCGGCGCGCATTTCTCCGGCCTGATCGGCGCATCGCATAACGCCAACTATGAGATCTTCGAGCTGGGGAGTCGGCCGACGCGGGGACTCGAGCGCCTCTCCGAGGAAGGGAAGCACAGTCCGCTGAACGACGAAATCCGGGCCGCGATCAAGGCCGGCAGTGCGCTCGAGATGTTCGAGACCGGCGGCCTCAAGAACTTCCGGGATTCCTTGGTCGCCACCGTGCACGTCGACGCCAAGCATCCGATGGTATCGGTCGTGAACATGATCGCCCCCAGCCCCGACTGGTTCACGGGCGCGTCGAGCGTGAACTTGGCGTCGACTGGCGGGTGGGTGCAGTCACGGACCGTCGTCCTCATCGCCTACGATTCCGGAGGCGATGACGGCACGACCTACAACGCTCGCGACCGCGACACCAACCCCAAGAAGCCGACGTCCCGCGCCACGACGCGGCACTTCGTGGTGAAGGGCAAGGTCAAACCCGTCGCAACGGTGACGTTCACGCTGCAATCGCCCTGAAATGGCGAAGTGACCCGAGGCATTTCGGTCCTGCTCCTCGGCCTCGCGTGCGCCCCCGCCCCCGCGCGCCAAGAGCCAACGCTGGTGATCGCCCACGTCACGATCGTCGACGTCGCCGGCGGCCGCACGATCCCCGATCGCACCGTGACGATCGCCGGGCGCCGCATCGCGAGCGTGGGCGACGCCGCGGCGATCGCGCGCCAGGGCGCCCTGGTCGTGGACGGCCGCGGCAAATACTTGATGCCCGGCCTGTGGGACATGCACGTCCACCTCGATTCGGCTGATCTACCGGCGCTCGTGGCCCTCGGCATCACCGGCGCTCGCGACATGGGTGGCGACCTCGAGGAGCTGCTCGCGTGGCGCCGCCGCATCATCGCGGGCGGCCCCACCATCGGGAGCTTCCGCATCTTCGCCCCCAAGCAGTTTCCCGCGATCTTCGCGGGGTTCAAGGACCTGATGCCACAGCTGCAGGCGCACCACATCGATCTGCTGGCCGGGACAGACCTGGGGGACGCAGGCATCGTTCCCGGCGTGAGCCTGCACGACGAGCTGGCGCTCCTCGTGGACGCCGGCCTCACTCCAGCCGAGGCGCTGCGCAGCGCGACGCTTAACCCGGCCCGGTTCCTGGGCCTCACCGACTCGCTCGGAACGATCGAGCCCGGCAAGATCGCGGATCTCGTATTGCTGGCGGCGGATCCGCTGGCCGACATTCGCAACACGCGAGCGATCGTAACGGTCATTCGCGCGGGGAAAGTGCAACCGGGGCGTCCTTAAGGACGCGCGTCTTGGCCGAGCCGGTCCTTCAGGACACGGTTAAAAAACGGGGCGTCGGCACGGACCACGAGAAAACGGGGCTCAGTACGGCTCAAGAAGGGAAGGGCGCGCGTCGGGTTTTATCCGTGCCCTAAAGGGCCGGCTCGGCCACTACACTCGCCCTGAAGGGCGCTCAAGGGTAGTCTCCTATAAGCCCTACCCGGAGATGCGTATGAAATGGATCACCCGCGAACGCCCCAAGATCGACCGCATCGCCTGCCCATGGCTGATCGCGCGCTTCATCGATAAGACGCCCGAGTTCATCTTCGCCCCTACGGCCGACGTGCGCCGCCTTGCGGCCGAGCTGGGTGCGACGCCCTTCGATGTCGAGGGCGTCGAGCTGAGTCACGACGGCCCGCTGTGCACGTTCGATGCGCTGCTGGCGAAGTTCCACCTGGATGATCCCGCGCTCGCGGAGCTGGCGACGATCGTCCGCGGCGCCGATACCGCGTGCCTCGAGCTCGCACCCCAGGCTGCCGGCCTCCTGGCCATCTCGCTCGGCCTGTCGCACAATTTCACGGACGACCACGAGCAGCTGCGCCAGGGATTCGTGATCTACGACGCGTTGTACGCGTGGAGCCGGCACGTGCGGCAGGAAACCCACACCTGGAATCCCCAGCGGGTGGCGTGATGGAAACCTGGATCCTCAAGAAGATTCGCGCGGCCTCGTGGCGCCGCGTCGTAGCCTGGGGCCTGGTGCTCGTCGGGAGCGTGCTCCTCCTCACTAGCGATCGCCGCTACCTCGACAACTTCCTGCACGGTCCCTACACCCTCGGCGCCGCCGATCTCGACGCGATCGAGGACGTGACGACGACTCCGCGCTACTACGCGCGGATCTCGGGCACGCGCGTCATCGACACCGGGTTGCGCGAGTACGCTGTGACCACCAGCGCCGGCGTCGAGAAGAGTCGATCCGAGTCCGGGGCCTACTACGCCCTGGTCGTCAACGACAAGTTCTTGATCTTCAGGAGCCGTGAAGACCCCCCCTCCAAGGTCGTCGAGGGGCGGCTCGTCCCATGGCCGTCGGAGCTCGAGAGCGAGATGTTCAACAGCAAGGAGATGAAGGCGCTGCGCCCCCGCTTCTACTCGTTCTACGTGCAAGACGGATCGTTTCAGATCACGGCGTACTGGATGATCGCCTTCGCATTGCTGCTCATCGCGCTGTTGGCGTGGAAGGGTCGCCCCGCCTGGCGCTACGCACGCGACCCGGAGGCCCATCCGCTCGTCGCCCGCACCCAGTCGTGGGTGAAAGGCGATCCCATAGTCGTGGCCGTGGAGGCGGAGCGGGAGTTCGGCGCGCCGCGCTTCAAGGGCGGCGGTCACGTTCGACCTACTGCGGCTCGACGATCTCCTCTGGGCCTACAAGAAGATCACGAAACACAGCGTCAACTTCATTCCGACCGGGAAATCGCATGAAGCGATCCTCGCCTGTTACGGCGGGATCGCGGTGATCAAGGCTAAGGAAAAGCGGGTTGACGAGATCCTTGCATTTTCCGCACAACGCGCCCCCTGGGCGGTGCTCGGCTACTCGGCAGAGCTCGCTACGATCTTCAACAAGAAGGTCGACGAGTTCGCCGGCGCCGTCGAGCAGCGCCGCCGGGAGTGGCAAGAAAAGGGCGGCAAGGCTTGATTGGATAGCATGCTATCTCTTCTCTTAAGCCTGAGCCTCTTCCAGGCCCCCGGCCACTGGCCGCCCGACTCGCTCATCAACACGAAGGTCTTCCCAAAGACGACGCCCGTAATGCAGGTCGTCGGCCAGATGCGCAACATCACCGGCGCCCTCGGCGTGCGTTGTCAGTTCTGCCACGTCGGCGAAGAGGGGATGCCGCTCGAGCGCTTCGACTTCGCCAAGGACGAAAAGCATACCAAGCTCATCGCCCGCCAGATGATGCTGATGGTGCAGGAGATCAACCGGCGCCTCGATACGCTGCCCCAGCACGATCACACAGCACCGAAGCTCGAGGTGACGTGCGCGACCTGTCACCGCGGCGTCAGCCGGCCCGTGCCCCTCGCGACCTTGATACAGCAAACCGATAGCGCGGCGGGTCTCGATTCCGCCGTGCGCGCCTACCGCACCTTGCGGGAACGCTACTACGGCCGTGACGCCTACGACTTCGGCGAGCAGTCGCTCAACATCGCGGCGTTCCGGTTGGCGCGCGCCAATCGATTTGACGATGCCTTTGCATTATTGCGGCTCAACGAAGAGCAGTTCCCCGGCTCGTCGGGGATGTACGTCTTCCGCGGCAACATCTCGTTGATGAAGAACGACACCGCCGCCGCGGTCGCCGCGTTCCGCGAAGCGGTGAAGCGCGACTCGACGAACCAGGAAGCGAAAGGGCGCCTGCGCGCGATCGGCCAGCGGCCCTAGGGCCGCCCTAGCGCTTCTTGATGAACGTCCCGTCCTGCAGCTCCTCGTACGCCTGCCGGAGCTGCTCCGGGGTGTTCATCACGATCGGCCCATACCACGCCACCGGCTCTTCGATCGGCTTGCCCGAGACGAGCAGGAACCGGATGCCCTGATCCCCTGCCTGGACCGTGACCTCGTCGCCGCGATCGAACAGCACGAGCGAACGATTTCCCGTTTCACCCGCCGCGGCCGGACTGCCCACCATCTCGGTCTTGGGCTCGAGCGGTTGCGAGGCATCGCGGAACGTCCCCGACCCCTCGAACACGTAGGCGAACGCGTGGCGCGTCGTTTCCACCGGCAGCGTCTTTCGCTTGCCCGGCGGCACCCACACATCGAGATAGCGCGGGTCCGCCGCGACACCCTGCACGGGTCCGGTCTTGCCCCAGAAGTCGCCGCACACGACGCGCACGTGGGTGCCGTCGTCGTCGGTCACCTCGGGGATATCGCGCGCCGGGATGTCCTGGTAGCGCGGGTCGGTCATCTTGAGCGTCGACGGCAGGTTGGCCCAGAGTTGGAAGCCGTGCATCCGCCCGCGCGGATCGCCTTTCGGCATCTCCTGGTGGAGAATGCCGCTGCCGGCGGTCATCCACTGGACGTCGCCCGGCCCCATCTCGCCCTTGTTGCCCAGGCTGTCGCCGTGGGCGACGGAGCCCGCCAGCACATACGTGATCGTCTCGATGCCCCGATGGGGGTGCCACGGGAAGCCGGCGAGAAAGTCCTCGGGGCTCTCGTTGCGGAAATCGTCGAACAAGAGGAACGGATCGAATTCGTGTGTATTGCCAAAGCCGAACGCCCGCCGGAGCTTGACGCCGGCCCCTTCGATGGTGGGCTTGGCTTCTACGATGCGCTTGATCGGTCGGATTGACATGTACGCTCCTGCTCCAGTATCGCCTACCAACGCCGCCGCAGCGGCTCTGGTTCCTAGGGCGTCACGATGCTCGCCCGCTTCACGTAATCCATCCGCGGGAAATCGCGCTCCAGATAGGTGTTGCCCTGAGACTGGATCCGCGACTGATCGGGCCCGCGTCCGCGCGGCGCGCCCTCGCCGTAGCCGGCGTAGAGCCGGTCCACGACGTCCATGCCTGCGACGACCTCGCCGAACGGCGCGAACCCCATCCCGTCGAGCTGGTCGTTGCTGCCGAAGTTGATGAAGACCTGTGTCGTGCGCGTTCCGGGGCCTGCCGTCGCGAACGTGACCCGGCCGCGCAGGTTGGTGCTGGCGACGCGATCGTCGGGGATGCGCTGTTCGTGCCAGGCGGCGGAGACCGCGGGGTCGCCGTGGATGCCGAACTGTACCATGAACCCCGAGATCACGCGGAAAAACCGTACCCCGTCGTAGTAGCCGGAGCGCGTCAGGTTGTAGAACCGGTCGGCGCCCTTGGGGGCCCAGCGGCGGTGCACCGAGATCACGAAGTCCCCGGCGCTCGTCTCGAACTTGGCGCGGAAGGAGTCCGGGGCCTGCACGGCGAACCCCGCACCGCTCGGCACGTGAAAGTCAGGCGCCGCGGCGGCGGCGGGTGGCTTGCCGCCACCGCAGGCGGCGGCGAACAAGGGCAGTACGAACAGCGAGCGACGCATCGTCGAGGCTCCGTGGGCGTGAAGTGAACAAGCTATACGACACACGCTGGTTGCCAAGGCTCGCCGGGCCGGTATGTTCAGCCGCATCCCCCCAAGGAGGGTTTTCGTGAAGCACAGTCGACTGCTCCCATTCGCCGTGGCCATCGCCGCCGGGATTTCGCTGAGCGGCTGCGCCCCGGACGGGACCGCGCCCGTTCCCACATCCGCGGGGCCGTCGTTCTCCACGGTGGATGGCTCGGAGACCTCGTATGTCATTCTCGGCAAGGCGAACAAATTGCCCGCGGATCTCGCCACCCGAATTAGCCAGGCCGGCGGCACGCTGACCGCCACGATTTCGCAGATCGGCGTGGCCACCGCGACATCGAGCAACGCCGCCTTCCAGACGAAACTCTCCGCCATTCCTGGAATCGAAACCGTCACGCCCGACCAAATGGTCCAGTGGATCGACCCCAACGAGCGCGTGTTCGAAGTCAGTGACGTCACCGCCGAGGGGATCGGCGACGACGAGTGGTTCTTCGGCGGTCTGCAGTGGGCACCGCGCGCGATTCACGCACCGGAAGCCTGGGCCCTGGGGGCTCGGGGCACGGGCGTGCGGGTAGCGGTCATTGACGGTGGCCTGAACAACCTGCACCAGGATCTGAACGGTAGCGTCGATGTCGCGCGTTCGGCGTCGTTCGTGCCGGGCTTCGCCTTCAATCAGGACGTGGGCGGCGCGGGCTCCTTCTCCCATGCGACGCACGTCGCCGGCATCATCGCCGCGCAGGACGACGGCGTCGGCACGATCGGCGTCGCGCCGGGCGCGACGATCATCGGCGTCAAAGTGCTGCACGGCGGCACCGGTTCGTTCGCGGCCGTCATTGCGGGCATCGTCTACGCCGCCACCCCGATCAGCCAGGGTGGCGCCGGCGCCAACGTCATCAACATGAGCCTCGGGGCGTTGTTCTTCCGCCAGGGCGTGGGTGCCGCGCAGCTGGCGGGCGCGATCGGCCGCGCCACCACCTACGCGTACCAGCAAGGCGTGACGGTGATCGCCGCCGCTGGCAACAACGCGGTCGACCTCGACCACACCGCCAACCTGATCTTCGTTCCGGCCCAGTCGCCGCACGTCATCTCGGTCGCGGCGACGGGACCGGTGGGCTTCGCGACGGGCGCCAACAACGCCGACACTCCGGCGTCCTACACGAACTTCGGGCAGTCCGCGATCTCGCTGGCGGCGCCGGGTGGCAACGACACCTATCTCCCCAGTGGCCAGATCTGCTCCCGCCCCCGGTTCCCGGCTGGGTTCGTGACCACGAACTGCTTCGTGTTCGACTTCGTCATCAGCCCGGGCACGTTGGGGAACACGGGTGGCTATTTCTTCGCGGAAGGCACGAGCATGGCCGCGCCACACGTCGCGGGCGTCGCCGCACTCATCATTGAGCACGCTGGTGGCTCGATGCATCCCGCCTGGGTCGAAGCGGCGCTGCGCGCGTCCGCGGACGATCTCGGCAAGCCCGGCAACGACAATTTCTACGGTGCCGGCCGGGTGAACGCGCTGCGGGCGGTGCAATAGACCGTAGACTCTGGGTGTCGGTGGGCGGCGCCCTGGCAGTCGCTTGCCATGGCGCGCCGCCCCCCCCCCGGCGCCCCGCCACGGGTCGTAACCTGAGGCGCGACACCCCGGGCGACCGAGTTGACGCCGCGCCCCTGACCACGGCAGGATTAGACGCATGTGTCGCCCCCGTGCGCTCCTCCTTCTACTAGTAGTCCTCATAGCGACCGATGGCGCGCGTCGCACCCTCGCCGCGCAAAACGGGGCGAGCGGAGCGATCCGCGGCGTGGTCTACGACAGCCTGCTGCACGCCCCGCTCGGCGGCGCCGAGGTGTGGCTGCGCGGCACGGAACGCCGCGAGCTCACCGAGCGCGACGGGCGCTTCCACTTTGACTCGCTTCCCGCGGGCCGCTACACGATCGCCGTCTCTCATGCCGGTCTCGATTCGGTCGGCCTCTACTCCGTCGCGCTGCCGCTCACGGTCGCCGCCGGCGACACCCTGCACATCTCCGTGGCCACGCAGTCGCTCGCGACGCTGTGGCGCCGCCGCTGCGGCGTGGAGCTGGGCTCGAGCCCGGACAGCGGTCTCGTCTTCGGCGTCATCCAGGATGCGACCAGCGGCGCGCACCTGGCGGGCGCCGCGCTGATCGCAAAATGGGTGCGGCTCACAAAGATCACCGACGTCGATGTCCAGGTGAACGATCGCGATGTGCGTGTGCACACCGACTCCGTAGGGGCCTACTATGCCTGCGGCGTCGCCACGGACATGACGCTCGTGTTGCGGGGATACGCCGGCCGGGATTCGACGGGACCACTCGACCTCCGCCTCGGCGCGCGCCGCGTCGCGCGGCAGGACCTGACCGTCGCGCTGGACCGTCCGGCCACGGCCACGCTCCGTGGCTCGGCGCGAACCAGCGACGGTAAGCCGCTCCTCGGCGCGCGGGCCATCGTGCGGGATGCCGGGTCGGCATCGCTCAACGCCGCCGGCACGTTCGTCGTGACGAACCTCCCGGCTGGCACGCAGTGGGTCAGCGTGCAGGCG
>WNFK01215158.1_pt1 | contig 14880 bp, 15 predicted proteins | sample 5400281 | NCBI WGS metagenome assembly WNFK01 (sample SAMN13153350, study PRJNA577476) | soil metagenome | isolation source: 20 cm soil on Douglas fir-dominated hillslope | place: USA:California | collected 2013-09-17 | reverse complement strand
TATGAGCCAGGGATCGAAGTGTCTCGTCGCAGCACTCGTGCTGGTGCTGTCCGGGTGCGCGGCGGTCGGCGGCAACACGGTTCCTCCAAGTGTCGACGTCAGCGGAAAGTGGGCCGGGACCTGGTCGTTTCACAACCCGACCATGGGGTCCGGAGACGTGTTCATGAATCTCAAGCAGAGTGGTGCCGACGCGACCGGCGATCTCAGGGTGACCGGCCCGACGCCGGCCGAACCCACCTACTTCGAGGGCACCGTCAGCGGGAGTTCGGTCATCCTGAAAGTACCCTACCTGTCCGGAACCCTCGATGTCAGCGGTGACGAGATGAAGGGAGTCATCAACGGCATCATGCCGGCCAATGTGAGTTTGCGGCGTCAGCGATGACCCAGCATGTTCCCGTCATTGTTGGGAACGCGGAGTGGGTCCTATTTGCGTGGATCCTGGCCAATCAGGGGGGATTCCCGGTGCCGGTGGTTCCGGCCTTGTTTGGAGTCGGCGCGCTGATTGCGAGCGGCCGACTCAGCGTTGTGACGACGATGGTGGTCGCGGTCGGGGCAACGCTCTGCGCAGACCTTGTATGGTACAGCCTCGCGCGCTGGCGGGGAACCAGGACCCTTGCGCTAATCGCGCGCTTCTCGCCGACGGCCCGGGGGAGCCTCCAGCGGGGTCAGTCTCTCTTCCGTGATCACGAAGGAGCATTTCGGTTGGGGGCCAGGTTCCTGCCCGAACTGGGTCCGATCGCGGCAGGCCTTGCCGGGGCGGCCGGCGAAGGTATCCCGCGCCTTCTTGTCTACGGCGCGATCAGCGCGGCGCTCTGGGCCGGGACGTGGGTGGGTCTCGGATACCTGGTGGGCCAGGCAGTCGCCGAGGCCGCGTTGCATCTCGGCCTCCGAGTCATGCTCGTTGTCCTTATCTCGCTCCTCTTGTACGTGCCTCTGCGCCGTGCCAGGCGGCACCGCATTCTGCGCATCCTTCGGCGCTCGGGAATGAGGCCTGACGAGCTGCGGGCGCTGCTCGAGGCGAGCCGGCCCATCACGATCCTCGACGTGAGATCGAGTGAGGATGTGAAGGCTGCTCCCTATACGCTTCCCGGTGCCCGATGGATCCGACCGGATGAGCTCAGCCGGCACTGTCGCGGAATTCCGCGGACTGCCGAGGTGGTGGTATACGGCGGCGGCTCCCGGCAGGCGAGAACGGCGCGGGCTGCTTTGTACGCGCGGGCGGCCCTCCATCTGCGACGCGCGGGGGTCCGCGGCGTGCGGCCGTTGGCAGGTGGCCTGCACGGCTGGCGCCGCCGCGGGTATCCGGTCGACCCGTTCACGCAGGGCTAGGCCGCGATCCCGTTCACATTGGGCGGAGAAGCCGGGCGGGCAGGTCGGTTCGACGCCGAGCGGGCTCTGTCGCGCGCCCAAGGATCCGAAACGCTCTCGCTAAACCGCCGCGTGACCACGTTAGTGGGGCCGCGCGCCGGCATCAGAGCGCCGCGTGTGTGCCAACCGGCCGGCAGTCGGTAGCCGATTAGCAGTTCGACTGTGGGCGGGTGGCTCGATTTGGGGTTTGTCCTTCCTTCGGGCGTCTTCCACTACCGCTATTTGCGAAGCGTCAGACGACTCCTGATCCCCGGCATGGCGATTGCCTTTGGCTCAGCTGAGCGGGAAAGAGAGAAGTCCCTGCGGAGAGAAAGGAGCCGGGGTGGGTCGCAAGGAACCGTTGATAGAGCGGAACCGTCATAACCGCGATGCTGACGGGGTGCGTCTCGTCCGCGATCGGAAGCCGATCGATCCGGACGCGGCTCTGGTGCAGCGGCTGCGCCGCCGGGAGGAGGCGGCGGTGACGGCGCTGGTGGTCGCTCACGGGGATCGCGTCCATCGGCTGGCGATCCGCCTCACTGGCAACAGCTCGGATGCCGAGGAGGTCATGCAGGACGCGCTCTGGTCGGCGACTCGGAAGATTGACAGATTCCGAGGGACCGCTGCGTTCCGGTCCTGGCTCTACCGGATCACCCTCAATGCGGCCGGTCAAAAGCTGCGGGGGCGACGGGGGGAAGAGAACGCGGTGACGCCGGGGGGGCTTCTGCCACTCGCGGAGCGACTACCGTGCTGATTCGGCTACTTCTGCTCGCAACCACGGTGACCATATTCACGACCTCGCCTGCGACGGCGGGTGGCAACGGAGTGGTCCAGACGCCGAGTATCTTCGCGCCGGTCTCCACCCCGGCCTATGCCACCCGCGAGCTGATATGGATCGTGTTCGTCATAACCGGCACCATCTTCCTCGTCGTGGCCGGACTGACCGTCTACGCCATCATGCGCTTTCGACGCCGCCAGGGTGATGACGGGCGAGAGCCTCCCCAGGTGTACGGAAGCCTGCAGATCGAGCTGGCCTGGACCGTTGTCCCGATCCTGATCGTCGTCGTCCTGTTCCTGGTGACGACCCGGTACATCTTCGCGATCGAGGGGCGCCCGCCGGTTCCAGAGGCTCTCGAAGTCACGATCGTCGGGCACCAGTGGTGGTGGGAGATCCGCTACCCGAAGCTCGGCATCGTCACCGCCAACGAGCTCCACGTGCCGGTCAGCGACCCGGCGCACCCGACCCCGACCTTCATCACGCTCCAGTCCGCCGATGTCATTCACAGCTTCTGGATTCCCCAGCTCGCCGGGAAGATGGACGTCATCCCGAACAAGACCAACCGGATATGGATCGACCCGCAGAAGCCGGGCGGGTACGTCGGCCAGTGCGCCGAGTTCTGTGGTCTCCAGCACGCGGGGATGCTGCTCATCGTGGCCGTCCAGTCCAAGGAAGACTTCGCAAAGTGGGCGGCCCAGCAGCGCGCGCCGGCTCGGAACGATGCCGAGGTGCAGGCGGGGCGAGAGCTGTTCTCGTCGCTGTCGTGCATCAACTGTCACGCGGTTCGCGGGACGGCGGCCAACGGCCTCTTCGGGCCCGACCTGACTCATCTGATGAGCCGGCGGACCATCGGCGCCGGAGTGATCCAGAACACGCCGGAGAATATTCGATCCTGGATCGACGATCCGGCATCCCTGAAGCCGGGCGCGCTCATGCCGGCCATGAAGCTCTCGCGCGACGACCTGGACAAAGTGACCGCTTACCTCTTGGCCTTGCGGTGAGGGAAGAGAGCTCATGAGCGTGCTGGCAGACACGATGGCGTCGAGGCGCGGCGCGGGAACGCGCCGCCCATTGCTGGCGGTGCTCCACGACTGGGTGGTCACGGTCGACCACAAGCGACTCGGGGTCATGTACGTGATCAGCGGGCTCGTGTTCCTGGTCGTTGCCGGCCTCGAGGCGTCGGCGATGCGCTTGCAGCTCGCCTCGTCCGGCCTCCACGTCGTGCCGCCGAGGACGTTCAACCAGCTCTTCACCATGCACGGGACCACCATGGTGTTCCTGGTGGGAATCCCCATCGTGTTCGGATTCGCCAACTACCTGGTGCCGCTGATGATCGGAGCCCGCGACCTGGCCTTCCCTCGCCTGAACGCCTTCGGGTTCTGGGCGTTCCTGTTCGGCGGGCTCTTGCTCTATTTCAGCGTCCTCGGGGGAGAGGGGCTGTACGGCGGGGGCTCCGCTCCCGACGTCGGTTGGTTCGCCTACGCGCCGCTCACCGGGCGAGCATTCTCCCCGGGTAACAGCACTGATTACTGGAACCTCTCCATTCTCGTGATGGGGTTCGGGACGGTCGCGACTTCCATCAACCTGATCGTCACGACCCTCGCGATGCGCGGCCCCGGGATGACCCTGGGTCGCATGCCAGTCTACGTCTGGATGATGCTCGTCGTCTCCGGCATGACGGTCATTGCCCTTCCGCCGCTGTCGGCCGCCCAGATCATGCTGCTCCTGGACCGCTTTTTTGGCGCTCACTTCTTCGACACGCAGGCCGGCGGGTCGGCGGTCATGTGGCAGCACTTCTTCTGGTTCTTCGGTCACCCCGAGGTCTACATCCTCATGGTCCCGGGCTTCGCCTTCGTCTCCGAGATCATCCCCGTCTTCTCGCGGAAGGTGATCTTCGGTTACCCGATGGTGGTGGCGGCGTCGATGGCGATCGGGCTCCTCTCGATGAGCGTCTGGGCCCATCACATGTTCGCGGTTGGCATGGGCGCTCCCCTGAACGCGGCCTTTGCCGCGTCCACCATGCTGATCGCCGTGCCGACCGGGATCAAGATCTTCAACTGGGTCGCCACGATGTACGGCGGGCGGATCCGGTTCGCGACGCCGATGCTCTTCGCGTGCGCGTTCCTCTTCCAGTTCCTCTGCGCCGGCCTCACGGGGATCATGCTGTCGGTGGTGCCATTCAACTGGCAACTCACCGATAGCTACTTCGTGGTGGCCCACTTCCACTACGTGCTGGTCGGAAGTCTGGTGTTCACGATCTTCGGGGCGATCTACTACTGGTTCCCGAAGGTCACGGGCCGCCTCCTGAGTGAGCGGCTGGGCCGGTGGCACTTCTGGCTCTTCGTCATCGGGTTCAACGTCACCTTCCTGCCCATGCACTGGCTCGGAATGATCGGCATGCCCCGGCGCATCTACACGTATCCCGCCGACCGCGGCTGGGACTTCTGGAACCTCGTCGTCTCCCTCGGGGTGTTGTTCCAGGCGGCGGCAATTCTCGTGTTTCTGGTGAACATCGTGATGTCGGTGCGCGGGGGGGCCGCGGCGGGCGACGACCCGTGGGACGCCTGGACACTCGAGTGGGCCACGACCTCACCGCCGCCCGCCTACAACTTCGACGTGGTCCCGGTGGTCTCGAGCCGGCGGCCGCTCTGGGACCTGAAGCATCCCGACGATCCGGACGGTCCCCATGAATGAGCGCGGGCGGGTGGGCATGATCGGCCTCATCGTCGCGGAGAGCTCGCTCTTCGCGGTTTTCGTGGTCGCCTATCTCTTCTACATCGGCAAGAGTTTGAGTGGGCCGTATCCGAAGGACGTGCTGGAGCTCCCGATCTTCAATACGGTGTGCCTGCTCTCGAGCAGCATCACGATCGCGGTCGCCCTCCGTGCGCTCCGTACCGGCGCGACCCGCCGCTCCGGCGTCTGGTTTCTCGTGACGGTCGTGCTGGGCGCCGTGTTCCTGGCCGGGACCGCGAGGGAATGGTACCGGCTGATCGTCGGGCACGGCCTCACGATCGGGACCAATCTCTTCGGGACCACGTTCTATTCCCTCGTCGGGCTCCACGCGAGCCATGTGATCGTCGGGCTCGTCATCTTGAGCCTGCTCTGTGTCTTCTCGTTCTCCGGCGCCTTGCGGCGGGGAGACGTCGAGCGCGCGGAGATCGCGTCCTGGTACTGGCACTTCGTCGACGGGGTGTGGATCGTCGTCTTCACCGTGGTTTACCTGGTGGGCCGATGACCCCGCCACCCGCGGCCGAGCCCCAGACCATCGAGATGCCGGCGCCGACCGCCTGGCCACTGGCCCTCGCCCTGGGAATCACCCTGACCGTTGCCGGCCTGGTGACGAACGTGATCGTGTCCGCGGTGGGAGTGATCTTGACGCTCGCCGCGGCTCTCGGCTGGTGGCGGCAGGTCTTGCCCGAGGGGAAGTACGAGCACGTGCCGATGCGGTCGGTCGCCGAGCAGGCGAGACCGATCGTGCCATCTCCCGTCGCGGTCGGAAGGCTCGACCTCGGCGAGGGTGGGCACCGCATGCGGATCCCGGTCGAGGTTCAGCCGATCTCGGCGGGCGTCAGGGGAGGGATCGTCGGGGGCGCGGCGATGGCGCTCGTGGCCCTCGCGTACGGGGCCGTCTTCCAGCACAGCCTGTGGTACCCCGTGAACTTGCTCTCCGCGGTGGCGATGCCTGGGATGGCGCAAGCCAGCCTGGCGGAGCTCCGCGCCTTCAGCATGAGCGCCCTGATCATCGGGATCGTCGCGCACGGCCTGATCTCGGTGCTGGCCGGGCTCCTCTATGCCGTGATCCTGCCGATGCTGCCCGGCCGACACGTCCTCTGGGGAGGCCTCGTGGCGCCGCTGCTGTGGACTGGAGGGCTGTGGGCGGTGCTGGGCGTCATCAATCCGATCCTGAACGCCCGCGTCGACTGGACCTGGTTCGTGGTCTCCCAGATCGCGTTCGGGCTGGCGGCCGGATACGTGGTGTCCCGGGCGCAGCCGGTCGCCACCATGCAGACATGGCGGTTGGCGGCACGCGCGGGGGTCAGGGCCGCTGGCGCGAAGGAATCCCGCGAGCGCGGCCCCCACGAGATCGACCGATGAACCCTTTTCCGCGGCTACTCGCGGCTGCCGTCGCGGTCGTCGTCTGTCTCGGCTTCGCCGCCTGTGACGCCTTGCCCGGGCGCCCGGCGGTAGCGAACCGTGAGGTCATGCCTTCGCAGGTGACGTCGTTCGATGTGCTCTACGGACGTAACTGCGCGGGCTGTCACGGTGCCGGTGGTCGCCTCGGCGCCGCCCGGTCGCTGAACGATCCCGTCTACCTGGCCCTGGTGCCGGCGGACCGACTTCGCACGATCATCGGCGAGGGGGTGCCGGGCACCTCGATGCCGGCATTCCGAAACAGCTCAGGCGGCGATCTGACAGACGCGCAGGTCGACGCGCTGGTCAAGGGGATGCTCACCCACTGGGCTCGGGCCGACGCGGCGGCCAGCACGACGTTGCCGCCCTACGCGGGTCCCGGCAAGGGCCCCGGCGCCGGGGACAGAGACCGAGGTGCGGTCGTCTTTGCCGGCGCCTGCGCGCGGTGCCATGGACCGGAGGGCAAGGGTGGGCCAACGACTGGCTCGATCGTGGATCCGTCGTATCTCGCGCTGGTGAGCGATCAGTCCCTGCGGACCACGGTGATTGCCGGGCGACCGGACCTGGGCAAGCCCGACTGGCGGGACGACCTGCCGGGGCGGCCGCTCACGCCCCAGCAAATTTCTGATCTCGTGGCCTGGCTCGTCTCGCATCGTCAGCCGGTCCCCGGCCGGCCGGAGAGCTGAACCTATGTGCACTGGGACATCCTCGCGCCGCGGTTTCCTGTTCAAGCTCGGGCTCGGGCTGAACGCACTGGCCGCCGCCCTGGTCGGCATTCCCGTGATCGGCTACATCCTGGGGCCCGCCCGCGGTCGATCCGCGCAGGCCTGGATCAGGTTGGGGCCACTCGGAAGCTTCCCCGAGGGCCAGACACGGCTGGCCACGTATCAGAACCCAATGCGCGTGGCGTGGGATGGCGCGACCGCGACGATTCCCTGCTGGGTGCGGCGGATCAGCGGCGAGCGCTTCCAGATCTTCGCGGTCAACTGCGCCCACCTCGGCTGTCCCGTTCGATGGTTCGCCCAGTCGCGGCTGTTCATGTGTCCTTGCCACGGCGGTGCCTACTACGAAGACGGCTCGCGCGCGTCGGGTCCGCCGCCCCGGGGATTGTTCGAGTACGAGTACGAGGTCCGCAACGGAGAGCTCTGGGTGCGGGGCGGCCAGATCCCGACCTTGTCCCAGCCGGCGTGATCGCAATGTTTCGCGCGATCGGTCACTGGTTCGAGGAGCGCACGGGGATCGGCGGGATCCTCGCGCTCCCGATGGAGCATCGGGTCCCGCGGCAGACCGCGAGCTGGGCCTACGTGTTCGGCAGCGCGACCATGATCCTCTTCGTGCTGCAGATCGCCACCGGCATCTGCCTCGCGCTCGTCTACGTCCCCTCGCCGGACCAGGCCTTCGACAGCCTCGAGTACCTCAACTACCAGGCCGCGCTGGGATGGTATCTGCGGGCGATCCATTTCTGGGGCTCGAACGCGATGGTTCTCGTCATGACGCTCCACATGATCCAGGTCTTTCTCTGGGGCGCCCACAAGTATCCGCGGGAGCTGACCTGGATTGCCGGCGTCCTCCTCTTCCTGTGCACGCTGGGGATGGCGTTCACGGGCCAGATCTTGCGCTGGGATCAGGACGCCTACTGGGGGCTCGGCATCGGCAGCTCGATCGTCGCGCGGGTGCCCTTTGCCGGCTCGGCGCTGGTTCACGTGCTGCTCGGCGGACCGATCGTGGCCGGCCGGACCCTCTCGCGCTTCTTCACCCTTCACGTCTTCGCGCTCCCGGGGGTCCTGATCGGGCTCGTGGGACTGCATCTGTGGCTGGTCCTCCGGCTCGGCATCAACGAGTGGCCGATGCCGGGTCGGCTCGTCGACCGCGAGACCTACCGACAGCAATACGAGGAAGAAATCGCGAAGGACGGCGTCCCCTTCTTCCCGGTGGCCGCGCGCAAGGACATGGTCGCGATGGGCGGGGTCGTCCTCCTGGTGCTGCTCTGCGCCGCGATCTTCGGCCCCAATGGCCCGAACGGAGTACCGGATCCCACCATCATCGACACCGTGCCGAAGCCGGACTTCTACTTCCTGTCCCTCTTCGCGCTCTTCGCGCTGCTGCCACCGTGGACGGAGACCGCAATCCTGCTCGTCGGCCCGCCGCTGGCCATCGGGTTCCTGCTGGTCCTCCCATTCCTCGCCGGAACGGGCGAGAAGAGCTGGCGGCGCCGCCCGGTATCGGTGCTGGGGGTGCTCCTGATCCTCGTGACGGTCATCACCCTGGCGTCCCTCGGAGTGAACGTTCCGTGGTCTCCCGTCATGGACGCGTGGAGCGGGCTGCCCACCCCGGTCGCGTACGTGAAGGGGCGGAGCCCGCTCGAGCTCCAGGGGGCCGTGGTGCTCCAGAACAAGCAGTGCCGCAACTGCCATAGCCTCGGGGGCGCCGGAGGCCGACGTGGTCCCGCCCTTGACCGCGTCGCCACGCGGCTGACGCAGGACCAGCTCATCCGCCAGGTGCTCCAGGGGGGCGGGAACATGCCGGCCTATGGCAAGAACCTGGCCCCGGCCGAGGTGACCGCGCTCGTGGCCTTCATGCAGACCCTTCGCCCGGCGAATCAATCCCCCGCGCGCACGGCGATTGGATCGGCGACTCCGGCGCCCTGACGATACGGAGCATGGTGGTGATCTGGGTGCTCAAGTGAACTCGCGTGTCGAGGCCGGAAGCGGTGTTGCCTCGCCGGCGATCTTGCGCTCTCAACCATCCGCATGGCGTCGCGTGCTCGACTTCGTCACGCTCACGAAGCCGCGGGTGGTGCTCATGGTCCTCGTGACGACGGCGGTAGGCTACCGTCTCGGCTCGGTAGGTACCTCCGACTGGGTCCGCTTGCTGCAGACGCTAGTCGGGACAGCGCTGGCCGCCGCCGGGACGTTGGCCCTGAATCAGTACCTCGAACGCGGCAGTGACGGCCTCATGCGAAGGACGCAACGTCGGGCCCTCCCGAGCGGGCGGTTGACGGCGAGCGAGGCGCTGGTGTTCGGTATTCTCGCAACCCTCGTCGGGCTCGGTTATCTCGCGGTTGTCGTCGGGGTGTTGGCGGCCGGTGTGACTCTGGCGACGTCGGGCATCTACCTATTCCTCTACACCCCCCTCAAACGATTGACGCCGCTCTCCACAATTGTTGGCGCGATCTCCGGCGCGCTGCCGCCGTTGACGGGCTGGGCCGCCGCGCGAGGCGAGCTTGGCTCAGGTGGCTGGATCTTGGTCGCGATCGTGTTCCTGTGGCAGGTCCCTCACACGCTGGCGATCGGCCGGCTCTACCAGGAGGACTACGCGCGGGCGGGAATCCGAATCCTACCCGTCGTCGATCCGGAGGGCAGAAGCACCGAGCGCCAGATTGTCGTGGGGTCCCTGGCACTCTGGGCAGTCGCACTCCTGCCGAGCCTCGTGGGTTTGACGGGGTCGCGGTACTTCTTTGGGGCCGTGGCGCTTGGCGGGGTTTTCCTGGCCTGCGGGATTGTGCACGCCCTCGGCCCGTCGCGGGCGTCGGCGCGGCAGGTCGTGCTCGCCTCCGTTCTGCATCTGCCCCTGCTATTCGCGCTGATGGCGTTCGACGCCCTCGGATGAGCGGTCCGCGTTCGATGACGGCGTACTGCGCCTGAAGCAGCTCGTGTGAGCCACCAAGTCGGACCCGTCCCTCCTGCAGGGTCCGCAGCCTCTCTGCTGCCCTGGGTCGGGGAGCCGGTCGTGGTCGTGTCCGTCCTGGCCGCCGGTCTTTACCTGAGGGGGTGGACGACCGTCTCGCGCCGGATGCCGGAGCGCTTCGGCACGAGTCGTCTGGTCGCGTTCATGGCCGGGATCGCCAGCGTCATCCTGGCGCTCAGTCCGCCGGTTGATGCGCTGGCGCCCGTACTCCTGCAAGCTCACATGACTCAGCATCTCCTCCTGATGATCGTCGCGCCACCGCTCCTGTGGATGGGCGCGCCGGTGGCGCCGATGTTGCTCGGGCTGCCCAAGCCGATCCGTCGGTGGGTAGCCATCGCGCTGGCCTCGCCCCTGGGCCGGTGTCTCGCTCGCGTGCTGGCGAGCCCGGTGGTGAGCGGGGCCGCGTTCTTCATCGCCTTCTGGACGTGGCACGTCCCCGCGCTCTACGATCTGGCCCTGCGCTCCGACCTCTGGCATCACGTTGAGCACGCCTGCTTCTTCGCGACCGCCGTGCTCTTTTGGAGGCCCGTGATTCTGCCGTGGCCCGCGCGCTCGGCCTGGCCGCGCTGGGCGATGATTCCGTATCTCGTGCTCGGCGACCTTCAGAACAGCGTGCTGGCCGCGATCCTCACATTTTCCGACCACGTGATCTACCCGGCGTACGACGCCGTGCCTAGGTCCCCGGGGTTCTCGGCGCTGGAAGATCAGGCCATCGCCGGCGTGATCATGTGGGTGCCGGGGTCGCTGGCCTTTCTCCTGCCGGTGCTCTGGATCGTCGCGACTGCGATGGTGACGCGAGAACCCGATCGGATGGGGACGGCGCCGAGCCACGACTGCCAATCGGTTGGCGACTGATGATGTCGCATTCTTGCGGGAAATGGGCGGGAGACGGCGCCCGTGCCCGTGATAGGCCGTCTGAAGCGGAGTAGAGTTACTTCGCAAGGAGGAGAGACACCATGGCACAAGGGCGAGAGTTCGACGGGCCCCTGCTCGCCGAGATCCGGAGCCGTCTTGAACGACTCTCGGAGACGCAACACCAGCTGGCCCGCGACCACCGGATCCTGACCGATGCGGCCACTCGGCTCCGACTCGGGAAGAGTGCCGAAGCCGTCTTGGCCGAGATCAGAGAGCAGAGTCCGGAGCTGCTGCGGGACTACTGCGACATTCAGCTCACCCTGGCCGCGGCGCCTCTTCGATCGATTGGTCGCCTCGCGGCATCGGCGTGAAGGCGGACGGCGTGGGAACGAGAGTGAAGGAGGCAGGGGCGAGGGAGGATTGGCTGGGCTACGCGATTGCGGTGGGCATGGTGCTGCTGTTCATGATCCTCGTCGGCGTATTGCCCGCAGGGCAATAGTGTCCGTCTTCTCGGATTCTGCCAACCGGCTAACAGCTGGTAGTCCCTTGGCACGGCTGCGTGTGGCACCGATTGGTCGGGCGACGCTGGGCCCGGCTGGAGCGTCTTCCCGCTCAGCTAGTTGGCGCCGAACTGCGCCTCCCGCCGCTCGGCACAGCTATTGCTCTCCGCCGATGGGTGAGAGAGGTCAGGAAATCCATGGATGATCGCGTTCCCCGGGTCGTCATCGTGGGGGGAGGCTTTGGGGGTCTCGGGGCCGCCAAGGCGCTGGGGAAGACACAGGCGCGTGTCCTCCTGATCGATCGCACGAATCACCACTTGTTTCAGCCGCTGCTGTACCAGGTGGCGACGGCCGTCCTCGCCCCCGGGCAGATCGCTTCTCCGATCCGCGAGATCCTCAGGAGGCAGCTCAATACCACGGTCATCCTTGGAGAAGTGACGGGGGTGGACGTGAATCGCCAGTCCGTCCTCGTCAACTCTGCCGATCGGGAAGAGGTGCCGATTCCGTACGATTACCTCGTTCTCGCGACGGGCGCGGGGCCCAGCTACTTTGGCCACGACGAGTACGAGAAGGTCGCACCGGGATTGAAGAGCCTGGCGGATGCCGTCGCGGCCCGGAACAAGATTCTGCGGGCATTCGAGCAGGCGGAGGCCGAGGAAGATCCCAGTCGTCACCGTGACCTCCTGACCTTCGTGCTGGTCGGGGCCGGGCCCACCGGCGTCGAGATGGCCGGCGCGCTCGCGGGGTTGGTGCGCAGCACACTGCGGTCGGAGTACCGGCGAATCGATCCCTCTGCGGCGCGAGTCATCCTGGTCGATATGGGGAACCGAGTGCTGGGCGCTTTTGCGGACGCCCTGTCCAGGGCGGCGAAGGAACGGCTCGAGAAGCTGGGGGTGGAGGTGCGGCTCGGACATGGCGTCGATCAGATCGATGCAGAAGGAGTCACCGTCGCGGGTGAGCGTATCGCGAGCAAGACGGTGATCTGCACGGTGGCCGGGCACCCGGAGATCTTCGTGATCGGTGATACCGCATCGCTCGACCAGGATGGCAAGCCGCTGGCCGGCGTGGCCCAGGTGGCGATGCAACAAGGGCGCTATGTGGGGAGGCTGATTCACCGACGTGTCACTGGACAATCCGCCCCGGGACCGTTCCGGTACTTCGACAAGGGCAACATGGCCGTAGTGGGAAAGGGGTTCGCCGTCCTGCAGAGCGGGAGAGTCCACGTGAGCGGCCTTCTCGCGTGGTTGGCGTGGGCGGCCGTGCACCTCGAATTCGTGGGGCAGTCGAGCCTTCGGATCAGTGTGTTTCTGCAGTGGGTCTGGACCTACCTGACGGGGCAGCGTGGCTCTCGCCTGATCGTGGATTACCATGCATCGGGCAACGATGACGCGCGCACCCGGTCGGCGCCGGAGCGCCAACTGGCGGGCACGCGGTAGCCCGCTATCAGGCCGGCATTGGCGCGCATCGTTCCCTCCGGGCCGGGTACTCGCGTAAGTGCCGGTCGCCGCAGCGAATGCGAAGTGATCGCACGGTTCGTTGGGTTCGGCATGGTGGTTGCCCGGTGAGAGACCGTGGACGTTGGTCATCGGCTAAGACCGTCAGTCGACGAGGTGAATGAATGGTTGTTCATCGCTTGCTGAGCGACGCGCTCCCGGTCGTGTACCTGGCAAGGCACGGCGAGACCGCCTGGACCGTTTCTGGTCAGCACACCGGCGTGACCGACCTACCGCTGACCGCGCAGGGCGAAGTCGAGGCGCGCCAGCTGGGAGAGCGGCTCGAGGGTTTGACGTTCGCCGGGGTGCTCACGAGTCCCTTGGGGCGAGCGGTCCGGACCTGCGAGCTGGCCGGCTTCGGCTCCGCGGCCCGCGTCGAGCCCGACCTCCGCGAATGGAACTACGGCGCGTACGAAGGTCTCACCAGCGCCGAGATCCACAATGAGCGCCCTGACTGGCAGCTGTTCCGGGACGGCTGCCCGGGCGGGGAGTCGCCGGACCAGGTCGGGGAGCGGGCCGACCGGGTGGCTCGCCGGGTGCGGGAAATGGGCGGCGACGTGCTGCTCTTTTCGAGCGGGCACTTTCTCCGGGTGTTTGCCGCGCGCTGGCTCGAGCTCGAACCGGGGGCGGGCCGGTACTTTCTGCTGGGCACGGCCAGCCTCAGCGCGGTGGGGTACGAGCACGACCGGTCCGAGCCGGCGATCCGCCTCTGGAACGAGATTCCTCACCCAGGTCACATCGTCCCGGCACAGATGCGGGAACACCGGGAGAAGGCACGGCGATGAGCGCAAACGAGTCGACGACACCTCGAGCGACAACGACCCCGGATGCCCTGGTCACGCTGCGCCGGCAATACGGCTGCGGTCCGGTCGACCTCACGGGTTCCGCCAACGCGCTGTACGAGCGGCATCTGCTCTTCGACAACGTCGTGGATCCGGCCGCCGCGGAGGCGCGAGAGCGTTACGAGGCCCTCGCGCGCTCCGTCCGGGATGTCCTCTCCCAGCGATGGGTGCGCACGGAGCAGACCTACGAGAGCGCAAACCCCAAGCGCGTCTACTACCTCTCGATGGAGTTTCTGATCGGGCGCTCGCTGACCAACAACATCACGAACCTGCTCCTCAGCCCCTTTGTGAGCGAGGCCGTCAAGCAGACGTCCCGCGATTGGCTCGGCCTGCTCGAGGAGGAGCCCGACGCGGGACTGGGAAATGGCGGGCTCGGGCGTATGGCCGCGTGTTTTCTCGACTCGCTGGCCACGATGCAGCTGCCGGCGATGAAGGACGGATGGCAACTCGAACAGCCGGACAACTGGCTGCGTCGCCCCGACCCATGGGAGGTTATCCGCCCGGACGACCAAGTCGAGATCAAGCTGAACGCCTCCGTCGAGGTCCGGGGCGGAGAGCTCCAGCCGATCGTCGGCCGGCCATCCACGCTGATCGGCATCCCGTTCGATCGACCCGTGGTGGGCTACGGTGGCAAGACGATCAACACCCTCCGCCTCTGGGCGGCGACCGCACCCGACTACTTCGATTTCCAGGCGTTCAGTCATGGCGAGTTCGTCAGCGCGCTGGCAGGGACGCTCGCGGCCGAGTCGCTCACTCGGGTGCTCTATCCCGACGACTCCACGGCCCAGGGGCAGAGGCTGCGGTTCGTACAGGAGTACTTTCTCGTCGCCTGCTCGCTGGCCGATCTGCTCCGACGCTTCCGCCGCAGCAATTCCGACTGGAACGCCCTTCCGGAAAAGGTCGCCATCCAGCTCAACGATACTCACCCGGCGATCGCCGTCCTCGAGCTGATGCGGATCTTGCTCGACGAAGCGGCGCTCGGATGGGATCACGCCTGGGACCTCACCCAGCGGACGCTGGCGTACACGAACCACACGCTGCTGCCCGAGGCTCTCGAGAAGTGGCCTCTCGCGTGGTTCGAGCGGCTGCTGCCTCGTCATCTGGAGATCATCCTCGAGATCAACCGCCGACTGCTCGATGCGGTGCGCCGTCGTTTCCCCGGCGACGAGGGCCGCGTGGTCCGCACGAGCCTGATCGAAGAGGGGCCGGTCAAGCACGTCCGCATGGCCAACCTCGCCATCGTGGGC
>WNFK01222154.1_pt1 | contig 14883 bp, 15 predicted proteins | sample 5400281 | NCBI WGS metagenome assembly WNFK01 (sample SAMN13153350, study PRJNA577476) | soil metagenome | isolation source: 20 cm soil on Douglas fir-dominated hillslope | place: USA:California | collected 2013-09-17 | reverse complement strand
ACCCGCACCGCCTCCCGCACCATGGCCTCGCGCTGCACCACGAAGAGAAATCCGACCCGCATGATCTCGCGCAGCTTCTTCATCGTCAGCCCTCCTGTGGCTTTCGGGCGTTGACGGGCCTCGGCCGTGTTCTCAGGGCGCGGGGCGTGGGAACGGGCTCCCGTCGGACACGCGCTCGAGCGCGCGCTGGGCGCTGGCCAGTACCGGGCCGGCGCCCGCGGGCCCGCCCACCGTGCCCGGCCCGTAGGCGTAGTGGTGCGAGAAGCCGCCCTCGTCGAGTCGCGCCATCAGCTGCTCGCCACCCTCGCGGATCATCAGGAGCCCGCGACGGGCCGTGCAGGCCTGGGCGGCACAGCCCGTGACCGTGATGTAGTTGGCGTCCCCCATCCGGACCATCCGCACGGGGCCGCCCAGCTCGAAGTACTGCGGCGCCGCCGCGCTCAGCTTGCCGACCCCGACTCCCGTGGGCGGCGCCCAGTCCGCGCCGAAGAGCGCGCGTATCTTGTCACGGAGCTCCGGGTTCGCCAGGATCTCGCCGGCCGATCGGCCGTAGGCGAGCGCGCGGGCGTCGGCCGCCACCACCTGTCCCTCGGGCGGATTGGACACGCCGCCGTCCGGAGGCAGCACACACCCGGCTGCGACCGGCGCGATCAGCAGGCCCACGAGCGCTCCCCGTAGCAGTCCCTGTCGCATAGACGGCCTCCTTGGCGCTTCTCGCTATGCCACAGGATACTCGTCTAGCTGCCGAACGCCTTCTTGAAGAATTCCTTGATGTTCTCCCCGCTGTACTTGGCGCCCTCGACCACCGTGTTGCCGATGCCCTTGGCGGTCTGCTTCACGCCCGGCCCGACCGACCCGTCGCCGATCTGCTTGGCGCCCTGCTCCACCTGCTTGGTCGCCTGGTCCACCTTGGTCTTGTCGGCGGCGCTGGCCGCCCCGCAGCCCAGGACCGCGACGGCCAGGAAGGCCGGCGCGACCCACAACGCGCGCATCTGCCGTGTCCGTGTCATGGCTTCTCTCCTCCTTCGACCGGTTTTAACGGAATCCCAGATACCCCAGAACGAACAGGACCACCACGACGACACCGATGATGTAGAAGACGTTGTTCATGGCTCGCTCCTTTCTGGGGCCCCCCTCAGCCCGCGGTCCGTCGCGCCGTGTTGCTTGCCGTTATGACAGCATCGGCCATGCCAGGCGAGCCGCGCCTGTATATACTGGGACTTGTCTCGCGCCGGCGCGCCCCGCTCGCTGGCCGCCGTGCGTTCCCTGAAGGAATTACCGTGTCCTCGTGACTTGGGACCGAAAGGATCGAGAATGCCTGGGTCGCGTAGAACGCGGGACGACATCCGGATCTCGAACCGGGCGACGTACTGGCCGGTGGCGCCGCTCGACCTGGTCGTGGCGGCGCCGCTGGTGGCGAGAGTGCTGTTCCGCGCCACCCCGATCGGTCGGGTCCTGCAGGCGGCGACACTCGGCGCGTACCTCGCGAGCGCGCTTCGCGACTGGCACGACCGCCGGGGCATCCGCAAGATCGCCTTCCGCCACGAGTTCGGGGCCGACCTGCATCACCTGGTCCCGATGCCGCGCGAGGTGCGGGAGGCCGAGGCGCGCACGCTCGCCGAGCGTCTGAGCGACGAGCTCACGCTCGTGCGCATCCCGCGCCGCGAGCTCGCGGTCGAGGTCGATCGCCACCTCACCCGGTACATCGCCGGGGTCACCGGGCAGCACGTGCGCTCGAGCACGGAGGTCCGCGGCGTCACCCTCGTCGGGCTCGCGTTTCCGTTCGCGCTCGGCGCCTGCGACATGCTCTCGGGCGACGTGGCGATCTTCCGGGACACCGGGCTGCTCGAGGCACACATCATCGCGCACGAGTTCAGTCACCGGAAGGGCTACTGGAAGGAGCTCTACGCGCAGGTGCTCGGCTACCTGGCGCTGGCCACGTCGGGCGAGCCCGTGCTGCGCCAGTCCGCGCGGCTCGAGCGGCTGCACCGCGACCTGCGCGTGCTCGCGGGCGACGACCCCGGCGCGTTCGACCGGCTCGTGACGCGCGCGCCGCTCCGCCCCGAGCTGCGGGCCCTCCTGATGAAGCTGCGCGCGCCGCTGACCGGCGTGGAGCGGCAGGTCGAGAACGCGATGCGCCGGCTCTACCACCTGCGCATGCGGGCGACCGGGCAGACCGGCATCTCCGACTACGACCTCGGCTTCACCAACTTCCTCTACACCTTCGAGACCAGCACCACCGCCCGACAGACCCCACCGTGAGGGAGGAGACCCCCGTGGACCTGCAAGGACAGATCGCGATCGTCACCGGCGCCGGCCGCGGGATCGGCCGCGCCACCGCGCTCGAGCTGGCCCGGCTGGGCGCCGACGTCGTCATCGCCGAGCTCGACAAGGCCTCGGCCGAGCGCACCGCCGGCGAGGTGACCGCCCTCGGGCGCCGCGCGCTCGCGGTGCCGACCGACGTCACCCGGAAGGCCGATCTCACCGCCATGGTCGAGCGCACGCGGGCGCAGTTCGGCCGGCTCGACATCCTGGTGAACAACGCCGGGATCTACCGGGCCGCGTCGACGCTCCAGGTCACGGAGGATCACTGGGACGCGGTGCTGACCATCAACGCCCGCGCGGTCTTCTTCGCGAGCCAGGCCGCGCTGCCGACCATGATCGCGCAGAAGAGCGGCGCGATCGTCAACCTGGCCTCGATGGCGGGCAAGATCGGCAGCGCCAACAACCTGCCCTACAACGCGAGCAAGGCCGCGGTGATCAGCATCACCAAGAGCCTGGCCCTGGCCCACGCCGCCGACGGCATCCGGGTGAACTGCGTGTGCCCGGGCTTCGTCGAGACCGACATGTGGACGAGCGTGTCCACCGAGCTCGGCGCGCTGACCGGGGTGCTGGCCGAGGAGTTCACCCGCCGACGTCTCGCCAGCGTGCCCCTCGGCCGGATGGAGCGACCGGAGGACGTGGCGACCGTGATCGGCTTCCTCGCCTCGAGCCGCGCCGGTTACATGACCGGTCAGGCCATCAGCGTCGACGGCGGCCTGGTCATGCACTAGGGCGTCCGCCGCTAGGTCCTCGGACGACCCCCGCGCCGAAGATCGTCGGTGGCGCGCCGGTCGATGGCGGGCGGATCGGCGGCGGTCACGACCACCCCGTAGTCGCGCCGGGCGTCGGCAGCCGTGAAGTACCCGCGCGCGACGTCGCGCGCCACCAGGGCGGGCTCGCGCTGCCAGGGATCGCCGTAGCCGCCGCCGCCCGGCGTGCCGACCGCGATGGTGTCGCCGGCCACCACCCGGATGTCCTCGTCCTTCGAGAGGTGGGGCGAGACGTACTCGCCGCCCTGCCGGGTGACCACCACCTCGTTGCACGCCCCGTCGCGGCCGCCGAACAGGCCGGGCGGCCCGAACCGGCCGTGGTCCATGAGGTACGAGAGCAGGGCCTCGCCGCGGCGGATCCGGATCTTGTAGTCCACGCCGAAGCCGCCGCGCGTCCTCCCCGCCCCGCCCGAGCGCTCGCGCAGCGCATAACGCTCGAACAGGATCGGGTAGTGCTGCTCGAGCACCTCGGTGGGCTGCGTCTTGGAGATGCCGATGGTCGAGCAGCCGTTGGTGAGCCCGTCGCCGTCGGCGCTGCCCCCGTAGCCGCCGCCGCTGAAGACGTACATGATGTAGTGCCGCTCCTTCAGCGGGTCGTGGCCGCCCAGCGTGAGGTTGCCGCTCGTGCCGGCGGGCGCCGCGAAGAGGTCGTCGGGGATGGCCTGGGCCAGCGTGGTGAAGACCGACTCCGCGATGCGCGAGCTCACCTCGGCGGCGCAGCCCGAGACCGGCCGCGGGTAGCGAGCGTAGAGGAAGGTCCCGTGCGGGTCCGCGATGTGCAGCGGCTCGAAGCAGCCCGCGTTGATCGGCACGTCGGGGAAGACGTGCTTGACGGCCAGGTACACCGCGGCCTTGGTGGTGGCGATCACGCTGTTGAGCGGTCCCCGGCACGGTCCGCTCGACTCCGAGAAGTCGAAATGGAGATCCGTGCCCTCTTTCCGCAGCCGGAGCCGGATGGCCAGCGGGTCCGGGTCCACGCCGTCCGAGTCCACGAAGGCCTCGCCCGCGTAGGCGCCGTCCGGGATCTTGGCGATGTGCGCCCGCATCATCAGATCCGACCGCCGGCGCAGCTCCGCGATGCACGCAGTCACGGTGGCCTCGCCGTAGCGGTCGAGCAGGGCGGTGAGCCGCTTCTCGCCCACGGTGAGCGCGGCCACCTGGGCCTTGATGTCGCCGATGCGCTCCTCGGGGACCCGGATGTTGGCGAGGATGATGCTGAGGATGTCGGGCTGCATCACTCCTTCGCGGAAGAGCTTCACCGGCGGCAGCCGTAGGCCCTCCTGCTGGACCTCGGTAGCCCGCGTGGAGAAGCCGCCCGGCACCGAGCCGCCGGTGTCGGGCCAGTGGCCGGTGTTCGAGAGATAGGCCCAGAGCTCGCCGCGGTAGAAGTACGGCTTCACCATCTTCACGTCCATCAGGTGGGTGCCGCCGCAGTAGGGATCGTTGACGATGAAGATGTCGCCGGGCCGGAGCGGCTCCGCGGCCGCCTTGACGTGGTCGATGACCGCGCGCGTCGTGAACTGCATGACGCCCACGAAGATCGGGAGCCCCAGCTCTCCCTGGGCGATGACCTCGCCGTTGTCGCGCGCGTAGATGCCGTCGGAGCGATCGAAGCCCTCGGAGATGACCGGCGAGAACGCGGCCCGCTCGAAGGTGAGGTCCATCTCGCTCGCCACCTGCTGCAGGCCGTTCTGCACGACGACCAGCGTGACCGGATCGATCGCGTCCATCGCATCCATGGGGGGCTACCGCGAGACGCCCAGCTCCGCGCGCAGGTCCGCCAGCACGCGGTCGCGGGTACGGGTCTGCCAGCGCACCCGCTGGCCGATCGGGACGTTCTCGACCTCCGGCACCACCTTGAGCGCCGCGAACAGCGGGCCCCGCTGAGCCAGGATGGACGGCAGGCTCGCCTCGAAGTCCTCCAGCTTGTCGAAGGCGAAGGCGCGCGGATAGCCCGCGCCGCGGGCGATCACGTCGTACGCCACGTTCTTGGCGTTGGGCACCGGCTGCCCGCCGGTGGTCGCGTAGCACTCGTTGTCGAGCATGAAGTGGTAGAAGTTGGCCGGGGCCAGCTCCGCGACGGTGGGCAGGATGCCGAGGCTCATCAGCAGGTCGCCCTCGGAGTCGAAGAGCACCACGCGCTCGGCCGGGCGCGCGAGGGCCAGGCCGAGCGCGAAGCCGGCGTGTCCGCCCATCGCGGGGTCGCCGACCGGCACGTCGCGGGTCGGGCGCGTGCTGATCTGCGCCCAGTGCCGGCCGCCGCGGCCCGGCACCACGATGGCGTCGCCGCGGTAGGCGTGGAAGATCCGGAGCATGTCGGCGGTCTGGAACAAGGGCGCCCTCCTAGCGGTTGAACCCGTGGTACTCGTCGGCCATCAGCACCGCGACCGGCCGCTGCGTGCGCCGCGCCTCCTCGAAGGCGATGGAGATGCGCGGCGCGTCGGCCGAGGTCTCGACCAGGTAATAGGTGATCCCGAAGGCATTCAGGAAACGCTCGGTGTAGGTGGCCGCGGTGTCCGTGTTGACCCCGTGGCGGGTCCAGCCGCGGTAGCCCACCATCATCACCACCGGGATCTGCAGCCCGAGCGCCCAGCCCCGGAGCGAATCGCCCGACTCCATGAGGCCCGTGTTCTGGATCAGGATGATCGGGTGCTGGCCCCCGGTCGCGAGCCCGGCCGCGATCGAGAACGCGAGTCCTTCCCGGCTGACCGGCACGAGCCGGAGCGACGGCTCGGCCTGCATGAGCTGGTAGAGGAAGTTGGTCTCGCTGTCGGGGAGCCACACCACGTGGGTGACCCCGTTCTTCTTCATCTCGTCGAGCACGAGCTGCGGGCTGAGCTGCGCGTCCTGGATCTGGGTCATGGTCAGCGGGTCTCCGGTGGCGCCGCGGCGTCCAGGCCGCGGACGGTGATCTCGAGGTTGCCGAGCGCGTCCACGCGCACCCGGTCCCCCGGCTCGATCACGGTGGTGGAGTCGAGCTGCTCGACGATGGCCGGGCCGACGAGCTCCGCCCCGACCCCGAGCTGCTCCCGGCGGTAGACCGGCGTGTCCTGCCATTGCCCGTCGAACCAGGCGCGCCGGCGCGCGGCGGGCACCGCGCCGCCCACCGTCGGCTCCAGAGTGATCAAGCCCTGGAGCGACACCGGGCGGCGCCGGCCGATCACCGCGGTGCGCAGGCTCACGACCTGGGCGCGCATCTCGCGCAGCTCCACCTCGAAGCGCTCCCAGTAGGCGGCCTCGAAGGCGCGCATGAGATCCTCGCGCGCGAAGTCGGTCTGCGCGATCGGCACCGTCAGCACGTGGGTCTGCCCGACGAACTGCATGTCCGCCTCGTGCTGGACGGTGACCGTCTCGACCTCCACCCCTTCCGAGGCCAGCATCCGGCGGCCCTCATCCACCTGCGCGGCGAGGATGCGGTGCGCCTCGCCCAGGTCCAGGCGCAGCACGCCCTGGTTGATCGTCTTCACGAAGTCGTGGCGCACGTCGGCCACCAGGCAGCCGAGCGCCGAGGTGATGCCGGGCCGGGCCGGCACCAGCACCCGCGGGATCGCCAGCTCGCGGGCCAGGGCGACCGCGTGCAGCGGGCCCGCGCCGCCGAAGGCGAAGAGCACGAAGTCGCGCGGGTCGTGGCCGCGCTGGAGCGAGACCAGGCGGATGGCCCCGGCCATCTTGTCGTTGGCCACCCGCACGATCGCGCTGGCCACCTCGTCGGGGCCGAGACCCAGATGCGCGCCGATCTTCTTGTCGAAGATCTCGCGGATGCGATCGAGCCGGGCGGTCTGGTCCACCCCGAGCAGCCCGGCCGGGTTGAGGCGCCCGAGCAGCAGGTTGGCGTCGGTGATGGTGGGCTCCTCGCCCCCGCGCCCGTAGCAGATCGACCCCGGATCGGCCCCGGCGCTCTCGGGCCCGACCTGCAGGATGCCGGCCGAGTTCACCCGCGCGATGGAGCCGCCGCCCGCGCCGATGGTGTGGATGTCGATCATCGGCACGCGGACGGGCAGGCCGTAGCCCAGCTCCTTGTCCGCGGTGAGCGCGGGCCGCCCGTCACGGATGACCCCGACGTCGAAGCTGGTCCCGCCCATGTCGCAGGTGATGATGTTGCGGTGCCCGGCGGCCAGCGCGGTATAGGCGGCGGCCTTCACGCCCGCCGCGGGTCCCGACATCAGCGTGCTCACCGCGTGTCGCGCGGCCAGGTCGACCGACATGGTGCCGCCGTTGCCCTGCATGATCAGCAGCTCGCGCCGGTAGCCCTGGCGGGCGAGCTCGGCGGCCAGCGTGCGCAGGTAGCGGTCGATGACCGGCTGCACGAGCCCGTTGATGGCCGCCGTCGTGCCGCGCTCGAACTCGCGGTACTCGGGCAGGAGCTCGGAGCCGACCGTGATGTAGGCGTTGGGCCAGAGCGTGGCGGCGAGCTCGCGGGCCTGGCGCTCGTGCGCGTCGTTGACGTACGAGTGCATGAAGTGGATCACCAGCGCCTCGACGCCCTGCCCGCGGAGGCGCAGGACCGCCTCGCGCATCTGGTCGAGCGCCAGGGGCGTGACCACGAGGCCCTCGGCGTCGACCCGCTCGTCCACCTCGAGGCGGAGATCGCGCGGGATCAGCGGCTCGAAGTTGCCCTTGAGCCCGTAGGGCGTGGGGCGCGTGCGCCGGCCCAGCTCGAGCACGTCGCGGAAGCCGCGCGTGGTGATGAGCCCGGTGCGCGCGCCCTTGCGCTCCAGCAGCGCGTTGGTTGCGGTGGTCGTCCCGTGGACGATGACCGCGACCTCGTCCGCGCCTGCCGCGGTGCCGGCCAGCGCGGCCTGGACGCCGCCGGCCTGGTTCGCCACCGTGGTCGGGACCTTGGCGACGCGCACCTCGCCGCTGGCCTCGTCGACGAGCACCAGGTCGGTGAATGTGCCGCCGACGTCGACCCCGACGAGCTTGGTCGGGGGCATCTATCCGAGGATCGAGCGCGGGCGGTCAGGAGACATGGGTCACGGGTCTCGGCGTTGGGATGAGCGAGAGCCTAGTCGCCGGACCGGGCCCTGTCAAGCGCGCCGGCTAGGGCTGCGTCGCGCGCGCGTCCGGCCCGGCCGCGAGCACGCGGTCGAGGTAGCCGTTCAGGTAGTGATGGAGGGGCTTCTCCTGCGTCGACATGCGCCCCGGTCGGTACGCGAGGGGAGATCCCCCGCCCGGCTTGAGATGCACGTTGTCGTCCGCCCAGCTGAACCGGGCGGTGTCGGCACCGCGCCGGAATCATCACATCACGGGCGACTTCCGCTCGCCTCCCTGCTCCCAGATGTTGAAGGCCGCGTCCCAGACCGCGATCATCCCGTCGCGCATGGTCCACACCTCGACCCCGCGGCCCGCCATCGCCTTCCCGGTCTCCCGATCCTCCCAGGCGCCTTCCCAGGTATTGGCCAGCACGTTGCCATCCAGGGCCATCAGCGTCTTGGTGAGCCGGTAGTCCTTCTGGCGGGCGAGCCGGGCCGTGAACAGCTGCCGCAGCGCGGCGCGCCCCCGCCGCTCCGGCTGCTCGGCAAACCGCACGACGCAGTCCTCGGTGAACCCGTGCACGAGCGCGTCCACGTCACGTCGGTGGAACATGTCCTCCACCGCCCGTAGCAAGGCGTTCGCCTGCGCTTCCGTCCACCGATCGTGCCCCTTCGGAAACGCGGTCGCCTGCGTCGCCTTCGCCATCGCGCGCCTCCTCACACGGCCCGGGTGGCCGCTCCGGCCCTATATCGCGCTCGCGGCAATGTTCACCGTGAGGGCGAGGAGCGCGGCGTTGAAGAAGAACGACACCACGCCGTGTGCGGCGACCGTCCGGCGGATCACCTTGCTCGTGACGCCCACGTCGGAGACCTGCGAGGTCATGCCGACGACAAGCGAGAAGTAGGCGAAGTCCCAGTAGTCCGGCTCCTTCTCACCGCCCGGGAACGCCATCCCGCCGATGCCGCTCCCGTCGTAGAACTCGTGGGCATAGTGCAGCGCGAATATCGTGTGGATGAGGGCCCAGGACAGCACGATCGTGATCGTCGCGAGGATGAGCTCGCCGGACCGTCTCGGTGACGGTCCGACCGCAGATGTGCCGAGCAAGGCGACGATGGCGAGGAGGCTCGCCAGGGCCGCGGCAACGGTCAGAGCCAGGATGACGATCGCGCCCTCGTCCTGATCCGCGGCGCGGCGACGGATCTGCTGCACGTCCGCCCGTGCCATCATCTCGAGGGCGAGAACCACGTAGAGCCCGACCCCGAGGTCCCAGCCGACGAGGCCGCGCATCACCGGTCTCCAGCCGGTCAGCGCGGTGAGGGCCAGGGCGGCCGCGATGCCGACCCCGAGCGAGGTGAACAGCCGCGGCCGGACTCGAACGATCCGCAACATCCAGGGGGTTTTCACTCGCGCAGCCGGGGATCGAGCGCGTCGCGCAGGCCATCGCCGAGCAGGTTGAAGCCGAGCACCACCAGCATGATGGCCAGGCCCGGGACGGTGGCGACGTGGGGCGCGGTGATCATGTAGGCCCGCGCGTTGGAGAGCATCGCGCCCCACTCCGGGCTGGGAGGCTGGACGCCGAGGCCGAGGAACGACAGCCCGGACGCGGTCAGCAGGACGGTCGCCATCCGGAGGCTCGTTTGCACGATGATCGGGGCGAGCGAGTTCGGCAGCAGGTAGCGCACGATGATCGGGACGTCGGCTTCGCCGAGCGCGCGGGCCGCCTCGACGAACTCCTTCTCCTTCAGGGTCAGGACGGAGCCGCGAATCACGCGGGCGAACTGCGGCACGAGGAAGATGGCGCTGGCGATGATCACGTTGCCGAGGCCGGTGCCGAGGGCCGCGATGATGGCGAGGGCGAGGAAGATCCCCGGAAACGCCATCATGATGTCCACGATTCGCATGATCAGCATGTCGGGCCAGCGGCCGACGTACCCCGCGACCACGCCCAGCGCGGTGCCGAGCACCAGGGCCAGCCCGACGGCGGCCACCTGGATCTGCAGCGAGATCCGGGCGCCGTAGAGCACGCGCGAGAGGACGTCGCGGCCGAGCTCATCGGTCCCGAACCAGTGGCCGGCGCTCGGCGGCAGCAGGCGCTCGTCGAGCCGCCCGCGCAGCGGCTCGTACGGGGCCAGCGCCGGGGCCAGCGCCGCGAGCGCGACGAAGAGCGCCACGACCAGGCCTCCGCTCATGGCGGCCCGGCTCTTGAGGATGCGCCGGCGGGCGTCGCTCCAGAACCCGGGCGAGCGACCGCGGCGGCTCGGCGCCAGATCAGTTGTAGTGGATACGGGGATCGAAGTAGGCATACGCGACGTCGGTGAGCAGGTTGACCAGGACGAAGGTGGTGGCGACGATCAGCAGGGCGCCCTGCACCACGGGATAGTCCCGCGCGAAGATGCCCTCCACGATGAGGCGCCCGACTCCCGGCAGCGAGAAGACCGTCTCGGTGAGCACGGCGCCGCCGAGGTTGTAGCCGAACTCGAGGCCGAAGACGGTCAGGATGGGGATCATCGCGTTGCCCAGGGCGTGCCGGTACACCACGAGGTGATCCGACACGCCCTTGGCCCGCGCGGTCCGGACGTAGTCCTGCCGCAGGACCTCCAGCATCGAGGCACGCGTCGTGCGCGCGATCACCGCCGACGAGGCGGCCCCCAGCACCAGGGCGGGGAGGATCAGGTGCGCGAACGTCCCCGCGCCACCCGACGGCAGCCAGCGCAGCTTGACCGAGAAGACGAGAATGGCCAGCAGGCCGAGCCAGAAGATGGGCAGCGAGATCCCGACCAGCGACCCCAGGAGGGCCGCGATGTCCACGGGCGAGTTGCGCCGCGTGGCCGCGACGATTCCGGCGACCACCCCGAGCGTCGCCGACACCAGGATGGCCAGGAAGGCGAGCTTCAGGGTGAAGGGAAAGCGCTGCCCGAGCAGCGTCGCCACCGGCTGGCGGGACTGGATGGAGATGCCGAGGTCGCCCACGACCGCGTGACGCAGATAGGAGACGAACTGGACCGGGAGCGGCCGGTTCAGGCCGTATTCCTGCCGGATCCGGATCAGCACCTCTTCCGAGGCCTCCTCGCCGGCGAGGATCAACGCCGGATCGCCCGGCACGAGCTGGAGGAGCCCGAACGAGACGAGGCTGACCCCGATCAGGACCGGAACGAGCAGGAGGATCCGGCGGAGAACGTAGACGGCCACGGTGATCCGGCCGCCGGCTACTTTTCCTTCCAGCTCTTCTCGGTCAGATACGTCAGCTCGAGCGGCAGATTCACCACCCCGTGCACCTTCTTCGCCGCGCCGACGATCATGTTCGGCGAGATGAGGAAGATGGCCGGCGCGTCCTTGATGACGATCTGCTGCGCCTCGCGCAGGGCCCCCAGCCGTGTCTGCTCGCTCGTGGCCGTCGTGGCCTTGTCGATGGCGTCGTCCAGCGCCTTCGAGGCGAAGAACCCGCGGTTGTCGCCCTTGGGCGCCAGCTGAGAGGAGTGCAGCAGCGGGTACATCCCCCACTGCGCCTCGCCGGTGGACGGCGACCACCCGAGCAGGAAGAGCTCGCGATCGGTCTGCTCGGGTCCGGTCTTGGTGGCCGTCAGGTAGGCGCCCCATTCCATGGTGTTGAGCGCGGCGTCGACCCCGACCGCGGCCAGATCCTGCTGGACCGCCTGGGCCAGCTCGAAGTCCTTCACGTACCGGCCCTTGGGCGACCAGAGCTTTACCTTGAGCGCGGGGACGCCGGCCTGGGCCAGGAGCTCCTTGGCCTTCTTGGGATCGAAGCCATAACCCGGCAGCTTCGCGTATCCGTTCTGCAGCGGCGCGACGATGCCCGAGATGGCCTCGGCGTTGCCCTGGAACAGGCTCTTGACGATGGCGTCCCGGTTCACCGCGAGGTTCAGGGCCTGCCGCACTCGCACGTCGTCGAAGGGCTTCTTCTTCACGTTCATCACGACGTAGAGCGCCCGCGCGGTCGCGATGGAGTCGATCGCGAACCGTGGATCCTTGCGCAGCCGTGGGATATCCTCCGGCGGAATGTTCAGGATGAGGTCCGCGTCACCCGCCTCCAGCATCAACACCCGGGCCGAGTCTTCCCGGACGGTTTTCACCACGACCCGGTCGAGCAGGGGCCGCCCGCCCCAGTAGGCGTCGTTGCGCTCGAGCATCACCCGGTCGCTCTTCACCCATTCCACGAACTTGAACGGGCCGGTGCCCACCGGATGCAGGGTGAGGTCCTTGCCCCACTTCTGATGAGCCGCGGGCGACACGATGCCCCCGGCCGAGTGGGCGAGCCGGAAGAGGAAGGCGGCGAAGGGCTGCTTGAGCGTGACCCGCACCGTCTGGTCGTCCACCACCTGCGCGCCCTGGACGAAGGGCGTGTACAGGCTCGCCTTGAACGGCTTGTCGTCGCCGAGCACGCGGTCGAAGAAATACTTGACCGCCTTGGCGTCGAGCGGCGTGCCGTCGTGGAAGTGGACGCCCTTGCGGAGCTTGAACGTCCAGACGAGGCCGTCGGCCGACTGCGTCCACGACTCGGCCAGCCCGGGCTCGATCTGCATCTTGGCATTGAACCGGACGAGGTTCTCGTACATCATCCGGTTCACCTGCTCGCCCGGGTTCGACTGGGTGTTCTGCGGATCGAGGCTGTCCGGGTCCGCGCCCGCGGCGAACGTCAGCGTCCCGCCGGCCACCGGAGCCTGCGCCACGACGGAGTGGATCGCGCCGAGGCCAGCCACCACCAGAAGTCCTCCGAGCCAGAGCGCCACTATCCGTCTCATCGTGCTCCTCCTGTCGGTGCCCACCGCGATAACTGCCGGGAGTCTAGGCCCCCGAGGTGGGGATGTCAAAGGTCGTCCTCATCGTCGAGCATCGAGGATGACCTCCTGGAAGAGCTCGACCTGTCCGCGCGCGTTGTCGGTCAGCGCGAAGACCTCGTAGAACTCGATCTGCGGGCGCATGCCGTAGCGCTCGACGATGCCGTCGAGCCACGCCCCGCCGTAGAAGACCTGGGCGTCCTCGCGGGTCTCCCACTGGTAGACGCCTCCCGCCCAGCCGCTCTCGCTCCAGATGAAGTGCTTGCTGATCAGCCCCTTCACGCGCTGGAACCCGGGTGCGATCTTGTGAAAGTGCTCGCGGCAGGCGGCGTGGTCGATGTGGGGCGGCAGCTGGTAGCGGACGGTGGCGGTGATCATCGCGCCCTCCGCGCGAGCACCAAGGCCGCGGCCTTCTCCACGACCGTGCCCTTGAAGAAGTCCGGGTTCACCTCACCCCAGAAGCGCACCGCGTTCTCGAACATGAAGTCGCGGAAGTCGTCGTCGCTGATGAGCCCGTGCTCGACCATCTCGTAGGCCTCCGGCACCACCCCGGCCATGTCGGGGACGTCGAAGTGGCCGATGTCGGAGCTGAAGAGCGTGTTGAGGCGCGCGCCCATCGGGCTCATCTTGCGGTTGAACGCCCACGCATTGGTCGGATCGTCGGCCTCGCAGCCGAAGTAGAAGCGCGGCGCGAAGCGGTCGAGGAGGTCCTTCCTGGTCTGGATCCCGCACCGCGAGTAGTCGTCGAGGTCCGCGACGCCGCCGGTGCCGTCTCCGTTGTCGTCGAGCCCCTCCCCGCGGCGGACCAGCTCCGCCACCGCCTCGCGCCCGTACTTCGTGGCCAGGTCCAGCATGCGGGCCCGATCGAGGTTGCCGGGTTTCGTGTTCTCGAGCCCCTCGGGGTTGCGCTTTTCCCAGTGACCGATGAGGTCGGCCAGGAGCATGGAGGCCCAGCCCACCCCGCCCTCGAGGAAGGCGAAGTTCAGGTCCGGGAAGCGCCGGGTGACGCCGCCGAAGAAGAGCGCCTTGCAGATCGCGTGGCCGGCGGAGGCGAAGTGCCCGATGTGGTTGTAGCAGAAGTTCGACGGCGAGTTCCGCAGCAGGATCGTGCGCGCGCCGTTGTGGAAGCTCGGCGCGATGCGCAGCTCGCGGCACTTCTCCCACACCGGGTCGTAGTCGTAGGGGCTGTCGATGCCGAGCACGTCGTACCACTCGACGAACTTCGAGGCCTCGGGGTGCTCCTCGGCCAGCGCGGGCACGGGACGGCGGACGAGGCCGCCCATCATGACCACCCGGAGGCCGAGCTGTCGCGAGGCGAACTCGAGCTCCTCGATCGCCTCCTCCGGCGTGTGCACCGGGATGATCGCGGCCGGGATGATCCGGTCGCTGAACGCCCGGAACTGCTCGGCGGTGAACACGTTGTAGGCGCGGCAGAGCGCGCGGCGGAGCCGGGCGTCGGGCACGCGGTGGTAGCCGAGCCCGTTGGTGGGATAGATGACGGTGAAGTCGAGGCCCAGATCGTCGAGCCGCTCGTACATGAGGCGCGGCAGCATGGCGGTCGCCCGGTCGAGCGTGTTCTTGGTCGGCAGGAACCAGAACGCCTCCTGGCCGATCCGGCGCCGGTTGCGCTCCGCCACCGACATCGCGAGCGAGGCGGGGATGCGCCGGCTGGCAAAGTCCAGCGCCTCGACGGCGGTGTCGCCGCCGATGCGCCGGAACTCCTGGCGCATGTGAGGCAGGTACTCGACCCAGTGGCCATCGGCATCGATGATCGGGTGGGACAGGCTGGCGTGGAGCTTCCGGGCCTCGGTCTGACCGGTCGTGGACATGGACGGCCTCCTGGGAGCGTCAGTCTGGCGCGGATCATACCCCCGATCCGCCCCCTTGCGCATGAGCCCCCCCACCGCAACTGTGAACCGGTACGCTGCAACTTGTTCTTGCTCTCTTCACCCTGTCTCGGCAGCTCATGGGGCGTTGGACCGAGAAACTGCTCCAACTCGGACGCGCTGAGCACCTTCCGG
>WNFK01028314.1_pt1 | contig 14892 bp, 30 predicted proteins | sample 5400281 | NCBI WGS metagenome assembly WNFK01 (sample SAMN13153350, study PRJNA577476) | soil metagenome | isolation source: 20 cm soil on Douglas fir-dominated hillslope | place: USA:California | collected 2013-09-17 | reverse complement strand
TTTTATAATTTAGATAACGAGTATGATAACCAACATCATGCTGAAAATATTTCTATTCGTTCATTAGAATCTAGAGAAGCCGATCTTGTTAAATATATAGGGGGCTATAAACAATTTGCTTTCATAATGGCAACAACTAATTCAAATCAAAAGGATTCAGAAGCTCTGCTGGTAAAACACGGTTTTCGTGCAGTCGAACAAATGCCAAGCAAAAATCATCCAGAACTAACCATTACTATTTGGATTAGAAAAAATGCCTAAATTAGAACTGTCAATGGCTCCCTGCTTAATAACAGGTAAAAGATACCACAATCTATCTGTTTTTACAGATCAATGTATAGATTGTCATAAAAGTTGGATTCAATTGTGGCGAGAAAGTGATAATGCACAAGTGCCAAAAGAACCAGTACATTATACTTTAAAACGAAGAGGAGAGGTATGAATGATGTTAGACAAAGGATTCTAAAGAATTTATATGATGGTCCGCCTACTGTTCGTGCTCTTAATCGAACGGCGGATCGTATTGAAATAGCATTGTATGAATTATTGCCTATTACATTTTCTGATCTTAGAAGTCAAGGAATGAAAGTAGTAATTGCGTTACGACAAAAAGCCCAAGAAGAATTGGACGAAGAATGGCCAAAATAAAATCTCTACGAATTCAAATAGCCGAACTATTGGCTGGAAATGCTTTGGATGATGTATATACGGAAGTCCTCGAAATGCAAAGTAAATTTTGGGGTGAATATGCTAAATCTTTTAATTCATCTTCTTCAACAAAATATGCTAAAAAACGTATTAATATTTATGCTAAGCTTGCGGATAAAATTCTTAATCTAATAAAGGAAAATAATGCATAAAAAATATATAATGGTAGAACGCACTCTTTGGATTGCAGATTGTGAGTGTGGAGAACGCCATGAATGGGCCAGCAATCCACCCAAAGAACGTCAATGTAAATGTGGTAAATGGCTTAAACCAAAGGAAACAACCTTCACCAGCCGCGAATATGCGGCACACGAAAGGGAAAATTAATGAAAAGATTATTTCCACTATCATTATTTCTGCTGGCAACCGCAGTTTCTGCGCAATCGACCGCGCCAGCACGAACTAATTTAGACACACTTTTTCCAGTAAAACCCGCAAATTATGTAACCGACATAACTAACACTCTAGATTTCAATACTCAAACAGTATTGAATGCAAAGATTAAGTATCTAAAAGACACCAGTCGTGTAGAACTTGCTGTGGTGATTTTACCCACAATTAGAGACTACGCTCCTATAGATGTGGCAACAGAAATAGGTCGTAGATGGGGGGTTGGAGTTAAGGCAGAAGTTGGTAATGTAGATCGTAATAACGGATTAGTATTATTGCTTGTACCAAAAACTCCAGCTAGTAATAATAAGGGACGTTGTTTTTTGGCGGTTGGTAATGGAATGGAAGGACGAATAACTGATGCTATAGCCGCCAATATTTGTACAGGAACTATTATTCCGTACCTTAGAACTGGGGATTGGAATGGTGGAGTTACGGCTGGAGTAGCAAAAATTACTCAACTAACTCTACAAACCAATGAAACAAATACAACCTCAACTTCAATTAATCTGCCACATATTTCACTTTTTGTATGGCTTATGTTAATTCCAATAGTGGTTATTGGAATAGTAGGAATTATCGTTTGGAATAGAAAGGAAAATGAACGTAGAGAAATAGAAGAAGCGGCAGAACGAGCCGAATATGCCAGGCAAAGCGCTGAATGGGCCAAACGAAGAGAAGAAATGGACAGAGAAAATCTAGCTCGTCGTAAAAAGGCAGATGAAGCCGAAGCAAGACGCTGGAATGCTTTAACTCCAGAGCAACAAAAAGCCGAACTAGCTGAAAAAGAACGAGCTAGAAAAGAAGCAGCAATTGCAGCAGCGGCCGCAGCAGCGGCAGCCGCTTTAGCAGCTAAACGTCGTAGACGAGAAGAAGAGGAAGAAAGTAGTCGTCGTAGTAGTGATGATTATTCTAGTCGTAGTAGCAGTTATGACAGTGGCAGTAGCGGAGGCAGTAGTTTTGGTGGATTTGGTGGTGGCGGGGGATTCAGTGGTGGTGGTGGCGGCGGAGACTTCTAATGGCCACTTGGCTAGTTCTTCTAGAATCTTCCGAGGCTGCAGAAATTGATTTATGGCAAGTGGAAGCCGAAACCTGTAGTGACGCTTTAGATAAAGCTGAACGCCGATATACTCATGTTGAAAGATCTAAACAGGATTGGGTTCGTGCAGTTCGATTAGATTCAATACCCAAAATTAAGGAGCAAAAATGAATCATAAGGGCGCTTTAAAAACTGGTACAATTATAACTCTAGCAATTTTAGGGGTAATTGTATTGGTTGGAATGGGGACATGTTCTTCAATTGTAGGAATTTATAATTCTATTCAAACCAAAAGCACGCAGGTTGATGCGGCTGGTTCACAAATCAAGGTTCAACTTAAACGAAGGTTAGATCTGTTGCCTAATCTTGCCAACATAGTACAAGGATATGCAACACACGAACGCGGAACGTTTACAGAAATTGCCCAAGCTAGAGCAAGATTGGGCGGAGTAATTAATGTACAAGGCACAAACATGCAACAGTTAGCAGAAGCAAATTCTACTTTAAGTGGTACAATAGGTAGATTGCTTATGCTGAGTGAAAATTACCCAGAGCTTAAGGCTAATGAAAACTTTAAGGATTTACAAAGTCAAATTGAAGGCACAGAAAATCGTATTTCTGTAGCTCGCCAAGACTATAATGGTGAGGTTCAAAAGTTCAATGCAATGATTAAGGTATTTCCTAATAGTGTGGTTGCAAATTTTATGGGAGTTACGGCTAGACAATTCTTTGATATTGGGGATTCTACTAAAGTAGAAAATCCTCCAGTTATTCAATTTCCTAAATAAGGAGATTTTGTGAATAAATTTCACAGGTGGTATGATAAACTGAAAGAGCCCTGGAGATTTTTATTGATGCTAATTATAATTGTTCCTTTGATCTTATTGACCTATGTAAGTCTATTGGGAAGGGTTATAAGCTTAATAGGTTTAGTTTTTTGGATTATTTCAAGACGGGGTTATCTTAATTCATGACCACTTGGAAACGTAAAAGAACATTAGCTTTGGCTTTTAGGGGATTTAGTGTGGGAGATATTGTTGTTCTTGCAGGTAATCCTTCTTATAAAGGCAAGGTTGAAGCTTATTTGGGTTACCAAATTACTCACAAAGCTAAAGGACGAACTTATAAAATTGCTTGGATTGTGCCAGCCAAGAAATTTAGTATTCATTTCGATTTTGAATTGAAAAAGGTCAAAAGTAAATTAACTTTAAAAACTCGTCCTAAGAAAGGTAAATAATCTTTTCTTATTGGCTCTATAGTTTAATTGGAAACACCCAAACCAAGACTTCTTCGGCCAACGAGCCGGAAGCTGGGGTGAAAACAGCTAGGCATTTAGCGAATGAGGGTTCGATCCCCTCTAGGGCCAATTAACTTAAGTAGGAGTAATAAATGCATCAAAAAGTTAAACGTATTTGTGGTGGATGTGGTTCTGAAATAGAAAAATTAGGTCAGGGCGACATTTGGATACCAGAACTGGGTTCAGTACAATTATGTTTAGGTTGTATAAATATAATTCGAGTTGCGTTACCTGTACTTAATTTAACTATTAAAATTAGAAAAGAAGAATATGCAAAAACGGCCGAACGATGGAATAATACGCAAGATTATAAATCTCCTGAAAGAAAGTTTATATTACTTATTAGACCAAAGGAAAAATTCTAAATGGAACATTATCATAATTTTCTAGTTGGAATAGTAATTTTTTGTCCTATGACTAATAAGCAGGTTGCTATTCATCAAAACAACGTTAATTTTACTTATTGGAATGCTGGTTTAGGCGGACATGAAGCAGATATTACCATTCCAAAATGTCCTTCATGTAACACTAAACATATTATAACGCTTAGTTTATCTACCTAAAGAAAGTTAAAACTTATGTCAGATTTGGATGAAAGTGTTGCAAAAGCTTTAAGAGAAGCATATGAAACGGAAGTGAGTGAGACCTTATGGAAAAGTAAACATGGATATTGGAAATTTTGTACTGTTTGTTTAAAAATGCAAAATCATAGAGAGCAAAAAATTGCAGGCATAATGGAATACGTTTGTGAAATTTGTGGAACTCCTAAGCCTCCAGTTGAGAAACCAGTATTCCGTTTAGTTAAAAGGCCAAAACCTTAAGGAGAATGCTATGTTAAAAATGGGTATTCCAACAGGAATGCGTTATCCTAAAAAGCCACCACAGTCAAGTCATAAGGCTTATCCTTATGGTCAACGAAGTGTGCATTGTCGTAAGTGCTGTAAAAAACCAGACAGCTCCTTACATTATCAGAATCCAAATAATCATTGTGGTGGCGAGTTTGGCACCAATGGGGCAGATAAAATCGCTTGTTGCCCTAGGTGTGGAACAAAGTGGCAGAGTGGGTTTATGACACCAGAACAAATGAAAGAATTTAATTTATGAAATTATTCTGTTTTAAATGTAAAAAAGAAACTGATTTTTTTGGATTGTATACGCTTAGATGTGTAATTTGTCATCTAAGTCCAGGAGAGGCTATGAAAAAACCATTAAAATTAGTTGCGAGACCAAAGTCATGACTTTACTAAAGTGGCTTACAACTTTAAAGGTGTATGTAGTGGTGGTAGAAGATAATGGAATAGGTCAAGGCTTTAAACTTAATAGTATTCATTTCACTCTTGGACGAGCAGAACATAGAATAAAACAAGAGTCTAGTAAAAGATGGGAAAGACTTACAAGTGATGCAGATAAATGGTTAGTAAAATGGAGCATACTCGAAATGGATATTACTCTATGAAAGATTATAAATTATTAGACGATGAAAAAATAGTAAATGAAATGGTGTGGTTAATTTCTCTCCATCTTGAGCGTTTTGATTGTAAAGATAACACATTACCTTGTCAACCTTGTATGAATAGGGCTCGTAAAATAGCTCCATTATTTTTAATAGGTATAGAAGGATTAGCGGACAATCTGTTCCGCCATCCAAGAACTATTATTCAAACAGTAATGGATAAAATCAGCCAGCAAAAATGGCGGATAAGGCGTCCTTGGACATCAGACAAGACTCCTGCTCCATACGGAGAAACTATTTATCTTCCTCTTTTGGGAAGTCTCGTTGAACAAAATCAAGAAAAACCCAAGGATAAACCTGTTAAATACAGATTAGTAAAAAGACATAAGGATGCTCTTTAAAAACCCTTTAGTGGAGAGGATTAAATGAGTAGTTCTAAAGAATCAACACTAGACGTACTAGCTCTGGCTTATGATCATTTTCGGATTTTAAGGGACTGTGCGGATAGAGCAAAAGAATATTTAAGTAGAATTCAAAAGCGCGGAGGAAAGTCTGTAGAAGAAGAATTTTGGGTAGACTTGCCCGAACCAGTTAATTGTCTGACCATAGATGATTTAATAAATGCCTCAGAAGCTTTAACTGGCGACTTTGTATTAAAAATGGGGGAAGTTAAAGAGCAAGCTAGTAAAATTGTTGAAGAATTAAAATTAACAAAGCACGTTGATACTATTTTATATGATTTAGTAATAGCACAACAAAAGAAAAATAAACCTAAGACCACCAAAGACTGGTTAGACAATCAAGATAAAATGTCTCCATTAAATGCTTTACAAAAACTACCTTTATTAGGGCCAAATGAACAATATGACTACGACGGAGATAGAACAGACGGAACGGCTATTTGGAAGATAATTACTTTATTACCATCAGAAAAACCTAAAGAAAAACCAAACCTTAAACTTAGGCGGAGACCGAAATCGTGAATTATATCTATCCTTCGGTAGGCAATGACCCAGAAGTTTTTGTTACTGAAAAGGGCAAAATTGTTCCTTCTGAAAAACTTTTAAAAGAAAGACGAACACGAGCAGGTATAGCTGATCTTCGAGATATACATTATTCAGATGCTAGTTATAAAGTAAAAGTCGATAATGCGGCTGTTGAATTTAATTTCCCAGCCGCAACTTGTTTACAAGGTGTATTGGGAAACATCAGTATGACGTTGAGAAAATTAAAAAATAATTATCTAAAGCCAAGGATTCATAGTGTTTGTTTAAAGGCCGCTATGGAACTTTCTACAGACGACATGAAACGTTATCAATCATTATTACAATTTGGTTGTGCTCCTTCTTTATTATTTTCTAACGATGATTTGAAAATTAGTAGACCTATAGTAGATCCAAGAACTACAAGATATAGGAGTACTGGTTACCATGTGCATCTTGGTCTAGCAAAAGCTGGTTCTTATTATGATTCAGAAACAAATAATGCAGCCAAAATATTGCACACAACTGCAGGCAGAGTTAGATTAGTGCGGATATGTGATATGATTGTTGGGTTACCGTCAGTTTTACTTGAACGAGATACCGAAGCTGTGCATATTCGAAGAAACGTTTTAGGTTATGGCCGAGCAGGGGAATTTAGAGAACAACCTCATGGGTTCGAATACAGAACTTTAGGTCCTTGGCCAATGGCTCATCCTGCATGGGCTTGGTGGGCAAATAGTGGAGTAAGAGACGCACTACAAATCGTACTAGCAGGAGCAGATGAAGAAATTCTCAAAAAAATTCCAGGAAATGAAATTTCTGACGCCATTAATTCAAATGATTTTAAAGCAGCACTAAGATTATGGGTAATTATTAAAAAGAGTTTGGCCGATTTAATTAAGGATAAAAGAACTGAAAATGGAAAACATGCCATATTAGGACTTAACAATATTCGTCTATTAGAATTTGCAATAATTAATGGTGGGTTAGAAGGAATGCCTTTCTCATTCAATAACTGGATAAGAGGTTATTATGGGGCTAAGGCCGGTTTTCCTAGTTCGATGAAACGTAGATCGAGAACTCAAAAAAATCTAAATAAGTTTATGGCATTCAGTAGAAAATGGGATCTGACTAGAGATAATTTAACTGGATGGTTATAAATGACCAGTTCAAGAGAAAACAATAGTCTAATAAGAATAAAACTAGCAGAATGGACTAGAACTTTCAGAAGAGAAAAATTCATTATGGGGCATTTAATTAAACAAGGAATTTCTATACGTAAAGTCATGTGTCCAGCAATGCTTGCTAATGGGACAATGTGTATCTTAAAAAGATTTAAAAAAATAGCCGGGGGAGGAGTGGGATTAGTATGGGGATGTGGTAGATGTCGAGGAGGACCATCAATAATCGAAGAGTTACGTAATAATTCTACATCTAAAACTTTTGGTGGCCAATGTAGAGTAGAAAATTATTCGGGAGATGTAAATAAATTAATTATATTACCAGAATATGTGAAAAACTTTCCACCTCGAATTTTACAATCAAGAAGTGAATTCTTGCAGGCTAAAGGAAAAATGTTAGAAAGGACGGTTTTCGACATTGTTCAATGATTTAACCCCAAAAAGTAAGGCTAATAAAAATAGTAAAATTATTCACTGGTTAAAATGGGTTCAAAAATTATTAGCTAAAAAAGGAATTGCCACAGATATAGATAGTTGTGCTTATGGACAAACTCATTTGGTTTCTCGCGCAAAACCAATTGGCGGTGGGTGGATGTTTTATAGTCAAGCTTGTTCTGGTTGTGCTGTTAGTAAATTAGGGCTGACTTCATTAAAGAATATGGATAATAAATTACCCAAAGGGGCACCAAATTGTGCCTTACTTAGTGGGCCATTATTTTCTTTAACGAGAGTTAAGAATGGAACTGTGTTTAATCTTCCATTTATTAATGAGGAAAATCTTAACTTACCAGTTTCTGGAAAATTACTTCCTCCCTCACCTAAAAAATTAGGAGAAACTTACACTCATCGCAAAATCTATCATAACGGGAAAATAAAACCAGCATCAATCCATGCCTTACCAATTCCTCCTAGTTATGGGAGTAATCCTGCAGCCCCAATAACTCCTCCAACCGCCGTAGGTAGCGGAGAAATTATATTTGATAATTTTACACTTACAGATTCGGCTGTAAAATTTAAAGATTTATCGAGTGATAGCTTTATATGGAATGAGATTAAAAAGCAAGAAATAGGTTAAAAAGCTCTAAAGCTTCGTTTTAGCTGTTACAGGCGGACGAAGATTTTTCGTAGTTTTACCGTTTCGAGGCTTCGGTATAGCTACTTGTTGTAAATTTTGTGTTTTAAAAGCCCATTCTATACATTCGTTCTCAACGGTTCGGGTGTTATAGAATTACTCTAGCTCCTAATAAATACGGAGTTGGGGATAACGTTGACACCGGAGAATTCGGCTTCGTGGGGTGGACCTTTGTTCTTCGGCGCTAGCTTAAATTAAGGTTCTGGGGGGTTCGGGGTAGGTGACGAACTGGCTATTTTGGGTTCAAGCCGAGACAACTTCCTGGAGATACCTTAAGATGGGAAAGGTCCGTGCTATATTAGGCTCTGCGCGCAGTAGCCTAATCAACCCCATATGGGAAAGTATCTGGTGACTACGGACAGGAGCCAGTGTGAGTTCGAATCTCACCTTTCCCTCTAGATTAGATATAAACATACAACCACTCAAAGGGGGCAATGATTTTATGGGGAAAATTGCGGAAGATCGTGCGGTTGATTTAATTCAGCATTTAAATGTATCGTTACAAGATCGCAAGGACAAGTATAAAAATTCTCCCTTAAACGAAATTAAAGGCATCTTTATTTCAGAAGAAAAAGAAGGTAACAAATTTCTTGTTAGATCTTTAGATGGCCCCATTGCAACATTTTCTCTTCAGGAATTACCCGGTTGTTGTGGTTTTATCGTAAGTTATTGGTCAGAAGTTGCGCCTTATTTCAGAAAAAAGGGAATCGGCGCCGAATTACTACAAATTAGAATGATGGCTGCGCGAGCTTTGAAATATGGGGCAATGTTAGCTACAGTTGATAAGCAAAACCTTGACGAAGTTTCTTTGTTGAATAACGCACATTGGAGCAAGGTAAACGAATTTCGTAATCCACGTACCGGAAACATAATCGAAACTTACATAGTCAATCTTTAAATGACCATTCAAGCTCAAATTTGGGAATGTTATAAACAACAAGCTATTGTTAGGGGCCACGGACTAAGATCTATTAATAATCGAAAGATTAGTCGCTGGTATAGATGGGTTGGTGGTCTTTGTTTTGATGTAGGTCGTTAATTCTTGAGTTGATTTAAAAAGTGGCTAAAAAATAATTTTGCAAATCCGAGGCGAAAGTGACAGAGCGAGTAACAATTGGAACAGATCCAGAACTTATCTTTACGGATCAAAACGATAAATTACTTAATGCTAGTAATTATTTAGATAAAGAAGGCAAGTTCGGACTGGATGGTCATGCTTGGATTGCGGAATTAAGACCAGACCACGCAGTTTATCCTAGAGATTTAGTAGAAAGTATACGTAAAACTTTGGGGTTGCAAGCAGAAAAACTTAGAGATTTAATTTGGCTCTCTGGTCCGTGGTTAAAAAACAAACCTATGGGCGGACATTTACATTTTGGTATTCCATTTGAAGATAATTATATGCAGGCTCTTGATAATCAATTGGGATTTTTATTAGCTCTTTCTGAGCCAGAAGAAGGGGCAAGAACTAGACGTACTCAAAAATTTCAAGGGTCTCATGATGATTTTCCTTATGGTGTTTTAGGAAATATTAGAGTAAAACCAGCCTATGGTTTCGAGTACAGAACTCCTGGGTCTTTTCTTGCTTCGCCCGGAATAGCACTAGCTACTATTACAGTAGCCAAAGCAATTATTATGGAAGAAGCAGAAAAAGCTAGTATGGCTTGGTCTAGGTTGCCTCTGGCAATGAAAACAGATTTAGTAGTTAACAAAGACGATTTTAACAATGCTAATAAGATAGTTTTTAAAAATAAATTAGATTCTTATTGGAAGATGTTAAAAGCCATGCGATACTTTCAAAAAGGAATGGAAGGACATGAATTATGGTCAAGTGTAGCTTATCTAAAATCTAAAGTATTTCCAACAGATGGATTTCAAATTGGTCACGACATTAAAACTAAGTGGGGATTTAAAGCAGTTAATCCTTTAAAGATACCAAAGAAAAAAGAACCTACTCCAATATTACTTGAGCCAAAATTCTGGGGGAAGGAGTTTCGTTTAATTGAAACCAAGTTTACCCAATTTGCCCCATTACCAAGTGCTATACCAGCTCAACTTTGGTGGGAAATTATTGAAAGGATACAAATGTGATAAAATTTCAACAGAATGACCTAGGATTAGATCTTATAGCAGCAATTGTAGCTCGTCATTATTATCAGAACCTACCAGATACTTTGTATGTATTTGGAGCTAACGATAATAGACCAGCTTACGTTTATATTTCGCCCAACATACCCAAGGCGGCATTAGTTGCAAACTTTCTAACTAATCGTTTAGGAGTAAGTGTCTGGGCAGAAGATATAGGAAATCCCCCCCAAAAGAATTGGGTTGCATTTCATAAAAAGTTAAGGGATGTAAATCCTCAGCTTTGTTGTAGAATTTGTTTGTTTGTAGAGAAGGCAATTCATAATTTATTAATTTGGTAAACCAACAGAAAGGCAGCGGTTAGTCACATTTGCGGAATCGTCGGGGTAATTGCCCCATATTCAAAGCTAGAATGGAAAGCAACAATGTTGGAACGTTTGTTAAGAAATGCGGAAATTAGAGGCAAGGACGCTACAGGAGTTTGTTTTACTGACCCACAAAGAGGTATGGTAATTGTAAAGGATGGAAAACCGGCTAGAGAATTTTTAAGAGATAATAAGGAGTACGAAAAAGAAAGAGAAAATTTCCCTGCTATTGTATTGGGTCACACTAGACAAGCCACAAAGAAAGCGGCAACAGGTCCAGAAGATAATAAAAACAATCATCCTTTTTTCGCCAAGGAATCTGGAATAGCCATGGTCCATAATGGCTTAATTGCCAATGATGATAACTGGCGTGATACCGCTGGGCAAGAAGGGGGATTACGCAACAAACCAGAAAGTCCAGTAGATTCAGAAGTAATGTTGATGGCTGTTGAAACCTTTTATCTAAATACGCCAGTCGAAACTAGAACCTTAGAAGAAGCAATTGACAACGCCTGTTACACTCTTGCAGGAGATTATTCCTTGGTATTTTTGAAAGCCGATGAACCAAATAAAGTTCGATTTGTGAGACACGAGAATCCAATGTGTTTTGCATGGGTTCCGTCTCACAAAGCAATTCTCTTTGGTTCTACAGATTCAATTGTTGAAGAGGCCTTAGAATATCATAAAGAACATTTAGAATATTTCTTGGAAAAGATTTCTGTTCCTGCAATTGTTAACGACATGAACGAAGATACTCTAGTAACTATTGAGATTCTTCCTTCAGATTCAAAGGTTCCGTTCAAGATTTCTGTTAAGAATTTGGACTGCGCCAAGAACGACGCAAGAGCCAGACATTATTTCAGTGACGTGGAGACAATGGTGGATTAATGACCTTTCTATTATACTCACATCTAACGCGCAATACTGGTAAAGCCTTAGCTCAAAAATTAGGAATTGATAGTGGAGAAGTAGCACCAGATAAAGAATTAGACCTGTTGATTAGATGGGGCTCTACGGCTGGTGTAACAAAAAATCCAAAGAAAGTTTTAAATAAAAAAGAGTCAATTGTTCTTGCGGCGAATAAATTAAATTCTTTAATTAAATTAAATGAAGATCATATTCCGGTTCCTAAAACCTTACCATTAGGAAGTTTAGCGGAATTGACTTTGCTAGAAGTAATTAATAAAGGACTTAAATTACCCGTACTCGCAAGAAATCTTCAACATACAAGAGGCTCCGATATACTTTTATGTTTACAAAATAAAGACTTAGTACGGGCATTAAGATGGGGTAGAACTTTCTTAGTGGAATATATTTCAACTGATAGAGAATATAGAGTTCATGTTTTCAATGGAGAAATAATTCGCACAAGCCAAAAAGTATTAATGAGTCGAGATGATTATCTTCCCTACATGAGAAATGATGACCATAATCATACCTTTCGAAATCCTAGAAAGGTTTTAACTGAGGCTCAAAAGATAGTTGCTATAAAGGCAGTTAAAAGCTTGGATTTAGATTTTGGGGCAGTAGATATGGTAATTGGTGATGATGGTAATCCATACGTTCTAGAGGTAAACACCGGACCAAGTTTAATAGATAATGGAATAGAAATTTACGAAGAAAAATTTAAAGCAATCATTAAAGGATTGTAACAATGTATAAACCGGCCAATCCCATTAGGCGTAATGTTATTAATCAAGTATTAAATTGGCATCCAGCTCAGGAATGGGAAAATGACCCAATGAGAAATGCTAATATTTTAATAAAAGAATGCCAAAACTTATTACCATATGTAACCGTAATATATCATAATATGGCCGAGTCATTTGTAGTACGAGAATATGACGAAACTTTTCATAGCTGTCTAAGAACATGTTTACCAATACTTTCAGAAAAACTTAGAGTTTGGTTACTCAGTTGCCCTTATTTACAAAAACCAGAACCAAGAATTATAGATGAGCATGGAAATGTTATCATTAATTCCAAGATTCGATATGGTTATTTAGGAGATGGAGGAAGAACTCCTAAAATAACAAATCATTTCGAATTAAATTCTTTGGCGGGGGGATACCCTAATTGGTTTGGTACAAAAGCAAAAGTAGTAAGAGTATCCGACATAGCTCATTTTATAAATCAATGGGGCGATCCTTTCGCTGCAGTATCTCAGCGAGGTAAATCAAAAGAAGATAGATATGCTTTTGTATATTCTAATAGGGGAATACCATGAATAAATTAAAATGTCCATACTGCCAACAGCCTGTTTGTGTTGAAATTGAAAAAATTATCATGCAAGAATACGTCATTCAAGAACGTCTAGACGTGGTTTCAGCAAACGGAATAATTGGTCCCCCAACCTTTGTATTAGCTAAACCTAAAAAGCTACCGGTTACGCCAAGGCATTTAATACGTTGTACGGTTTGTGAACGTAGATTTTATGAAATTGCTGTAGGATTAAAAGTTGATGAAGAAAATCAACAACTCATATTAGAAAATTTTACAGAGCGCACCTTTCGTTCTTATGATAATCCGTGGACAGCACCAAAAGAAAAACCTAGTAAATTTGTATTAAAACAAAGGCCCAAATGATTCTATGCAAGATAAAAAACTTTTACAATCTTATAATGAACAGCTTATTAATGGTGAAAAATATTATGGAATTATAGATTGGTACGTTCAGAATTTTTCCAATAATTTAGGAAAAGGTATTTTGTATATTAAAGTTTTTTTACGCACACATGAATCAAATGACATAACTTTTCAGGTTCACGAAGTTGATATTGAACCAGAATATCAAGTTCTCCCAGGATTTGTATCAACAAAACCAGTACTTAGATCGGAAGATGTTGTAGAATTTATTGCAGATTTAGATCCTATAAATGGTAACAGAGCAAGAAAAATAAAATTTTATGGAACTAAAAAATCTGCTAAAGCAAAATTTCGGGAACAAGAATGGGACTTTCGTTTGGGTAAAATAAAGCCAAAAGAAAGATTGATTTGGAAACTTGTAGCTAGACCAAGGAGAGAAGATGAGTAAGAAGAGGCTGAAAAATCATCGTAAATTACACAGCATTAAACTTCCATGTCCAATATGTTCTGATTGCGAACCAAAAATTAAATCTAATCTAGTGGTTAGGTGTTATAAGTATTTTGTTTATGACCACGACGTTATGTGGGATGGTGCTACTTTATATTTAAATAAAGAACAGTGGACAAATAAAAAAGAAAAAGCATATTTTGAAATTCATTGTAGTAATGGATGTGATTTAAATACTCTATTCGAACATGAATCTCAATTAAAAGAAGTGCTTCTGCCTTATGTAGAAACTCTCTTTGAAGAATTAGTCAAAGTTCCGCTGCCGCCGAAAAGTTTACCTATGACACAATCTAAACAAAAAGAAAAGAAATGGGTTTTAAGATTAGTACCAAGGGTTCCGGCATAAGGATTACAAATGAATTATCCTAGACTACATGTTAATTGCAGGACAAAATTATTTGCGATTCTTAAATCTAAAGAATTTTATTGTCTTAAATGTAATGTGCGTATTACGGCTTTAGATGAAAACGGAAATCATGTTGGTCCGGGTATTAATCCAATTATAACTGAAGAACAAATCAAAACGATAGTAAGGAACAATGGTACACCAATCCAAAGAAAGGTCATTTATAAATTAGTAGCCAGACCACAATTGGAGAAAAAAAATGAAAGTTCGTAAGGAACTAGCCTTGGCTAGAAAAGACATGTTGAAAGAAATATCAAATATTATGGATGATCATAATTGCGATGGTTTTTATGAAGAAGGCATGACTTGTGTACTTTGTTGTTTACTTTCAATACAAAAGCCCTTAGCATTACTACAATATCTTAGAGGTAAAGGGAAGTTAATGAAGCTGTTAGAAACAGAATCAAGACTTTATGATCTTCTGGGGGATAAAGTATTAAAACAAAAAATTAAAGAAGAAATGGAAATTATTCGTAATACCCCCAAAAAGAGATGTTTCAATTGTGGAAGAATTGTTACAGTGTGGATGTCTTATTCTGACGCAGCACTATATGTTAACTCAGTAAAAGAAGGAAAATTAAAGGTTGATTGTGCTAGTTGTGGTGAAAAGAATTATTTTTCTAAAGAAGAATTAAAATTTAAAAAACACAAGAAAAATACTGATAACTTAGTTCGTGCTTTAGGATTAGCAAATCGTTTTGGATATAACACTGAAACTGAATATGACCAAGAACCACCATCAATTGATTACGAATCACA
>WNFK01251014.1_pt1 | contig 14898 bp, 11 predicted proteins | sample 5400281 | NCBI WGS metagenome assembly WNFK01 (sample SAMN13153350, study PRJNA577476) | soil metagenome | isolation source: 20 cm soil on Douglas fir-dominated hillslope | place: USA:California | collected 2013-09-17 | reverse complement strand
TGATGAGGGGTAACGCTTCAACTCAACGTGGGAACACCTGTTGCTAGAAGATTACAAGAGTCCTAGTTTGTATTGGTTTAAGCTGAAATGGGAAGGAACATTATGAAACTGGTCTGGCGTTCGTTTGGGTTAGGATTTTTTGCGGCTTTGGCCCTCGGTGCGACTGGTTGCACAACACAACCATCGGGAAACTCTAATTCGGTTTCCGTGGCGCCCAGCCCCACAGCATCGGCTCTACCCTCTCCCTCTCCCAACATCGAAACCAAAACCGTTGCCGTGACATTGCCAGTGCTGGATGCGTTGTTTAGCGATGAGGCGTTCAAAGGGGAGTTAAAATCAAAGCTCCAACTCACTGAGGCACAGATCAACTCTTTGAGCTTAATCGCCAGCAACGAGGTCGCCAGACTAAGGCGGTCCAACGCCGAGCAAGAAGGCGGAAGCGCTGTGGAAGCACGCGATCGCGCCGCTGAATCAATTCGTAATGCTGTGGGTGACCAGAAGGCGGACGAGCTGTTTGCTCTCGTGCGTGAACATTGGCTTAGGGGAAGCGAAGAACTCGAAGCCGGAAAAGAAACAAAACCTGATTCGATGTCTGAAGTGCCGAATGCAGTCCCAAAAGACACGCGCATCGTTGTGAACATTCCCGGGTACCGAATGGATGTCTTCACCAACGGCTCTTTGGTCAAGACATACAAGATTGGCATTGGCTATCCAGAATTCCCTTTGCCGCAAGGTCTAAGAAAGGCACAGACAATCATATTCAATCCCACCTGGACTCCACCTGATTCACCCTGGGTTGCCACGATGAAAGACGTTACGGCAGGCGAGAAGATAGAAGCGGGAAGCAAGTTAAACCCGCTTGGACCAATCAAGATTCCGATAGGAATGCCTTCGCTCATCCATGGCGGCAAGTCTCCGGCAAAACTAGGTGGATTTGCTTCTCACGGTTGCGTCGGTTTGACCAATGCTCAGGTTAAAGATTTCGCAAAAATTCTGGCTCAAGCAGCGGGCACGAATCTTTCCGATCAAACCCTGCAATCATATTTGAAGGACAGCACGAAGACGAAAATAGTTAAGTTGAATCAGATTGTCCCGGTCGAACTTCGTTACGAGACCATTGTCGTGGAAGATGGGAAGTTGCATATCCATCGTGATGTTTATGATCAGGATGCCAACACCGAGGAAAATTTACAGGCAGTCTTAGAGGCAAACGGGTCGAGTATGGAGAAGCTTTCCGCGCAGGAACGAGCAGAGGTCATGACTGCCTTGAGCGCGATGTCTGCTCATCCAAAGAAGATTTCCGCTCCTATCTCGAATGACAACTCCGTCAACAGCAACTCTGACGAAGGGCAGACAGCAAAGAAGAAAAAGAAGACTGACGCCGACAAGAAAACCGCGAAGAATCAAAAAGAAGTGATCATTGAAATAAGTTCTCTAGCGGGCAGAGGCTATCCGGCGCCTGTGGATCTGGATACTGGGACGGGGAAACCTGCCCCCGCAGTAGCAGTCAAGTCGTCTCGTCGCTAAATTCACCAACGGGAAGTTGATGGATTCAAGAAGAACTCTCTCAATTCTTTGTAGGCTGGATCTGAACAATCCACCCACTGCCGTGGGTGGGATTTCTGAGTTTTCATAGAGCCTGTGATCGTGGTTCACACCACACCGGCGGCGTCGCATGAATCGAGTTCTGGCGCCTCTTCCATTGGCACTCCGGCTTCACCGAAATATTGACGACCGGCTTCGATCGCACCGAAGTACTCCTCGATTCGGGTAAGGATTTCGTCTACGGAATGGGAATGGTAGAGCGAAGTACGGAAAAGCGCGCCGCCTTGCAAGCCGCGCGTAAATTGTCCTGCCAATTGCTTCATGCGATTTATCGCCGGAGTCTCCGGCATGTCTTCGCGCAACATATCAAAGTACTCAAGCAGGATTGCACGTTTGTCCGCCAGCGTAGGCTGAAAGATCTCCCGCCCGTGCATGGCATCTTCGATCTGGCGAAAGATCCAGGGATTAGCCATGGCTCCACGTCCAATCAAAACACCATCACAGCCTGTCTTGCGAAAACGCGCAAAGGCTCCTTCGATCGTCGTCACGTCTCCGCTTCCTGAGACAGGAACACTAACCGCTTCTTTGATCTCTTTGACAAGGTCCCAGTTCGCCAGTCCGCGATACCCTTGTTCTTTTGTACGTCCGTGCAGAGCGATGTGCTCAACTCCACAGCCTTCGGCAAGTTTTGCAGTTTCGACTGCGTTGATTGTGTGATCGTAAAAGCCTGCCCGAATCTTTATAGTCAGCGGGATCTTAATAGCCTTCCGGATCTCTTTCAGGATCGTTTCCAAACGTTCGTGGTCCTTTAGCAAGCCCGAACCACCACCGTGCTTTACGACTTTGGGAGCCGGGCAGCCGCAGTTCACATCCAACATGTCGGCGCCTACTTCCTCCGCCATCTCTGCGGCCATCCGCATCCGTTCCGGCTGGCCACCAAAGATCTGAACAGCGAAGGGATGCTCTTCGGGGTAGAAGCGCATTTGCCGTTTTGATTTGGGATTACTACGCGTCAACCCCTCGACGGAGATGAACTCGGAGACACTTAAGCCGACGCCTCCTCGCCGCTTGAGCAGACGACGAAAAGACACGTCTGTGACCCCCGCCATGGGTGAAAGAATCAAAGGCGGGTTAATCTCAACGTCGCGAATCTTGAATGGTTTAGGTTCCAACATTACGGCACAATAGTGACAAGAGTCCCAACAGACACTGCCTCGTACAACTCCCTGACATCTTCATTCTCCAATGCAACACACCCCCATGTCCAATCGTTACTCGCGCCATGGCCATGAATATAGATCTCTCCGCCAAGTTTGGTATTCTGCGGTGGCATTCTCTTTTTTCTGATCGCGTCGACAATGGCGTCGTGCTCGGGCCTGGTAATGAGTCCGTCGCGCAATCCTCGCTCAGCATCTTCAACGTTCGGATAGCTCAATCCCAGCGAAAGATAGTAGGCGCTCTCGTTGTTTTTCGTGAAAATATAGAAGTCACCTTGAGGCGTGCAGTGATCGCCCTCCAGTTTTTTGTCCGCCACAGGATTAAGACCCAGTCCAACTTTATACGTGCGCAGTAGCACCTGGTCGGAATACAACTCCAACTTACGGGCGCTCTTTCGCACGACTATGCGAGATTTGCTTATGGGAAATTGCAGAGGACCCGAGTGTGGCATTCTTTCTTGTGAGGACACTTGGAGTTGATTTCGGGATTGCCTTTCTGAGGGCGGCATAGAATTTAGAGTTCGCTGTTGGCAACCGATTGCGGCTGACACCAGGGCAACTGTGACTGCAATTGGCACGGCTCTCCCGACCCAAGCGAGTTTGTCGGAAAAGGTCTTTCCTCTGCGCAACCTCAGCGCTCTCTGCGACTCGGCGGTGGAATTTCGGGCAAAAACCAGCTCACCGCAGAGCCGCCAAGTACGCAGAGGAGGCGCAGAGTTTGTTTCCAACATAAGCGGGCTGCCCGCTTGCAATAGCGTTCGCGTCTAGGTCGTCATTAGAGGTTGTCCTTAAGACTAACCACAGCCCCGGTCAGGATTGGTCCACTCGCTCAAAATTTCATAGAGAGTGCCCGCTTCGTATCGGGAAATCTGACTTCGCTCGGGAACAGCAAGCACCTTTAGCGAGATTGTTTTGTCCCTTCTATGCACGGTGATTTCGTCTCCCGACTTCACAGGATGCGCAGATTTTGCACGCGCGCCGTTAAGGGAAACGAGGCCCGCATCACAAAGCTTCTGTGCAACTGTGCGCCGCGGGCAAAGACGGGTGACTTTGAGAAACAGGTCAAGGCGCATGAAAGACTGCGGAGGGTGACGAGGAGATGCTTTGGGCTTGGTGCGGTCTTAGGTCTTTGGTCTTTGGTCTTTGAAAATGATCAGCTTTTAGAGTAGAGAAGCAACCAATCAAAGACCCAAGACCAAAGTCCAAAGACCTAAATCCCCTAAGCCCTACTACGCATCAAATTCAGTACCTCACGGCTTCTTCTTCTTGTTCGAACGCTTTTCCGAGTCATCCGACTTGGCAGCCGTAGTCGTCGTGAGTTTTAGCAGGGGCTCGACGCCCGTGCGATAACTGTCAGAAATCTTGATAAATCCTTCGTTACGCAGGTTCTGCAGGAAAATCTCGCGTTCCTTGGGCTGTCGTTCGACAGTGATTGCCTCACGAACCTTATTGTCGTTGAAGTCTGAGGTTGCGCTGGCGGGTGTCCGTTCATCCACGCGTAAGATCTGATAACCATCGGCCCCTTTGATAGGGTCGCTCACCCCGCCAACCTTCACATCTTTGATCGCGGCCGCTATGTCTTCACGTAGATAGGGCGTTTCGAAGTTACCTACTTTCCCATTATCTTTTGGCGCAGTGCGCACGCCGTCCTTTTCACGCTCAGAATTGGCTGACGCCAGCGCCGCAAAATTGCCTCCGGCGCGTAGTTGGGTAGCAAGTTCCAGAGCTCTTGCCTTAACGTCGGCATCATTCTTACCGTTGGTACTCAGAAAGATCTCCGATAAGCCAACACTCTCGGGTTTGCGAAAATTGTCTTTATGGCTTTCGTAATATTTCTTCACCTCGTCGTTCGACAACCCAAGGTAAACCTTCCGGTCTACCTCCTGTTGAAAGACAGCTTGCTTCATCATTTCACCGCGCATCGTCTGACGAATTGCGACCGGATCGAGATTACTTTCTCGCATCGCCTGATCGAGTTTCACGATCGAGGTGATACCCTGCTCTTTGGCAACTTCCAGCATGCGCCGGTTGACCTCCGCCTCCACCTCAGTCGCCAGATCGAGTTCCTTACCTTTTTGCAGTAACAGTTGTTCATTAATTAGAGTAGCAATCAAATCAAACTGGTGCTTTGACACCTCTGCGGCGGCTTGCTGCTCAGTCATGCCCCCTTGCTTCAGTGCCTCGATACGTTCTTTTGTCTCGCGTTTAAGCATCGAAAGCGTGATTACGTCATCATTGACTTGCGCTATTACTTCGTCAACGACTTGCAACTCGCCTTCCTGGGCCACAACGCGAGCTGGAAAGCTCAGAATTGCCGGCGTAAAAACAAGCATTCCGGCAAGTAATAAAGTTTTTGGTTTCACAGAATTGCTCCTAAAAAGTAGGTCTTTTGGTCTTTGGTTATTTGGTCTTGGGTCTTAGATCTTTTGCCCAGTCGAGGAAGACATCTCAAGTCGGTCAAAGTTCAAAGGCCGAAGCCCAAAGTCCAAAGACCGGCTTTGCGCGTGATTCTAATCGCTGGTTCGAAGTTCAAGCAACACCTCACGCGCCACGTCAAGCACGTTATCCTGCTCTTCATCGCTAAGACTGAACCGCAAAACTCCGGCCGGCGTAAACAGGGATCCCTCGTGACTACTCACAAAACTGCCTAGTTTTTCCGGCGAAATCCGAGCTTTTTCACTGAATTTCAGCGCAACTCCATCCGGAGTCTTATCGACTGATAGCACGCCAACCTCTTCCGCCAGGCGGCGTAAGCGCGCATATGAAAAGAGTCGTTCCACGGATAGCGGCACGCGCCCATAACGATCCTCGGTTTCTGTCCTAATTGCCGTAAGGGTTGCTTCGTCTCTTGCGGAAGAAACACGTTTGTACGTTCTCAAACGCTGCCCCATGTCCTGAATGTAATCTTCTGATATCGCGACATCGACCCCAAGATTCAGCGAGACGCTCGTTTCATCTTCTACGCTTTCGCCACGCAACTCAGCCACAGTCCGTTCCAGCATTTGCGTGTAAAGGTCAAATCCCAACGCGTCCATATGGCCAGACTGTTGTCCGCCCAGAAAATTGCCCGCGCCGCGAAGTTCCAGATCGAGGGCGGCAATCCGAAACCCGGCGCCCAGGTCAGAAAACTCGCGAATCGCTGCCAGGCGACGGCGGGCAATCGGTGAAAGTTCCTGCTCGCCCGGTATCAAAAGGTATGCATAAGCCCGGCGGCTCGACCGGCCCACACGCCCCCGCAATTGATAAAGTTGTGAAAGACCATACTGATCGGACCGATTTATGATGATGGTGTTGGCGCGGGGGATGTCTATTCCGTTCTCGATGATCGTGGTTGCAACGAGAACGTCATACTTAAAGTCGATGAAGTCGAGCATGACTCGCTCCATCTCTTTTTCGTTCATCTGACCATGTCCGACCGCCAGGCGCGCCTGCGGCACAAGACGCTGAACGAGAGCGGCAATGGTCTCAATGGTCTCGACGCGATTGTGTATGAAGAACACTTGCCCGCCTCGCGAGAGCTCAAGGTCAATTGCAGATTTAATGACGTTATCCGAAAACTGAACTACCTGAGTTTGAATGGCGAGCCGATCGCGCGGAGGAGTTTCAATAAGCGACATGTCGCGCAGACCACTCAGCGACATGTTTAGTGTGCGCGGGATCGGGGTGGCTGACAGAGTCAAGACATCTACGCGCTTCTTCAGGTGCTTCAGTCGTTCCTTGTGCGCTACACCGAATCGCTGTTCTTCATCAACTACGACCAGTCCCAAGTCCTTGAAGCGAACGTCTTTTGAAAGTATTCGGTGCGTGCCGATGATCACGTCAACGTCGCCCGCTTCCACGCGTTTCGCAACCTCCTTCTGTTCCTTCCCAGAACGAAAACGCGATAACAATTCCACCTTCACCGGGAAAGGAGCAAATCGAGTACGGAAAGTATCGTAGTGCTGATAGGCAAGAACAGTTGTGGGCGTGAGCACTGCCGCCTGTTTACCTTCCATTACGGACTTGAATGCCGCGCGCATTGCCACTTCGGTTTTACCATAACCAACATCTCCGCACAGTAAGCGATCCATCGGCACGGCTTCTTCCATGTCTTTCTTGACATCTTCAATTGCCGTCTCCTGATCCGGGGTCAAGACAAACTCAAATCCATCTTCGAATTCCTTTTGCCAGGGCGTATCGCCTGCGAAGGCGTAGCCACCTACCAGCTTGCGTTCGGCATACAGACGAAGGAGTTCGTCGGCCATGTCTCGCATGGCTCGCTTCGCTTTGGCCTTCGTCTTTTGCCAGCCAATTCCGCCGAGGCGATCGAGCTGTGGTTGATGTCCCTCGGCACTTGAATAGCGTTGGACCAGGTCGAGTCGTTCCACGGGTACATAAAGTTTCGCTTCCTCAGCGTAAAAGAGGAGCATGAACTCGCCGGTCCTTGGTCCTAGATCGAGCGTTTGCAAACCACCAAAACGCGCGATGCCATGATCGACATGCACAACATAATCGCCTGCTTTGAGGTCGCGAAAATCTGATAGGAAAGCTGCGGCCTTCGATCGTCGTTTTTTGCCCTCTGCCGTTTGCCGCCTGCCCTCTCGTCCCACCCCGCGCCGCTCTACCGAGTCGGCCGCCTCATCAAAAACATCGGTCTCGACGTGAACAATCAGGTGCGAAGCAGGCAACTCGAACCCACCGCTCAAGCGACCTACCGTGACGATGACAGCTGTCGAGTTTGCAGTCTCAGAAGGCTCGCCAGTTAGAGAGAGTCGCGTTTCCACGTCATATTCACTAAGAATCTCAGTTAGCCGTTCGGCCACGCCCAGTGTTGGCAACACAAACAACGTCGTTCTGCGATTATCGCGTGCGCGCGTAACCTCGGCAGCTAGATCTGCAACACGACCGTGATAGCGCATGGTTGATTGCGCCCGCCACTCGATTTCACTCGCGGCATCGGCAGTGGAAAGCAGAAACATCGGCTGTCGCGTGCCACGACTGCGTCCAATTTGGAGCTTAGGTGCTTCAGCATCGAGTGCCAGCCCTTGATCTATCTCGGCGGCAGCGCGACCCAAAGTGCGTAACTCCACTCGCTGCCGCATGGCGACCAAGTTGCGCAATTCTTCCGCAGTCAGATACATCTCTTCCGGCGCCAGAGCGATATCGTCCGCTGCCTCAACCTCTCGATACCTTTCGGCCAATGACTCATAAATATCGCTGAGATAAGTCTCAATGCTGCCGGGCTCATCAATGACAAGCACTGCGTCTTTGAGATGGTCGAAGATTGTAGAGTTAAAGTCTCGGACTATGGGCATCAACCATTCCCAACCCGCAAAAGCTTCTCCTTCGTCGGCAAAGACTGTCCGATCGCGCAGCGCGCGTGCGTAACGATCTTCTTGCCATCGCTCTCGCGCCATTTCTGCCCAGTCGCGGAAATCTTGAGCGGTGACGGCCAGTTCACGCATCGGTGCCACTTCAACTTCCGCTAGCTGTCCGGTCGAAAGCTGTGTTTCCGGATCGAATTCGCGTAGTGAATCTATTGTGTCGCCGAAAAACTCGAGGCGCACCGGCAGCTCGTGTCCTGGTGGCCAGACATCGAGAATCCCTCCGCGAATTGAAAACTCACCAACGCCAGTCACCGGATCCTCTCGCACGTAACCTGTGGCTACGAGCTTTTCGACCACTTCGTCTGGTGAATGATCAGCGCCCAGCTTCAAGAGGGCTCCGGCTCGTTCGATTTCTGAAGGAGCGACTGTTTTGCGCGCCAGGGCGCGGGCCGTCAGGAGTACAAAGTCTTGTGCTTGAGTTCGCAAACGCCAAAGCGCCAGGGCACGTTTCTCCAGTGTCTGCGCGTGCGGCGAGATACCGGCATAAGGGTCAGTCTCGGAAGCAGGAAGAACCAAGACCTCGGCGTCACAACTCTCTCTTCCAGACAGCGCGCAATACCAGAAGCGCAGGTCACGCTCCCAGGGCTCGAGATCGCCGGTCGCCTGCGTCACGATGGCGAACGTTTTCCCTGCTTCACGTTGCAAGGCGGCGATCGCGAGAGCTCGCGCCGACCCAGTCACTAACCCACTGATGGAAATGACCCGAGCCCCGCGCTCAAGTTCGGCGAGCAGACGTTGATACTCCGGCGTGTCAAACACTCGCTGGAGTGTGTTTTGTAAAGAGGTTGTTTGGATCGCACTGCTCATTCTGAAATTTTAGAATTTAGATTCTTAAATTTTTGATCTTAGATTTTTGATTTTGGATTGGCGCTGAGTCTACGCCATCCGCCGACCATGACCCACCAATCAAAAATCAGAAATCAAAAATCGGCATTGTCCATCATTTGCCCTTTCTAATCTTGTCAATGAGAGATGTCGTAGACGCACCCTCCACGAAGGGTATCGACACCACCTTCCCTCCGGCCGCTTCCACTTCCTCGCGGCCGTGAATCTGATCGAGACCGTAATCGCCGCCTTTGACGAGCACGTCAGGCAATAGGTGGCCAATCAGTGTGCGTGGTGAAAGCTCATCAAAGATGGTCACATAATCGACGTGTCTGAGGGCCGCCAGAATCTCCGCTCGCTCAGTTTGGTTGATTGTGGGACGGTCGCTGCCCTTTAGTTCACGCACAGCGCGATCGCTGTTAATCGCCACTAGCAGGGCATCGCCAAGTCCACGAGCCTGAGCCAAATAGCGCACGTGCCCGACATGCAGCAGATCAAAAACCCCGTTCGTAAACACAAGCCGCGCGCCGGTAGAGCGCAGACGATTGCGCTCTCCGAGCATTTTCTCCGGGCTCAGAACTTTTCCCGTCATTCTATCTAAGAATCTAACATGAGTGCTTTCGGTTAGCTAAATGGAGGCAGATGTTTGCGCTCGTCTTCATCGCTCTCTATAATTCGCGTTTACCTCTGGAGTCAAATTTTGTCTATACCCTTCCTCGAAGAAAACGATCAAACAGTGGCGCGTCGAGACCATCTCGAGGCGTTGCCTCAGCTGGTAGGAAACGTCTACCCAAACAAGTTTGAGCGCAGCGAGGTAGTCCAACCAGGTCGGGAAGATACCATTACCGCAATCGTCGATAAGTTTCGCTCGTTCGAGCCAAAGGCAGGCGACGATGGCCGGCCTAAAGCGGAAGAACTTGAGCTGGTAAATCAGCAGTTGCATAAGTTTTCAGTTCGCCTGGCCGGACGTATTGCTTCCCCGCCTCGCGTCATGGGGAAGGCTGCGTTTGTCCATATCTCCGATGGCGTTTCGCGCCTCCAACTCTATCTCCGCAAGGCCGAGGTTGCCGGCGTGAGCAACGACGCGAGCAGCAACAGTGAGGTAGACGGTTGGGCCCTATTTGAGTTGCTCGATCACGGCGACTTCATCGGTGTCGAAGGTTATCTCTTTGTGACGAAGACTGGCGAACTGTCGGTGCACGCACAGAAATTGCAGTTTCTGGCGAAGGCGCTGTTGCCGCTACCTGACAAGATGCATGGCATTCACGACCCTGAGATTCGCCAGCGGCAACGCTACGCAGATTTGATCGCAGGAAGTTTGAAACTCGAAAAAGACGAGGCGCTAACTCCGCGAGAAGTCTTCGAACGGCGTTCCGCAGTGGTGCGCGAGACCCGCCGCATCCTCGAGGACCACGGCTATATTGAAGTCGAGACACCGATGTTGACTCCGTTGGCGACGGGAGCAGCAGCGCGTCCGTTTAAGACTCATCACAACGCACTGGACATTGACCTCTACGCGCGTATCGCGCCGGAGTTGTATTTGAAAAGACTTCTCGTGGGCGGTTTTGAAAAGGTCTACGAGCTCAATCGAAATTTCCGCAACGAAGGTCTCTCTACCCGTCATAGTCCCGAGTTTACGATGCTCGAGTTCTACTGGGCTTACGCGGACGTGAACCAGATGATGGACTTCTGCGAGGAGTTGTTGCGCGCGGTTGTCTTTACCGTATTGGGCCATACGCATGTGCGCTTTGGGGAACATGACATTGACACAGCGTGTCGGGTCTTGCCGCGGACGACAAGAGTGACAGGCTGCTCGAATTGTTTGAGAGCCAGGTAGAACAGGGCCTCATTCAACCCACGTTCATTACCAACTTTCCGAAACCAATCTCCCCGCTTTCGAAAGCTTCGCCACTCGATCCAACTGTGGCCGAGCGCTTCGAGTTGTATATTTCGAGTATGGAGGTCGCAAATGGGTTTTCGGAATTGAATGATCCGGTGGAACAATATGAGCGTTTTAAAGAGCAGGTTAGCCAACGGGAGCGGGGAGACGAAGAGGCGATGGTGATGGACGAGGACTACCTTCGCGCGCTCTCTTACGGAATGCCTCCGGCGGCGGGAATCGGGATCGGCATCGATCGCTTCGTAATGCTGCTTACAAACAAACAGTCAATCCGAGACGTAATCCTCTTTCCGCATATGAAACCTAAGCAGCGAGACTTAACTGCCTTTGAAAACGAGCCTAGCTGACAAAGTCTCTTTTGAGAGTTTCAAAAAAACAGGCCCGCGGCAGTAAATCACTACCGCTGGCCTTTGTTTCGCCCGTTCAGATGGAATCCAACTTGTATCGGCCTCAGCGCCGCCTGCTACTTCGCAGGCGTCTCCTGGTGACTCGCCGCATACCACTTGCCACCGCGTCGCACATATAAACTGCTGGCCCACACGGAAGGTGGCACAGTTCGCTCAGCACACGTCCCATCCTGCGTACCTTTGTATGTTAGCAACGCAGAGTCGCTGTTGAAGAACGTCACCTTGATGTCGCTTAATTCATATGACTTCACTTCACACTTCATGCTCGACATCTCTTTCAACGATGCCGCTTTGTTAGATACACCTGCATCACCAATCATGACGCTGTCGGCTGAAAGATAAGCTTTGAATGGCTTACTGTCATTGTTCTTCCAGGCTTCCCAGAGCTTCTTTTCCGTCGCGATCATGATCTTCTGACTTTGGGCTCTACTCATCGCGGGTTTGGGCGCGGGCGAAGGCGACGACGTGGCCTCCTGTGCAAAAGCTATTGACGTAACGACCAAAAGAAAACCGATGGCCAGGGGAAATGTCTTTTTCATGAGACTTCAGCTCCTTGAACAAGAATATTTGGGGCTTTCGAGCGCGGTACTTGTACTACCGCGAGCAGGAGCTGTCAATGCAATCGCAGCAAACAGCGGACAGTAAACAGCAGACAGCAAACAGTAAACAGCAGACAGTAGACAGTAGACAGTAGACAGCAAAGGGAGAAACCAATACTTCGGCTGTCTGCTGTTTACTGTTTACTGTTTACTGTTTGTTTCCGCGCGCACGTAAGCCACAACGGTACCGCCAAAACCTACAGCCCAACCGTGGGTGCGATCCTTGAGAAAGATGCGCTCGAGCGGATGCTCTGTGCCACTTCGCTCAGATGTCCAATGCAAGCCACCGTCGTTTGTGTAAATGATCGTCCCTTCGGAGCCCACTGCCCATCCTTCGACAGCGTCCAGAAACTTTACGTCCAGGAGATCGGTCGTAACTCCTGATTTCAATTGTTGCCAGGTACGTCCACCATTTATCGTGCGGTAGATATTGCCACCGCTGCCGACGGCCCATCCAAGCCGATTGTCGACAAATGAAGTTGCAGCAAAACTAACCCTATCTTCACTAGCGCCAGGCAGACGTGAAAGATGCCAGGTTTCTCCGCCATCAGAAGTTTGAATAATGGTAGCTCCAGCTCCCACCAGCCAGCCACGATCTTCATCGATAAAGGTGCCGCCCAAAAGTAGATGACGCGTGGGTGACTGCAGTCGCGTCCAGCTTGCGCCCGCATCGCGTGTCGCAAAGATTGCGCCCCCTTCGCCAAAGGCCCAACCCCGTCCGCTACGAGTAAAAAGCGCCCGCACAAGGCGGGCGTCAACGTCTATGCCGCGGATGTTGATACGTTTTTTCGTTTTCAAGTCGTAAACGTTCTTCTCACAAACAAGCCATCCATTTTGGTCGTCGGTAAAGTATATATCGCGGAGAATATCGGCCGATGGTTGGGATTTAGCTTGCCAACTTTTGCCGCCATCAGTGGTTGCCAGCAAGGTACCTCTGCTGCCCACAGCCCAACCGCGGTTTTGATCGAGAAAGAATACCCCGTGAAGCCAAGCTAAAGAAGTTACGTGCTGCCTCACCCAGACGCCTGGTTGGGCGAAGGAGGGTATGCAGAGGAGCAGGACCAGGAACAGGAGCAGGAGGCAGGAGCAGGAGGCAGGAAAGAACCGACTCGCGTATCTGATTGTTACCGTCATCCAGTAGAACCTGCTCCTGCCGTCTGCTCCTGCTCCTATTCCTGACGTCTGCTCTGCCTGTTGTTCTTTCAGAACCCCACTCCGCCCGTGAAGATGCGCGCAAAGCTCATTATGGGAGAGAAGCTCATGATCTTCTGCAGCGTCTTCAACTTGTTTCCGGGCACAATGATCTGATCTCCCGGAACAAGATAGGTACTGTCCGGAGCCTTGCCCTGGTAGATGGCTGTGACGTTCACAGCAATCGGAGACAGAATCCCGTTGGCCTGCCGGCGAAGAACGACCACTTTGCTCTTATTGCCCGTCTGCAACACACCGCCCGCTTCCGCTAATGCTTCTGTGACAGTCATGCGATGAGCCATCAAGCGGATACCCGGTTGAGCTACATCGCCGATTACGCTGTAACGGTAAGACGACGCCTTATCAAGAGAGACCGTCACTTGTGGATCGATAATGTACTCGTCGTATTGCTTCTTGATGAGTTCGGCAACTTCATCAACCGTCTTGCCGTTAACAAAAATGCCGCCAGGTATAAGCGAGAGTGAAATGCGACCACTGGGGGGAACGATGATCCCGGAGCGCGAATAGCGGTCCTGACCAAAAACCTGAACCGAGATCACATCTTCGGGCCCGATACGATAAGTCGTGAAGAAATTGTTGTAATACGGGACGATGGCAGCCTCTTCCGAGGCCTGCTCCTGACGATTTGGCTGCGCGTCCTGAGCTACATTAGAAGCCGACCGCAATGTGTCGCCCGATTTTGGAGCCAGCGCCGGCTTTTGATCGCCCTTCTTGTTCGTGTCCTCGATTGGCGTGGTGGCGACTCGCTGTCTGGTCTTTAGCGTGTCCGTCTGTGTTTGGGCGCCAACCCCAATCGCGGAAACCACAAGGACGACCATCATTGCTAACATCGCTGATTTCTTCGCTGTTTTCATTTCAAACCTCCCAAAAACCCCGGTTGTCTTACTGGGCGCCCCGCCCAAACAGAATTATCTTGATCGTCTCAAATAGGACGATAGCATCGAGAACCAGGCTATGGTTCTTGATATAAAAAAGATCGTATTGAAGCTTTTGTCGCGCGTCTTCGATCGAAGCTCCATATGGATATTTGATCTGCGCCCATCCGGTTAGACCAGGTGCTATCAAATGTCGTTGTTCGTAGTAGGGAATCTCTTGCGCAAGTTGGGCGACAAAGTGCGGTCGTTCGGGACGAGGGCCGACAAAGCTCATTTCGCCGCACAGGATATTCCAAAACTGTGGAATCTCATCTATGCGAACCTTGCGTATGATGCGGCCGACGCGGGTGGTTCGATCGTCGCTTTTGCTGGCCCATACTGGTCCGGTCTTTTCGGCATCGGTCCGCATCGAACGAAATTTTACCAGCACGAAGTTGCGCCCGTTCCTGCCAACCCGTTCTTGCCTGTAAAATACAGGACCACGCGAATCAAGTTTGATTAGAATTGCAGTGAGCCCCACTATTGGCAATGAGAGAAGCAAACCAACAAAAGCCACCAGCCAGTGCACGGCAGTGCGGGTAACGGCCTCTAACTTTACCTGGCGACCACGACCCGTGAAGATAAGCCAGGAAGGGCGAATCATATTCAGCGATACTCGTCCAGTGACTCTCTCGTAGAAAGTTGCTCCTTCTTCTATTGATACCTGGCCCGCGAGACTGAGTTGCAGCAACTTATCGGTCGGCAGTTGGCCGCGTCTTTCGCCCATGGCGACAACGATACGATCTATGTCTTCGCGCTTCACAATCTCGTCAAGGTCCTCAGTCAGGCCAATGACTCGAGGGTTGATCAGGCTCTTGCCAAGCTGCTCTGAATCCGTGCCGACAAAACCGACAATCCGGTAGCCGGCGTCGGGCCTGTTAAGTACCTCGCGGGCCACTTCCACGGCAAGCTT
>WNFK01213507.1_pt1 | contig 14901 bp, 10 predicted proteins | sample 5400281 | NCBI WGS metagenome assembly WNFK01 (sample SAMN13153350, study PRJNA577476) | soil metagenome | isolation source: 20 cm soil on Douglas fir-dominated hillslope | place: USA:California | collected 2013-09-17 | reverse complement strand
AACAGCTCGGGCCCGACGTAGTTCTCGATCGTGCGCAGCACCGATGCGGTCTTCTGATACGCGATGCCGTCGAAGACCTCGTTGATCTCGTCGGGTGTTTCCACCTTGGTGCGAATTGGACGCGTCGTCCGCAGCGCGTCGGTCGAGACGGCCACCTGCGTCTCCTCGACCTCGTCGAGATCGACCTGCCACTCCGGATGCCACGCCGCGAGCGGCTTGTTGGCCATCCACGTCGCGAACCCCTCGTTCAGCCAGATGTCGTCCCACCACTTCATTGTCACGAGGTCGCCGAACCACTGGTGCGCGATCTCGTGCGAGATGATTGACGCGACCGTCTTGCGCGTGCCGAGCGAGGCGCGCTCCGGATCGGCGAAGAGGTATTCCTCCCGGAACGTGATGGCGCCGGCGTTCTCCATCGCGCCAGCCGCGAAGTCCGGAACGCCGATGATGTCCAGCTTGCCGAACTGGTACTTGATGCCGGTCCACTCGTCGTAGAACTTCAGTTCCTGCTGCGCCGCCTCGAGCGCGAAGCCGGTGAGCGGCAGCTTGTCGGGCGTGGAGCAGACGCGAACCGGAATCTCGTCGGCCGAGCCGCTGCGGCAGACGAAGTCGCCGACCAGCATGGCGACCAGGTAGCTCGACATCTTCGGCGTGCGCGCGAAGACGACCGTGTGCTTGGCCGGCTCCGGGCCCGGCGTGTCGGAGAGTTGCGCACCATTCGAGATCGCCGTGTCGCCGGTATCGATCAGGAGCGACACGTCGAAGGTTGCCTTGTAGGCCGGTTCGTCCCAGGACGGAAACGCCCGCCGCGCGTCGGTCGCTTCCATCTGGGTCACGGCATAGCGCCTGCCGTTGGCCTTGCTCAAATAGAAGCCGCGCAGCTTGTCGTTGAGGATGCCGGTGTAAGTGATCTGGATCGTCGCGGCACCCTTCGGCAGCGTCTGGGGCACCGTCAGGGTCGCCATCTCGTTCTTTTCGTCCAGCGTGACGCGCGCGGTCTGCGTCCGGCCCGCAGCCGTGATCGTCACCGGGCCGAACTGAATTTCCGCCGCGTTCAGCGTCATCGAGGTCGTCGGGTTCGGAATGGTGACGTCGATCGTCTCGCGGCCCCGGAAGGTCGCGCCCTGCAGGTCGGGGGCGAACCAGAGCGCGTAATGTGTCGGGCTCGCGGTCGCCGGAAGCCGCTGGGCCAGCGCGGCCGTCGCGAATGTGAGCGCGACAAGAGTGAAAGCGAACTTACGCATTCATCAAAGCTACCAGAAGTCTCGACGGCAGCGATTTCGCAGTATGCATGGCCCAAGCGGGAATTCGAGCGTTTTGATACCATTTTTCGTTGTCCGGCTTCCATTCGTGTCTGGAGGCAATACGGATGACGAGGAGGTTTCCAATGAAGTGGGCCTGTGTAATCGGTTTGTCGGTCGGACTCGCCGCGTGTAACGGCGCGAGCGCGCCTGAGAACACCACGGCGACGGAGACGGCAGCGGCAACGACCGGCGAAGCGACCAACGCGCCGATTTCGGCGGCAACGTCTGCACCCGTGGCGCCGGCCGCGCGGTTTACCGAGGTGACGATTCCGTCCGGGACGACGCTGCGCCTGGCGCTGTCGTCGGCGGTCGGATCCGACACCAGCCGCGTCGAGGAGCCGGTTCGGGCAACGCTGCGGACGCCGGTGACGGTGAACGGCCAGGTCGTGCTGCCGGCCGGGAGCGAAGTGGCCGGCGTAGTCACTGGCGCGGAGGGTTCGGGACGGGTGAAGGGGCGCGCGCGCATCGCGATGCGCTTCAACTCGATTCGGGCCGCCGGCGAGCGCTATGACATCAGGACGTCGGGCTACGCGCAGGAAGCCGCGGCGACCAAGAAGCAGGACGCCACGAAGATTGCGGTCGGCGCGGGCGCCGGCGCGGCGCTCGGGGCGATTCTCGGTGGCGGCAGCGGGGCGGCGAAGGGCGCGGCGATTGGCGGCGCGGGCGGCACCGGTGTCGTGCTTGCCACCAAGGGCAAGGAAGTGCGCCTCGGGCCGGGTGCTGGAATCACGACGCGTTTGACCGCGCCGGTGACCGTTCGGATCCGCTCATAACGGTCAACTCTCAACGTCCAACCCCCAACTCCCAAGGTGAACAAGCAAACCACCCTTGGGAGTTGGGTTCGGATTTTGGGAGTTGGGCGTTGGGAGTTCACCGGCGATCGCGTCTGAGGTTTACCACTGCGCGGTCGATCGCTTCAGCGACATCCTGGGCGTTCCGCCGATTGGCGAGCAGCGCCACGCGATCGATTCCTTCCACCTCAACCTGTATCAGCGGCATGCCGCGCCGAAGCGTCGCCGCTCCACTCAGCATGACGGTGTCGTCCCACCGCGCGAGCTCGCCGGCGGCCCGCGTCAGGTGATCGGGTCGATTGAGAAACGCGCGAAACACGCGGGCCGCGGGCTGCGGCAGCTCGCCTGTGCTCGCCGACAGGATCCGCGTGGCGCGAAGCATCCCGGTCCGCGCCAGCCATGGCGAGAACGCGACGAACTCCGGCGACGGAGACGCCGCGCGCTTCTGGCTGAAGGCGCCCGGTGGATTGACGAGGACGAGCGCCGCGATGTCGTCCGGGTAGCGCGCGGCGTACAGTGTCGCGAGCGCCGCGCCGAACTCGGTGCCGGCCATCACGAACGGCGCGGGCTCGCCGGCTTTCGCGAGCAGCGCGTTCAGCTCCGGGGCCACGGCCTGCGGCGTAAACGGCGCGTCACCGGACTCGCTCCATCCGAGCCCCGCGCGGTCGTAGCTGCACACGCGCGTCGTCTTCGCGACGTCGGTCTGCACCCACCCCCACACCGCCGACATCGCGGTCGCCGGCGCTTCGAGCACCACCGTCGGCGTGCCCTGTCCCTGGCAGTAGAGATGAAGCTGGTGGCCGCCGACGTCAACCATCCGTCCGGGGTGGGGAAACCGCCGCCGCTCGAGCGCCGTCGCCACGCCCTGGTAGGTTGCGCCGATCAGGACGAGAAAGAGGATGACGACGCCGGTCGTGACGAGCACGCGGCGAACGGATGGGGACACCGTGTCGCTCAGGATTCCGTTTCCGCGAGACCGTATTTCTCGATCCGCGAGTAGAGCTGCGCGCGCGTGAGGCCCAGGAGCTTGGCGGCGCGTGTCTTGTTGTGCCTCGCCTGCGCGAGGGCCTTGATGACGAGCGACCGTTCGATGGCGTCGAGGTTCACCCCGCCGGCCGGCAGCGGTGCCGTGCTCGTCTCAGCCGCCGACGGCACCCTGCGCGTCGCGTTGACGGGCAGGTGCTCGCTGCGGATGTAACCGCCGTCGGCAAGGATGACGGCGCGCTCGATCGCGTTGCGCAGCTCGCGGACGTTGCCTGGCCATGGATAGGCGATCAGGTCGCGCCGGGCATCGCGCTCGAACCCCGCGGCGGGACGGCCGACGGTCTCGCCGATCTCGCGGAGGAACATGTCGGCGAGCTCCAGCACGTCCTCGGCCCGCTCGCGCAGCGGCGGAAGCTCGATCTCGAAGACGCCGAGACGGTAATAGAGGTCCTCGCGGAACTCGCCGCGCTGCATCGCGGCATGCAGGTCGCGGTTGGTCGCCGCAATCACGCGAATGTCCGCATGATGGAGCTTCGTGCCGCCGAGGCGCTGGAATTCGCGCTCCTCGAGCACGCGCAGCAGCTTGGCCTGGACGGTCGGCGCCATCTCGCCGACTTCGTCGAGAAACAGCACGCCGCCGTTGGCCAGTTCGATGCGGCCCGGCTTGGCGCCGACCGCGCCGGTGAAGGCGCCGCGCTCGTAGCCGAACAGCTCCGACTCGAGCAGTTGATCCGGAAGCGCCGCGCAGTTGATGGCGATGAACGACCCCTGCCCCCGGCGCGACGCGTGGTGAATGAACCGCGCGATGACTTCCTTGCCGGTGCCGGATTCGCCGGTCAGCAGTACGGTCGTTTCGGCCTGCGCGACGCGTGCGGCATGGGCGAGCACGTCCTGCCACTGGCGCGAGTGGCCGACCACGCGGCGCTGGCCGGTGCGGGCCTCGAGCTCGCGCGTCAGCGTCGCGACCTGTGCCTCGAGACGCGCAGCGGTCTCGCGCGCGGCCGCGTCACGGCGCTCGGCTTCCGCGAGGTGCTGGTGCGAGAGCGCGAGCCCGAGGTGATCCGCCACCCGGCGGGCGAAGTCCACGTCCTCGTCCGAGAAGCGGCCCGGGTCGCGCGCCAGGAAGAAGAGCGAGCCGAACACGCGCGTGCCGAGCGGAATCGCGACTCGCAGCGCCGAGCGCGCGCCGACCATCCGCAGCAGCTTTCCGCGAACCGTTTCCGCCGCGATCTCGCTGTTGACGTCGTGGATGATGTACGCCTTGCGGTCGAGCAGTGTCCGCTCGACCGGCGGCAGCAGCGTCGGTCCCCACGCCAGGATGTCGTGCGGCAGCGCGCCGCGCACGGTCTCGGACAGGTGCGGAAAGATCTGCCGGATGTCGAGCGTCTCGGCCACGGTGTGGAGCAGACGCACGAGCGCGTCGATCCGCTCGCGGCGCCGCAGCTCGGTGGCGCGTACCGTGTCGTGGTAGAGCGCGAGCGTAATCAGGTCGCCGACGCCCTCGAGCAGATCCTGATGCACGTCGTTGAACGCGTGAAGCTCGCTCGACGTGAGCCAGACCGCGCCCTTGACGCGCGCCCCCTGGCGCACCGTGCAGATCAGGCGGGAGCGTTCCGTGCCGTCGATGGGCTCCGGCTGCGCGTCTTGCGTGTCGCCGATCAGATGGCCGGTGACCTCGACCTCCCCGCTCGCGTGCACGACGTAGAGGGTGACCGACTCGGAGCGATCGAGGCGCAGGACATGCAGCCGCTCGAACGGGATCGCGTCGCGCAGGAGAATCGCGACGCGCGACAGCGTCCGGTCGAGAGACGAGTCCTCCGAGACGAGCCGCGCGACCGCCGCGAGAAGCGATTGGGTCTGGATCATGGAAAAAATCCCAAATCCCAAATCCCAAATCCCAAGTCCCAAACAGTGGGATTTGGGACTTGGACTTTGGGATTTGGGATTTGAGTGCGCTCAGTATAATGCCTCGCCCCGCATGCCCGTTCTTGCACCCGGCCTTGGCTGGGTAGACCTGAAATTCCGAGGCAGTCCCCACGTCATCGCCACCGCGGTCGTGAGTGACGCCGGAGGTGTCGCGCTGATCGATCCGGGGCCGGCGTCGTGCCTCGAATCGCTCGAGCTCGGCCTCAACGGCCTCGGCCTTCGGCTCGCCGACGTGACGCACATCCTGCTCACGCACGTGCATCTCGATCATGCGGGCGCCACCGGTACGCTTGTCCGCCGTTATCCGTCGCTGAAAGTCTTCGTTCACGAGCGCGGCACGCCGCATCTGGTCGATCCGACAAGGCTCGTCAGGAGCGCGACTCGTCTGTGGGGCGACCAGATGCCCGTGCTCTGGGGCGAGGTGGCACCCGTTCCCGCGGAGAACATCGTCACGCTGAGTGCGGGGCGGGTCGTTTCGGACCCCCCAGATCGGATTGCGGCCGCCGGCCGCGTCTTCGAGGTGGCGTATACGCCCGGGCACGCCTCCGGGGCGACTACGTCCGCCCGCCGACGCCGCCGCCCGACATCGACGTCGAGCTGTGGATCGAGAGCGCTGCACGCGTCGAGCGATGGGACCCGTCGACGATGTTCCTCACGCATTTCGGCCCGTCGGGCCACGTGCGGCCGCATCTGCAGTCGCTCGTCGAGAATCTGCGGGCGTCAGCCGAGTGGGTGCGCGCCTCGCTGGCCGCGCCCGGGAGTGATGAGGAACGGGCGCAGCGCTACGCGGAGTATGTCAACCGCGAGCTGCAGCGCCACCTGACAGAGGAGCAGATGCTGCCGCACCACGTTGGGGCGCCGTTTGAAGTGTCGTGGCTCGGGCTGGCGAGGTATTGGCGCAAGAAGGGCGTGTAAGGTCCCGAGTACGATTTACGAATCTACGTAGTGACGAATTGACGAATTGAAATCGTCAAGATTCGAACATTCCGCAGATTCGTAAATACGTCAATTCGAGGAACGCTTTAGTTCGACGAGACCGCGTGAAGCGCTGGCGTCGACACGGGGCGAGCCGGCTCGACGAGCAACCGCAGCGCGTAGCCGTGGGGCGTTCCCGTCGCCGCACGATACGCGCCCACGCGATACACGGCCGACAGCACCTTGCCGCTACGAAGCGACGATGGGAGCTCGTTGGTGTCGCGAGCGCCGCGCTCGATCTGGAAGTGCACCAGCCGATACAGGGGAATCGAAGCCGGCACCTGGCATTCAACGAATACATCCAGATCGCTGACGTCGCAGGTGACGACCGACACGAAGCGGAGTGTCCCGGACGAGTCGCGCCAGGTAAGGCGCCCGGGCACGCGGATCTTGCGTCGCGCACCAATGCGCGGCTTGGTTTCAGTCGGTACTGGCAGCGTGGCAGTGGCAGTTCGAATCACCGTGGCCCCCTGACGGAGAGAGGTTGTGTCCCATTCCGTATCAATGTCGGGGCCTCTGTCGCTAGAGTCCTTCACTGGTTTGCACGCGAGTGTATAGGCTTAAAAATTGACATTTCAGAACTGATGAGCGATTTACATTCTCGACACGTGGATAGATCATATCCATAGACCTGTATACATGATTACTAGGTATCCGCTGCAGCGCCATCAAGTCCTAATCGTCGCATCTTCAAGTACAACCCTCTTCGGGTAAGTCCCAGAACCCTTGCCGTTTCAGAGATATTCCAGCTCGATCGCCGCAGAGCGGTGCCGATCACCTCGCGTTCGACCTCCTCGACGGCCGCAGCGAGGTTACGTGCCCCACCAGACCGGTTGCCCAGGACGGGTGCTACGCCTGACGCGCCATTGGAGGGAGGCGCGGTCAGATCAGGTGAGAGCTGGTCGGGCTCAATCGTGCCACCGGGACGACTCATCGCGACCGCGCGCTGCACCTCGTTGCGGAGCTGCCGCACGTTGCCCGGCCACCAGTAGCGGTCGAAGAGGTCGAGCGCCGCGGAGCTGAGGTGTACGTCCGGCTTGCCGAGGCGCTCGCAGGCTTCGCGGAGGAAAAAGGTGCTCAGGTGCGGGATCTCCTCGCGCCGTTCCCGGAGTGGCGGAACGAGGATACGGATGACGGCGAGCCGGTAGTACAGGTCCTCTCGAAACTTCCCCTCCTGAACGCGCTGTTCGAGGTCGGCGTTGGTGGCCGCGAGCACCCGGACATCAACCCCCTGCGGCCGTGTCTCGCCGACCGGCATGACCTCTCCCTGCTCGAGGAAGCGAAGCAGCTTCGGCTGGATGTCGAGCGGCAGATCGCCAATCTCGTCGAGAAAGAGCGTGCCGCCGGCCGCCGTGCGAATCAGTCCCTGCTGGTCAGTAATGGCGCCCGTGAAGCTGCCGCGCCGGTGACCGAACAGCTGACTGTCGGCCAGGTCGCGCTGCGTCGTCGTGCAGTTGTACGGGAGGAACATCGCGGCGCTGCGTGGCGAGCCCACGTGAATCGCGCGCGCGACGAGATCCTTGCCCGTGCCGCTCTCGCCCGTGATCAGCACCGTCAGGTCGTGTCCCTGCAGCCGCTGGATTTGATCGGCGACCTTGCTCATCGCGGCGCTCGCGCAGATGAAGCCGGGCAGCAGTGGCTCGAGCGATCGCCCGCCGCTTTGCTCGACCGGCTGCCCGCGCCGCTCTCGCGCGCCGCACAGCTCGAATCCCTGTCTGGCCACGACGGCGAACATGCGGAACCGCCGGGTCGCCACCTCCGGCAGGCGATCGGCCGCGACCATGGTGCAGAAACGGGGGCCGTCGTGATCGCGGCCGAGCGGCTCGGTGAGCAGCAGCCCTTCGCCGTAGGCGTTATTGCCCTGCGCGGCGCTGCGAGCGAGCGCGCGCGCCACGCCCGGGTCGCACCCTGCCATGGCAATCACGCGGACTTCGCCGGCCGACGGGACGACGAAGATCACGGCGGCGTCGGCCTTGGTCGCTTCGACCACCGAGGTGGCCGTTTCGCGGGCAAGAAGGTCCGACAGCACCGAGGCCTCGACGAGCCGCCTGATGACGGCGTCGTCGGCGTCCACGAGCGCCGCGATCTTGCTGGCGACAATCGTCGCCAGCCGGGCCCGCGTCTCGTCGGCCTCCTCGAGGTCGCGCTGCGCGCCGAGCGCGCGGAAGACCGCGGCGGCCTGGTCGAGATGCCGCTCCGCGGAGGCGCGCGAGCCCGTCGCGGCCGACAGGCGGCCGAGCGCGAGCTGGCTGAGCGCGGCCTGGTAACGCTCGCCAAGCAGCTCGAAGACGTTCACGCTCTGCGCGAAGTCGTGGTACGCGTCGGTGAGGCGGCCGGAGCGCTCGTGGACGGCGCCGCGGATGCGCAGGAATTCGCCCCAGTTCGCCGGAGCCGTCCGCGGATCGAGCCGGCCTTCACACGACTGGATCCGCAGCTCCGCTTCGCCGATGCGGTTGGCGGCCACGAGCGCCTCGCACGCGGCGAGATCCGCCTGGATGGCCTCCGCCGGTGGCACGCCCGCCGTTCGCGCGAGCTCGTCGGCCATGGCGAGCGCTTCGTCGAACTTGCCGCTGCGGATCGCGAGCTTGACGCCGAGCACCTTCAGCGACCACTCGTACCACCGCATCGTCTGCGTGCCGTAGGCGCCGTAGGCCTCGCTGGCGTGGCGCAGGTATTCGCCGGCGCGCTCGTACGACCCGCGCATCAGGTGAATCTGCGCGAGCGTGTCGAAGACGGCGCCCGTCGTCTCGTGGAACTGGACGGGGCTGCGGACTTCGAGCGTGCGCGTCAGGATTTCTTCCGCGCGCTCCAGGTTGCCAAGCTGCACGAAGATCTGCCCGAGCGTCGCGAGCGCGACCGCGAGGCCGTGTCCCGATGCGAGCGTCTCGTGCAGCGCGACGCTCCGCTCCGCGAGCGCGAGCGCCTGCTCGTGCTGATGCCGCATCAGCGCGACGTTGGCCTGGTTGTGGACGATGCCCGCGAGTACGTCGTCGGCCTGGATGGCCATCGCGAGCCGTTCGCCCTGGCGAAGGGCGGCGGTCGCTTCTTCACCGCGTCCCGCCTGCGCTAGGAGGATGGCGGAGAGCGAATGCACGAGCGCGAGATGGCGTCTGTCGCCGGCTGCGTGAAGCGCGGAAGCCGCCTCAGTCAGGTGCTCGCGCACGATGCCGGAGTCGCCGACTTGCTTGTAGCAGAGCGCGAGCTCGTAATGGGCCAGACCGATGGCGCGCGAGTCGTGCGCGAGCTCGGCGTGCTTCAGCGCGCGCGTGTGCAGTGCGATCGCACGCGACTGTTCGCCGCGCGCGTAGGTGATGCGGCCGTGGAGGCGCCACAACGTGGACAGCTGAGCGTCGCTGATGGACTCGCGCAGCGTGTCCGGCGGCCGGCCCAGGGTGGCCGCGGCCTGCGCGAGATCGCCCTGGAGCAGCCAGGATTCGGCGAGCGCCGAGCGGAGCGCGAATTCGTCCTCTCGTGCGAGCGAGCCGGGACGCAGCATTGGCGCGAGCAACTGAGCTGCCTCAGCGCCGCGACCGCGCTCGAGCGCCGCCTGCGTTCGCGCGAGCACGGAATGGACTGCGACCGTAGCCACTGTCCAGCAGTATACGAAGTATGCAGTGCCCCTTGCGGGGCATTCTTCAGGCCTGTTGGAGTGAAATTCTGAGCAATCTGGCCAGCCGCATCAGCGATTCAGGATTTCGATCCGAAAGATGCACGTGCGCGGCGCGCCGGTTTGCACGGTCGAGCGACTGGAAGTCGCCCAGCGCCTGGGCCATTTCGAGGACGCCGAACGAGTACGGCGCATCGGGCACCGGGATGTCGGTGTCAGCGGGCGCCGTGACGATGAGGTATACGCCGGTGTTCGGCCCGCCCTTGTGGAGCTGCCCCGTCGAGTGCAGATACCGCGGCCCATAGCCGAGCATCGTCGCGACGCCGCGGCTCACGGCCACGCCGTCGCGGATGTCCCGCAACGCAGGACCGAGAGCCGGATGATCGGGCGGCACGTACGCCAGCAGCGCGAAGTAGTCACCTGCTCGAAGCTGATCGAGGAAGCGCTCGAACCCGTTCGACCCGAGCTGCGCACGTGTCGCGGCGCTGTAGGTCACCTCGATGCCCTCGGACGTCGCATCGGGCTCGCGGTGCGGCAGCTGCCCGTGGGTCGTGTACGCGTCGAGCAACGCGCGCGTCGCGTCTTTCGCCTGCTGCACGTTCGGCTCGTCGAATGGATTGATCTCCAACACGCGGCCCGCCGTCGCGGTCGCCACCTCCCAGCGGAAGAACTCCGCCCCCAGCGACTCGACGCGCGGCATGTCGATCGTCATCAGCGGCACGCGCGCCGCGCGCACGCGGTCCATCACGCGATCGTCCACGCCGACACCATCGAGCCGCACGGCAACCGCGACGCGATCCATTCCAGGCGGTGCGGCCGTCGTCTCACCCGCGATCGGGACGATTCCCTTGCCTTGCTTGCCGGTGCTTTCGGCGATCAACTGCTCGATCCAGATTCCAAGCGGCTCGAGACGCGGCGGCAACAGCAGCGTCAGCTTGTCGCGCCCCGCGCGCGAAGCCGCGCCCAGCAGCGCCCCGAGCGCGACACCCGGGTTGACGCGGGCGTCCGTGATGCGGCACGCGTCGGCCATGCGGCGCGCGCGATCGAATCGGAGGGGTTGATGAACACGTCGAAGTACCCGTCGTTGAGCGCGCGGCGATGCAGCTCCGTGTGCTCGTCCGTGATGGCGACGAAGCGCGACGCCCAGTCCTTCACGCCGGCGGCCTCGACGCGGCGCCGCGCCGCGGCAGCCATCGCGTTGGGCTCGATGGTCGTGCCCGACTTGCTCGCGACGATGAAGAGGGACGTGGCTGGCCTGTCGAGAACGTCCCGCACGGCGACCGGATCCGTCGAGTCGAGCATGCGGAACCGCGGACCCACGTCTTCACGTCCAAAGAGCCGGTGGAAGACTTCCGGCGCCAGGCTCGAGCCGCCCATGCCGAACAGCACGATGTCGGTGAACGCGCCGGCGCGGACGCGCTGCGCGAAGGCGTCCACGTGGGAGACCTCCCGCTGGACGAACTCGACCGCGCCGAGCCAGCCAAGGCGGTTCGCGATGGCGGTCTTCACGGCGTAATCGCCGCTCCAGAGGTCAGCGCGCCGGGCCCAGAGGGCGTCCGCGAAGCGATCCTGATCGAGCTGTGAAAAAACCGTGTCGAGCGCCGGTCCGAGGTCGCCGGGTTCGATAGCGAAGTCAGTCACGCGATACGATACCTATAGCACACGCAATATGAGGTCCTGGTCCCGCGCCATTCTCGTCGGCGTTACGCTGACAAGCCTGTCGTGCTCGCAGAACGAGCCGGCCGTGGCGCGTGCCTCCTCGTCCACGGCCGATGCCGCAGCGCCGGTGGCGCCTGCCGCGGCACGGCGTCCCCGCATCGTGTTTCTGGGCGACAGCCTGACCGCGGGGTACGGCCTGGACGTCGAGCAGTCCGTGCCGTCGCTCGTGCAGAAGCGCCTCGACGCGGAAGGGTACACGTACGAGGTGGTCAACGCGGGCGTCTCCGGCGACACGTCGGCGGGCGGCCTTCGCCGCCTCGACTGGTCGCTCGACGGCGACGTCAGGGTTCTCGTGCTCGAGCTCGGCGCGAACGACGGATTGCGCGGCCTGCCGGTCGCCGACATGAAGAAGAACCTCAAGACCATCATTGCCGCCGCCAAGAAGCGCGGCATCGACGTGCTGCTGACCGGCATGGAGGCACCGCCGAACTACGGCCAGGCCTACACGTCGGAGTTCCGCCGCGCGTTCCCCGACCTCGCCGGCGAAGAGCACGTCGCGTTCATGCCGTTCTATCTGTACCAGGTGGCCGGCATCCCGACGCTGAACATCGCCGACGGCATGCATCCCAACCCTGCGGGCTCCCGCATCGTCGAAGCGAACCTCTGGCGGTCGCTGAAGCCGCTGCTTCAGGCCGGATCCCCCGTCGCGCCTGCGCGGCGGGCTGGCGTGCAGGATCGATGATCCAGCTTCGCGGCGTCTCGAAGACCGTCATGAGCGGTGGACGGCCGTTGACGATTCTCCATCCGCTCGACCTCCTGATCCGCTCGGGGCAGTTTCTCGCGGTGCTGGGACCGTCGGGCAGCGGAAAATCGACGCTGCTCGGCCTCGTCGCGGGTCTCGATGCGCCGACAAGCGGCGACATCCTCATCGACGACGTGGACATCACGAAGCTGGGGGAGGACGCGCTGGCGAAGCTGCGCGGTGAAAAGATTGGCTTCGTCTTCCAGTTCTTTCATCTCGTGCCGTCGCTGACGGCGTTTGAGAATATCCTCGTCCCGATGGAGATCGCGGGGAGGCGCGACGCCACCGCGCGCGCCAGGCAGTTGCTCAAGGAAGTCGACCTCGCCGACCGCGGCCATCACTATCCGTCGCAGCTCTCCGGCGGCGAACAGCAGCGCATCGCGATCGCGCGTGCGCTCGCGAACGACCCGCCGATCATCATGGCCGACGAGCCGACGGGCAACCTGGATTCGACGACAGGGAAGCTGATCATGGAGCTGCTCCTGGCTGTGCGCCGCACGCGACAGACGACGATGGTGCTCGTCACGCATGACGTGGAACTCGCCGCATTGGCCGACTCGCGGCTCGTGCTGCGCGATGGGCGTCCGGTCGAGAGCGAATCCCGGGTCTCCCTCGACGCCGCTCGGGGCAAGGCGAGTCCTGAATCCGGGCCAGCGCGTCTGGAGCCGACCCGATGAACTTCATCCTCCGCATGGCGGTTCGAGAGGTCCGCTCCTCGTGGCAGCGGCTGTTCTTCTTCTTCGTCTGCATCGCGGTCGGCGTCGCCGCGATCATCGCGCTGCGCTCGGTGATTCAAAGCGTGCGGGAGGGCATGTCGCAGCAGGCGCAGACGCTGATCGCCTCCGACATCCTCCTGACCAGCAACCGCGAATTCACGACGAAGGTGTTCGACACGCTGGCGGTGGAGCAGCGCGCCGGCCGCGTCACCGCGGTGTCGCAGGCCACGGAGATCCCGACCATGGTCCGCCCGGCGGATCCGGGGAAGGCCGTCACGCGCATGGTGGAGCTGCGCGCGGTGCAGCGCGAATTCCCGCTGTACGGAACGCTGTCGCTTGCCAACGGGACCTACTCGCACGAGATGCTGCTCGACCACGGCGCCATCGTGCGGCCGGAGTTGCTGTCGCAGCTCGATCTGAAGGTCGGCGATCGGATTCTCATCGGCAACATCCCGTTCCAGATTCGCGGCGTCATCGCGTCGGAGCCGGGGCGGAGCCTCGGGGCCTTCAGCCTGGGCCCACGCGTCATCATCGACTACGACGCGCTGGCCGACACCGGGCTGCTGTCGTTCGGCAGCCGCGCGTCGCGCCAGATCCTGTTGCGCATTCCGCCGCCTGCCCTGGAGCCGGTCACGACGTCGCTGCGCTCCGCGTTCGTGAACGAGTTCGTCGGCGTCCGGTCGTATCGCCGCAGCGAAGACCAGATGGGGGAGAACCTCACGCGGGCCGAGAACTACCTGAGCCTGGTCGGCCTCGTCGTCCTGATTCTGGGCGGCATCGGCGTGTCGAGCGTGACGCGCGTGTTCGTGCAGCAGAAGCTGCGAAGCATCGCCATCCTCAAGTGCGTGGGGGCGTCATCGCACGAGATTCTCGCGGTCTACATGACGCAGGTGCTGCTCCTCGGCATCGCGGGAAGCCTGCTGGGCGTCGGGATCGCGGCGGCCGTCATTGCCGCGGTGCCCGCACTGGTCGGCAACATCGCCGCGGTGTTTCACGTCGAGTACGGCTTGACCACCACCGCGGTCATGCAGGGGATGGCGGTCGGCCTGCTGGTCTCCGTGCTGTTCTCGCTGGTGCCGCTGCTCGACGTGCGTCATGTGAAGCCGTCGCTGCTGCTGCGTCACGACATTCCGCCGCTCGCGCACATCGACTGGGTGAAATGGGGCATCACCGCCATGGTTGCCGCGTCGCTGGTCGCGGTGGCCGCGTGGCAGGCGGGTTCGCTTCGTGTCGGCCTGATGCTCTCAGGGGGATTTGTCGCCACGGCGTTCGTGCTGCATCTGGCCGGCCTCGCGCTCGTGCGCGCGGTGCAGCCGCTGCGCTACTCGCGGTCGTTCGCGCTCCGCCAGGCCGTGCTCCACATCGCGCGCCCGGGCAACCAGACGCGCGTAATCCTGCTCGCGGTCGGTCTCGGAACCTTCTTCATCCTCGGCGTGAGAACGCTGCAGGCCAACCTGCTGCAGGACTTCGCGGTGCAGGTCGGCGAGGACGCGCCCGACATGTTCCTCATCGATATCCAGGAGGATCAGAAGGACGCGCTCGCGGCGTTCATCGACGCGCAGAATGGCAGCGAGGCGCCGCCGAACGTCATTCCCGTGCTCCGCGCGCGCGTCACCGCCGTGCGCGGGCGCGAGGTGAACCTGGAGACCTACGAGCAGGTGCGCGGCCGGGGCTCGCTCTCCCGCGAATACACGGTCACGTATCGTCCGCAGCTCAACGCGAACGAGGAGCTCCTGCAGGGGAAGTGGTGGGACGCCACGCCGTCGAGCGGCGAAGCCGAGGTGTCGATCGAGGAGAGGCTGCAGGAGCGGTTCCGGATCAACATCGGCGACCAGATGCAGTTCGACGTGCTGGGACGGACGATCCCGGCGCGCGTGACGAGCATCCGCAAGGTGAACTGGCGCGACTACCGATCGGGCGGCTTCATGATCGTCTTCCGGCCCGGCCCCTTCGACAACGCGCCGCACTCCTACATCTCCTCGGTGAACGGCCCTCGCGATCCCGCGACGCGATCGCGCATGCAGGCGGCGCTCGTCGCAAAGTACCCGAACGTGTCCGTGATTGACCTGCGCGAGGTGCTCGACACCATCCAGGGCATCGTCGACGGCGTGACCCTTGGCGTCACCGTCGTCGGCGG
>WNFK01191382.1_pt2 | contig 14927 bp, 12 predicted proteins | sample 5400281 | NCBI WGS metagenome assembly WNFK01 (sample SAMN13153350, study PRJNA577476) | soil metagenome | isolation source: 20 cm soil on Douglas fir-dominated hillslope | place: USA:California | collected 2013-09-17 | reverse complement strand
GACTGTAGGGGTCTTAATTTTTACGGTCATTGACGCTTTTACCTGGGCCGAGCTCAGCAATGCTGTACCGCCAACTGCAAGCAATCCAAGAAATAATTTCTTCATTAAAGATCGATTTAATGGCAAATTACAAAACTCCTTTCCACCCTGCGGGATCAGCTTGCCATTTTAACAAAATTTCCAGTTGATCAGGCGATATAATTTGCTTTTCGGCGGCAAGTTTAATAAGAGTGGGATAATCTGTAAGAGGATAATAGGTGACACCGGCATTTTGAAACATTTCGCTGGCAATGGGGAATCCATACGTAAAAATGGAGACCATTCCGGCTATTTCAAGACCTTCTTCCTTTAGTACATCAACAACCTGGAGGCTGCTTTTGCCAGTGGACACCAAATCTTCAATGACCACTACCTTTTGCTCCCGTTCATAATAGCCTTCTATTTGATTTCCTAACCCATGTTCCTTTGGTTTGGGGCGGACATACACATAAGGCAGCTTTAACTGGTCAGCAACCATTGCGCCCCAGGCTATGCCTGCTGTAGCCACTCCGGCGAGCAGCTCTGCATCAGGAAATTTTTCAAAAACGACATTGCAAAGCTCGGATTTTATGTAGTCGCGGATAAAAGGGAAGGAAAGTACCCTGCGATTGTCGCAATAGATCGGGCTTTTCCAGCCACTGGCCCATGTAAAGGGATTTTCGGGATTTAGTTTTACTGCATTAACTTGAAGCAGCTTTTCCGCTACCACCTTAGCATCAGTCATGCGGCGAAGTTAAGGCACAAGGTACAAGGCACAAGATACAAGGCGCAAGGCGCAAGGCACAAGGTTCAGAATATCTCCAGGTTTCAGGTTCTAAAATTCAAACCCATGTCGCAGAAATTAGAGACACGTTTTCACAATTTTGGCAAAAATACAAGGGACTTTTGCCTACAAGTTAAATGGGATATAATAAATACCGAATACACAAAGCAGTTGATCAGATCAAGCGGCTCTGTCGGGGCAAACTACATTGAGGCTTCGGATGATTTGGGTAAGTTAGATGAAAAAATGAAAATTAAAATAGCAAGAAGAGAATCAAAAGAAAGCATTCATTGGTTAGATTTGGTTTTGACATATGAAAGAAAGGAATTAGAAGCAGAAAGGATTGCTTTAATCGATGAAGCTGATCAAATAAAAAAAATATTATCAACTATTCTCAATAAGCTTGGATAAAAACTTCATTTTAGCTTGAGGCAATTTGAGCCTTGTTCCTTGTACCTTGTGCCTTTATTTTGTTGCCATGTATATAAAAATCTATTTCGACGACAAGCCCTTGTTCTTATGCGATAATGTTGATGCTACTCTTCAACCTTATATCCACCATGATGATGCTGTTTTTATCGATGAACTAAACCTGCATACAGTAAAAAGCATGATACATGAAATGCAGGAACAGTCCGTGCATGCCGGCGTTTTTTTTCATAAAGATCTTCAGGAATTAAAAGATGCCTTCTTTAAAAAATTTACTTTGATAAAGGCAGCGGGTGGTTTTGTACTCAATGAGAATAATGAAGTGCTGATGATGTTTCGCAGGGGAAAATGGGACCTGCCAAAAGGAAAAATGGATAAAAAAGAAAGTTTTGAAGAATGTGCAATAAGAGAAACTGGAGAAGAAACAGGTTTAAAAAAAATCAAGCTGGTCGCTCCACTTACTACAACTTATCACACTTATCATGAAGGAAGCAAGTTCGTATTAAAAGAAACAAAATGGTTTACAATGAAAGTGAATGGTGAACAAAAGCTTATTCCGCAAGTGGCAGAACAAATAACTAAACTGGAATGGGTGGGGAAAAATGAACTTAAAAAATACTTACAAAATTCCTTTCCTTCCGTAAATGATGTGCTTGAAGCAGGATTTTCATCCTGATGTTTTTTTCTTCATTATAGCAACAGTAAGCCGGCTTATACAAATTAATTTTCCTTCTTCATTTGTAATGCGAATATCCCAAACATGAGTGGATGAACCTATATGCAGAGGAGAACATGTGCCATACACAAAACCTTCTTTTGCACTGCGAATGTGGTTTGCATTGATCTCAATACCGACACAATAAAACTGAGACGAATCAATAACAAGATGAGAAGCAACGCTGCCGATAGTTTCAGCTAAAACACATGAGGCGCCGCCATGTAATAAACCAAGGGGTTGCAGGGTACGGTGATCAACCGGCATTTTTGCTTTGAAAAAATTCTCTCCTAATTCAAACCATTCAATGCCTAAATGTTCAGTCATTGTCCCTTTGCCAAATGATTTTAAGCTTTCAACTGAAACATTTTTATCAAACCAAATCTTCATAAAAAGATAATTCAAATAAATTTTAATGTAGAAAGAAATCTATAATGTATTTGCTACTTCCGGTGGCAGAAAATGTGAAGCATCACCGCCATTTTTTATAATATCTCTTACAATAGTAGAAGCCACGGAAGTATATTTCGGTTCGCCGGTAAGAAAAATTGTTTCAATCGATCTATCAAGCGTGCGATTGGCATCCGCAATTGTTTTCTCATATTCAAAATCGCTTACATACCGGATTCCTCGTAAAATAAACCGGGCGTCTATTTTTTTGCAAAAGTTCACTGTTAACCCCTCATATACGGCCCCTTCAACCTTAGGCTCATTCTTAAATATCTCTTTTACCCAGCTTAATCTTTTTTCCGGGGTAAACATAGGCGCTTTTGATGTATTGATACCGATACCTACAATTATCTTATCAAATAATGGCAACGCACGGGTAATGATATCAACATGACCCAATGTAAGGGGATCGAAAGTACCGGGGAATAAACAGATACGCATTTGATTGCAGATTTTAGATTTCTCCGAAGGAGTCCTCCGGACAGATTTCAGATTTTGCCCGTATTCATTCTACAATCGCAAATCTAAAATCTTAAATTCAGTTTTGAACACTTCGGTTAGAAAGCAAGTATAATACTGCCATTCTCACTGCCACGCCATTTTCCACCTGTTGTAAAATTATTGACTGCTTGCTGTCTGCCACATCGCTATCAATTTCTACTCCCCTGTTTATCGGGCCGGGATGCATCACCACAATTTCTTTATTCAAATTATCAAGCAATTTTCTTTTTACTCCGTAAGCAATATTGTATTCACGCAGTGAAGAAAATAAAACCTGGTTTTGTCTTTCCAATTGTATTCGTAAAACATTTGCCACATCGCACCATTCCAATGTTTCTTTAATATCATAATTCACCTCTACCCCAAATGATTCACGAATGTATTTGGGTATCAATGTTGGCGGACCGCATACGGTGATCTTTGCACCCATTTTATTCAGCAGGTAAATATTACTCATCGCAACACGGCTATGCATGATATCTCCTATGATGGCAACTTTTAATCCCTCCAGCTTTCCTAATTTTTCTTTCATTGAAAAAGCATCGAGCAATCCCTGGGTAGGATGTTCATTCACCCCATCACCGGCATTTATTATTGCAGCAGGAATATGTTTTGCCAAAAAATGCGGTGCACCGCTTGCACTATGGCGCATTACCACCATATCCACCTTCATTGATAAAATATTTCTTACGGTATCAAGCAATGTTTCTCCTTTTGCCGCAGAAGAACCTGAAACAGCAAAATTGATCGTATCAGCGCTTAATCTTTTCTCTGCGAGTTCAAATGAAAACCTTGTTCTGGTGGAATTCTCGTAAAAGAGATTGACGATCGTGACGTCACGTAAAGAAGGAACCTTTTTTACAGGTCTTTGCAGAACTTCTTTGAATTGTTCTGCCGTTCTTAAAATAAGGGAAATATCGTCTACTGTCAGGTCTTTTATACCAAGAAGGTGTCTGGTAGAGAGGCTCATTAAAAAGCGAAGATAGGGTATTCAGTTTTTTTTGATAAAAAAGTTTTAATCTCACCAGTCTGGCTGATCGTATAAGCATGCCAATGCTAAAGATCCTTTAATCTGTTTATCAAATCATCCACCGGGGTTTCATCTCTATATGAATAATTATAATTTCCTTTCTTGTCATATAAAGCAGTAAATGGCATCTTTATTAATTTGTAATAATTCCTCAGGTAAAAAAGGGTGCCTTCGGTACCAACCTTCATGTTTGGATAGTTGCGGGTGCCATATTTTTTTTCGAACGCGGCTACTTCTGTTACCGGTTTAAAAGTCACAAGTACCATTTGTACCTTTTTAAAACTATTTATTTTTTTAAAAAGCTCAGTCATTAGCTTTTGACAGTGATCACAATCAGGATCAAAATAAATAAGAACTAATGGTTTGCCTTTTGGTAAATCAGCAGCATTGAGAGTTTTATTATTTGAAAGTGTGATTTTAAAAGAAGGTATCGTCTGCGAATTCACTCTCAGTGAAAACGACAAAGTTGCAAAACAGAATAAAATGGATGCTGCAAAAGAAGCCCTGAGCCTGCTCATCAAAATTAATAAATTTTATTACTATTAAATATTTAAAAGGTTGTCGATAAAATCTTTAAATAAATCATTTCATTCACTTACCTGTATTTTTCAAAATTATAAATGGTGGTGCTTGTGCTGAATTTGTCTTATACACTGATGATCCCATTGTAAAATTTCCCAGTACAAGATCTATTTTTCCATCTCCATCAATATCTCCTGCATCCATCGTAAGCCAGCGGCCAGCCTGTGCTTCCGGAACACTATATGGATTAAAATTAAAATTTCCTTCAATTTTCAAATAAACAAAGCCTTCTTCCGGCTGGTGTTCGTAATCAGCAAAAAAGGAAATAGCCGCAATATCCAGATCGCCATCGCTATCATAATCCCTCGCCATAGCTTTATAACATCCGTTGATAGGAAAAAAATATTTCTGATGAAACTGGTTTGTTTTATCATTTAAAAATATATATACTCCATGATAAGGCTTAAAAACTTTAGAATAATCAGCATTATCTCCACAAGTATAAACGATATCAGGATATCCATCTTTGTTGAAATCTGCAAATTCAAAATAAGAAGAACCATAAACAGGTGGGAAACGTAAAACTTCTTTGGTCTCAAAGTTTCCCTTCCCTTTATTTGTAAAAAGAAAAATTCCTTCCTCTCCCTGTGCAAATAATACCCAAATGTCAGGTGCCCCGTCATGATTATAGTCATTAACATAAGCTTTGATAGCACCAGGATAAGCTCTTAATACATGTTTGATAAATTTGTTATTTCCCACATTTTCCATCCAGGATAATTCTCCTATCAAATTTCCAAACTCACAAATTAAGTAATCATTTTTCCCATCGTTATTCAGATCCACAGAACTCAGTTGAACCGGCCTTCTTAAATTATCAAACAAGGCGATAGTATCTTCCACCATTTTTCCCGCCGCATTAGTAATTATAAACTGTCCTTTTCCAAATCTTCCATTATTAGGGTTCAAAATACCAATATTGCAGGCAAGCATTCTATTTTGCATAAAATCAATATCTACTATAGGGCCACTGCAGTGTACAGAATCTTTAGCCGCTAATTGTTTGTTGAAGAAATAGATATTTTGTTTCAGGACGTCACTTATGATCAATGGGTATAAGGAATCCCCCGTTTTTATTTTCACAAATGACGTAACCGGATCTGCATAAGTAAGTGGGTATTGAACTGAAAAAGCCGGAACACCTGATTGAATAGATTTCTCCCTAACCTGCTTTGGTAAACTATCAGGTGAAGTGGCAATATAATAATCAATGATATTTTGCCACTCATTAAAATTCAATACAGGTTGCGCAGGGTAGAAATTTTCGCCGATACTTTTATCGGATTTATAGGAAGGATATTTTTCAAAATCATAATAAAAAATCCCAAGTCGTGGGCCCATATTTGGCAAAACACCTTTCTCCCAACTTTTTGTATCTAACAAAGATGGATCAGGCAATAAGTGGCAGGATTGGCAATATTTAATAGCCAACACTTCTCCCTTTTTTATACTTGATACCGGAACCTCTGTATGTGTGCTGTTTCTATGGTAATTTTTACAGGAAGAGATAATCATCAAAAATGAAGTAACCAGGAAGAATAAAAACACAAAACGTTTTATGGTAATTACCTTAAAAATGGCCGGGATTTTTATTGTAAACTTATCTTGCGTAGGTTACCTTTTGAATCTTTTATTTCAACCGAAACAATATTATTGTCAATATTTAAAAAGCGACTGGACTGGGACAAAAAGGATGATCCATAATTAATTTCACGTTTTTGTTTTTTTCCATTCCGGTAAGTGAGTAAAGCGCTAACATCAAAAGGTTGTAAAGGAATTAATTTTTGATTTTGACTATTACTATTGAATAATTTCAGCGGCCCCCTATTTTGCGATGCAGCCAAAAAATACTTGTTATCAGCATTCCTTAGTTTAATAAGCGCTTTTGCATCGCCGGGGACAAAAAAACCAGCTTGCAAGATTGTTTGTGCAGTAAAATTCCCGGTGCCATCACCTAATAAAACAAGCCCATTTAAGGCATCATACTTTCCGTCAGTAACTTCATTTCCATAATCGTTGCCGGTTATCGCTACATCAAGGTTTCCATCGCTGTTGAAATCATCAGCAATCATTCCGTTCAAAGGTCCAAGCTGTGCCATTGGAGGCAAAGGATGTAATTCAAATTTTCCATTGCCATTGTTTTTTATATAGGAGCTCTTAAAATTATTCGCATGTAATACCAATGCCCCCTCTATCTCATCTGGTGTAAACAATTGATGAATGTCTGCGCCTGCAAAGGTTTTATATGTCAGGAATTTCTTTTTAAGCGGAGGTAATTGGCTGATTATATCATCCCGGTTTAAAGCCGTGTATTCTTTTTTTGCACCATTTTTATCTTTAAGAAAAACTGTCACGATAGCATCAAGACTTCCATTTTTATCAAAATCTTTAGCATAAACATTCACCGGGTATTGATCGCTTGCACGAAAAAAAGAATTTTCGCCAAGATTACCTGCTATATAATCTATATCGCCATCATTATCAAAATCTCCGGCAGTAATACTATTCCACCAACCTATTTGATCATTGATGCCTGATTGGGCTGATAGATTTTCAAATTTACCATGGTTGTTTTTAAAAAATGTAATTGGCATCCATTCGCCAACAACTAAAAGATCTGTCCATCCGTCATTATCAAAATCTGTCCATAGTGCGTCGCAAACCATACCAATGTTTTGCAGATCTTTTACAACATCGGCAGTAACGTCAATAAATTTTATCTTCCCGTTTTTGGAATCATTACGATAAATAAAAGAGCTGACAGGCAAAGGATATTTGCCCGGCAAACATCTGCCACCAATAAAAAGATCAAGGTCGCCATCGTTATCAAAATCAGTTGCCCGTATACAACTTTTACTTGTATAGTTAACTGGTAAAGCCAATGAGTCGTTAGTAAAATTTCCTTTCCCGTCATTTATAAAAAAACAATCCTGGTAATTTTCTGCATTAGCCGGAAATTCATTGCTCCCACTTGCACAATACAAATCAAGATCGCCATCATTATCTGCATCAAATAGTAAGAGGCCCATATTTTCAACTTTTCGAAAAGTTTTATTGTTAGCTGCCGGCATATCCTTCATAATAAACCGGCCATTGACCTGTTGAAGTAAAAATTTGCCTGGAAAGTCAGCAGAGCCACCAATACAAATATCATCAAGACCATTTCCATCAATATCACCAGCTGCTAAACCTGGCCCGTACTGTGATAGTTTATGAGGGATCAATCGCTCTTTGTCAAAATCAATAAAATCCGTTTCCTGGTGCATATAATTTATTCCGGACAAGTTTGTAATGTCCGTGAACAAAGCATTTTTTACAAAGGGATCACTGATCCAGGTATACGCAAGATTTGCATTTTTTATATCAACTGCAAGTAATTGATTTGCGCTCACATTTTTCAATACCTGTTTTTTGTTTCCCGGCCATTTGATGATCACTGAATCAATTACGGTAGCATTTCCCAATCCAAAAAAAGCTTTTGGGTCAATACTTGAAAGATAGCCGCGATAAGGAGAGTTTTCATATACCTGCTTTTGATTTTTATTATAATAAATCTCTGCTATAGCGCCTAATCCGTTCAAATTATTCTTGTCTCCATTAAACTTTATGTGCAGATAATTCGCTGAAGTTTTGTCCTTTTGGTTTATTGTGTTTTCATAAATAAAAGCTTTGTCGTTTATATTATTTATGATCATGTCCAGATCGCCATCATTATCAAGATCTGCATAAACAGCGCCATTGGAAAATGAAGGTATTGTAAGCCCCCATTTGTCAGTAACATTATCGAACGCAAGATTACCAGTATTATGAAATGCATAATTATGCAACTTAACCTGTGGTATCTCACCAAGCATGTACTCCTTGCTTGCGACGGAAGAAGATTGCCTGCGAAAGGCGATAAAATCATGATCCGTTACATCTCTTGGAAATCCATTGGTCACGATGATATCCCTGAAACCATCATTGTCAAAATCCTGAACCAGCGGTGTCCAGCTCCAATCAGTTTCTGCAACGCCAGCGAAAAAACTGATATCACTAAAAACAGGATCGCCAATCGAATCGTTTTGCTTTACAGATGGGCCCTGGTTCAGTTGTAATACATTCCGTACATACTGGTACTGATAACCGTAATAGTCATTATTTTGATAACGCTGATAACCGATGGAATTCATCATCGTCTTTTTTCGATAATTGTCCTCAGGATTCATATCCACTTCAATAACATCAGGCAAGCCATCGTTGTTAATATCTATTATATCCTGACCCATCGAGCTTTCTGATGTATGTTTAAAATAAGACCCTGCTTTATCTGTAAACGTTCCATCGTGATTATTTATGTAGAGAAGATTATCAGGGATAAAATCATTCGTTACATAAATATCTTTCCACCCATCGATATTGATATCAGTAATGTTAACTCCATGACCAAATCCTTCTATTGTGATGCCAGCTTGAGCTGAAACATCAGTAAAAACCGGGTGTTTCAAACTATCGCTCCAATCATTACGAAATAATTTATCTGTATTTGGATGCTCACGATTTTTTAATATTGGTCTGAATGCCCCCGGGAATTGCCCTTTTACAATTTCATTCACTACAAGATACATGTCCAGATCACCGTCATTATCATAATCAAAAAAGGCGGCCATTGTTGAATGAACTGTATCTGCAAGACCATATTCTGCGGCCATATTTTTAAAATGAGGAATGCCTTTCCCGTCAATGCCGGTATTTACATACAGAATATTTTCTCTTTTTTTTGCGTCGGGCAAAAGAGTAGCACAAATGTAAATATCCTGGAGACCATCATTATTTATATCTACAACACTTACGCCCCTGCTCCACCTGCCCGATCCGCTTACTCCTGCAGCATCTGTAACATCTTCAAATCTGAAGTTCCCTTTATTCAGGTATAATTTATTGGGAACAGTATTGCCTGTAAAATAAATATCCTGTAACTGATCGTTATTAAAATCACCAATGCCTACGCCGCCACCATTATATATATTCTCAATATCCAGAATATTCAGGGTATCATTATCCTTTATAATGTTATTAAAATGAATTCCTGATTCAGCTGCATTGATTTGTTTAAAAAGCGTTTTGCTCTTACAGGAAAAAAAAATTGAAATGAAAGAGAATGCAATTATAAAACGGCACATTGACAAATATTCGAATTTATTTTTGAACATAGGAAATAAAAAAATGAATATTAGTGCAGAAAAAAGAGAATCACCTTTAACAGATGATTCTCTCAAAAACTAATTTATCAAATTTTATCAGTACCCAGGATTTTGTGTTAAAGTTGCCTTTCCTTCTTTTGCACTCTGAACAATTGCAAAAGTCGGTATTGGGTAATATTCATTTTTATTTACAGTGAATGTTCCGCCACCCAATGGATTAGGTAAAAGTGCAGACTCCTTTGGCAAGTATTCGGTATTGATAGATGTAGCAGCTATACCCCAGCGAACAAGATCAAAGAACCGGTGTCCTTCCATAGCTAACTCTAATTTTCTTTCAAATCTAACCGCTTTTCTTGCCGTAGCCTGGTCAGCGAGAACTGCGTATTGAGTTATCAAATAAGTCGCAGTTGACCCCGGGATAGGAGAAGCCGCGGCTCTGGCCCTTACTCTGTTTATATAAGTCGCCGCTTTAACTAAACCCGCAGCGCCACCGACTTCAATTTCTGCTTCAGCTGCCATTAAGAGTACATCAGCAAAACGCATAAGAGGAACGTTCAATGCTTCATTATTCCATCCCCATCCAACTGATCCTGCAGTAGCGGCTAAGTTGGCTTTATAAAATACATTTTTCTTAGGAGAATATGGGCCTCCAAAAGTGACGTCTCTGATCCAGTCTCTGCCAGGATGTACGCCCCAATCAAGATAAGGAATTCCTCTTCTTCCAACTGTCCAGTCAAGTCTTGGATCCAGGTTTCCGGCGTAAGGAGTAAAAGGTTGCGCTGATGTTAGATTAGCATCTCTATCAACATCTGAATTGTTATAAGTATCAGGCAAAGGCAAACCCACTGCATCCGTTTTAAATGAATTTACCAGGTTTTGAGTTGGTTGAAAAAATCCGCAGCAACCTGCGCCAGGTGTTGACGGGCTATGTGGATAATTCAACGCATTATCATAGTTGCCATTAGTAGTCGAACCGTCGCCATAGGTTGATTCAATAGCAAATATTGACTCCGCGTTATGCTCGGTACCAACTTTAAAGTTATCGTGAAAATTAGCTGTTAAATTATAGGGTGTGCCCTCTGCTGTTTTGCCGCTAACGATAATTACATCAAATAATGCTTTAGCCTCAGTAAACTTATTCTGGAACATATAAGCCTTTGCAAGAAAAGCACCGGCAGCCCATTTATTTACACGGCCTTTATTGGGTTTTGTTTCATCCAGATTATCATAAGCAAACTTGAGATCTGCTTCAATCTGAGGCCACACGTTAACATAAACATTTGGAGCACTTGTGTTGGGAATTTTAAAGTCAACCACTTTTTCATCTACATAGGGTATATTTTTAAACATTTTCTTGCCTTCAAAATGCCAAAATCCGCGGATAAATTTAGCTTCTCCTTCCACCTGCTTTTTTTCAGCATCTGTCATGTCAGTCGCTTTAGGTAAAGTTTTAAGAACCTGGTTAGCCTGGCCGACACCATCCCAAACAGCATTCCACTTTTGTCCAACTATTGGATTGTTCGGGCTAAAATCATATTTCATGATAGGATTTACATCTACCTGGTCGGTTCTTTCACTTCCTTTTAAAGCATCGAAGCCAGACACACTGCCCCATACCCAATTACTGCCTCCTTCATACCAGCTTCCCTGACGGCCATCAAGTGTTGCATAAGTGCTGATCAGCATTCCATTAACGCCTTTTTTATTTGCCAATTGAGTTTCGCTATATACACCTTGAGGGGGACGGTCAAGAAATGACTTCTTACAGGAAATCAAAATGATTGTCGACGCAATGAGTGTTGTCAGCGAAAAAATTATTAATTTATTTTTCATATAAAAATTCTTTTGTAATTAGAAATTAATGGTTAATCCCAGAATAAATTCTTTTGGATTAGGGAATCCTGTACGATCAACACCAATATATTGATCGGTACCATTACCTGATAAAAGCTGTATATCAGGATCGGGCCCTGTGTACTTAGTAATTGTAAACAAATTCTGACCTTGTATATACACCCTAAGATTTGACATTTTTATTCTATCACTTATTTTTTTAGGTAAGGTATATCCAAGCTGGAATGTTTTGAATCGCAAATACGAACCGTTTTCTACATAATAAGAGTTAGAATTTCCTAAAACAAAGCTGGTAAAACCATTCTCTGCCGGAACACCGGACAATCTTGGAAGCTTGGCATCCATATGAGAAGGTGTCCATGTATCATTTAAAATCCTTGTGCTTACACCGCCTACAAATACCCTCATATCTGTGTAATACTTTGTGTAATTATAAAGTTCATTTCCATGATTCCAGAAGGCGAAGGCTGTAAAGTCAAAGTTTTTATACTCCAATCCGAGATTTAAGCCCATTTGAAAATCAGGATGAGGATCTCCGAGTATGGTTCTGTCATCAATTGTTATATTACCGTCTCCGTTGATATCCTGGTACATCCATGTGCCTATCTGGCCTGGCTGCCCGCCTATTTTACTGCCCTTTAACACATCATCGGCAGTATTGTAAAATCCAATGATCTTATAACCGATAAAAGAAGAAACAGGAAATCCAGCTTTAGTGACCAAGGCATTGGATAAGCGATCGAGGGATTGATTGAAAACACTTCCTTCTTCGTTTGTGGAAACCAATTTGTTTTTATAATGTGAGAAATTAAGTGAAACATCGTATTTCAAATCACCAGTAACGGTTCCTTTGTTGTTAACTGAGATTTCATAACCTGTATTCCGCATCTTACCAATATTGATCCTTGACTGACCAAGATTTGGCTCAAGACTATTTCTTACTCTTGGGATCAATAGATCCTTTGTATCATTTTTAAAAGCGTTGACGACAAACTCCCATTTCCCATTGAGGATAGTAAGATCCAGGCCAACATTGCCTGCATCTGTAGTTTCCCATTTTGTTCCTGGGTTCCCCAATGTACTGCCGCCATATCCCTGCGTAGAAGAGTTATTAGTACCGCTAATATCATAATAATTAACGTTCACATTAGAGGCAAACGTAGAAAAAGCGTTTGCTCCACTCACATTACTGATACTTCCAACTCTACCCCAACCCGCACGCAGTTTCAGATCATTGATCCATGATACCGATTTTATGAATGACTCTTCAGAAACTCTCCATGCAACACCAAAAGAAGGAAAATTACCGTAACGTTCTTCAGGGCCAAATACAGAGGCGCCATCTCTTCTGAATGTCGCGTTTAAAAGATATTTTCTTTTATATGCATAGTCCAGCCTTCCAAATATTGAATAAATAGCACTCGTTCCAAGATTATAGGTAAATGTGGTTCTGCCCGGAATACCAGCAGTATTCAAACTAATAAAAGTAGGATCGTCAAAATCAAATCCCACACCAGTACCACCACTACCTCTGCTGCTGTTCCTGATCGCTTCTGTGCCCACCATCAGTTTAACATCGTGATCCGAGAATAAAACCTTTTGGAAATTAAGTGTATTGGTCCAGGTCCAGTTGATAAACTTGAATCCCTGTTCTACTAAATCCGTTTGTGCCTGGTTTTCTGAACGCTCATATGTTTTATAGTTTATAGTTTTTTGAAATTGATTTCCATTGTCCAAACCAATTGAAGTGCGGGCAGTCAGATAATCACCGATCAAAACCTCAGCAAAGAAATTACCAAAGATCTTATTCACTACGTTAGTATTGTCTTTCTGCCTGTACAGCAAGGCTACCGGACTAGTACCATTTCCTGATTCGCCGACGCCGTTGCCACCCCAGCCACCTTTAATATCATATACAGGTATATAAGGCACCATTCTAAAAGCTGAAGACCAGGCACCACCTTCACTTCTTTGATCGTTGCCAAGCCGGCTTTCATAACTGATCTGCAAGTTTTCACCAAAACGGAAAAAACTAAGCGGTTTAAAACTGGTGTTCATACGTACTGAGTAGCGGTTATACTTATTATATAAAAAAGTACCCTCCTGTCCAAAATAATTCACACCCATCGTATATAACGCCTTATCTGTACCACCTGAAGCAGTAAGCTGCTGACTTTGAATAAGACCAGATTGTGTAATCTCATCAAACCAGTTGGTACCTTCAGCCGAAGTTTGTAATATTTGATAATAGGGCTTTGTTGGATCTATATTATACAAATTTGCCGCTGCCCTGGGATCACTTGCAGACACACCACCTTTAAATGGGCCGCTAACAATTATATATGCTGGCAGGGCATAGGAGCCTTGAGTCCCAAAAACACGATGAGTCACTCCCGCTGCATTACTTTTATTTAAGTATTCAATGTATTGTTGATTATTCAACAGATCCGGTTTCATTTTGTCCGTTATTCTTTGAGTACCAATATATCCTTCATATGTCACAGTAGCTCTTCCTGGCTTTCCCTGTTTAGTGGTAACAATAACTACTCCGTTTGCAGCTCGTGTATGGCATCTTTCAGAATTTGAATCGATGCAATGTCCTGTGGATTCAGGGTGGAAGGATCACCGGTAGGTACTCCATCAATAATATATAAAGGAGTATTATTACCGAAGGACTGAAAACCCCTGATGCGTACAACAGCAGCTGCACCGGGTGCACCGGTACTGGTTACCACAACACCAGCAGCACGTCCTTGTAATTGAGTAGCTAAATTTGAAGCAGGAGTCATTTTTAAATCTTCGGCATTGATCACCGATACAGCGCCGATAATATCTTTTTTGCGCTGGGTGGAATAACCAGTAACGACCACTTCATTCAAAGAAGATACTACAGTACCTAATGTAACATCAACATTTGTAAGATTTGTGATACTGACTTCTCTTGTCTCAAGGCCAACATAAGAGATTACCAAAACTGATTTACCCGCAGGTACAGAAATGGTAAAAGTTCCATCTGTTGCAGTTTGTGTCGCTACAGTGGCGTCTTTAACGGCAACAGTAGCTCCTGCTACAGGTCCGGCAGCGCTTTTGACAATACCGCTGACTTGCTTCTGCGCATTAGCGACAAAAGCAAACAACAGTAAAATGATAAATAGGGAGAAATAGCTCGTCAGTTTGACAAGCGTGGGAGTTTTTCTTTTCATAATACAAGCAGTTTTTAAAAATTTGGTTAGAAGGATCGAAAGCAATTTCAGGAAAAAAAATAACAATTCCTTAAAAAAATTTTAAATTTTTTTTCTGAGAACCAAACAGTTGTTTGCTTTTAGAGTCACAAATCGTGCAATAATTTTTTAGAATCTGTAGTGAAATGAAGAGATTAAT
>WNFK01154246.1_pt3 | contig 14932 bp, 16 predicted proteins | sample 5400281 | NCBI WGS metagenome assembly WNFK01 (sample SAMN13153350, study PRJNA577476) | soil metagenome | isolation source: 20 cm soil on Douglas fir-dominated hillslope | place: USA:California | collected 2013-09-17 | reverse complement strand
TCACGCCGATCTTCGGACATGGCGGCGCGCGGCTGGAGGCCGAAAGGCGCGGCATTCCATTTCTGGGCGAGATCCCGCTCGATATCAATATTCGCGAGACGTCAGACGACGGACGTCCAATTGTCGCCATCGAGCCCGAGAGCGTTCACGCGATGCGTTACATCGATATTGCCCGCAACGTGTGGACGGCAGTTGCCTCGGGTGCGGCAAGCAGGCCTGCACCTCGTATCGTCATCGAGTGAGTCACACAGCCGAGCGTTACTTTGCCTTGGAATCCAGAGGGCATTCCGAGCGGACTTCCATGGGCTTGCCACCGCTCTGCACCGTGGGTGCGGCTGAATTCGAACCGCCAGCGTCGGGCAGGATCGCGCTCTTTTCCATCGCCATGGAATTCGACGTTTTTTCGCCGGCCCTACCCGTGGTCGCGGCCGGTGACGTCGTGCAATTCGTCTCCGGCTTTTCACCCGACGGCGTGGTCGATTGTGCGGCCGCAGCCCCCGCAAGCAACGATCCTGCGAAAACCGCTGCCGCGACGCGATAAATCATTCTCATCTCCCGTGAGCGAAATCGCTTTCTCACATCCAAAAGCCGAACGCTCCACCATGATGATGGTTCCATTGGCGGCACGAGCCTTAGCGATCCCACCAGCGCAACCCGTCCGCGGTCGAGCACGTAAGCGTGGCTGGCGACCTGCAAGGCCAGATCGAGATGCTGCTCGACGATCACAACCGCAATTTCCTTTGCCAGCACGACAAGGCGTTCGGTGATTTCTTCGATTACACCGATCCAAACGCCCTCCGTAGGCTCGTCGAGCAGGAGCAACCGCGGGTCGGACAGCAGAGCCCGGCCGATTGCCAGCATCTTTCGCTCGCCGCCTGACAGCGTGCCGGCGACCTGGTCCATGCGCTGACCGAGCTTTGGAAATATCTCGAGTATCCGATTGACCGCGCGGCTATCGCGGTTTGTCATGGCACCAACAGCAAGATTGTCCCGCACCGAGAGCCGTGCGAATACCGCATGCTCTTGCGGGACATATCCAACTCCCAGTCGGATACGCTTTTCGGTCGGCAATTGTCCGACGTCACGCGAGTCCAGCATGATTGATCCGCCGAGCAGCGGCAACTCGCCGACGATGGCCTTCATCAGCGTGGTCTTGCCGGCGCCATTGCGGCCAAGGATGGCGACGCCGCCACGCCACGGCACGTTGAGCGTGACACCGAAGAGAACCTGACTGCGGCCGTAGCCGGCGTCGAGATCCCTGATATCGAGATATTTGTCTTCAGGCACGGCGGAGATAAACCTCCTGAACCTTGGCGCTGGATTGAATCTCCCGCACCGAGCCGCAATCCAGCACGCTGCCCTGGTCAAGCACCGTCAAGCGGTCACAGATGTCGCGAATAAAATCGAGATCATGCTCGACGATCACCAGCGAGCATTGTTTCTTGATCGGCTGCAACAGTTCGCCCGTGACCCTTCGCTCTTCCAGACTCATGCCACCCGTCGGTTCATCCAGCAGCAGCAATTTGGGTTCGGGCGCCAGCGCCATGGCAATCTCGAGCCATTGTTGTTGTCCATGCGATAGTGCCGCGGCAGGATCATCCGCATGATCTGCAAGCCGGAATTGCTCGAGCATGGCCATGACACGATCGTGCAGGACACCACGCGTTCGCGAAAATACCAGGCTGGACAAGGACGTCTGCGCCTGCAACGCCAGCAGAACATTGTCGTAGAGGGTCAACGCGGGAAGCACGCTGGTGATCTGGAATGGGCGTGATGTCGCGCCCGGCAAAAAAGACCGAGCCGTGCGTGGGGATTTCCGCACCCGCCACGCATTTCATCAAGGTACTCTTGCCGGACCCGTTCGGTCCGATCAGGCCGTGAAATTCGTTCTCGGCGACAGTGAGATCGGCCGCATTCAACGCCGTCAGCTTGCCGAAAATCTTGACCAGTCCACGCGCTTCAAGGAGGACCATGGCTGCTCTTTTTCGGTGGCCGACCAAAATTGCCGACGCGTTCGCGCTCGCTCAGGATCAAACTTATAAGCCCGGCCGGACGAAACAGGATCACAAGCAGCAGCAGCACGCCCAGGATGATCGGCCAGATATCCTGATAATTGTTCGACAGCCAGAAGCTGACGGACTCGATCACGACGGTGCCGATGACGGCACCGATCAGTGTCCCCGCACCGCCAAAGAGAACGTAGAGTACGACCTGGGTCGACATCACGACGCCAAGCATGTTGGGCCAGACGAAGCCCTCGTGAAAGGCGTACAGGCTTCCGGCAAGCCCGGCGATGGCGCCGCTCAGTGAAAAGATAATGGCCTTGAGGTGCTGAACTTTATAGCCAAAGAAGGAGATACGTTGTTCGTTTTCCCGTAATCCGGCGAGCGCCAGACCAAATTGCGAGCGCGTCAGGAAGCGGCACAACAGATAGACTGCTATCAGGAACGCCAACGCCAGATAATAAAACACCGGTCCTTCGGCGAATTCGTAGCTCCCGAGCGTCATCGACGAGATCGACGGAATCCCGTTCTGTCCACCCAGATAATACCATCCCCGCGCCAGACGATCGACCGCATACGAGCCGGTCAGCGTGCCCAGGGAGACAAAAATGACGCTCGAGGGATGACGTCCCAGCAACAGAAAGCCACCGAGCAGAAGCGCAAAGGCAAATCCGATCAAGACGCCGGCCGGCAGGACGAAAAAGATCGAAGTGATGCCGAGATCCCGTGCGATCAGGGCAACGCCATATCCCGCCGAGCCGAAGAATACCGCCTGACCGAAGCTCATAATTCCCGCGTACCCCCAAACGAGGTCGAACGAGAGCGCGAACAGGCACAGGATCAGCACGCGAGTGGCATAGACCGTCAGATAGTCCTGCAGCACGAGCGGCAGAAACGCGGCAATCGACAGAACGATCAGTTCCATGATCGGCAGCTTTTGCCATCCAAGGGAGGCCCGCCACGGACGCGGGACCGCCAAGGCGGCAATGGGTGTCGACTCGGTCATCAAGCCGCCCCATCCGGAAACAACAGGTCAGGGAACAAGAGTCTCTGCCGCCTGGTGATTTTCAGCATTCCTTTGGATCAACGAGCCCGGCACTACGGGCCACAATCTCGTAGTTTCCGCCCTTTGCAACGGCGGTATACATCTTCATCTTGCAGTGGCGCTGTCCCGGAACCATTTCTGCCGGCCCGCCGGGACCTTCAGCGATTTTCGCATGATCGAGCGCGGCGGCAACAGCGTCGCGATCAAGCTTGCCCGCTTCCTTGACCGCCGCTTCCCAAAGCTTGAGTCCGCGATATGTGCCGGTCGCGGCACTTCCCGCGGCAAACAGGAACGTGCCGGGAAACTGCTTGTCGTAACTCGCCTGAATTTTGGCGCTGACGGGATCTTCCGGAACCAGCGCCTTGAAATAATCCAGGCAGCTGGCAAGTCCTTCGATTTCAGCCGGCTGATTGATGCTGAGCGTGTTCTCATCGTAGTAGACACAGGAGAGCCGTCCCCCGTTTTTCAGGAACCCGGCTTCGGAGAGTTGCTTGAAGAACGGACCGACGCCCGGCGGAATCACGGTGTTGAAGACCACGTCTACCTTGTTGGAGATGACGCGGTTGACGGTCGAACTGAACTTGCGCGCATAGACATTGAGCGTATGCGGCCAGACATAATTGGCGCTGGGAAGCGCAAATCTCTTGCCGCCGTTCTTGATCAGCCAAGGGATGAATTCGTCGCATTGCTGGGCCGGGGTGGGCCCGGTGCAGAACAGGTAGGGAGTACATTCCTTGCCCTCATACAGCTGCGGATAGATATATAATGTCTTCCCTCGCGCGACGATGACGTCCTTGATCGCATTGCGCATCGAACTGGTGATACCACCCAGCACCAGATCAACCTTGTCGCGCTGAATAAGCTTGCGGACATTGCCGACCGCGACGGATTCGTTTGACGCGGTGTCTTCGATAAACAACTCCAGCGGCCGGCCCAAAAGACCGCCCGCATCATTGATTTCCTTGACGACCATCCTGGCGACGTTGGCGTCCGCATTGCCGGCATATCCGATCGGGCCCGTCAGGTCGGTGGCGATACCCACTTTGATCGGGCTTTCTGCCGCGTTCGCCCAATCCGGACGGACGACCCAACTTCCGACACCGGTGGCAATCGCGGTAGAGGCAAAGGCAAAATTGCCGAGGAAACGACGCCTGCTCAAATTGCTGTTCTGTTTGGACATCGGGACTAAACCCCTTTTCCTGACATGAGACCTTGCGGCCGGAACTTGATGAACGTGATGGCAAGAACAAACACCAGTACGTCTGCGACGACGGGAGAGATCACCCACGGCAGCGCGGCGCTCAACGTCCCGATCACACCGGCGCCGGCGACCGGACCGGCAAACGAGCCGACGCCGCCGACCATGACCGCCACAAACCCCTGAATCAGGAAGCGAATGCCAAGATCGGCGAACAGCGAGAACACCGGCACGATCAGCGCGCCTGCAAGGCCGGCCAAAGCGGCGCCGAACGCGAAGGTCGCGCCATAGATCGCACTGGTGGAAATCCCCGACGCGCGGGCGAGCGCCGGATTCTCCAGTGAAGCGCGGATCCGCAGACCAAACGTCGTATGGGAGAGCAGCACGTAGCTCCCCGCCATGACCAAAGCCGTGATGATCACGATGGCGAGGCGCCATGAGGAGAAATGCATGGTACCGATGTCGAGCGATCCGGCGATCGGCTCGGGAACCGACCGATAGAGACCGCCGATCAGGGTTCGCACGACCTCTCTGATGATGAGTCCAAGCGCGTAAGTGCCGAGCATGGCGACGATTGGCGCAGCATAGAATCGCCGCACGATCAAACGTTCGAGCACAAAACCGAGCGCACCAACCACAAACGGGGCCGCCACCATTCCGAGCCAGACCGGCAGGCCCGCGCTGTGCGCGATGTAAGTGACATAGGCGCCAAGCAGGACGAACTCTCCCTGCGCGAAGTTGAAGATGCCCATCATGCTGGCGATGACGCCGAGCCCGAGGACGACCAGCACCACGATCGCGCCGAAACTCAATATCTCGAAAAGTGCGACGATCAGATTAGCCATGGGCTACCGCCAGCATCTCATTACCGATCCTTACATCCTGGTCCAGTCGCCTGACTGCTCGAACGCATGAGCAGCCCGATAGATGGTCGGCTCGTCGAAGTGCCGGCCGATCAACATCAATCCGATGGGAAGTCCGTCCACCATCCCGCATGGCAGCGACATCGCCGGGTGATGACTGATATCGAATGGCGCCGTATTCGAAATCATCTCGAACGCGCGCCCGATGATTTCCTCGCGTGGAGCGTTCGGCGCCGGAAGCGGTGTTGCCTTCATCGGCGTTGTCGGCATCAGAAGCAGGTCAAACGTCTCCAGAGCCTTGTCATAGGCAGCGGTGATCCGACGCGTGATATTCAACGCCTTGCCGTAGTAGCGCGAGCCGAAATTATTGTTCACGTAGGTGCCGAACATCAGCAACATCTTTGTCGTTTCCGACAGCGAGTCCGCCTGATCACGCCAGCCCCGATGCGCAGCCATCAGCGACGTCGAGTAGAGATCCGAACGGCTCAGGCCGTAGCCGTCGCCATACATCATGGTCTGGGTCATGCCTTCGGTTCCGATCGGCATCCAGACCGCCGACGCGGTCAAATGCGCCGGGATCGAAATCTCCTCAAGAACAGCGCCCAGACTTGCGAGACGTTTCACCGCCTCCTTGACGCTTTCATTGACGGCGGCTTCGGCCCCTACCTGCTCAAATCCTTCCCTGACGATGCCGATCTTCATTCCCTTGATGCTGCCGCCAAGCGCCTTGGTATAGTCCTGAACCTTCGGTGCCTTGATCCGCGGATCGTAGCCGTCATCGCCGGCAAGCACTTCCAGCAGCAGCGCATTGTCGGCCACATTGGCGGTCATCGGGCCGGTATGATCGACGAAAATCTCAATCGGCATGATGCCGGTGTAAGGCACGAGGCCCCAGGTCGGCTTCATTCCGTAGGTGCCGCTGAAAGACGACGGCATTCGGATCGACCCGCCCTGGTCGCCGCCGATCGCCATATCGACTTCACCCAGCGCAACCACGACGGCACTGCCCGATGATGATCCGCCCGCAGAGTAGCCCATTTTGTGTGGATTGTGCACATGTCCGGTCGAGTTGGTGTGACTGCCTCCCGACATACAAAACGACTCGCAATGGACTTTGCCGGCGATCTCGGCGCCCGCATCCAGCATGCGCGTGACGATCGTCGCATCGAAATCGGGAACGAAACCTTCCAGCGTCGACGAACCGTTCATCATCGGCACCCCTGCCAGCATGATGTTGTCCTTCAGCGCGACGACCTTGCCCTTCAGCTTGCCGCTTGCGGCGCCTTTGACGGTCGATTTGCGATACCAGGCGTTATGCCGATTGTCCTCCGGCGCCGGTCGGAAGCCCGGCGTGCGGGGATATTTGACGATCGGGACTTCGTCCGGCATGGCCGCGACCGCATTGTAGGCATCCACGGAGCCTTGCATCAGGCCACGGAAGGAAACGACGTCCTCGTCCGTCAACGACAAACCACAGCGCTCGGCGACATCGCGCAGTTGCTCAGGAGTTGGCAGCGAGACTGCAAGGGACAACACCGACCTCCTGATTTCCACGGGGTCGAACAAGATCGCTGCAGCCCACCAAGGTCAAACAAGCAACCGCCCCCGCCTCAATAGAAACGGAAATCTTTTCCTTTTCAAGTATTATTTTGACGCTGCGGTTTGACCTTGTCGTTGTGACGTCAGAACTTCGCAATCAGACGAAAATCAAGACCATCTGCTTCGGCAAAATAAATCGGCATCCGCGCTTTTCCGCCACGGAGGCAGATCGTCCCCCTCGCCCCTTCATACTCTATCGATGCCGCGGCGGATAATAACGGCTTCATCGCAAGCGACCCTGCACGCGACGCGACCGTTTCCAGGAACCGGAGGCCTTCATAATTCGACTGTGCGATCGATCCGATCGGAGGAGCATTACGTCCATAAGAGGCCTCGCAATTGCTTCGAAACAGATCGTTCTCGCGCGTCTTCATTTCAACGAAATAGCCCGATGCACAGAACAGGTTTTCGGAATTGTCGGCACCAATCCCGAGCAAGACGGTCTCGTCCATGGCGCCGCCAAGCCGCAGCATCTTCGAGGCCAGTCCATGTTCGGCAAACGCGCGATTGAAAACAATGCTGTCGGTCCCGATCAGCGAGATCAGAACGACATCGGGGCTGGCGGCACGAATCCGGGCGATATGCGCGCTGTGATCGTGTTCGCCCATGGGCACGAACTCTTCACCGACCACGCGGCCACCGGAATCGGCGATGTATTTCTTGGTCGCCTTGTGCGAGAGCCAGGGCCAGACGTAGTCGCTGCCGATCAAATACCATCGCGACGCGCGCTTGGTCCTGGCCATCCATTCGATCGCGGGGCGGGACAGATTGCCGGGCGTTTCACCGATCGCCATCACGCCGGATGTTTTCTCGCCGCCTTCATATACCGGCGTGTAAATGTAGGGGATACGTCCCGCGACGACACGGCGAAGCGCCACCCTCACGGCGCTGATATGCGAGCCCATGATGATATCGGTGTCATCCGCCGCGACGATGTCGGACGCCACACGGACCACATCGTCCAGGCAGGTTCCCGCATCGCGAAAGATCATTTCGATCTCTCGTCCCAGAATGCCGCCGCGCCGATTTATTTCCGCAACAGCGAGCAGCGTTCCATTAACGCCTGCCGGGCCCCAGATTCCTGCCGGTCCCGAGAACCCGAGGAAGTTGACGACTCTGAGCTTCTTTCTATCGCGACGCTGACCGGACAACTCATCGGCGTGGTCAGGCGGACCTGGCGCTCTTGATCCTGGGAACGTTTTCAGCAACGCCCCCGGCGGGATCGACAGCCCAGCCGCGCCACCAACTTGCCTGGTTGAGAGCACGACGCTCTCCTTTCAGCTTTCTAACGATCTATCCCCGTTGACGCGGCATCCGGCAGCCTTCCCGTCAAGTAAAAAAATATTCTAGTGGAAAATATTGAATATTCAACGAGTCCCATGCATACAGAACGGGCAAAGCGACTGAATATTCATCCCCGCCATCAACGCAAAGTCTCAACCGTGGCTAAACCGGAAACGAACAGCAAGCCTATCACCGAACACCTGGCCTATTTGCTCGCGCAGGCGAACCGGGAAATCAATCGCCAGCTGGATGCGCGCTTCCGCAAGGAGGGTGTGCCGGTTGAGCAATGGCGTATTCTGAAGATATTGTCGGATGGCAAGGGTCATTCGATGGGAGAACTTGCGGAAGCTGTGCTGCTTAATCATCCGACCTTGACCAAGATGGTTGACCGGATGGTGTCCGAGTCCCTTGTGTATCGGGTGCAGGATGCCGACGACCGGCGCAAGGTCGTGATGTTCAGTTCCGATCGCGGCAAGGCACTTACCCAGCGACTGAACTCGCTCGCGCTCCGACAGGAAGCCCATATCGTTGAAAACTGCGGCGACAAGGCTACCGCCGACTTGAAGCGGCTGCTTGAAAGCCTGATCGAAAAAGCGAATTAGCCTCTCGAGATCTGCGGTCCAAAATCGCAAAACTTCTGCGAGGCGACCGACAATATTGCTGCACCGAAGTCCGGAGACTTCTTCGAACGAACCAAATTCTATCAGAGTTCGGTTCGGATGTTCGGCCGGATGCGGGCAATGGCGTTCATCCGAAGTAGCTGGCCAGCACGCCCTTATCGACCTTGCAGATATAGGTGTACTTCGGATTGACCACCTGGGTGCATCGCGCCTCGGCAATCTGACCCAGAAGCATGTACCCTTCAGCGGTCGGAATCTTCCACTCGTCTTCCATCCAGTACACCATTTCCTCGAATGCGATGCGCATGGCATCTTCAAGGGGTCGCGCGCAGCCGAGCGTGCAGATGTGTGTCGCGGTTTCGATGCGCGGATGGTTCAGGCGCCGCGGAGCTTTCTCAAGCGACACTCTCACGGTGAGGGTCGCGGCGATCTCGATCGCGCCCATTCCGTTGCATTCGCCGTCGCCCTGGATGGCATGGCAATCGCCCATGAACAGGTGGGTGCCGTCCTTGTTGACGCGGAACATGACGGTGTTGCCGGTGGTGATTTCCTGGACGTCGAGATTGCCCCCGTGCGGGCCGTTGTCGACGGTCAGCACCGCACCGTGAACCGGCGCCACCCCAAGCACACCGATCATCGGCTTCACCGGCAGCTTGAGGTGGTCGTTCCAGTGCACCCGGCCGTCCTTGACCTCTACCACCCGGGTCTGGATGCCGAATTCCTTGCGCCGAACCCAATCGGGAAACATGCCGATGCCGGGCCACAGCGCGGTGAAGCCGAGCTTGTCCAGTTCCATGTTGACGATCTCCACCTTCAACATGTCGCCGGCCTTCGAGCCCCGGACCTCGATCGGTCCGGTCGCGCCGTTGACAAAGGGAAAGGTGACATCGGCCTCGGTCAGTTGCTGCCCGAGATGGCGGATCGTGCCATCGTTGGCATTGATCGCGCATTCCACCACGAAGGTTTCGCCCGGATCGACGCTGGCAATGTAGCGATCGTTCCCGGACAGCGCGTATTTGATATTATCAACCTTGCTGATGCGCTTTGACATGTTCACTCCCGGATATTGAACGAGCGAAGATTTACAGGTGACGGCGCCACGGCATGAGGAGCTGTTCGATCTTGCCGACGATGAACGTCAAAATCAGCGCGAGCGCGATGGTGGCCACCAGTGCTGCGAATACTTTCGGAATCACGTAGAGCGAGCCTGCCTTGAAGATGGCGTGCCCGAGCCCTTCCGATGACGACATGAACTCGCCGACGATAGCGCCGATCAACGCGAATCCGACCGTGAGCTTCAATCCGGCGAAGATGTCGGTGAGCGAGGCAGGTACCACGAGCTTGCCGAAAATCTGGAACTTCGATGCCCCGAGCGTCCGCATCAGGTTGATCTGGTCCGGGTCGACTCCGACCGCGCCCTTGTAAGATGTGACCAAAGCCACGATGACCACCGAAAGGGTCGACATCGCGACCTTCGAAATCAGACCGGTGCCGAACCAGATGATGATGATCGGAGCCAGCGCGATAATGGGAATCGAACCGATCGCGATCACGAAAGGCTCGACGACGCGGGACACGAACCGCGAATACCAGAGCGACAGACCGATCACCGTCCCGACCAGATTCCCGACAAAGAATCCGAGCAGGGTTTCCAACCCCGTCACATAGCTATCACGCCACAGGCTGCCATCGCGCGCCATCTGAAGCAGAAAGCCCGCAATCGCCGATGGCGACCCGAACATGAAGGCCGCCGCGCGGTTCTGCGACGTCATGTAGTCCCAAAAGCCGAGAAATGCAGCAAGGATGCCGATCTGGGTTGCAAGCACAATGGCGCTCGAACGAAATTTCTTCCAGCGGCGCCCTGCGACCGGCGCGAGAACCGGCTCGGCCTTGTCCGTTGAACGAACCATTCCGGTATCCACATCGGCAGTCATTGCAGGACCACGTCGAGATCGGCCCAGATGCGCCGGACGTATTGGCTGAAGTCCTGGCTCTGACGCATGGCTATCATGTCGGTGCGCTCGGCGCCAAGTGCGATGTCGTAGACGGCCTTGACGCGGGTCGGCCGCTTCGACAGCACGATGACGCGATCGGCAAGCGATACCGCCTCTTCGATGTCATGGGTGATGAGCAGCAGGGAACGCCTGCTTTGCCGCACCAGCGCCGCCGTGTCGCCCTCGATCAATAGCTTGCTCTGGAAGTCGAGTGCGGCAAAGGGTTCGTCGAGCAACAGCACGTCGGGCTCGTGAACAAGTGTGCGGGCCAGCGCCACGCGCTGACGCATTCCACCCGAGAGTGTCGAGGGATAGTGATCGGCGAAGCCGTGGAGTCCAAGCTGGTCGAGCATGGCGTGGCTGCGGTCCTGGGCTTCGCCCGGCGCAACGCCGCGGATCTCCAACCCCAGCATGGCGTTGCCGAGCGCCGTCCGCCATGGCAACAGCAAATCCTTCTGCAGCATGTAGCCGACATTCTGCGGCTGACCGGAGACCTCGCGGCCATGCCAGCGGATGCGCCCGGAATCCGGCGTCAGCAATCCGCACAAGGTGTTGAGCAACGTGGTCTTGCCGCAGCCGGAGGGCCCGACAATGCTGACGATCTCTCCCTCCCGGAGCGTCAGGCTGAGGTCGCCAATGACCGGTACGATGCGGCCGCCGACCTCATAACTCTTCGTAACATGCTCCACCACGAGCGGCGGGACTGGAGCACCATCCGTGACTGTCTCGGCATTCCCAGCGTTTTGACCGACGCCGGTTCCCATCATTTCAGGCTAGCGACCGCCTTGTCGGCGAACGTGTTGTCAATGATCTGATCGAAGGGAATGCTGCCCTTGGCGTTGCCGAGATAGACCTGCATGTCCATCAGGTTCTTCCATTGATCCTGCTTGGTCACCACGGACTGCGCCGGGATCAGAAATTTGAGCTCCGCGTCAATCGCCTTGTCGACGACGTCACCGGGCAGATCCGGAAATTCCTTGCGCGCGACCTCCTTGGAGAAGGCTGGATCGGCATAGGTCTTGCGCGATGCCTCCTCGAACGAGGTCACCAGCGCCTGCACCATCTCCGGGTCCTTCTGAATCGTGGAAGGCAGCACCATGATGCCGGTGTTGCAGAACGGGCCGATGTAGCTGGAGAAATCGAACACCACCTTGGCGCCCTGCGCTTCGGCCGCGGCCACGCTCGGCTGATAAGCGATGGCGATATCGGCCTGACCGGCCAGCATCGCCGCAATTTCGGTACCCGGATTCACCGGAACGATGGTGGCATCGACGCCGACTTTGAGGCCGGCCTTCTCAAGCAGCCGCTTCGCAACGCTGTAATTGGTGTTCGGCTCGGGTGACGTGACGATCTTCAAGCCCTTGAAACCCGTGGGATCGGTGATCGGCTGCAGCGTCTTCGACACGCCAAAATAATGCGCGCGCTGCACGACCGTTCCCACCACGACACCCGGACCGCCGTTCTCCCGCGAGATTTGCGCCATCGTCGCGTCACCTATGGCGAAGTCCGCCGATCCGCCCAGCACGGCCGCAAACGTCTGGGTATCGCCGCCGGCGGCGCTCACCTGCATGTCGAGCCCGTTCTTTTTGAAAATGCCGGCGTGCATGCCGACATAGAGATTGATGTAGCCGAGGTTGTGCACCGCTTCGCTGAAACGCACCGTCTTCAATGTTGCCGCGCGTGCGGCACCCAAACCGGTCAGCGACGTGGCGCCGATGCCGCCCGCGATGGCCGCTGAAGTCGCCAGGAAGCGGCGGCGGCTGAATGAATTATTGGCTTCGGTGAAACGGCAGCGGAGACGATCGGTCATGACATGTGACAGCAATTGCTTCAGGAACCGCCTTCATGAACAAACCGACGCCACGCCAAATGCCATTATGTCGTTTTTGACATTATGGCCGCCCAAAGAAACATCGCAGCAGGAAATAGAAGGAATCCAGTGTCTGCGCTTGTCGCGCAACCTGCTCGCGCGATCGAGCACGTTGTCAGGGATTTACCCGCAGCGACGCGAAGCGTCCCGTTAAAGCGCCACCGCATTTTTCCGCGGCGCTCCGGATCGCCTGCTTTTGCTTTCGCTCTTTGTCGTGGCCGGGCGAAGCAATCGTCGGCACGGCCGATGGCGGCGGCCCATTTTCGCCGGGATCCCGCAAGCGTTCGAACAGATTGCTGACCAAACCTCGCAGCCGCAAATTCTCGGCGGCCAGTTCTTTCATCTTCATGACCGCGGGCGCGTTGAGACCGCCAAAGCGACGACGCCAACGATAAAAAGTTCGAAGCGAGACCCCTGCCGTGCTGCAAATTTCCGTCACGGAAACGCCGGCGCTGGCTTCGTAGAGCAGATGCAGAATTTCGTTTTCGGTGAATCGGGAACGCCTCATCGGATGCCCCTTCCGGTTATCTTGCCTGCGATGTTTTCCTTCCGGACGATCCGGCCCGCCCCGCGTTTCGTTCCGGCGCAACACACGCTGAGGCTGCTCTCTTGCGGCCAATCATAGCTCGAAAACGACGACGCCTCCCAGAAATTTGGGTGTCACCTGCAATGCGCCATGCGATCATCGCCGCCAGCGGTTTCGTCTTGCCCGCGATATTGGTTGCTGATTTGCTTGATCCGATCCCGGAGTATTTTTCCATGCCACCACGCCGTCATGAAATCCCGAGCACGCCCGAGGTGATGGTGTGGGGATACCTCGACAGTTCAACGCCTCCCGTGCTCGAAGTCAACTCGGGCGACATCGTTACCCTGCACAGCTTCCCCGCCGGCGGAAAGGAAACCCTGCCCGACGACCTCAGCATGGTTGCCGCGGATTACATGACGGCGCTCGAAACACTAGCCCCGGGACCGGGCCCGCATTTCATTACCGGACCGGTTTATGTGAAAGGCGCGCGGGCCGGAGACACGCTGCAGATCGACATTCTCGACGTGAAGGTACGACAAGACTGGGGTTTCGTATCGATCCTGCCGCTGCTCGGTACGCTACCCGACGAGTTCACCGACTATGAAACCATCCACCCGGCCATTGATCGTCAGCGCAACGTTTGTGTGATGCCATGGGGGACGGAAATCCCGATCGATCCCTTCTTCGGCATCATCGCAACGGCTCCGCCGCCGAGTTGGGGACGCTGCGGCTCGCCGGTGCCCCGCGCGTTCGGCGGCAACATGGACAACAAGGAATTGCGTGCCGGGACCACACTCTATCTGCCGGTCTTCAATGAAGGCGCGCTATTCTTCGCAGGCGACGGTCACGCGGTGCAGGGCGACGGCGAAGTCTGCATCACCGCGCTGGAAACCGGGGTCACCGGCAGCTTCCGTCTCACCGTCCGTAAAGACATGGAGCTCAACTGGCCGTTTGCCGAAAGCGCAACGCATCTGATGTCGATCGGCCTCGACGAAGACCTCGACGACGCCGCCAAGCAGGCTGTCAGGGAGATGGTGAAGCACGTTTGCGCGCGGACCAATCTCACGCGCAACGAAGCCTATATGCTGTGTTCGCTCGCCGGCAATTTACGCGTGACTCAGCTCGTGGACGGCAACAAGGGAATTCACATGCTGCTGCCGAAAGCGTGTTTATGACACCTGAACTGGCTGCTTAAGCCGAGACGGCTTCACTCCCTGATCTTTTGAAGAGTCGTCCGAATCCCTCGACTGAATCGAGAATATTGCTCGATCGCAAGAGGTGCCAGACCATGCTTTGGTTGCTGGTCAATACCGGTCTGCCGCAGATGCGTTCGAGCGGCTCGATGATGGCGGCCGACTTGATCGCCGTGCAACTGAGGAAGCACGCATCGGCGGCGCCACTGATATTTCCCCGGGCCCAGCCCAGGATTTCCTCAGGCTGCAGCCTGGCCATATCGGTATTGGTATTGATGCCGAGATTGACACCGCCTTCCACCTGGACGCCGTTAGCTTCGAGCCAGGCCGTCTCGCGCGCATGAACTTCGTCGATATATGGCGTCAGCAATGAAATGCGTTTGGCGTTCAGTTGCGACAGCGCCGCAAGAATGGCGTCGGCCGTCGTGAAGCACCTGATGCCAGAGGCCCGCTCGATTCGCTCGCGAATGCCATGAGCCAGATCCGGCGCGAAGGTCGAAACCGCCGTGCAGTGGAAGACGATGACATCGACGCGCGCGTCGGCCAGAAGCTCCGATGCGGCTTCAAGCCGATCGATCATCTGCGTCAATTCGATCGTCGAACTTCCGCGCAACGGAAGTCGCGTCACCAGCATGGAACACCCCGCTGGCAGCATTGCCCTCAGTTCCGGCTCCGCCACCGGATTGCCTGACGGGATCAGCACGCCCGCCTGCAGGCGGTCGCCATAGTCGACGTCC
>WNFK01182447.1_pt2 | contig 14935 bp, 12 predicted proteins | sample 5400281 | NCBI WGS metagenome assembly WNFK01 (sample SAMN13153350, study PRJNA577476) | soil metagenome | isolation source: 20 cm soil on Douglas fir-dominated hillslope | place: USA:California | collected 2013-09-17 | reverse complement strand
GTATCGTGGGGGACAATCCGGCGAGCCGGAAGGAGTTTGGTCACCTCGGGGTGGAGTGGGAGCGTCGCGTGGGCCGGTTCCTCGAGACCATCGAGATCTGCCAGGCGCTCTGGCAGCGCGACAATGTGAGCTACGCGGGCAAGCACTTCACGATCGACGGCGCCACCGTGGAGCCCAAACCGCACCGGCCCGGCGGCCCGCCGATCTGGATCGGCGGCAATGGGCCCACCGCGCTCCGCGAGGCCGCGCGCTTCGACGCGTGGTTCCCCACCGGTCCCGGCGTCGAGTTCTTCGCCGAGAAGTTCCCCGGCGTGCAGGCGGCGGCGCGCGCGGCCGGCCGCGCGCCCGATGCGGTCACCGGCGCGGTCTACGTCACGCTGGCGCTCGATCCGAGCGCCGCGGCGGCGGAGAAGCGGCTGGACGCGTTCCTCGAGCACTACTACGCGGCGCCCGCGCGGGCGATCAAGGCGCGCCAGGCCACCTACGCCGGGCCCATCGAGGGCGCGGCGGAGTGGCTCCAGCGCTGGATCGACGCGGGGGTGCGTCACATGGCGCTGCGCTTCGCGGGGGGCGATCAGCTCGCGCAGGTCGACGAGACGGCCGGCAAGCTGCTGCCGCGCCTGAAGCGCTAGCCCGTCCGCTACCGCGCCTTCAATCGCAGGTCCTCGAGTGGCCCCGCGTAGGGGAACGAGGGGATCAGGCTCAGCGCGGCCTCCTCCATGCGCGGCCCGTAGGCGCGGATGAACCCGTTCTCCCAGATCGGCGCGAACATCACGCGCTCCTGGATCGTCCGCTGGATCTGGTGCAGCATCTCCTCGCGCTTCTTGCGGTCCATCTCCTGGAGCTGCGCCTGGAAGAGGGTCTCGATCTCCGGGATCGAGCCGTAGGAGAGCACGCCCTTCGCGGTCGCGAAGCCCTCGATGCGGGTGGAGGCGTTGCCCGCGGAGCCGGTGGCGCCCACGAAGAGGTTGCGGATCTTCTTGTCGCGCCACGCGGAGAGCAGCGCGGCGCGCTCCATCGTGCGCACGCGCGTGCGGATGCCGACCGCGCCGAAGTAGTTCGCGATGGCCTCGCCCATCGAGTTATAGGGCGGGAACGGGGTGAACTCGCCCGCGTCGAAGCCGTTGGGGAAGCCGGCGTCGGCCAGCAGCGCCTTCGCGCGCTTCGGGTCGTAGGGGTCGGCCGCGACGGGCAGGGCGAACTCCTGGTGCCGGGGCACGATGTTGCCGGTGGGCCCGGAGAAGCCGAGCGACTCGGCCTCGTTGATCGCCTGGCGGTCGATGGCGAGGCTCGCGGCCAGCCGCACGCGCCGGTCCGCCCAGGGCGAGCCGGCGGTCCACTGCTCGGGGAACATCAGGAAGAGCACGCCGTTGGTGCGCATCGCGGTCAGGGTGAGCCCGGGAGTGCGCCGCACGTCCTCGGCAATGGGGCCGTTCAGGAAGTAGGCGATGTCGACCTCGCCGCGCTTGAGGGCGGCGGCCCGCGTGGACTCCTCCGGGATGCTCCGCATCACGAGGCGCTTGACGCTCGGGGTCTTGCGCCAGTAGCCGTCGAAGGCCTCGAGCGTGAGCTCGATCCCGGGCTGGAAGCTCACGAACTTGTACGGCCCGGCGCCGATGGGCGCCTTGCGGTAGCCGTCCTCGCCGACCCGCTCGAGGTACTTCTTGGGCACGATCCACGCGGCCCCCGACGCGCTCGTCCCGTAGAAGGTCATGAAGTCCGGCCACGGGTCCTTCAGGTGGAAGCGCACGCGGCCCGCGTCCACCACCTGCACGTCGCGGACGCGGTCCTTCAGGATGGGCGCGGCCGCGCCCCGGTAGCGCTCGAAGGAGAACTTCACGTCCTCCGCGGTGACCGGATCCCCGTTGTGGAAGCGCGCGCCCTTGCGGAGCACGAACTCCCAGGTGCGCCCGTCCTTCGACATGCTCCACGACTCGGCCAGGCTCGGCGAGTTGAGCGCCGCGGGCATGGGCTTCACGAGGGCGTCGTGGAGCGCGTAGAGGATCATGAACGGGGTGATCTCCGCGTCGGTCTCTGCCGGGTCGAGCCAGCGGGTCGCCAGGGTGATGTGGGCGGCGACGCTCACGGTGCCGCTCGGCTGCGCGCCGACGGGGGCGGCCCAGCACAGCGCGAGGACGACGACGAGAACGAGCGGTCGGAGCGCACGGGTCATTGAGCGCCTCCTGACATCTCACCGAGGGTCGGACGGCCTGAGACTACCACGGGCGGGTTCTGATAGACTCGCGATCGAGCCTTATCCGACCCCGCCAACTCCACCGGAGGTGGACATGACCCGGTTCTCCCGATCACTGATGATCCTCGGCGCCCTCGTCTCGATACTCTCGCTTGCCTCCGTGCCGGCCAGCGCGCAGGAGCAGCCCCGCTCCGGCGGCGAGCTGGTCTTCGTGGTCGCGGCCGAGCCGCCGAGCTTCGATGGCCACCGCGAAGAGACGTTCGCGATGCTGCACCCCACCGGGCCCCACTACAACACCCTGATGCGGGTGGATCCCACCGACCGCACCGGCACCAAGTTCATCGGCGCTCTGGCCGAGTCCTGGACGGTCTCGCCCGACAAGCGCGTCTACACCTTCAAGCTGCGCCGCGGGGTGAAGTTCCACGACGGTGCCCTGATGACCTCCGCCGACGTGAAGGCCTCCTACGACAAGATCATCTTCCCGGGGCCGGGAATCCAGTCGAGTCGGCAGGCGGCCTACCGAGGCGTCGAGGCGGTCGAAGCCCCGAACCCCGACACGGTCGTGTTCCGGCTCAAGACCCCCGAGGCCTCGTTCATCGCCAATGTGTCCTCCCCGTGGAACTACATCTACCGGGCCGAGATCCTGGCCAAGGACCCGCGCTGGTACGAGAAGAACATCAACGGCACCGGGCCCTTCAAGTTCGTGGAGTACGTACGGGGCTCGCACTGGGTGGGCAAGAAGAACCCCGACTACTGGGACAAGGGCAAGCCCTACCTCGACGGCTACCGCGCCATCTTCATCCAGGACGCGGGAGCGCAGGTGGCGGCCATCCGGGGCGAGCGGGCGATGATCCAGTTCCGCGGCTTCAGCCCCTCGCAGCGGGACTCGCTCGTGCAGGCCCTCGGCAACAAGATCACGGTGCAGGAGAGCCCCTGGAACTGCTCGATCCAGGTGGCGATGAACCAGGAGAAGAAGCCGTTTCAGGACAAGCGCGTGCGCCGCGCGCTGACCCTGGCGCTCGACCGCTACGCCGGCTCCGCCGCGCTGTCCCGCATCGCGGTGGTGAAGGACGTGGCCGGCATCCAGGTGCCCGGCACCCCGTGGGCGACCCCGCCGGACGAGCTCAAGAAGCTGGCCGGCTACGGCTCCGACATCAACGCCGCGCGCGCGGAGGCCCGGCGCCTGCTGAAGGAAGCGGGCGCGGAGGGGTTGGCGTTCACCCTGACCAACCGCGCGGTGCCCATGCCCTACGAGCCGGTGGGCATCTGGCTCATCGACCAGTGGCGGCAGGTGGGGCTCAACGTCAAGCAGGTGAGCCTCGAGTCCGCCGCGTGGCTGTCGGCGCAGAAGACCGGGGACTTCGAGGTCTCCACCAACGCCCCGTGCAACTCCATCGTCGAGCCCGACATGGACCTGCACTGGTTCCTCTCGACCTCACCCGTGAACTTCAGCCGCCACAAGGACACGGTGATGGACGACCTCTACTCGCGGCAGTCGCGCGCCACCGATCCCGACGAGCGCCGCAAGATCCTGCGCGCCTTCGAGAAGCGCCTGTACGACGACGAGGTCCACTACATCATGACGTTCCAGTGGAACCGCATCGTGCCGCATCTCTCCAAGGTCCGCGGCTGGACGATCACCCCGAGCCACTTCCTGAACTGCCAGCTCGACGGGGTGTGGCTCAGCGAGTAGCGCGGCAAATCCCACTCTCCCTCTCCGTTCCGGGAGAGGGCAGGGTGAGGGGTAGACGAGCTAGCGCGCCACGCCGAAGGCCGCCGCCTTCCAGCGCGGGTCGTCGGAGGCCTCCAGGCGCGCGCCCACGCGGCGGAGCACTTGGGCCGCCGCCGTCTCGGCCCAGAACCAGCGCGTGACGTCGTCGCCGGTGGCGCCCGGCTTCATGACCAGGCGGCCTTCGAAGTAGAGCGCCTTCCAGTCGTCCGCGCAGTAGCGGATGAAGTTCGGCAGGGGCACCTCCGCCGGGCGCTCCTCCATCTCCGCGTCCTCGCCGGCCGCGAAGGCCTGGAGGAAGCGCACCACGCCGCGGAAGCGCGTGGCGGGCACGCCCGAGAGCCCGAAGGCGGTGCGTCCACCGCTGCGCGCCAGCCACTGCTCGTGATACTGGCGCATCTGCGCGGTCTCGAGCGCGGGGTCCTCGGGCACGGCGGCGGCCGGCGCGATCCCGGAGGCCTGGGCAGGCGCGGCCGGCTGGTCGCCCGGCTCCGCGTCGTCGGGAAAGTCGCGGAGCACCGGGCCCGCCGGCTCGGCGAGCAGCTCGAGCGCGGCGCGCAGCACGCGGTGCTGGAGCGCCGGATCCTCCGCGCGGCCCAGCGCGTGGCCGAAGGGAAACGGGACGAACAGCGCGCGGGGCGGCTTCACCTTCTCGGTGTGCTCGCGCACCATGCTGATGGACGTGGTGGCGATGCCCGCCGTCTCGATCGCGCGCGCCAGCACACCGCCGGTGTGCGTGCAGAAGGGTCAGGTCGGCGTTATCAGAACCGCGTCCACGCCCTCGTCACGGAGCCGGCGTCCGACCTCGGGTCCGGTCTCCTCCTGGATGCGCCGAAGATCCCGCAGCGCGCCCATGAACGAGTAGTGCTGCGGCGCGCTCCCGCCCAGCTCGCCCCGCGCGACCAGCTCGCGGAGCCGATCCACCGGGAACGAGATGTTGAGGTCGCGCATCGTCGGCACGCGGTCGAAGCCCAGGCTGGTGTGGCTCTGGACGATGTCGGCGGCCGGCGTGGCCTCCGGGATCACGCGATAGCTCTGCTCGCCGGGCCCGAAGGGCCGGTCGGCGCGACGGTGTAGCCCGGCGGTGGTGACGATGGCCAGGCGGCAGGTGGCGAGGGGTCTGGCCAGGCGCGTGAACGGGGCGGTGTCGTTCACCTGGATCGGTAGCATCAGCAGGTTGTTGCGGTTCAGCGGGGGCAGCCGGTCGAGACGGGGCATTGGGTTGTGGGCCCCTCACCCTGCCCTCTCCCCAGAGGGGAGATGGAGAGCGGGGAGCATTAGATGATGCCGTCGCGCTTCAGCTGATCGACCTGGTCGGGTGTGTAGCCGAGGAGGCGGCCGTACACGGCGGCGTTGTGCTCGCCCAGCAGAGGCGAGCGGCCGACCTCGGTCGGCGAGTCGGAGAGGCGCACCGGGTTGCCGGGCATCGGGTAGGGGCCGCGGCGCGGGTGCTCGAGATCCACGATGAAACGGCGCTTGCGGAGATGCGGGTCGGCCAGCACCTCGACCGAATCGAGCACCGCGCCGCACGGGACGCCGGCGCCCGCCATGATCTCCATGACCTCGTGCTTGCTCCGCTGCTCGGTCCACCCCTCGATCATCGCGTCGACCTCGTCCACGATCTGCACGCGGTCCCGCCGGTCGTGGTAGCGGGGATCGTCGCCCATCTCGGGCCGCCCCACGATCTTGGTAAGCGACTTCCACATGTCCACGGTGGCGCAGTGGATGAACACGTAGTCGTTGGGCCCGCCCGGCCGGCACCGGTAGATGTTGGACGGCGCGGCCGCCGCGGAGCGGTTGCCCTGGCGCGGGGCGGGCTTGCCGGTGGCGTAGCTCTCGCGCAGGTGGATGCGGAGGAGGTTCACCACCGACTCCTGCTGAGCGACCTCCACTTGCTGGCCCATACCGGTGGCCAGGCGCTGGATGATGGCGGCGAGGATCCCGATCGCGGTGTGCAGCCCCGCGCCGGTGTCGGCCAGCCCGCCGATGGCCTTGGTGGGCGGGCCGTCGGGTGAGCCGGTCATGCTCATGGCGCCGGCCATGGCCTGGGCGATCCACTCGAAGCTCTTGTAGTCGGCATACGGCCCACCACTGCCGAAGCCCTTCACGGAAGCCGCGATCAGTCGCGGGTTGAGGGCGTGCAGCGCCTCCCAGCCGAGGCCGAGCCGGTCCATCGCCCCCGGCCCCATGTTCTCGACCAGCACGTCGGCGGTCTTCACCAGGTCGAGGAAGAACCACGCGTCCTCGCCGCGCTTGTCGGAGAGCGCGGTGCGGCCGGGCTCGCCGGTGGGCGGCTCGATCTTGATGACCTCCGCCCCGAGCCACGCGAGCATCTGGGTGCAGCTCGGTCCCGCTTCGTACTGGGTCAGATCGAGAACACGGATCCCGTCGAGGGCCTGGGCCATGATCGAGAGCCTCCCGCTACGTGGTGTACGCCGAGAACCGCACCGTCGTCGCGCGCGCCTTGGAATCGGTGATGACGTTGACCACCGCCGGCTTGCCCGAGGCGAAGGCGCGCTCGAGCGCGGGGCGGATGTCGTGCGGCTTCTCCACGTACTCGCCGTGCGCGCCTAGCTCCTGGGCCACCCGGTCGTAGCGGGTGTGGCCGAGGTTGCGGCCGGGCTTGGGCAGGGGCCGCGTCCACGGCGCGTCCGCGGTCCAGCCGCCGTTGTTGCTGATGACGACCACCACCGGGATCTTGTGGCGGACCGCGGTGTCGATCTCCATCGCGTTGATGCCGTAGGAGCCGTCGCCGTGCAGCACCAGCACTTGCGCATCGGGCTTGGCGACCTTGGCGCCCACGCCGAAGGGCAAGCCGACTCCCATCGTTCCAAAAGCTCCCGAGTTCAGCCGGTGGCCCGCCACGTAGGTGGGGATGGCCTGGCGGCCGAAGTTCAGGATCTCCTGGCCGTCCACCACCAGGATGCCGTCGCGCCGCATGAAATCTCGGATCTCCTTGCACAGCCGCAGCGGGTGAATCGGCGTCTCCTCCCGGCTCATGGCCTTGTCCTGCTCGGCGCCCTTCTCGGCGTCGAGCGTGCGCAGCTTGCCGGTCCAGGCCGCGTAGCGCTTGGGCGTGATCTTGCCCTCGGCCTCCGCGCGGAGCTGCTCGAGCACCGCGCGCGCGTCGCCCACGATGGGAACATCGACTTCACGATTGTGACCGAGCTGGGTCGGGTTGATGTCCACGTGGATCACCTTGAGATCGGCGGCGAAGCGCGGCGGCCGGCCGAACTGGATCACCCAGTTGAAGCGCGTGCCCACCACCAGCACCACGTCGGCCTCGGTGAAGGCCTTGCTGCGCGCGTTCAGGAACGCCAGCTCGTGATCCTCCGCGATGAGGCCGCGGGAGATCGGCGTGGTGTAGAAGGGGATGCCGGTGGCTTCCACGAAGGCCTGCAGCTGGGCCGCCCCGTCGGACCACCACACCCCGCTGCCCGCGATGACCACCGGGCGCTCGGCCTTGGCCAGCAGCGCGATGGCCTCGCGCACCGCGTTCGGGTCGCCCAGGCTGCGGGGTGCCCGCTTCCAGGGGCCGGGGTAGTGGAGCTGGTCCTCCTCGATCTTCTCGCCCAGGATGTCGCCCGGCATGTCGATGTACACCGGGCCGGGCCGGCCGGAGGTCGCCTGGCGGAACGCGGTGTCCACGACGTCGGGGATGCGCTTGGCATCGTAGATGCGCTCGGTCCACTTGGTGATCGGCTTCATCAGGGCGACCTGGTCGATCTCCTGGAAGGCCTCCATGCCGAGGAACACGCGCGGGCTCGAGCCGCCGATGGCGATGAGCGGGGCGCAGTCGGTGAAGGCATTGGCCACGCCGGTGGCCAGGTTGATGGCGCCGGGGCCCGAGCAGCCCATGGCCACGCCGGGGCGACGCGTCACCCGTGTCCAGGCGTGCGCGGCCAGAGCCGCCGCCTGCTCGTGGCGCGTGTCGATGGCGCGGATGCCCAGCTTGATGCACGCGGCCTCGGTCTCCAGCATGGGGCCGCCCATCAGGTAGAACATCGTGTCCACGCCCTGCGACCTGAGCGCCTGCGCCAGCACTTCCGAACCCGTGATCGTGGCCATGGCCTGTCCTTTCCGGCTACCGGTGAGGGGTTGCCGAGAAGATAGCAGATGTATGATGGGCGCGGGAGGGAAGCGCTCAATGGCCGACGTCCACTTCAACCCGATGGATCCCGAGTTCATGGCGGACCCGTACCCGACCTACCACCGCCTGCGGGCCGACGATCCCGTGCACCACAGCCCGCTCGGCTTCTGGGTGCTGAGCCGCTACCCCGACGTCATGGCCAGCCTGCGCGACCCGCGCCTGATCAAGGAGCCCATCGCCGCCTTCGTGGCCGCGCGCTTCGGCATGGCGACCCCGCCGCCCGGCCTGGGACTCTCGATGCTGGACCGCGACCCGCCCGATCACACCCGGCTGCGGGGGCTGGTGAGCAAGGCCTTCACGCCGAAGGCGCTCGAGGGCCTGCGCCCCCACATCCAGAAGATCGTGGACGACCTCCTGGCCGGCGTCGCCGGAAACGGCGAGATGGACCTGATCGAGGAGTTCGCGTACCCGCTGCCGGTGCGGGTCATCTGCGAGATGCTGGGCGTCCCGGTGAAGGATCACGAGCGGTTCAAGGCCTGGGGCCTCGACATCGCCCGCGGCCTCGACGCGATCATGCTGCCGCCGGACTCCGAGGTGGGCCAGCGCAGCGTCGCGGGCCGCCGCGCCCTCGCCGAGTACTTCCGCGAGCTGATCGCCGAGCGGCGCGCCGCCCCGCGCGACGACATGCTCTCCGCCCTCATCGCGGCCGAGGAGGCGGGCGACAAGCTCAACGAGGAGGAGCTGCTCGCCACGTGCATCCTCTTGCTGGTCGCCGGCCACGAGACCACCGTGAACCTGATCGGCAACGGCACGCTGGCGCTGCTGCGCCATCCCGCCGAGCTCCGGAAGCTGCGCGAGAACCCGGGCCTCATCGTCACCGCGGTGGAGGAGCTGCTGCGCTTCGACGGGCCGGTGCAGCGGACCGCGCGCATCCCGAGCGAGGACATCACGATCGGCGGCCGGACCATCCCCAAGGGCGAGATGGTGATGCCGTTCCTGGGCGCGGCCGACCGCGACCCTGCCCAGTTCCCCGACCCGGACCGCCTCGACATCACGCGGGCCGACAACCGGCACATCGCCTTCGGCCTGGGCATCCACTTCTGCCTGGGCGCCCCGCTCGCGCGCATGGAAGGGCAGATCGCCATCAACACGCTGCTCGCGCGGCTGCCGAAGCTGGCCCTGGCGACCGACAAGCCCCAGTTCCGCCAGAGCCTGACCCTGCGAGGGCTGCAGGTGCTGCCGGTCAGCTTCTAGTGGCGTCCCGCGTCGCGGCCATCCTGCTCGGGCTCGTCCTGCTCGTCCTGCCCGCGCTCGCGCAGGAGGCCCCCCGCTCGCCGACTCCCGCACCCATCAAGCTCGCCGCGACGGTCACCGAGATCGCGACCAAGCTCGAGCGTCCCTGGGGGGTGGCGCTCCTCCCCGATGGGCGCTTCCTCGTGACCGAGCGGCCGGGGCGGATGCGCCTCGTGAGCGCGGGCGGCAAGCTCTCGGCGCCGCTCGCCGGCGTGCCGGAGGTCTACGCGCAGGGGCAGGGCGGCCTGCTCGACGTGGTCCTCGGTCCCCACTTCGGCCAGGACCGGCTCGTCTACTTCTCGTTCTCGGAGCCGGGCCCGGGCGGCGCGGGCACCGCGGTGGCGCGCGGGCGCCTTGGCGAACGCGGGCTCGAGGGCACCCAGGTGATCTGGCGCCAGCAGCCGAAGGTGGAGGGCCCCAATCACTGGGGCTCGCGCCTCGTCTTCCGCGCGGACGGCACGCTCTTCGTCACGATGGGCGACCGCTACGCGTATCGCGAGCGCGCGCAGGACCTCTCGACCACGCTCGGCAAGGTCGTGCGCATCAATGCGGACGGCTCGGTGCCCCGCGACAATCCGTTCGTGGCCCGCGCGGGCGCGCTCCCCGAGATCTGGTCGCTCGGCCACCGCAATGTCCAGGCGGCGGTGCTCGACGGACACGGCGAGCTGTGGACGGTGGAGCACGGGGCGCGCGGGGGCGACGAGCTCAACAACCCGCAGGCGGGGAAGAACTACGGCTGGCCGGTCATCACCTACGGCGTGGACTACTCGGGCGCGCGCATCGGGATCGGGACGTCCAAGCCGGGCATGGAGCAGCCCGTCTACTACTGGGATCCGGTGATCGCCCCGTCCGGCGCGACCTTCTACTCGGGCGCCGCGTTCGCCGACTGGAAGGGCGACCTCCTGGTCGGCTCGCTGACCCCGGGCCTGCTCGTGCGGCTGCGGATCACGAACGGCCACGTGGTCCGGGAGGAGCGCTACCTGGCGGAGCTGCGTGAACGGATCCGCGACGTGCGCGAGGGGCCGGACGGCGCCATCTACCTCCTGACCGACGACCCCCATGGGCGCCTCCTGCGCGTCACCCCGGGCGGCCGGTAAACCCAATAGGAGGATCCGCCATGAACCGTCGACGCTTCATCGCCGGCAGCTCCGCACTCTCCGCCATGCTCGCGGCGCGTCGGGCGCCCGCCTTCGCGCAGGGGACGCGGCTCCACGTGCTGCAGTGGGCGCACTTCGTCCCCGCGGCCGACCAGCTCTTCGATCAGCAGGCGAAGGAGTTCAGCAAGCAGGCGGGCGTCGAGGTCGTCGCCGAGCGCATCAATCAGAACGACATCCAGGCGCGGGTCACCGCCGCCATCCAGAGCGGGAGCGGCGCCGACATCGTGACCATCGCGAACAATCATCCGCTGCTCTACGAGAACAGCCTCGTCGACATGACCGACGTCGCCGAGGCGATCGGCGGCCAGCAGGGCGGGTGGTACGATCTCCCCAAGAGCAACTGCCTGACCGGCGGCGGGCGCTGGGTCGGGGTGCCGTACTTCATCATCTCGTGGGCGGTCACCTACCGGGAAGACTGGTTCAAGGAAGCCGGCCTCGAGTATCCGAAGACGTGGGACGACTTCCGCAAGGTCGGTCGCGCCATGAAGGCGAAGGGCCGGCCGTTCGGCCAGGCGCTCGGCCACAGCCTCAACGATCCCAACGCGTGGGCGTACCCGATCGTGTGGATGTGGGGCGGCCTGGAAGTGGAGAAGGACGGCAAGACGGTCGTGCTCAACAGCAAGAACACGATCGAAGCGGTGAAGTTCACCCTGGCCGCGTGGAAGGACTGCTTCGACGAGGGCGGGCTCGCGTGGGACGACAGCAACAACAACCGCGCGTTTCTCTCCTCGGAGATCTCGCTCACCGGCAACGCGCCGTCGATCTACATCGCCGCGCGGGGCAAGTTCCCCGACGTCTACAAGGGCACGAACCACGGCCACTATCCGCCCGGCCCGGCCGGCCGCTTCTACTTCCTGCCCTGCTACAACTCCTGCGTGATGAAGTACTCGAAGAACCAGAAGATCGCGAAGGACTTCGTGCGCTGGTACATGGACCGCGCGCAGTACGACAAGTACTTCGAGATCATGGACACGTTCGGCATCCCCGGCACCAAGAGCTACCGCGACCACGCGCTGTGGAAGCGAGACCCGAAGACCGCGGTGTTTCCCGAGACCCTGCAGTACGCGCGACAGGTCGGCTTCGCGGGACCGCCCGGGCGCAAGGCGACCGAAGCGCTGTCGAAGTACATCCTGGTCGACATGTTCGCCAAGAGCATCCAGGGCATGAGGCCGGAAGACGCGGTCGCGTGGGCGGCCGGCGAGATGACGAAGATCTACGCCGGCTAACCTCCTCCGCGTCACGCCGGGCAGCGGGTCGAGCTTCTCATCGGGTCTTGGTGGTGCCATTCATGAGAAATCTCGTCTCCGCGAAGGCGTCCGTCGCCTCATCGCCGAGACCCTGCCGCGCATAGAGGCTGCCCAGGAGGAAGTGCAACGTGGGCTCATCCGGCTGCCGGGCAAGCTCCTCCAGAAGGCTGAGACGGGCATCGTGCAGTAACCCATTCCGCGCGAGAAAACCGGCCCGGAGGATCGCCAGCGTGGTGGGCGGCAGGGCAGGGATGAACGCCTCCTCGAGGTCGTGCAGCGCATCGCGGATGGTCTGGGCCCGGTCCGGGTCGACCAGCTCGAACCAGGCGTCCTGGGGCGGGCTCAAGGGCGGGAGGAGCTGGAACCGGTATCGGACGCCGGCCGCGAGGGGCGGCGCGTTCCGAGGGTACTGGAACCGGGTCGCGGTGAAGTTCTTGCGCTCGAAGACCAGGCCAGCGGGCCCGCTGATGCGAATCCAGTAGGCTGAAGACTGGCTCCCGCGCCACTCGAAGATCAGGGAATCCGGGAGCACGGGGCCATTGCAGGGCGTCAAGATCACCGGGGGCTTCGTCCCGGATCGAGTGCCCAAGGGCCCGAATGTCAGATCCTTCGGGGTCGTCGTGGCCAGGAAGTCGAAGCTCGCTTCGAGGATCCGCAGGCCCTTGTGGAGCCGGCTGCGCCCGGCTGAAGGGGCGGGAACGGTGAACGGTGAAGCCGCCGCGTCGACCCTCGCGCTTCCACGTCCCCCCGTCAGCACGACGACCACCCACGCATCCTCGGTCGTGCTCACCGCGTCACCGTCCTTCAGGGTGAGGAGCGGTGTCCCGGCGCGCCAGCGCTGGCTGTCAGCGGACCTGACCTCGACCTGCCCGCGCCCGACGTAGATCTCGGTGATCATCCCGGCGATCTCCCGCTCCGCGCTTCCGGCGACCGTCGGCGCCCACAGAATGCCCGGCAGGACCAGGAGGCTCCAGTACCAGCTCGGTGTCCGTTTCGTCGCGCTCATGGTTGCATCCTCCCCAGTCGCGGACCATTGGACGACGGGCGGACGCCCGGCGCTCGGGGGCGCCCGGCGCGCCTGAGCCTTCCGCGGGCAAGGGGCATGCCACGGGCGACTTTCCTGACGTGACAGGATCTTTCGAAGGAACGACCACCGCCGAAGCGACTTTCTGCCCGGTTCGGGCTTGTGCCGTGCCCGAACATGCGGCGAGGGGTCAGCCGAGCTTCGGCATCACCTGCTCGGCGAAGGCGCGCATCGCGCGCTCGACCTCGGCGCGCGGCAGCATCGCGCCCTGGTCGAACCAGCCGATGATCTGGGAAAGGCCGAACTCCTCCTTCGCGCGCTGCAGGCGGTCCACCACCTCCGCGGTGTCGCCGAACACGGCCTGGTCGCGGCAGAACTTGTCGTAGGGCAGGTCCGCGATGGTGTCCCGGATGTACTTCAACCGGGGCAGGTGGTCGCCGTAGGAGTCGGGCAGACTCGAGAAAATGGTCTCGAGATTCCTGTAGTACTGCAGCACACCCGGCCGCATGGCGTCGCGCGCCGCCGCCGACGTCGCCCCGATGTGCAGCGGCTGCATCAGCGCCATTTGCTCGGGACCCCACGTGTGCCCGGCCGCTGCGAGCTTCTCGCGATACGCGGCCATGCACTCGCGCAGCAGCGGCAGCGGGGTGGTCGTCGTGCCCGAGTAGATCGGCACGCCCAGCTCCGCGATGTGGGCGAAGCTCTCCGGGGTGTGGACGGCCACCCGGATCGGGGGGTGCGGGCGCTGCAGCGGCTTCGGCACCACCGCGAGATTCTCGATCTGGTAGAACCTCCCGTCGTAGCTGAAGCGGTTCTTCGTCCAGGCCAGGCGGATGATGTCGAGGCACTCGGCGAAGCGGGCGCGGTTCTCTCCGACCGGCACCCGGAAGCCGTGGAACTGGGTGGGGATGGAGCCGCGGCCCACCCCGAACTCGAGCCGCCCGCCGGAGAGGATGTCGGCGGTGGCCGCCTGCTCCGCGCACTCGAGTGGATGGTGCAGCGGCAGCAAGGTCACCGCGGTGCCGACCCGGATGCGCTTCGTGCGCTGGGCGATCGCGGGCACCGCCATCAGCGGGCTGGCGAGCAGGGAGAAGGCGGCCCCGAAGTGGATCTCGGCGAGCCACGCCACGTCGAAGCCGAGCTCGTCGGCGAGCGTGGCCAGCTCGAGCATCTCGGTGAAGCGCTGGGCGTGGCTCTCGCCCGCCCGCTCCGACGCCTGGAAGAAGAGGCCGAATCGCATCGCGGACCGGGCCTCAGGCCCGCGCGAGCGGCCAGCCGAGCCACTCGCAGACGCCGCGTCCCATCACGTACTCCAGATCCTGTCCCTTGAGCCAGGGCAGATGCTGGGTGAAGAGCGCGATGCACTCGTAGTAGGTGCACGGCATGCGGGTGAGATCGGTGCCCCAGAACGTCCGCTTCGGGCCGAAGGCGTCCACCAGCCGCCGGATCCCGTCGTGGAGATCCGGGAACGGGTAGGGTTGGGCCGAGAGCGAGACCATGCCCGAGGCCTTCACCGCCACGTTCGGATGCTTGGCCAGCGCGCAAACCGCGGGCAGCTCCTCGAAGACCTTCGGCGCTTTGCCGCGCACGCTGATGCCCACGTGGTCGATCACGAGCTTGAGACCCGGGTGCCTGGTGGCGATGCGGTCGAGGTGATCGAGCGCGCCCGGCACCAGGACCATCAAAGGGATGCCCGATTTCTCGGCGGCGGCCCAGAGCCAGTCCGCGGAGCCGTCGGTGAGCAGGTGGCGATAGTGCTCGTTGTGGAAGGTGAAGCGCATGCCGAGCATGCCGGGCTGCTTCCTCCAGTCGGCGACGAGCGGGCGGCTGGCCGGATCCTGGAGCGCGAGGCGCCCCATCACCGCGAACCGGTCCGGGTAGCTGCGCGCGGCCTCCAGCGCCATGTCGTTTCGATCGCCTTCCCAGGAGGGCGGCACCAGGACCATGCGGCGCACGCCGGCCAGATCCATCTGGAAGAGCAGCGTCTCCTTGAGGATCTGGTACGGCTTCTGCGCTTCCGCCGCACGACCGGCGGGCCACGGCCGGGACGGGCTCTCCGCGGCCCAGAGATGCACCTGCGAGTCGACGATGTCCATCTCGGTCTCTCCTGAGGAGCGGGTTTACCGCGGGGCCTTGAGCCGGAGATCCTCGTACGGCGCCGAGTACGAGAAGCCCTTGATGTGATCCACGCACGCTTCTTC
>WNFK01237803.1_pt2 | contig 14939 bp, 14 predicted proteins | sample 5400281 | NCBI WGS metagenome assembly WNFK01 (sample SAMN13153350, study PRJNA577476) | soil metagenome | isolation source: 20 cm soil on Douglas fir-dominated hillslope | place: USA:California | collected 2013-09-17 | reverse complement strand
TCAGGAACCTCCGGGTGCCGACCGCCACCTTTCCATTCGCCACTTGCGACCCATTCTTCATGGAAGAAGAGCCATTTGATCGTCCAGGGAATGATGCAATCGACGATATATTCGCTCGGGCGCCAGTCATCCTCGATGGGATCATAGACGCAAAGACGCGGGAATTCCGGCGGATGACCGAGACGATAGACATGCTGCGGTGGTTCGCCCGTGCCCCGCGGGTCCGGACCGATGGGCGGATCGATAACGAAGATACTGATATAAGGATTATTGAGATGCCAGCCATCGAAGTAACGGCGTGAGAAGTAAACGAGACGCACCCGGTATGTCTGGCAGATCGGCGTAAGGGTGCCTTCCCAGACACCCATCCATCCCCGGTGGGCAACAAGTCGGAACTGCGGGCACTTAGCGCGCAGTTTCCGATCCTGTTCATCGATGGAAAGCGGAAGCATGATCTTTTAGTCACCCCAAGGGCTGCTCCTTGGCGTGGCTTGCGCGCTGCTCGGCACAGCAGCCGAGCCCAGTGCCGGAATGCTACCGCTGCGCAGAATGTGAAAGCCCTTGCCTGCCCTGTTGTCGTTGACGTGCCGGTCGGAGCACTTGCGCACGGCGTCGCGCGCGGGGCGCTCGCCGAACAGGTCTTCCAGAACGCTTTGCATTTCGTGCAAGGGGAGCCCCTTCTGCAGGCGATAAAGCTGAACCGCGAAGGCCCGGAGTTCATCAATGAAGACCCGCTGTTCTGCAAGATTGGCAGGCCAACGATCGGTTAAAACGTCCTCCTCGCACTTCGGATTGACCTCATGCACGGTCCGACCCGCATGTTCGGCCTGCTCCAAGGCAACGATGATGCATTCGACCTGATGGATCAGTTCCTCGGCGAGCGTCCGGGTCTAGTTTGCGTTGTAGGCCACGTAATAGGCCAGCAATACTGACGATGGCATTCGCAGGCGCGGATGGCGACGGTCGTAAGCGAGATTGCGCCAACGCTTGATCAATTGAAGGCTGATGACGGCGCGGGACTTGCGGTAGACCGGCATTTGGGGCGGCACGGGATCGGCGTCCGACTTGGCCAGCACCTCGAGCCGCATACGGTCATAGTCCAGGGACGATTTCTCGAAATAGAGACCGAAAATTTCATCGGCGCGCGTGAGACCGTTGAACCACTCCCCGAAGCCGAATGGATTGGCGTAAAGCGTCTGCTTCGGCTCGGAGGGATCCGATGGCTTGGAGTGGAATATGAAGCTAGTCTTTTCTTCGCCCGTAATCAGCCGCACAGCGGGGGTCACGTCGAGGTGCATTTCGTCGTAGTGAACAGTGCTGCAGCGGGTTCTTACGCTCGGTCCTCTTGTAATAGCGCGAACCCGGTTCACCCCGGATCGCTCGATCCAGCGTCGACAATGCCCTTTCCGGGTCGACGCTGGTGGGCCAGTCGATCTGCGCCATCACGTCGATGTCAAAGTCAGCCTCGGTATCGTGCCGCGCGGTGGTCGCGCTGATCATGAAACCACCCTGCGGGTAAAAGAGCTGAACGCGCCCGTGCAGGATGCTGTCCTCGCGGTCGATCCATTGGTTGATCGCCTCGTAGTGATCGACGGCCTTTTGATAGTCACCGGGCGCGAGCTGGATCCGGACGGCAATGTCGGCCAGCATCACGTCCAAGACGCTGTAGCTCGCGGTCTCCCGCAGAAAACGATCCGTGTAATTCACGCTTCACCTATCGGTTTGAGCGCCTTCCCCGCGGAAGGCCTGCCTCATCAACAAACTTGCAATTTTCTTGTTCGCCATGGCATTATTGTCGATAACGCATAATGTCACGGACATGCGACTTCGTCAACATTTCCATGTCGAAAACGCCATGACAGACAACCAAGCATCTGATATCTTTAAAGAAAGACTGAAAAAGGCTCGCGACCTTCGGGGCTTGAATCAGACGGATTTGGCGAATCGCGCAGGTTTGCCGCCCAGCTCCGTGTCCCATTTTGAGTCCGGTCCGCGCAAGCCGTCGTTCGAAAACCTCAAGCGCCTGGCGAGCGCATTGAATGTAACGACTGATTACCTACTGGGCCGGGTGGACAGCCCTGAGGCGTCGGCGCCGGTCGGTAGGCTGCACCGAGACATCCATAAGTTAAGCGCTGACGATCTGAAGCTTACCGAGGAGTTTGTCGACATGCTCGTCCGACGCGGACAATCCCTAGAAAAGAAATGACCGCCAAACTCACAGTCCCCCGCAAGTCGATCGCGGAAGGGGCCGCCAATCTCGTCTTGCGCGAGATGAAGATTGACGGCTTGCGCGTTGATCCTATAGCCATCGCCACCGACAAAGGAATTCTCGTCAAAGAGAAGCCAGATGCGGTAGACGGCGTATCGGGGATGCTGGTGAAGGTAGGCGACCAGTTCGGGATCATGTATGCAACTAACATCCCGAGCAAAGGCTTCCAAAAATTCAGCGTGGCCCACGAAATTGGACATTACTGCATCAGCGGTCATGTTGATACGCTGCTGAGCAAAGGCGCGCACTACTCCCGTGCGGGATTTCAATCCGCTGATCCGTATGAGATGGAGGCGGACTATTTCGCCGCCGCTCTGTTGATGCCTGAGCGGCCATTCAAGAGAGCCATCGATGATCACCCAACAGGACTCGTAGGCATTGAAGCGCTGGCAAAGGCCTGTGAGACTTCGCTGACGGCCACCGCAATTCGGTATTCGGGCTTCACGCGCGACGGCGTCGCTATCATCCTGAGCACAGCACAGTCAGTCGATTACTGCTTCATGTCCGACGGACTGAAGGAAGCGAAAGGATTGAAGTGGATGCGCAAGGGCGCGCCGGTGCCGGGCGGTACCGTGACCGAGTCGTTCAACGCACGGGCTGAAAACGTTCGAACAGGGCAAAAGGATTCAGGCGATGGAAACTTGCGCGACTGGATGGATACCGAGCGGGGATACTCCATTACGGAAGAAGTCATTGGGCTTGGACAATACGGACGGACTTTGACCGTACTCACTTGCACCAGCCTGACGGCGCGCGTTGAAGAAGCGGAAGATGAGGACGACGAAGAGAAGATGATCGAAAGCTGGACGCCGCGATTTCAGAAGTAACTATTCGCGCAATTTTGCGCGCTAACTCGCAAGCTTTTGTTGGAAACCTTATCAGTGCGCGAAGGCACGCAGTGGCGATCGAAACAATGTCTCCGGCCGCGGTCTCCGCAAAACGGGAATATTTGCGAGTTCAGCCGGAGACTTTTCGGCATTCGGCCGCCTGATACGGCAAAATGGGAGTGCGGAGACAGAGGCCGAACAAGGAAAACTCGGCTGTTTGCGGCCCTTTCTCGTCTTCAGAGGGAGGCGTGTCCGACAACCGGACTGCCTGGCTGACCTGGGAGGATTCGAACTTCGATATTCCCATTTCAAAAAACGCCTTTGAAATGTCGGCGGAATTTCCGCTGTTTTGGCCGAAAACTCGACTTGGAGACTTTTGCAGCTGCAAGTTGTGGAAGTGAGCAGACGCGGAGACGGTCGCGTTGTCTCCCACTAGCGTGGCTCAGGAGGAGCTCCTCTCATGTCGCAAACGCCGATTAGCCACCAGGGCGCCGACGAGAGCCGTCCAACCGGTCTGATGCGAGGCGCCAAGCCCCTGGCCGGTATCGCCTTGAAAATACTCGTGGAAGAGCAACAAATCGCCCCACGCCCCGCCGCGCTGAAAGCGGGGATTTGATCCGAGTGCTGGTCGCTGACCCTCTGCATTCCGGAGGAACAATCCGAGTAGTCGGCGCTCGAGCTCGTCGGCGACTTGCTCGAGGTTCGCTTGCTTGCTTGATCCTGTCGGCAATTCAACGGTGAAGTCTTCGCCAAAGTTGGTATGCAGATGTCGTAGTGATTCGATTGCGAGAAAATTGAGCGGAAACCAGATCGGTCCGCGCCAGTTCGAATTGCCGCCGAACAGTCCGGTCCGAGATTCGCCCGGCTCATAGTCGAGACGAGCGACATGTCCGTCCATGTTGAGGATGAGCGGATGTTCGCGGTGGTAACGCGACAGCGATCGCAGCCCGTAACACGACAGAAATTCCGACTCGTCGAGCATACACGCGAGAATCTGCTTCATGCGCGACTTGCCCACCAGCGAGATCAGCCGAGGGAGTTCATTGGTCGGAGGCATGTGCAGGAATTCTGCAAGGCCCGGCTTGTTCTCGATGTACCAGAGCGCGCGCTCGCGGAACATCGGCAGTCGTTCCCACAGCGCCGCATCGAGCTGTACGGCCGCAAAGATTGGCAGCAGTCCCACCATAGAACGCGCGCGCACCGTGAAAGTCGAGCCGTCGCGCTTGCGAAGCCGATCGTAGAAGAAGCCGTCTTGGTCGTCCCAGAGCTTGCTCATGGCGGCGGCGATTAGAGCGAAATGCTCGAAGAACTTTACCGCGAGGTCTTCGTAGCTAGGCTGATGGTTGGCAAGCCGCAGAGCCATCTCCAGCATGTTGAGACAGAACTTGGCCATCCAGGCGGTGCCATCCGACTGCTCCAGGACATCGCCGTCGGGGAGCATCTGCGAGCGGTCGAACGGGCCGATGTTGTCGAGTCCGAGAAAGCCGCCCTCGAACACGTTGTCGCCACAGGCGTCTTCTCGATTTACCCACCAGGTGAAGTTGATCAAGAGCTTTTGAAAAGCGCGAGCCAAAAAGTCGAAATCGGTGCCGCCATCGATCCGGAACACCGCGAGCGTGGCCCATGCTTGAACTGGAGGATTCACGTCTCCGAAATTCCATTCATACGCCGGCAACTGGCCGTTCGGGTGCGTGTACCATTCGCGCGCCAGCAGCAGCAGTTGATGCTTCGCTGCTGAGGGGTCGATGTGCGCCAGCACCACGCAGTGGAAGGCGAGGTCCCATGAGGCATACCATGGATATTCCCATTTGTCGGGCATGGCGATGATGTCGTGGTTGTTGAGATGGCGCCAGTCCGCGTTGCGACCGGACGTGCGTGCCTCGGGCGGACGTATGATGTCGCCGTCGAGCCAGCGCGCGACGTCGTAATGGTAGAACTGCTGGCTCCACAGCATTCCAGCGAACGCCTGCCGCATCACTGCGGCCTCGTCGTCACTCGCGCTGTCAGGGGTCAGCGCTGTATAGTACTCGTCAGCTTCGCGGCTCCGGTCGGCGTGGATCCGCTCGAAGTCTGCCCCGAGGTTCGCAGTCGGGCCGAGCCCATCACGTCTTAGGCGAAGCCGGAGCTCGACCGTTTCGCCGGCAGCGACTTTGAGGCGATACCAGCAGGCCATTTTTGTACCCTGCCTCGCAGGATTTACCGTCGCCGCCTTGTGAACGACGTGGTCGTTGATGCCGTCCTTTGGATAGGACGTCTGCTCAGCGGTGACGCCATACAGGTACCGGGCATTGGTTTCGTTTTCACAGAACAGCAGCGGCGGCGGCTTTCCGGCCGGATCCGCCCCGGCAGTGAAGCGCCAGCGGCCCAGCAGTTCTTCTTCAGCGATCGCGCCGACGTTGCCAGTTTCAGCAGTCGCCCGGATAATCGGCCGCGCGACACCAGCCTCCCATGACCAGCGGTTGCGGAACCACAGAGTCGGAAGCACGTGAAGCTCAGCCGGATCGGGTCCCGCGTTACGAACGCTGATGCGCATGCATACGTCATCAGGTGATGCTTTGGCGTAATCCGCCGTGATCTGCCAGTAACGATCCCCCTCGAAAACACCGGTATCCACTAGCTCAAATTCGGGCTCGTCCTTGTTGCGCCTTGCGTTCTCCTGCCGAAGCAACGCGTAGGGAAACTCCGCGTGGGGATAGTGGTAACGCCAACGAAGCCACGAGCTGGTCGGTGTTGCGTCGATGTACCACCAGTACTCTTTGGCGTCTTCGCCGTGATTTCCTTCTGGACCACTGAGACCGAAGATACGTTCCTTGAGGAAGGGGTCACCTCCATTCCAAAAGGCTAGAGCAAAACACAGGCGCTGCGCTCGATCGCAAAGGCCGGCAAGACCGTCCTCGTTCCACCGATAGGCGCGCGAGCGCGCGTGTTCGTATGGGAAGTATTGCCAGGCTTGTCCATCGGCACTGTAGTCTTCACGCACGGTACCCCAGGCGCGCTCGCTAACGTACGGCCCGATTGCTTTCCAGTTGCCGGGCGTATCCGGCGACGAATCTTCAAGCCGCGCGTGTTCCGCCGATAGCGGTTTTCGCTTCGCAAAATTACTCATGGCTATGCGGCTTTCGCAGGCCGCAAGAGCGCCTTGGCCGTCGTCACAACGTTATCGACAGTGAATCCGAACTCCTGCTGCAGGGCCTTCAGCGGGGCGGAAGCGCCGAAAGTGTGCATGCCGATGACCCGACCAGTCGAGCCAACGTAACGCTCCCAGCCGAACGTCGAAGCCTGCTCAATCGCAACGCGGGCCGTGACCTCAGGTGGCAAGACGGCGTCGCGGTATTCCTGCGTCTCGCGTTCGAAGACATCCCAGGAAGGCATCGAGACTACGCGCGAGGGGATACCATCCAAATTAAGTCTCTCATGGGCGTCGGCCGCGAGACTCAGCTCACTGCCGGTGGCAATTAAGATTATGTCCGGCTTACCGTCAGGGGCGTCGGCAAGCACGTAGGCGCCTCGTGCGGCCCCGGATGCCGAGGCATATTTGCTGCGATCGAGGATCGGTAACGGCTGGCGAGACAGCGCCAGCAAGGCTGGCCGATGACGAAGCTGCAGGACGTAGCGATAGACCTCTACCACTTCGTTGGCATCACCCGGCCGGAACAGCGTCACACCCGGCATTGCCCGCATGGAGGCGAGATGCTCGATCGGTTGATGCGTTGGGCCGTCTTCGCCATCGCCCATGGCATCATGGGTAAAAACGAAGACCACCGGTAGCTCCATGAGCGCCGCCAGTCGTATCGCGGGCCGGGCGTAGTCGCTGAAAATCAGGAAGGTCGCGCCGAACGGCCGCAGTTTCGATAGCGCCAGTCCGTTCAGGATTGCAGCCATCGCGTGCTCGCGGATGCCGAAATGCAAATTCTTGCCGCCCGGTGTGGCGGCCTGAACATCGCCTGCACCTTCAAAGGTTAGCAGCGTCTTGGTCGATGGACCTAGATCGGCCGAACCGCCAATCAACCAGGGAACGTTCTGCGCCAGAACGTTCAGGACCTTTCCCGACGCCTCACGACCCGCGAGGCCCTTCAAATCTGCTGGGAATGACGGCAGGTTGCGGTCCCAGCCTACCGGAAGCTTGCGCTCTTGCATCTGGTCGATCTCAGTCGCCAATGCTGGATACTTCGAACGGTAATCGGCGAACAGCTCCTGCCATTTGCGATGGGCTTCAGCGCCTCGCACGCCGACACCAGCGGCGAAGTGTTCGAGAACGCCGTCAGGCACCAAGAAATTCGAGTCTTCGGGCCAACCATAGGCGCGTTTAGTGAGTTTGACTTCTTCAACACCGAGCGGCTCGCCATGCGCCGCGGCCGTATCGTGGCGGTGTGGCGAGCCATATCCGATATGGCTGTCGAGTATCACCAGCGTCGGTCGGCCTTTCGTATCGCGAAACGCTGCCAAGGCCTGTTCAATCCCCGCAACGTCGTTGGCGTCTCCGACATGAACTATATTCCAGCCATAGCCGGTGAAACGAACGGCTACATCTTCGGTGAACGCCAGCCGCGTGCTGCCTTCTATCGTGATGTGGTTGTTGTCGTAGATCCAACACAGATTATCGAGGCCAAGGTGGCCGGCGAGCGACGCCGCTTCAGAGCCAACGCCCTCCATCAGGCATCCGTCTCCGCATACGGCATAGATGTCGTAATCGAAGATGGCAAAATCCGGCTTGTTGTACCGCACAGCGAGCCAGCGCTGCGCGATTGCCATACCGACGCTGGTCGCAATGCCTTGTCCGAGCGGACCGGTGGTCGTCTCCACGCCGGATACCAGGTGGTATTCGGGATGCCCTGGCGCATGACTCCCAAGCTGCCGAAAGCGCCGGATATCGTCAAGGGTGATGGCAGGCCTGCCCAATGTTTCGTACTCCGCATTCACGGCCTGCGTGTCCGTAAGGTAAAGCACCGACCACAGCAGCATCGACGCGTGGCCGTTCGACAGCACGAAGCGGTCGCGACCAGGCCAGATCGGATCTTGCGGATCAAAACGCATGACTCGGTTCCAGAGCGTATAAACAAGCGGCGCAAGCGCCATTGGCGTGCCGGGATGGCCGGAGTTCGCGGCCTGCACCGCGTCGATCGACAGTGTGCGGATGGTGTTGATCGCGAGCTGGTCGAGTTCGGCGTCTGTCATGGCTGATTTCCTCCCGCGGGTGTCGATTACAGGCCGCTTGCGCACGGCAACCCCTGTGCGTGCATCGTCAGCGATAGGCTGCCGCCCATCGAGCAACAGAGCCGGGATCGAGGAGCACTTCGATCTACATTCCTCACTCTCTGCGTTACACTAGCGTCGGGTTGTGCCAGCCGCCCGGCGGCGTGACATTCTTGTCCACTTCGTGAGGCCCCCAGCTTCCGGCTTGGTATTCGTAGACAGGAGTCGCCTTCTTCAAGACCGGATCGACGATCCGCCATGCTTCTTCGACATAATCCTGTCGTGCAAACAGCGTCCGGTCGCCGTTCATGGCGTCGCCGAGCACGCGTTCATATGCATCCATCTCGTTGGCGCCAGGGCGCCGGCTCGCCAACAATTCAACCGGCTCGCCGACCTCTCGATCATCCTCGTCCATCACCATCGTGCCAAGGGCAATGGCCATGTCGGGATTGATGCGAAACCGCAAATAATTAGGTATCGCGGCGCAATGGGGAAAGATCCGCGGTGCCTCACGAAGGCGTACGATTACCTCCGTGCAAGTCACGGGAAGCGATTTTCCGGCACGGATGTAAAATGGCACTCCCTGCCAGCGCCAGGAGTCGATCTCCAGTTGGAGCGCAGCGAACGTCTCCACCTGCGAGTCCGGAGCAACGCCCGGTTCCTGCCGGTAGCCGTGAAACTGTCCGCGCACTAGCTCGTTCTCAACGATCGGCGGAATCGACCTCAGGACCTTGACCTTCTCGTCACGCAGCGATTCGCTGTCGGATCGCGCTGGTGGTTCCATCACCAGGTTGGCCAACACCTGAAACAGATGATTCTGGATCACGTCGCGAATTGTGCCAGTTTGATCATAGAACGCGCCACGACCCTGCACGCCGAAATTCTCCGCCATTGTGATCTGCACGCTGCTCACGAACTTGCGGTCCCAGAACGACTCCAGGAACGCGTTTGCGAAGCGAAAGAAGACCATGTTGTGAACAGGTCGTTTTCCAAGATAGTGGTCTATGCGGAAGATGTGTTCTTCGTCGAACCTGGCGAGCAGAATCCTGTTGAGGTTGCGTGCGGAGGCGAGATCATGCCCGAATGGCTTCTCCACAACGACACGCGCGCCGTTGGTGCAATCGGCATTGTCGAGCCGTTCCACTACGGTTGCAAACAATGCCGGTGGGATCGCCAAATAGTGTGCCGGCCGCTGCGCCGAACCGAGCTGCTTGCGAAGGGCGTCGAACGTGGTCGGATCGGCATAGTCGCCGTCTACGTAACGTAAAAGACCGGCTAGCTTGTCAAACGCAGCAGCGTCGAGGCCGCCGTGCTTTTCGAGGCTATCTCGTACTCGGGCCTTGAGCTGGTCGAGTGTCCAGCCGGCCTTTGCGACGCCGATGACGGGCACATCGAGGTGACCCCGTTTCAGCATGGACTGGAGCGATGGAAAGATCTTCTTGTAGGCGAGATCGCCAGTTGCGCCGAAAAACACCAATGCGTCGGATTTGGTTTCGCTCATGGCTATCTGGGTCTCTCATTGGTTGGCTTTTCCAAGTGCCCACCGAACTCGTAGCGCATCGCCGAAAGCAGCTTGTTCTGGAAATCAGCCTCGCCGCGAGAACTGAACCGCTCGTAAAGCGCCGTCGTCAGCACCGGCGCGGGGACTGCCTCGTCGATCGCTGCTGCGATGGTCCAGCGTCCTTCGCCAGAGTCGGAGACGCGCCCCGCGAATTTGGACAGCGCCGGATCTTCCAGCAACGCTGTTGCTGTCAAATCGAGAAGCCACGAGGCAATCACGCTGCCGCGCCGCCACACTTCTGCGATGTCGGGCAGCTTCAGGTCGTATTGGTAGTGCTCGGGAATGCGAAGGGGTGTTGTTTCGGCGTCCGCCGCGTGCGCCTGCTTGCCAATGTTCGCTGCGCGCAGGATACCAAGCCCCTCAGCGTAGGCCGCCATCAGCCCGTACTCGATGCCGTTATGGACCATCTTGACAAAATGACCGGCTCCGTTCTGCCCGCAGTGGAGATAGCCCGGAGCGAGGGTCTTGAAGACCGGATCCAGCCGCCGCACTGCCTCGTCAGGGCCGCCGATCATCATGCAGTAGCCGCGCTCAAGACCCCACACACCGCCGCTGGTGCCGACATCCACATAGTTGATGCCCTTCTGCGCCAATTCCTTGGCACGCCTGATGTCATCGATGTAGTAGGAGTTGCCGCCGTCAATCAGAGTGTCGCCGGATTCGAGCAGCGGCAGCAGATCGCGGATCGACTTATCCACGACTGCCGCAGGAACCATCAACCAGATCGCGCGCGGCTTTTCGAGCTTCTTCACGAAATCCGCCACCGATGAGCTTCCCGTCGCGTTGTCCTTCACCAGTTCCACAACGGCGTTCGGCGACATGTCGAAAACGACACATTGGTGACCATGCCGGATAAGTCTTCGCACCATATTGGCGCCCATTCGGCCGAGGCCGATCATTCCCAGTTGCATGAGTGGCTCCCGTTTTCGATGCTGCGGCGTGATTTGCTCCCTTGGTGCGCTGGTAGCCTGGCGTGTCGATAACAGTGTCTAGTGCGACTTCTCCCTGAACGCGCGATGTCGGCGGATCAATGCGTTGGTCGAGCTGTCGTGTCCAAATTTGGGTTCGGCTTCGTTGGTGAGTTCCGGGATGATGCGTTGCGCCAGCACCTTGCCGAGTTCGACTCCCCATTGGTCGAATGAATCGATCTGCAAAATTGCGCCTTGAGTGAAGACGTTGTGCTCGTACAATGCGACGAGCTTGCCGAGCGCCCCGGGCGTCAGCTGTTCCAGCAGTATCGTATTGGACGGGCGGTTTCCTTTGAACACGCGATGTGGAACGAGCCAATCGGCCGATCCCTCCGCCCTTACTTCGTCAGGTGTCTTGCCGAATGCGAGCGCTTCGCCTTGTGCGAAGACGTTCGCGAGCAACATGTCGTGCTGCTCTCCAAGTCGGTTGAAGGTCTTGTGAAAGGCAATGAAGTCGCAGGGAATGAGGCGGGTGCCTTGGTGAATGAGCTGGTAGAACGAATGTTGACCGTTAGTCCCGGGCTCACCCCAATAGATCGGACCCGTGTCGTAGCTGAGTGCATTACCCTCGAGCGTGACGTGCTTGCCGTTGCTCTCCATCGTCAACTGCTGGAGATATGCCGGGAACCGTTTCAGGTATTGCTCGTAAGGCAGCACCGCCACCGTCTGCGCGCCAAAGAAGTTATTGTACCAGATGGCGAGCAGCCCCATCAACACCGGCAGGTTGCGCTCGAACGGCGCCGTGCGGAAATGCTCGTCAATTTCATGGAAGCCGCCGAGCATGGCGCCAAAGTTGTCCGGACCGATCGCAAGCATGGTCGAGAGGCCGATCGCGGAGTCCATGGAGTACCGTCCGCCAACCCAGTCCCAAAACCCAAACATGTTGGCGGTGTCGATGCCGAACTTCGTCACTTCCTTGGCATTAGTTGACACCGCGACGAAATGCTTCGCGACAGTCTTCTCGTCACCTCCAAGTCCCGCGAGCGACCAATTGCGCGCGCTCCTGGCGTTGGTCATGGTCTCTAGTGTTGTGAAAGTCTTGGAAGAGATAATGAACAGCGTCTCCGCCGGATCGAGATCGCGGATCGCCTCCACAAAATCGGTGCCGTCCACGTTGGAGACGAACCGGAACGTCATCGCGCGGTCGCTGTAATGCTTGAGCGCCTCGTAGGCCATCACCGGCCCCAGATCGGAGCCGCCGATGCCGATGTTGACGATGTTGCGGATTGGCTTGCCGGTGTGGCCGCGCCACGCACCGCCGCGTACGCGATTGGAAAAATCGGCCATGCGGTCGAGCACCGAATGGACCTGCGGCAGAACGTCCTCGCCATCAACCAGGATCGATTGCCCCTTCGGCGCGCGAAGCGCGACATGCAGGACGGCCCGCTTTTCGGAAACGTTGATCTTCTCGCCTCCGAACATCGCATCGATCCGCGCGCGGAGCCCGGACTGTTCGGCCAGTTGCAACAGCAGAGCTAGCGTTTCATCGGTAATCCGGTTCTTCGAATAGTCGAGGTAGAGTCCGGCTGCTTCGACCGTCAAGCGCTCGCCGCGTTTGGGGTCTTGAGCAAAGAGCTCGCGCAGATGCAAGCGGTCGATCTTCTGAAAATGGGCGGACAGGGCCTTCCAGGCAGGAAGCTCGGTGACCGTTTTCGTGGCCGTTGCCATTCATCGCTCCTGTTAACGCGCCATGGCGGCTTGCGCAGTTTGTTTGCGCGAGGGAGTGATCTTTCCCTTTAGCGGACCTTCCCACATCCGGAATCCACCCTTGAATGCGTTGGCATTATCCCCAAGCCGGCATAATGGCGGCAGTTTTTTCAATAGTATGGCGTTGCCGCCGCCAAGCACGACGTCCTCCGGTTGGAGTGCCGCAACCAGATATTCAACGATATCTTCGACGTGCTTCCGCCATGCTTTCCTGCCAAATTCCTCCAGCGCGCGGGCGCCGACATAGTCCTCATAGGTCCGCTTCTTGTACGGTAAGTGCCCAAGCTCCATCGGCTGCACGATGCCATCGACGATAATCGCCGAGCCGAGTCCCGTCCCTAGCCCGAGAAACAACATTTTGCCGCCCCGGTAGCTGCCGAGCGCCTGCATCGCCGCATCGTTGATGACTTTCGTCGGCAGTTTGAATGCCGCAGCGAAGTTGAAGCCGATCCAGCCTTTTCCCAGATTGTGAGGTTCCGCCATAGGCCGGTCATGCACGACCGGGCCCGGATAACCAATCGACACCACGTCATACTCCCAGCCGTCGGCCAGTTTCTTGACGCTCGATACCATCTGGCGGGCCGTCAAGGTCGGCCCGGAGTCAATTTCTCGTTTGTCTTTTTCGCCGGAGGCGAGAATCTTGACGTGGGTGCCGCCCACGTCGATGACCAGGATATTCATTGGGGGACCTTTGTCTCGATTGGGAGTTAGCTTGCCTTCTTGAGCACCTCGGTCTTGGCAGAGATCACACTCATCAGTTCGTTCCAGGATTTGACGAACGACTTGGCACCCTCGTCCTGCAACGTCGCTGCCAGCGCGTCGACATCAACGCCGGCTTTTGCGAATTGCGACAGCACCTCTTCGGAGTCTCCGCCATTGGCCGGCAACATCTCTCCAATCTCGCCGTGATCGGCGAGGGCCCTCACCGTGCCTTCCGGCATGGTGTTGACGGTAAGCGGCGCAGCCAGCGCCTTGATGTACAGGACGTCGGACGCCGCTGGATCCTTGGTTCCCGTGCTCGCCCATAGCAGGCGCTGTGGCCGCCCACCCTCGTTGTAAATACGCCGCGAGCGTGCTGAGCCGAGCAACTCGCAGGCTGTCTTGTATGTTCGTTTCGCGATTGCGATACCGAGCTTGTTGTGTAGAGGCGCGGGAACCTTGTTGGCGACGGCGGCATCCCAGCGACTGACGAAGACCGATGCAACGGAGCCAACATTTGGATTCAGACCGGCTGCAATGCGCCGCTCGACGCCCCGCAGATAGGCCTCGGCTGCAGCGAGGTAGTGTTCCCGGCTGAACAACAGGGTCACATTCACGGGTACGCCGGCGAAGATCGTTTCTTCGATGGCGGGCAACCCCTCCTTGGTGCCCGGTATCTTGATGAAGAGGTTGGGGCGTTTTGCCCGTGCATGCAGCTCCTTGGCAGCTGCGATTGTGCTGGCCGTGTCGTGCGCGAGAAGTGGCGAGACCTCGAGCGAGACCCAGCCGTCTACTCCGTTGGTGCGGTCCCAGGTCGGGCGGAACAGGTCTGCTGCCTGTGCCAGATCTTCGATTGCAAGCTCGAAGAACAGGCTCTCACCCAACTTTCCTTCCTTGAGCTTGCCGCGGATCGCTGAATCATAATCAGAGCTGCTCTTGATCGCCTGGTCGAAGATTGTCGGGTTCGATGTGAGCCCCGTCAGCGACAATTCGTCGATGTAGCGCCTCAAGGTGCCGCTGGTCAGCAGGTCGCGGGTGATGTTGTCCAGCCAGACGCTCTGTCCGAGTTCGTGGAGCTTTTGCGTTGCCTTCATGGCTTTCACCTCCGGACAGCTTCGAGACGAGCGCGTTCCATAAGCAGGCTACCCAGATCACAGTCGAGCAGGTCTCCGATCCGATCCACGGTCACGTCGGGTGTGGCGAAGGAGGCGAGCGCCTTCGCGTCATGCGCATATTGTCCCTGTCGCGGAAAAACGGTGGTGACGCGACTGCCCCAAGCGTCCTTGACCGCGGCGAGGATTCGCGGCTTGTCGTCCACTAGGACGTAGTGCAGTGCCGGATAGCGGGACTCGACATCGTCGAGCGCGAGTTCCTTGTGGATGTAGATCAACACATGCGAGTTGACTGCCTCTGAAAGGCCGGAGCGCTCAACCTTACGCGGTTGAAAAACAACGTCGCCATCAGTGAGTAGGACGGTTGGACCCCACTGACGCAGTCGTTCGAGCACATCCAGCGATCCCGGGTACAGACGATTGGCGAACGGGTAATCGACCAGGAACGAAGACATGGACAACAGATGCATGTCCTGCGGGTGTTCGACACGGTACCGCTGCAGTGCACCGAGATAGTCTCGATACCCCAGTTCGACAAACAGGTCGTCGAGAATTGCCCAGTACCGGTCGCGACAGGCGGCACCGTACTGGCGCTCGAGGTGG
>WNFK01193271.1_pt2 | contig 14943 bp, 15 predicted proteins | sample 5400281 | NCBI WGS metagenome assembly WNFK01 (sample SAMN13153350, study PRJNA577476) | soil metagenome | isolation source: 20 cm soil on Douglas fir-dominated hillslope | place: USA:California | collected 2013-09-17 | reverse complement strand
GAAGTAGCTGCGGGAATAGCCGTCGATCAGCGGCTTGATCAGCCGCCGCGGCGTCACCGAGATGGCGGAGGCCTGCGCCTTGTCCTTCTGCGGCGCGATGATGGGCCGGGCCAGGCGCTCGGGCGGCGCGAGGCCCACCTGCCGGTAGATCTGCTCGACGTTGCGCCGGAACAGGGCGTCGAACTCGGGCGCGTTGTCGGTCGTGAAGTCGTCTCCGTACCACCAGAACCAGTCGCTGCCCTCGGCCGTGAGGGCGGCCATCCAGGCCTTCTCGAAGCGCTCGGGGGGAAGCTCGGGCCGGGCCCGTTCCAGCGCGGCCCGGGCCTGCCCCAAGAGCGTCCACGCCTGGTTGTCCTCGGGATGGCCGATCCAGATCCGGAAGTTGGACTCGATCCAGCTTCCGGAATGCAGCTTCGCGATGCGCCCCCTGGGCGGACGGGCGGAGATCTCGTCGCGGGGCAGCACCGGCACGACCTTGTCGCCGAGGCCGCTGTAGAGCGCGTCGAGGAAGGGCTCGCCGGATTGCGGGTAGCGCTCCCAGGGATTCTCGCCGTCGAGGGCCACGGTCACGGTCGCGTCCTCGCCGGCGGCCGCGATGCGGCCGAGCAGGTCCTGGGCGGCCTCGCGCGGGTCGGCGCGGGCGTAGCGGAAGCCGATGCGGTCGCTCAGGTCCCGGTCGCGGAAGAACATGGCGAGCTGCCCGCACGCCCAAGGCGCGAAATGGAGCGTTCCTTCCCCGGGGCGCTCGAGCTCGCTGCGTTCCAGGACGCCCTGATCGGTCGCGCACCAGCGCACGCCTTCCGTTCCGAGAAGCTGCACCACTTCCGGGGACACCGAGCCCTCGCTCGGCCACATCCCGGCAGGGCGTGTCCCGAAATCGTGCTCCGCGCGCGCGAGGCCGCGCCGGACCTGCTCGCGGGCGTCCTGCGGGAACTGGAACCGCGGAGGCAGCGCCGCATCGGGCATCGCCCGGCGGGTGGAACAGCGGCGAGCAGGTGATCTCGGCGGCGCCGCGCTGCGAGAGCGACCGCCAGCGCGGGACGATGCCGCGCGCGATCTCCCGGGAGGCGTCCAGCAGCTGAACCCTCTCCTCGTCGGTGAAGCCGTACTCCTTGCGCACCAGCTCCGCGACCAGCGGCACTTCCCTCCGGGCGGCGAAGCCCATCCAGGCCAGCATGAAGTGCACCTGGACGTCGGTCAGCTCCTGGGCGGAGAACGACGCCTGCGCGCGAAGCAGATCGATCTTCGCCAGGTCCGTCCCGCGCTTCGACAGGAGCTCGGCATATCGGGGCACCGGCTTCACCCAGGTGTCCCAGTCGGCGGAGAAGCCCTGCCGCAGGACGTGCGCCCGTTCGGCGGGCGTCAGCGTGTCGATCGGCTTGCGCCCGATCTCCTCGTCCACGTCCACGGCGGTGCCCGAGGCGTACGCCTCGAGCTGCAGCAGGAGCGAAGGCGCCCAGTTCACCACCGCCTTGGCCCGCTCGGGCCGCTCGAGCGCGGCGGCCATGTCGTTGTAGGAGCGCGTGGCGTGCAGCCGGACCCAGGGCAACACCGGCTGGCCGGAGGCGGGATCGCGATAGTCGGGCTGGTGCAGGTGCCAGAGGAAGACGACGCGGGCCAAGAGCGCCTTTCTCAGCCCGAGAGGCGCATTCCCTTCGGGACCACGACGATCCCCTTCGGGCTGACGAAGAACCGCTTGCGGTCCTCCTCCGGATCGTAGCCGATCCGCAAGCCCGCCGGGATGTCGACGTTCTTGTCGATGATGGTCCGGCGGATGCGCGCGTGGCGGCCGACGCGGACGCCCTCGAAGAAGATGCTCTCCTGCACGTCGGCGTACGAGTTGATACGTACGTTCGGCGAGAGCACCGAGCGATCCACCCGGCCGCCGGAGATGATGCAGCCTTCGCTGACCAGGGAGTCGGTGGCGCGGCCAACGCGCTGCTCCTCCTCGTTGGCGAAGACGAACTTGGCGGGCGCGGCGGTGTGGGCGGGGCCCGTGTAGATGGGCCAGCGCGTGTTGTAGAGGGAGAGCTTGGGATCGACGGCCACCAGGTCCATGTTGCATTCGTAATAGGTGTCGAGGTCTCCCACGTCGCGCCAGTAGCCGGTCTCGGCCGCTCCCTGGCCGGGCACGTTGTTGGTGGCGAAGTCGTAGACGGCGACCCGCGTGCGCTTGTGCATCTCGCTGATGATCGACTTGCCGAAGTCGTGCACGCTCTCCTTGCCGGCGTCGCGGACGATCTCGCGGACCAGCGCCTCGGTGTTGAAGAGGTAGTTGCCCATCGACGCCAGCACCGCCCGCGGGTTGCCGATCATCGGCTTGGGGTTTTTGGGCTTCTCCTGGAAGTCGACCATCCGGCCGTGCTCGTCGGCGGTGATCACGCCGAAGGAGCTCGCCTCCTCGATGGGCATGGGGATCGCCGCCACCGTGCAGTCCGCCTTCTGCTCGATGTGGAAGTCGAGCATCTGCCGGACGTCCATGCGGTAGATGTGGTCGGCGCCGAAGACGAAGACGTAGTCGGGCTCCTCGTCGGTGACCAGGTTGAGGTTCTGGTAGATGGCGTCGGCCGAGCCCTTGTACCACTCGGGCCCGGTCCTTTGCTGCGCCGGCACGCTCTCCACGAACTGCCCGAGCATGGTGCTCATCCGCCAGCCGCGCGAGATGTGCGTGTTCAGCGACTCCGACTTGTACTGCGTCAGCACCTTCATCCGCAGCACGCCCGAGTTGGCGAAGTTGGAGAGGACGAAGTCGATGATCCGGTAGCGGCCGCCGAAGGTCACCGCAGGCTTCGAGCGCTCCTGCGTCAGCGGAGCGAGGCGGCGGCCCTCGCCTCCGGCGAGGATCATGGCGAGCGTTTTTCCGGCAGACATGCAGCGGACGGTAGACCCCGCAGCGCCGCGCTGCAACGGTGCTCCGACCGGTTGTTCAGTGGTCCCGGGTCCTGCCGCCGCTCAAGCCCGCTTGGACGAGGGGGGCTTCGGGTGCGGCGGCTTCGAGCCCGGCGGCCGGGACGGAGGCGGCTTGGAGTCGACCTTGCGCGGCACGCCGTTGCGCTCGGCGAACTCCCCGATCAGCTCGTCCATCTCGCTTTGCACCTTGCGCACCAGCTGTGCGCGGTCGTGGAAGGTGAGGAACGAGCTCTTGAAGCCCGCCACCAGGATGTTGCGGATGTCGGTGGCGTCGAGCCCGAACTGCTTGGAGACGATCGAGAGCTCCTTGGTGACGGTGGTGTCGGTGATCAGCCGGTTGTCGGTGTTGATGGTCACCCGGATGCCGAAGTCCAGGTAGAACTTGAACGGGTGCGTCGCCATGTCGGCCACCGCGCCGGTCTGGACGTTGCTCGAGGGGCAGCACTCGATGGGGATGCGGTGATCGTTGACGTAGTTGAGCAGATCGCCGTCTTCGCGGAGCCGTACGCCGTGCCCGATCCGGTGGGCGCCGCAGTAGTGCAGGGCCTGGGCGATGGAGGGCGGCCCGTACGCCTCGCCGGCGTGCACCGTGCAGTTGATGTTGTTGTTGAGGATCAGCTGGAACGCCTGCTGGTGGTCCTTGGCCGGGTTGCCGTGCTCGGCCCCGGCGAGGTCGAACCCGAGCACGCCGCGGTTCTTGTAGGCGACCGAAAGCTCCGCCAGCCGCAGCGAAGTCTCGGGGCTCATGTTGCGGATCCCGCACACCAGCACGCCCGCGAGGATGCCGGTCTCCCGGGTGGCGGCGCGCAAGCCCTCCAGCACGGCCTCGACCACCACGGTCGGCTTGAGCCCTTTCTGCAGATGGAGCACGGGCGCGTAGCGGACCTCGATCAGCTTGCAGTTCTCCGCGGCGGCGTCGATCCCCAGCTCGTACGCAGCGCGATAGAGCGCCTCCTCCGTCTGGAGGACGCTCAAGGTGATGTCGAATCCCTTGAGGTACTCCTCCAGGCTGCCGTGCCGCTCGCCGATCTTCATCGCCTTCGCCAGCCCCGAGACCGAATCCGCCGGAAGCCGGATCCCCTGCTGGTCCGCGAGCTCCAGCATCGTCTGCAGGCGCAGGGAGCCGTCGAGGTGGCAGTGCAGGTCCGTCTTCGGGAGCGCGTGCAGCAGCTCGTCGGTGACGGGAACGTCGGGGGTCATCCTCAGGGGGATCTATCCCATCTGCAGGGCTGGATCACGCTATCTTCCCGCCATGGACTGGCTCGCTCTGAAGCTCGTGTCGTGGCTGATCCACGCAATCGTGGTCATGGTGTCGGTGGGGGCGGTGTCCAAGGGAAATCCGAGGAACACCCTCCCGCGGGCGCTCCTGGTCACGCTGATGGTGGCGGTGGTCGTGACGCCGTTCGCGTGGTTCTGGTTCCTGATCATCCCCGGGATCATCGCCCTGTTGGCGTGGTTCTTCATCTACAACCTCGCCTACGGGATCGGGTTCGGCCAGGCGCTTGCCGCCGCGCTGGTCCAGGCGGTGCTCGGGATGCTCGCCGATTACCTGCTCCGGCCATACATGGTCGTGCACACGTGGTCGTGAAGGTTGACGGCGACGTAAACGTGAACCTGGCCGTCTCGCACTTCACGCCTTCTCGATGAACCGCGCCAGCACCTTCTTCACCCCGACCCCAGGCCCGAACCGCACCACCAGCTTCCGATTCATCCCTTCCCCGTCGCTGTCCTCCACCGTCCCCATCCCGAAGCTGGGATGCCTCACCCGCGCGCCGGGCCCCAGCCCTCCCACGCCGGGCGCCGCCTGCTTCACCGCCGGCTTGGACGCCGGGTCATGCCGCGACTCCCGCATCTGGTTGCGCGCCGGCAGCGGCTTCTCCTCGGGATACCGCGGCCGCTGATCGAATTCGTCGTAGAACACGTCCTTGCGCGCCCGCTCCTGCATCGGCGAGAGGCGGTCCAGCGCGGCGAGACCCTCCGTGACCTCCGGCGGCAGCTCGCGCACGAATCGCGAGGGCAGGTTGAAGCGGAGCTCGCCGAACAGCGACCTGCAGCGCGCCAGCGAGAGCGCGAGCCGCTTCCGGGCGCGGGTCATGCCCACGTAGCAGAGGCGGCGCTCCTCCGCCATCTCGTCGGGATCCTCTTCTCCGGAGGCCAGCGGCCCCGTCTGGCCCAGCGACCGGGAGGAAGGGAACACGCGCTCCTCCATTCCCGACATCCACACGGCGTCGAACTCGAGGCCCTTGGCCGCGTGTAGCGTCATCAGCGAGACGCGGTCGCCTCCGTCCGCGGCGTCGGCGTCGCCCACCAGGGCCAGCTGCTCGAGGAAGCCGAGCAGCGGAGTGTCCGCGCGCCCGTCCTCGTCGTCAGGCGCCGCGGCGGCCAGCGCGGCCGCGGGATCGGGGCGGTCGCCGGGAGGGTCGTCTGAGGCTTGCGAGCTGCCCAGCGCGCCGGGCGCGGCGCGGACCGCCCGCAGGTACTGGGCGCGCGTCTGCGTGAGCGGGTTGGGGACCAGCGGCTTCGGCTCGACGCCCGGGACAGCGGCGGGCTCGAGAGCGGCGGACTGGGGCAGCTCGCCGGCCCAGGCACGATCGAACTCGCGGGCGGCCCCGACCAGCTCCAGGAGGTTCTCCAGCCGGTCCTCGCCCTCCTCGCCCTCGAGCCGCAGCCGGTCGGCGTAGCCCGTCTCCTCGATCACCCGCTCGATCGAGTCCGCGGCGCCGGGGTCGCCGGCCACGCCTTCGCGCAGCCGGTCGATCAGCGCCTTGAACGGCAAGAGCTTGGACCGCGCGTTGGAGGGCATCTCCGCGTCGTCCGAGGTGAGCGCTTCCCAGAGCGAGAGGCCCAGCCGGTTGGCCGAGGCACGCAAGTGGTCCACCGTGGTGTCGCCGATCCCGCGCGGCGGCGTGTTGATGATCCGCAGGAGATCCCCGTCCGAGCGCGGATTGACGCACAGCCGCAGGTACGCGGCGACGTCCTTCACCTCCGCGCGGTCGTAGAAGGATCGCCCGCGCACCACGCGGTAGGGCACGCGGCGCGCGCGCAGCGCATCCTCCAGGGCGCGGGACTGCGCGTTCGCGCGGTAGAAGATCGCCATCTCCGAGTACGCGGTGCCGCGCGCGTTCTCGGCGTACAGCTCGGAGGCGATCCGGCTGCCTTCGTCGCGTTCGTCCTCGGCGACCAGCACCCGCACCTTCTCGCCCTCGCCGGCGGAGGTCCAGAGCTTCTTCTCCGCCCGCCGCTCGTTCTTCTCGATGATGGCGTGCGCGGCGGCCAGGACGCGCCCCGTGCTGCGGTAGTTCTGCTCCAGACGCACCACGCGCGTACCCGGGAAATGCTTGGGGAAGTCGAGGATGTTGTCCACCTCCGCGCCGCGCCAGCGGTAGATGGACTGATCGTCGTCACCCACCACCGCCAGGTTTCCGTGGACCGACGCCAGGAGGCGCAGCAGCTGGTACTGCGCGGGGTTCGTGTCCTGGAACTCGTCCACCAGGACGTGTCGGAACCGCCCGGCGTAGCCTTGGAGGATGTCGTCGCGCTTCTTGAACAGCTCCAGGACCCGCACGATCAAATCCCCGAAGTCCAGGGCGTTCGAGGACTGCAGGGCCGCCTGGTACCGGCTGTAGACCTTGAGCGCCGTCTTGCCGGGCACGTCGTACTCGGCGACCCGCACTTCCGCAGGCAGGAGGCCGGCGTTCTTCCAGCGCTCGATGCGCGACAGGTATTGCCGCGTCAGGCCCACGTCGAAACCGAGATCGCCCGCCGCCCGCTTCGCCTCGGCGAGCTGATCCGCGTCGTCGAAGATGGCGAAGCTCCGCGTCAGCTCCAGCGCCTCCGCCTCCCGGCGCAGGATGCGCGCTCCGGCGGCGTGGAAGGTCGCGACCCAGAGCCGCTGCGCGTCGGGGCCCACCAGCTTCTCCACCCGCTCGCGCAGCTCCCCCGCCGCCTTGTTGGTGAACGTGACGGCCAGGATCTCGGGGGCGCGGGCGAGCCGCTCGCGCAAGAGATGGGCGATGCGGTGGGTGAGCACCCGGGTCTTGCCGGAGCCTGCGCCCGCCAGGATGAGCAGCGGCCCTTCGCCGTGGCGTACGGCTTCGAGCTGCGGCGGGTTGAGGACTTTCGCCAGCGGATCCAAGGGCTCCTGAAGTAACACGGAGAGCACGGAAAGACGCTACGATGGACGCGTGCCCCAGCCCGCTCAAGTCCGCGTCATCCCGCTCGGCGGGTTGGGCGAGGTCGGGATGAACTGCATGGTGGTCGAGTCCGGCAGCGACCGGGTGGTGATCGACTGCGGCCTGATGTTTCCCAACGCGGAGCAGGCGCTCGGCGTCGAGGTGATCGCCCCGGACCTCTCGTACCTCAAGTCCACCGGGAAGGTGGACGCAGTGCTGCTCACGCACGCTCACGAGGACCACGTCGGCGCGCTGCCCTACCTGCTGCGCGAGTTTCCCGAGGCCACCGTGTGCGGGACGAAGTTCACGCTCGCGGTGGTGAAGGAGAAGCTGGCGGAGCACGGGATCAGCGCGGATCTGTACGCGATCGAGCCCCGGACGATGGGGACGGTGGGCGATCACATCGACTTCGAGCCGCTCCAAGTACCGCACAGCGTTCCCGACGCGGTCGGCTATGCCTTGCTCACCGAGGCGGGGCTGTTGATCCACACCGGCGACTTCAAGGTGGATTGGAGCCCGGTGGACGGAAAGCTGCTGGACGTGCGCCGGTTCGCGGAGCTGGGGGAGACCGGCGTCGCCTGCCTGTTCTCCGACTCCACCAACGCCGAGCGCGAAGGGACCAGCATCAGCGAGCGCGAGGTGGGCGAGTCGCTGATGCGCATCTTCGCCGGGCCGATGGCCAAGGGGAGGATCGCGGTGGCGATGTTCGGGTCGAACATCCACCGGGTGCAGAGCGTGGTCCGCGCGGCGCTGGCGCACAACCGCAAGGTGGTGATGCTGGGCCGCTCGATGCAGACCAACGTGCGGCTGGCGCTGGAGCTGGGCTACATCCGCTGCCCGCCGGACTCGTTCGTGGATCCGGAATCCGCCGATCACTTCGCGGCCCGGGAGCTGGTGATCCTCTGCACCGGGGCCCAGGGGGAGCCGCGCAGCGCGCTCTCCCGGCTGGCGCTGGGAGAGCACCCGACCGTCCATCTGGAGAAGAACGACCTGGTGATTCTCTCCAGCCGGGTGATCCCCGGAAACGACCGCGCCATCGGGAACATCATCGACCACCTGGTCCGGCGCGGCTGCCGGGTGCTCTCGAGCAGCTCCGGCTCCAGCGAGCTGGTGCACACCAGCGGTCACGCGTTCCAGGGAGAGCAGCGCATGATGCTCGACCTGACGCGGCCGCGCAGCTTCGTGCCCATCCACGGCGAGTACCGGATGCTGGCGGCGCACGCGCGGACCGCGGAATCGGCGGGCGTCAGCCCGCTCGGCTGCCTGATCGCCGAGGACGGAGACGCGGTGGAGCTGCGCAAGAACGAGATCGCGGCGGTCGTACCGCGCGCCGTCTCCGCCGGCCGCCTCTACCTCGACGCCCGCGGAGCCTTCGCCGACGTGGGCGAGGTGGCGCTCCGCGACCGCCAGCTCCTGGCGGAGACGGGGATGTTGGTCTGCTTCTGCGTGCTGGACCACAAGAGCGGAGAGCTGGTCCGCGGTCCGGAGCTGCTCGGGAAGGGCGTGGCCGGCCTCGACGACTCGCGCCTGGCACAGGCCCGCCAGGCGGCCGTGGAGGCGCTCGCGGAGCTGGCGCCCGCGCAGAGGACGGATCACGGCATCGTGGAGGAGGCGCTCCGCCTGGCGGTGCGCTCCGTGTGGAAGAAGGGCCTGGAGAGACGGCCGATGGTGCTTCCGGTCGTTCTGGAGATGTGACATGCCGAGCTTCGACGTCATCAGCAAGGTGAACGAGCAGGAAGTGGACAACGCGTTCCAGCAGGCGAAGAAGGAGATCGACCAGCGCTACGACTTCAAGGGTACCGAGACGGCGCTGGAGAGGGTCAGCGCGCCCGAGAAGGGCCTGAAGATCCGCAGCACCACCGAGCAGCGCCTGGAGGCGGCGCGCACGGTGCTGGTGGAGAAGATGGCCAAGCGGGGGGTGCCCCTGCGCGGGGTGAAGTACGGCAACGTCGAGCAGAGCGGCAAGTACGTCTCGCAGGTGCTCAGCTTCGTGCAGGGCATCGAGGTGGAGAAGGCCAAGGCCATCGTCAAGGCCCTCAAGGACAGCAAGCTCAAGATCCAGGGCTCCATCCAGGGCGACGCCGTCCGCGTCTCGGGCAAGAACCGCGACGACCTGCAGAGCGCGATCCAGCTCGTGCGCGGCAAGCAGGACGAGCTGAAGGTGGATCTGATCTTCGAGAACTTCCGGGACTAGAGAGCCGATCCGCCACGCAATGATTCCGATCACTTGTGTCGATGATGGCGCATGCACCGCTCTGCACTTGACAGGCCGGCCACTTCATAGTCGTCGGCGTCGCCGTCCACCTCACGACCACGTCAACGTCGACGTAGATCTGTTTCCAGATCCGGGATCGGAGCGGGACTTGAGATCGCGGCCCGGCGCGGTGTAACAAAAGCCGTTCAAAGGGAGTTCCATGAAGCCCGTGATCTGGATTGGCGCCATCTGCGCCACCGCGCTCAGCATCGCCGCATTCGCTCACGACGAGCCCGCGGCCAAGCCTGCGAAGAAGGCCGTGACGGTGCTTCCGGCCGACGTGAAGTGGGGACCTGCTCCCCCGACCCTCCCAAAGGGCGCGCAGCTCGCGGTGCTCCACGGCGATCCCTCGCGGAAGACCTACTTCGCGATGCGGTTGAAGATGCCGGAAGCGTTCCGCATCGCTCCGCACTGGCACACGAACGACGAGGAGCTCACCGTCATGGCCGGGACGCTGATGCTCGGCATGGGGGACAAGGAAGGCGACGCCCACGCGCTGGAGGCCGGCTCGTACCATTACCTGCCCGGCAAGGAGCACCACTACGCCGCCGCCAAGGGCGAAACGGTGGTGGAGATCCACGGCTTCGGGCCGTTCGACATCCACTATCTCAACCCCGCCGACGACCCCACCGCAAAGCCTGCCGCAGCGGCCAAATAGCCGGGTTCGTTGAGGAAAGAGCGCGGGCTGATTCCGCGCCGCGAGTCTGTTATACGGGGTCCCCTTCTCAGGGACCCTCTGGATGCAGAAAACCGCGCTCTCCTCCAAGCCTTCGCTCTACCTGCTCTCGCTCGGCTGCCCGAAGAACCGGGTGGACAGCGAAGTCATGCTCGGCAGCCTGCTCGACGAAGGCTACCAGCTGGTGGAGGAGGCCCGCGACGCCGAGGTGATCCTGATCAACTCCTGCGCGTTCATCGGGGAGGCCAAGCAAGAGTCGATCGACGCGATCCTCGAGCATGCGCAGCTCAAGGAGACCGGTCGCTGCAAGGCTCTGGTGGTCGCCGGCTGCCTGACCCAGCGGTACGCCGACGTGCTCCAGCAGGAGATGCCCGAGGTCGACTATTTCGTCGGCACCTCGGCCTACCCGCAGATCGCGCGGATCCTCAAGGGCGAGCGGGATCGCGCCGTCATCCCCGATCCGGACTACATCGCGGACAGCCGCACCCCGCGGCGCAACTCCATGCCGCGCTGGACGGCGTACGTGAAGATCAGCGAGGGCTGCGACAACAAGTGCGCCTTCTGCATCATCCCCAAGCTCCGCGGCGCGCAGCGCTCGCGGCCGGTCGCGGACATCGTCGCGGAGGCGGAGCGCCTGGCGGCGGAGGGGGCGGTCGAGCTGAACCTGGTCGCGCAGGACCTCACCGCTTACGGGTACGACCTGCCCGGCCGGCCGAAGCTCCACGATCTGCTGCAGGGGCTGAGCGGCGTGCCCGCGCGCTGGATCCGCCTGCACTACGCCTACCCGCGCGACTTCCCCGACGCGCTGATCGACGCGCTGGCGGACCAGCCCAACCTGGCTCGATACCTGGACATGCCGCTGCAGCACATCAGCGACCCCGTGCTGCGGCGGATGAAGCGCGGCCGCGACTCCGCCTGGGTGCGCGCGCTGGTCCGCAAGATCCGCGAACGCGTCCCGGATCTCACCTTCCGCACCAGCTTCATCGTCGGTTTTCCGGGGGAGACCGACGCGCAGTTCCGCGAGCTGTGCGAGTTCGTGGAGGAGATGCGGTTCGAAAGGGTGGGCGTCTTCCAGTTCTCGCGCGAGGAAGGAACCTCTTCGTACGACCTCGACGGCCAGTTGTCGCAGCGGGTGAAGGCGCAGCGGCAGAAGGCGCTGCTGGGGATCCAGCGCAAGATCAGCAAGGGCCACCAGCAGGCGATGGTCGGCCGGACCCTGGATGTGCTGGTGGAAGGCGTCTCGGAGGAGACGGATCTGCTGCTGGAAGGGCGCTGGATGGGCCAGGCGCCCGAGATCGACGGCAAGGTCTACGTCAACCGTGGCCAGGCCCGACCGGGCGAGATCGTCCGCGTGGAGATCGAGCAGGCGGGCGACTACGACCTGGTGGGCGGGATCGCGGGCGCCGAAGGGCCGGCGCAAACGCTGGGCTCAGTCCGCCCCGCGGTTCCCCGCCCCCGGTTCCCGATCCTCTCGCACTGATGAAGGGCGCCTGGCTGCGCAAGCTCGAGCAGTATCTGGCGGCGGCGGGGCTCATGCGCGTCCATCCGGAGTCCGCCGAGCCGACCGCCCGGGCCGCCGTCGAAGCGCTGGCGGGGCTGCCGCACTACAAGCAGATCTGGGCGGGCGATCTACAGACCACCGTGCAGCTCGTCGTGGTCGCCTCCGGAGAGCGCCTTCCCGGCGTGGAGTTCGCCCGGCGCGCCCAGCTGCTCCGAGAGCGGGCGATGTCGTTGAGCGCCCGCGTAAAGGGCGAGGTTCAGGTGCTGCAGCTCGCGCTCTACGAGCGCCCGGTGCCCGCGGAAGAACGCGAGTTCGTCATCGAGAGGGCGAAGGCGGTGCCGCGCTGGCCGTTCTCGCGCGGCCGGGTGGCCACCTGGGTGGTGGCGCTGTCGGAGCCTGCGCTCTACGCGGGCGCGTTCCGGGGGTGGCCGGAGGAGCTGTCCGCGGATCAGCTCCGCAGGCTGCTCGCTTGAAGCCTCGACTGGATCGCCCACCCGGCGAACGCCGCGGCCGCCACCGTGCCGGTGTGGAACACCCAGAGGTGTGGCGCTTCCCCGTGTGCCGAGCAGACGAAGTGCAGGGCCGCCTGCGCCGCGAGGGCCCCCGCCGCCGCTGCCGCCGGCAGCGACCCGGCATTGCGGCCTTCCCGCCAGAGCACGAGCCCGGCGGTCAAAGCTCCTCCGAGCACCTCGATTGCGCTGCACTCCAGCCCGACGTGCAGCGCGATCCCCTCGATGCCGTCGAAGCCGGGGATGCCTCCAGCCGCGATGGCGAAACCCGCGGAAGCGGCCAGGGCGATCCACGCGCCGGCCCGGATCGCCCCGGCGGTGGCGCTGAGCGCGGTGGCGAGGGCGAGCACGAGCGCGGCCGCCACCCAGCCTTCCCAGTCGCGGTGGCGCGAGAACAGCAAGGGGATGGCGAAGGCGGCGATCGCGGCGGCCGCCCGCAGGGGCCAGGAGGTGGATCGCATCGCGCTCAGGACCGGCCCCGAGGCGCGCGCCAGGGCGTCCGCCGAGGGAGGCGGCAGCGTGGCGCGCGCGAGCAGCCCGGCCAGCTTCTCCCCCTGCCGGAACGCTTCCATGCAGCCCGGGCAGCCGCGCGCGTGCTCCAGGTACGCGATCCGCTCTGGATCGCCAGCCGGGAGCGCCGCGACGCCTGGACCGTTCGCGCGCAGCTCGTCGCACATGCTCACAGGAGCTCCTTCAGCTGCTCCCGCAGCGTCTCGTATCCCCGGAACGCGCGCAACTTCACCGCGCCCTCCGTGGTGCCCAGGACCTTGGCGATCTCCGCGAACGTCATTCCCTCATAGCGGTGCAGATGGATCACCGTCCGCTGCGACTCGGGCAGGCCGTCGAGCGCGGCGCGGACGGCGTCCCGCAGGTCGTTTGCCGACGGGGGGTCGCGGGGCGCCTGCTCGTCCGCCCGGGCGACCGCATCCTCGCCGGCGTCCTCGGGCAGCCGCAGCCTCCGCCGCAGCTCGTCGAGACGCACCCGGGACGCCACGGCGAAGAGCCACGGGGCGAGCTTGAGCTCCGGGCGGTAGCGGGCCCTGGCGCGGTGGAGCTTCATGAAGGTTTGCTGTAGCAAGTCATCGGCGACCGCCTCGCTCCTGAACGAACGCAGGAAGAACCCGTGCAACCGAGGGGCGAATCTGCCGAACAGCCTCTCGAACGCGCGGGCGTCGCCCGCGACGTAGGCGGACATCAGCTCTTCGTCCGTCGATTCCATCGGGCCTTACGCCGCAGCGCGCCCGGAGGTTACGCGATCGCGGCGTAAGATGCAGGGATGACCCTCCTGCTTGCCGCCCTCCTCTTCGTGGTCGACGGTCACGCTGACACCCCTCAGTTCCTGCTCGACCTGGGCACCGATCTGACCGCTCCCGGGGAACAGATGGTCGACCTGCCCAAGGCGCGGCGGGGCGGCCTGGGCGCCGAGTTCTTCAGCATCTGGGTGGATCCGGAGGTCTACGGGACGCACCCGGGCCGGCGGGCGCTGGATCTGATCGACGCCGTGCGCTTGCAGGTGGAGCGGCATCCCCGCGAGCTCGCGCTCGCCCTGACCGCGTCGGAGGTGGTCGCGGCCCAGAAGGCCAAGAAGCTCGCGGTCCTGATGGGCCTGGAGGGCGGCCACCCGCTGGAGGGGGATCTGGCGATGCTCCGCGTCTTCCACCGGCTCGGCGTGCGCTACATGACGTTGACGTGGTCGAACACCAACGAGCTGGGCGACTCCTCCGGCGACGCGGAGAAGCCGGAGGTGAAGCATCACGGCGGGCTCAGCGCGTTGGGGCGCCAGGCGGTCGCGGAGATGAACCGCCTGGGAATGCTGGTCGACGTCTCGCACGTGGCCGACAAGACGTTCTTCGACGCGATCGAGGTCTCCAAGGCGCCGGTGATCGCGTCGCACTCGAGCTGCCGCGCCCTCACCAACCACCCGCGCAACATGACCGACGAGATGCTGCGCGCGGTGGCGAAGAACGGCGGCGTGGTGATGGTGAACTTCTTCTCGGGGTTCGTGGACGACGACTTCCGCAAGGGCTTCGAGGTGCTCCGGCCCGAGGTGGACAAAGCGATTGCGGAGATCAACGAGAAGTACAAGGAGGACTTCGCGGGGCGCACCAGGGCCTGGTTCAACGTGGGCCGCGAGCTCGCCGCGCGGGTTCCGCGCCCTCCCCTCAAGTCGCTGATCGACCACATCGAGCACGTCGCTCGCGTCGCGGGGGTGGATCACGCGGGGATCGGGTCGGACTTCGACGGGATCCCCTCGATGCCCCAGGGGATCGACTCGGCCGCCGATCTGCCGAAGATCGCGGCGGAGCTGCGCAAGCGAGGACTTACGCAGGCTGAGGTCGGAAAGATCTTCTCGGGGAACGTCCTGCGGGTGATGCGGGCGGCGGAAGCGGTCTCGGCTAAAGGCGCAGGCGCCAACCTGCCTTCGGCAGCCGCGCCTAGCCCGTAGCTTCCTCTTCCGATTCCTCGGTCCCGAACAGCTCGCGGACCTTGGCGAAGAACGACTTCGACTGCGGGTGCGCGTCCTCTCCCGCGAGCGTGGCGAACTGCTCGAGCAGCTCGCGCTGCTTCTTGGTGAGCTTCTCGGGGACTTCGACGGTGATGCGCACGTGCTGGTCGCCGCGCTGGTAGCCGTTGAGGTGCGGGATGCCTTTGCCACGCAGCCGGAACACCTTGCCACTCTGCGTGCCGGAGGGGATCTTCATCTTCACCTTGCCGTCGAGCGTGGGCACGTCGATGGTCGCGCCCAGCGCCGCCTGGGTGAAGCTGATCGGCACCTCGCAGATGACCTCGGTATCCTCGCGGATGAAGATCGGGTGCTCGTGCACGTGCACCACCACGTAGAGATCGCCGGGCGGTCCGCCCCGCTCGCCGGGCTCGCCCTCGCTGGTGAGCTTGAGGCGGGTGCCGGTGTCGACGCCGGG
>WNFK01192579.1_pt1 | contig 14947 bp, 14 predicted proteins | sample 5400281 | NCBI WGS metagenome assembly WNFK01 (sample SAMN13153350, study PRJNA577476) | soil metagenome | isolation source: 20 cm soil on Douglas fir-dominated hillslope | place: USA:California | collected 2013-09-17 | reverse complement strand
CCCTCACGATCACGCACCGGCCCCTCCGGTCGAGCCCGACGCGGCGCATCGGGACTAGCTGCGAGATCGCTCGAGCCGCTTCGGCGATGACGTGCGGCTGATTTTCGTTGAGGAAGATCCGCAGGACGTAGGTCCGCGGCGTTCGCGTGATGCATCCGTCCCCGAGGTATAGCCCCAGCAAGTAGACGTACACGGGATTGTGGTGCTGGTGGAGGGATTCGAACCCCCACTGGGCCGATTTTAAGTCGGCTGCCTCTGCCGCTTGGGCTACACCAGCAAATTGACGCAGCCAGTACCGAACGATTGATCGCGGGACTCCACTCGCTCGGGCGATTCCCTTGCCGCTACGGCCGGCCCGCCATAGCTCGAGGACTGCGTGACGCTCCTGAATCGGCCGCACCACGAAGTGACGCTAGCATCGGGTTCTCGAGGGCGTAATGTCCAATCGACGATACTTGGCGGCGACGCCCGACGTCACAGATTCTTGATCTTCTCGTTGACCTCGCGGATGCGGCGCTGCTTGTCTTCCTCTTCGGCGAGCGCCTTGGTCTTGCGCTGCCTCTCGGCCTCCTCCTGCGCCTCCATGCCCTGGTTCGCGCCGCCGATCCATTTGTCGACGTACTGGACCCAGGTCGGGAGGTGCCGCTCGTCGGACTTGAACACGAGGGCCTGGTGCATCATGCCGAGGCGCCGAGGATGACAGAGAACGGTGGACTCCGCCGGCTCCGAGAAGAGGCGCGACCACTCGCGCGATGGCGCTGCGCTGAGCTGGATCGTCCACGTGAACTCGTCACCCTTGAGGTCGGTCGCCTTCGGGGGCCCTACCCGCTTGATAACCTCGGCCATGTAGGTTCTCCGCGGACCTCAGTGGAGTTTGATGAGATGGAGGCGGCGAGCGGATTCGAACCGCTGAGTAGAGGTTTTGCAGACCTCCGCCTTAGCCACTAGCGGGAAACGGGATTCGAACCCGCGACCCCGACCTTGGCAAGGTCGTGCTCTACCACTGAGCTATTCCCGCGCCACAGCCGGTGATGTTATCACGATCGGCCCGCGGTCGCCTTCAGGGCTTCCGCGGCCCCCTCGGGCGGCACCGGATTGATGAAGAAGCCACTACCCCACTCGAAGCCGGCCACTCGCGTGAGCTTGGGAATGATCTCGAGGTGCCAGTGGAAGGACTCGAGCTGGACCTCGCGGAAGGGCGCCGTGTGCAGCATGAAGTTGAAGGGCGGGTCGCCGAGCAACCGGTTCATGCGATGGAGGAAGTCGCCGAGCACACCGGCCAGGCCGCGCAGCTCCTCCTCGCTGGAGTCCTCGAAGGTCGCCCGATGCCGCACCGGCAGGATCCACGTCTCGAACGGAAACCGCGGTGCGAACGGCGCCACCGTTACGAAGCCCTGCGATTCCAGGATGAGGCGCCGGCCGTCGCGGCGCTCCTGCCGCAGCAGGTCGCACCAGACGCAGCGCTCCTTGAGCGCGTAGTACTGGGCCGAACCGGCGAGCTCCTCCGAGACCATGATCGGAATGATGGGCGTGGCGATCAGCTGGGAGTGCGGATGCTCGAGCGACGCGCCGGCCGCCTCGCCGTGGTTCTTGAACACGAGCACGTAGGCGAACCGCGGGTCCTTCTTGAGATCGAGCACGCGCTCGCGGAACGCCAGCAGCACGTCGGCGACGGCGTCGACCGGCAGCGTGGCGAGGGACGCGCCGTGGTCGGGCGTCTCGATCACCACCTCGTGAGCGCCGACTCCCGTCATCTTGTCGAAGAGGCCCTCGCCGGCCGGGTCGAGGTCGCCTTCGATCCTGAGCGCCGGGAACTTGTTCGGCACCACGCGATAGGTCCAGCCCGGACCGTTCGGCTCGGTGTTCGGCTGGCGGCCCGCCAGAACCTCGGGCGGGGTCTGCGCCTCCTGGCCCTCGCAGAATGCACAGACCGAGCCGCGCGGTCGGACGGGCTCGGCGGCGAAGTCGGACGGTCGCTTCGCGCGCTCCGTCGCGATGATGACCCAGCGTCCGACGACCGGGTCCTTTCGCAGCTCCGGCATCCGCTAGCGATCCTCCCGCTTGACGGGCCGCTCCAGGAGGGAGGCCAGCGCCTCCGCCGGCGCCTTGCCCTCGAAGAGCACGGCGCCCACCTCGTGGCAGATCGGCATGCTGACGGAGTAGCGCCGGGCCAGCGCCAGCGCGGAAGTGACCGTGCGCGCGCCCTCGGCGATCATGCGCGTCTCGCGCTCGACCGACGCCGCGCTCTCGCCCTTGGCGAGCGCCATGCCGAGCTGGCGGTTGCGGGAGAGACTGCCCGTGCAGGTGAGGACGAGGTCGCCCATGCCGGCGAGGCCCGCGAGCGTCCCCGAGACCGCGCCCAGGGCGACCGCCAGGCGCGTCATCTCGGCGAGCCCGCGCGTGATGAGCGCCGCGCGCGCGTTCTCGCCGAGGCCGAGCCCGTCCGCGATGCCGGTGGCGATCGCCATGACGTTCTTCAGCGCTCCGCCCAGCTCGACCCCGGTCACGTCGCGGTTCGCGTAGAGCCGGAATTCGCGCGTGCCGAGGCGGCGCTGCAGCAAGGCGGCCAGCGTGTCGTCACGCGACGCGATCACGGCGGCCGTGGGACGGCCGAGCGCCACCTCGCGCGCGAAGGTCGGGCCCGACAGTACCGCGACGCGGACGTCCGGGAACCGCTCGGCGATCAGCTCGCTCATGCGCAGATGGCGCTCGGGATCGAGCCCCTTCGTGGCCGACACGAGCGGCACATCCGCGGGGATGGGCGGCAGGGACTTGAGCGATGCGCCCACGAACTCGGACGGCACGGCGACGATCACGACCGTGGCCCCGGCCAGCGCCTCGGCCTGATCCAGCGTCGGCTCGACCGCGGGCGGAACGTCGATATCGGTGAGGTACCAGGGGCTCCGGCGTCGCGTCCGGATTCCCTCCACGACCTCGCGCTCGCGCGCCCAGAGACGCACCGGCGCCCCGCTCCGCGCGGCGTGGATGGCCAGCGCCGTGCCCCAGCTTCCGCCGCCGATGACCGCGACGCTCACGCCGATGTCCGCCGTTGGCCCACCTTCGGCTCGTGGCCGGCCAGGAGCCGCGCGATGTTGGCGTGGTGGCGCGCCACCACGATCGTCGCGACGCCGAACGCGGCGAGCACGAAGGGTCTGGGATAGCCGAGGAGCGCCGCGCCGAGCGCGAGGCCGACGGCGCCGAGGATGGAGCCGAGCGAGACGTAGCGGAAGCTGAGGGTGAAGCCGAGCCAGATGGCGGCGGCCGGCAGCACGGCCCACGGCACCAGCCACAGAAGGGCCCCGAGCCCCGTCGCGACGCCCTTGCCGCCGCGGAAGCCGAGGAAGATCGACCAGCAGTTCCCGATCACCGCCGCGACCGCGCACGCGGCGGTGGCGCCGAGGTCGGGGCCGGCCGGGCTGTTCACCAGCGCGCCTCCGAGCGTCACCGCCGCGAAGCCCTTGGCGATGTCGCCCGCGAGCGTGAGGAGCGCCGGCAGGCGGCCGGCGGTCCGCAGCACGTTGGTGGCGCCGATGGTGCCGCTACCATGACGCCGGATGTCGGCGACGCCGAAGGCGCGACCCACCAGGTAGCCGATCGGCACCGCGCCGATCAGATAGGCGGCGACGATCGCGACGACGCTCACGACCAGCGGTCTTCGCCGGGCACGATCGCGCGGTAGTCGGCCTTCCGGAAGAATCGGTAGAAGTAGTCGACCGCCGAGACGACCGTGAGGACGAGCGCCGCCCACAAGACCGCGGTGGCCGCCACGTGAAACCCCGGCGGCGCGAAGCCCTTCTCGACGATCAGCATGGTGATCGCGATGTACTGGCTCACCGTCTTCCACTTCGCCAGCCGCGAGGCCGGCACGATGGTGCCGATCGACGCCGCGACGGCGCGAAGGCCGGTCACCGCCAGCTCTCGCCCGACGATCACCACGACGATCCACGCGTCGATCTTGTCGATGGCCAGGAGCGACACCAGCGCCGCCGCCACCAGCAGCTTGTCGGCGACCGGATCGAGCAGCGTGCCGAGCGTCGTGACCTGGTTTCGCCGTCGCGCGAGCATCCCGTCCGCCCAGTCGGTGATGGCCGCGAGAATGAAGATGGCGGCCGCGATTACCGCGTGGACCCGCGAGGACGAGATGAGGAACACGATCAGGAGGGGTACTGCGACGATGCGCGTCAGGGTGAGGCCGATCGGCAAGTTCACGCTGGAGCTCCGTCGCCGGGACGAATCAGCCTCATTATTATCCGAGGTCGCCCACGATCTTGTCAATGTTCGGCACGTAGCGGGGCACGAGCGTCGTCGTGTCCAGGCGCAGGCACGCGTCCACGTCGGCGCCCCGCCCTGCGGCGATGAGCCGGCGCGCCCACGGCGCGTCCCGCTTGAGACGGCCCACGTCGCCGACGTAGCGCCGCCCCGTGTCCAGCGCGTCGCGCGCGGCCTCGGTGAGCACGGCGGCGGGAGTCGTCGCGAGGATGCGATCGATCAGGAGCCCCGCGCACGTCCAGTCCTCGAGCGATTGCGCGCCCCGCGATCCGGCGCAGAGGATGGCGACGTCGCGCCCGGCGCCCGCGGCCCACGCCGCGGCCGCGCTCACGTTGACCAGCGCCACCACGCCGATGGCCGCCGCCGCCCGCGCCGCCAGGAGCGCCCGTGTCCCGTTGCTGGTGGTGAAGAAGACCGTCTTGCCGCGCACCCCGACGGTGCCGAACTCGACCGGCGAGTTGCTGAGGTCGAACCCCGGAATCGGCTCGCCGTGACGCTCGCCCGCCACCAGGGCGCCGTCGCCCCATCCCTCGCCGGCGCGCCGGCGAGCGTCGCCGGGATCGGCCACCGGCACGATCGCGCGGCAGCCGTGGGCGAGCGCGGTGATGATCGTGGTGGAAGCGCGGAGGACGTCGATCACCAGCGCGGTGACGCCGCGGAGTGCGTCCGGGACAACCGCTTCGGCGGTCGGCGCGACGTCGATCCGCACGGATCAGGCGTTCTTGTCCCTGAGCGCCCGGATCTTGAGACGAAGGGCGTTCAGGTTGATGAAACCCTCGGCGTCGCGCTGCCGGTAGACGGTGTCGGCCTCGAACGTGGCGAAGTCCGTCCGGTAGAGAGATCGCGGCGCCCGGCGGCCGGTGACCGTGACGGCGCCCTTGTACAGCTTGACCCGGGCGCTGCCGGTGACGTCGCGCGCGCAGTCGTCCATGAGCGATTGTAGGATTTGGCGCTCCGGCGAGAACCAGAAGCCGTAGTAGATCATCTCCGCGTAGCGGGTCACCAGCGAGTCGCGCAGGTGGAGTACCTCGCGGTCGAGGGTGATCGACTCCAGGGCCCGCCGCGCCGCGTGCAGGATGGTGCCGCCCGGGGTCTCGTAGACGCCGCGTGACTTCATGCCCACGAAGCGGTTCTCGACCAGGTCGACGCGGCCGATGCCGTGCTCGCCGCCGAGCCGGTTTAGCCGCGTCAGGAGCGCCGCCGGGCCCAGGCGCTCCCCGTCGACGGCGACCGGGTCGCCGCGCTCGAACGCGATCTCGAGCGTCAACGGCACGTCCGGCGCGGCCTCCGGGTCGCTGGTGAGCTGGAACATCTTGGCGGGCGGCTCGGCCCACGGGTCCTCCAGCACGCCGCCCTCGTAGGAGATGTGGAAGAGGTTGCGATCGGTGCTGTACGGCCGCTCCACCGTCACCGGGACCGGGATGTCGTGCCGCCGCGCGAACTCGATGAGCGACGTGCGGGAGTCGAGCTCCCATTCCCGCCAGGGCGCGATCACCCGCAGCTGCGGGGCCAGGGCCGCGTAGGTGAGCTCGAAGCGAACCTGGTCGTTACCCTTGCCGGTCGCGCCGTGGGCGACGGCGTCGGCGCCCTCCTTCGCCGCGACTTCCACTTGCGCCCGGGCGATGAGCGGGCGCGCGATCGACGTGCCCAGGAGGTAGGCGCCCTCGTACACCGCGTTGGCCCGGAGCATCGGAAAGATGAAGTCGCGGACGAACTCCTCGCGCAAGTCCACGATGTGCACGGCGACAGCGCCGGTGCGCATCGCCTTGTCGCGCACGGGGATCAGCTCCTCGCCCTGGCCGAGATCGGCGCAGAACGCCACGACGTCGCAGCGATAGCGCTCGATCAGCCAGCGGAGGATCACCGAGGTGTCGAGGCCGCCCGAGTAGGCCAGGACGACGCGCTTGGGATCAGGCGTCATCGAGCGAGCCTCCCAGCAGGCGGAGCATGATCGCCTTTTGCGCGTGGAGCCGGTTCTCCGACTGCTGCAGCGCGATGCTCTGCTTGCCGTCGAGCACGGCGTCGGTGATCTCCTCGCCGCGATGGGCCGGCAGACAGTGCATGACGAGCGCGGACGGCTTGGCGAAGCCGACCAGCGTCTCGTTGATCTGGTAGCGACTGAAGGCCTCGAGCCGCTGCTCGTGCTCGGCCTCCTGCCCCATGCTCGTCCAGACGTCCGTGTAGATCACGTCGGCGCCCCGGGCGGCGGCGCGCGCGTCCTCGGTGACCTCGAGCCGCCCGCCGCCGCGGCGCACCGTCGCCACCACCCCCGCGTCCGGCTCGTACCCGGGCGGACAGGCGACGACGATCTCGGCGCCCAGGAGGGCGCCGAGGATCATGATCGAGTGGCAGACGTTGTTGCCGTCGCCGATCCACGCCAGCCGCATGGCGCGGAAGTCGATGCCGCGCTCCCACAGGGTGAAGAAGTCGGCGAGCGCCTGGCACGGGTGCTCGAAATCCGAGAGCCCGTTGATCACCGGGACGCTCGCGTGGCGCGCGAGCCCCGTGATGGTCGCGTGGGAATTGACCCGCGCCATGATGCCGTCGACCCACAGGGAAAGGTTGCGCGCGACGTCGGGCACCGACTCGCGCGTGCCCAGCCCGATCTCGCGGCCCACCAGATGGACCGCGCGGCCGCCGAGCTGGATGATGCCGACCTCGAAGGTGACGCGCGTCCGGAGCGAGGCCTTCTCGAAGATGAGGGCGAAGGTCTTGCCGGCGAGCGGCGCGCCCAGGCGCCCGGACTTGCGACGCTGCTTGAGGTCCGCGGCGAGGGCGAACAGCTCGAGGGCGGCGTCACGCGTCAGGTCGGCGGCCGACAGGAAGTGCCGCATCGTCAGGCGCGTCCGAGCACGGTCTTGATGATCTCCAGCGCCTGCTCGCACTCGCGCTCCTCGACGATGAGGGCCGGCGTCAGTCTCAGGACGCGCTCCCCCGCCGACAGCACGAGCAGCCCGGACTCGCGGCAGGCGTCGACGATCGGCCCGGCCGGCACCGACAGCTCGGCACCGATCAGGAGCCCGCGGCCTCGCACGACCTGCACCTTCGGGTTCGACGCCTGGATCGCCCGGAGCCCGTCCATCAGATATCGGCCCCGCTGCGCGGCCTGCTCCCAGAGCTTGCCGTCGAGGATCGTCGTCATGGTCGCCAGCGCCACCGAGGTGACGAACGGCGTCCCGCCGAAGGTCGACCCGTGGGTTCCGGCGATCAGGACGCTCGCGATGTCCTCACGCGTCAGCATGGCGCCGATCGGCACCCCGTTGGCGAGCGCCTTCGCGAGCGTCATGATGTCGGGCTCGATCCCGTAGTGCTGGTAGGCCCAGAGCCGCCCGGTCCTTGCGACGCCGGTCTGGATCTCATCGAGGATGAGGAGCGTGCCCGACTGATCGCAGAGCTTGCGGAGCCCGCGCAGGTAGTCCTCGTCGGCGACGTGCACGCCGCCCTCGCCCTGGATGCATTCCACGATGACGCCCGCCGTGCGGTTGTCGATCGCGCGCTCCATGGCGCGCAGGTCGTTGTAGGCCACGTGCTTGAAGCCGGGCACCAGGGGCTCGAAGCCGTGCTGGTATTTCTCCTGGCCGGTCGCCGCCACCGTCGCGAACGTGCGTCCGTGGAACGAATTGCGGGTTGCCACGAACTCGACGCGGTCGGAGGAGATCCGCTCGCGCGCGTACTTGCGGGCAACCTTGAGGGCCGCCTCGTTCGCCTCGGCGCCGGAGTTCGAGAAGAACACGCGATCGGCGAACGAGTGCTCGATGAGGAGCTTGGCCAGGTGGATCTGCGGCGCCGCGTGGTAGAGGTTGGAGACGTGCAGGAGCGTTGCCGCCGCTTCCTGGATGGCGCCGGTCACCCGGGGATGGCAGTGCCCCAGCGAGGTGACGGCGATCCCCGCGCCGAAGTCCAGGTATTCGCGCCCGTCCGAGTCCCAGACGCGCACGCCGTCTCCCCGGACGAGCACGATCGGGGCGCGGCTGCCGTAGTTCGGGGTGTGGTACTTCGCCGACCATTCCAGGAGCGTCTTGGTGTCCATCGCCGTCGACCTCACAGGACGATTTCCGTTCCGATGCCTTCGCGCGTGAAGAGCTCGAGGAGAATCGCGTGCGGCTGGCTGCCGTCGATGATGTGCGCCTTGGCGATACCGCCCTCCAGGGCCCGGAGCGAGGATTCCACCTTGGGGAGCATGCCGCCGTCGATCACGCCGTCCTGGACGAGCCGCTCCGCGTCCTTGCGCGCGAGCGTGCTCACCAGCTTCCGTTCGGAGTCGAGGATGCCCTGGACGTCGGTGAGGTGGATCAGCTTCTCGGCACCGAGGGCGGCCGCGATGTCGCCGGCGACGAGGTCCGCGTTGATGTTGTACGTCTCGCCCTTGCTTCCCACCCCGACCGGCGCGATGACCGGAATGAACCCGTCGTCGGTGAGGAGCCGCAGGGCCTCGGTGTTCACCGCCTCGACCTCACCGACGAGCCCGATGTCGATCTCGTCGCCGTTCGGCAGGCGGTGGAGCCGGCGCCGCGCCCGCAGAAGGCCGGCGTCCTTGCCCGAGAGGCCGATCGCGCGGCCGCCATGGTGATTGATGCGGCCCACGATCTCCGTGTTGATCTTGCCGACCAGCACCATCTCGACGATCTCGATCGTCTCCTCGTCGGTCACGCGCATGCCGCCGACGAAGCGCGGCTCCTTGCCGAGACGCTTCATCAGCGCGCCGATCTGCGGGCCGCCGCCGTGCACGATGACCGGGTTGATGCCGACCAGACGCAGCAGGATCACGTCCAGGGCGAAGGGTTCCTTGAGATCCGCCCTTTCCATCGCCGCGCCGCCGTACTTGATGACGATCGTCTTGCCGCGGAACTCCCGGATGTAGGGCAGAGACTCCAATAGTATTTCGGCGCGCCGGGGATCTGTCACAGGCGCGCCTCGTCCTTCGGGCTGCGGCTGCGCACCGCCATCACAGGATGAACCTCGAGAGGTCCTGGTCCCGAGTGATCTCGGCGAGCCGCTGGTGCACGTAGCCGGCGTCGATGGTCAGCTCCTTGCCCGGCAGGGCCGGCGCGTTGAAGGAGATCTCCTCCAGCAGCTTTTCCATGACCGTGTACAGGCGCCGGGCGCCGATGTTCTCCGTGCTCGCGTTCACCTGCATCGCGGTCTCCGCGATCGCCTCCACCGACTCCGGCGTGAACCGGAGGACGACCTGCTCCGTTTTCAGCAATTCCACGTACTGCGTGACCAGGGCATTCCGCGGTTCGGTAAGAATGCGGACGAAATCGTCGCGCGTCAAGGGGTCGAGCTCGACCCGGATCGGAAAGCGCCCCTGGAGCTCCGGAATGAGGTCCGACGGCTTGGCCACATGGAACGCGCCGGCGGCGATGAACAGGATGTGGTCGGTGCGGACGACCCCGTACTTGGTCGTGACCGAGGACCCCTCGACGATGGGAAGAAGGTCGCGCTGCACGCCCTGACGGCTGACGTCGGGCCCGTGCCCCCCTTCCCGTCCGGCGACCTTGTCGAGCTCGTCGAGGAAGATGATGCCCGAGTTCTCAGCGCGGCGGATGGCCTGCGCCACCACCTCGTCCATGTCGATGAGCTTCTGCGCCTCTTCCTGCGCCAGCAGCCGCTTCGCCTCGGCCACCGTGACCTTGCGGCGCTTCGTCCGCGTGGGCATCACGTTCGAGAGCATGTCCTTGAGGTGGATGCCCATCTCCTCGAGCCCCTGGCCGGACAGGACCTCGATCATCGGCGTCGCCTGGTGCTGCATCTCGAGCTCCACGAGCCGATCGTCGAGCCGTCCGGCCCTGAGCTGCGCCCGGAGCTTGTCCTTCGTCGTCTCGCGCGAGGCGTCCGGGGTGACCTCCTCGAGCGAGCTCGACGAGTACGGCTCCTGCGGTCGCCGCGGCAAGAGGACGTCGAGCAGACGCTCCTCGGCCAGCTGCTCGGCTCGCTCCCGCACCCGGGCCGTCATCTCCGCCTTGACCATGTTGACCGACAGCTCGGTGAGGTCCCGGATCATCGACTCGACGTCGCGGCCGACGTAGCCGACCTCGGTGTACTTGGAGGCCTCCACCTTCAAGAACGGAGCCTGGGAGAGCTTCGCCAGGCGTCGGGCCACCTCGGTCTTCCCGACGCCGGTGGGGCCGATCATGATGATGTTCTTCGGCGCCACCTCGTCGCGCAGCTCGGGCGGCAGGTTCTGACGCCGCCAGCGGTTGCGGAGGGCAATGGCGACGGCGCGCTTGGCCTTCTCCTGGCCGACGATGTAGCGGTCCAGCTCGGCGACGATCTCCGCGGGTGTCAGCGTGAGGCCCGAGGTCATTGTAGCGGGGGCCTCGAGGCCGGCTTTGACCGGGGGTGGCCTGAGACGGATGCGACCCGGCTCCGACACGCCCGAACCTCCGTCAAGGCGGCGTGGCTCCGACACGCCGACGCGAACTGGCCCGGTGTCACAGGACTTCCACGCTCACGTGGTCGTTCGTGTAGACGCAGATCGACGCGGCGACGCGCATCGCTTCGGCCGCAATGGACTTGGCGTCCAGATCGGAGTGGGCGACGAGCGCGCGGGCGGCGGCCAGCGCGTAGGGGCCGCCCGACCCGATGCCGATCAGGCCGTCGTCCGGCTCGATGACGTCGCCCGTCCCGGAGACGATGAACGAGTGCTCGCGGTCGGCCACCGCCAGGAGCGCCTCCAGCCGCCGCAGGACGCGGTCGGTGCGCCAGTCCTTGGCCAGTTCCACCGCCGCCCGCGACAGGTTACCCCGATGCTCCTCGAGCTTCGCCTCGAAGCGGGCGAAGAGGGTGAACGCGTCGGCCGCGGTCCCGGCGAACCCGGCCACCACGCGGTCCTGGTAGAGCTTACGGACCTTCCGCGCTCCGGCCTTGACGATGGTCGCGCCAATCGAGACCTGGCCGTCGCCGGCGATCGCCACCTGCCCCCGGTGACGGATCGCGACGACCGTGGTGGCCGAGAAGCTCCACGCGGGCGCGCCCGGAGTCATTTCGCGCGCGCGCGGGGATGGGCGGCGTCGTAGGCGCGCATGAGCTGGTCGGTGCCGACGTGCGTATATCGCTGCGTCGTCGAGAGCCGGCTGTGGCCCAGCAGCTCCTGGATCATCCGCAGATCGGCGCCGGCGTCCAGCAGGTGCGTCGCGAATGTGTGGCGAAGCGTGTGCGGACTCACCCGCCGCGTGATCCCGCACGCGAGGGCGCGACGCCGCACGATCGAGTGGATCGAGCGCACGGTGAGCCGGCCGCCGCGGCGATTGGCGAAGAGCGGCCCGCGGTCGTCCCCGCGCGAAGCCAGGTGGGCGGCGAGCGCGCTCGCCGCGCGGCCGCCGTACGGGACGATGCGCTCCTTGCGGCCCTTGCCGAGCACCCGCACCGTCTGCCGGGCGCGGTCGACGTCGTCGAGGTCGAGACCGGCGAGCTCGGAAACGCGGAGGCCGCTGGCGTAGAGCAGCTCCAGGACGGCGGCGTCGCGCGGGCGCTCGGGGCCACCGGCCGGCCTGGCGTCCATCAAGACCGCCGCCTCGTCGACCGGCAGGAAGGAGACGAGCTTCTTCGGCGTCCGCGGCCCCCTCACCTCGCGGGCCACGTTGCGCTCGAGGACACCCCGTCGCACCAGGAACCGGAACCAGCTGCGCACCGCGGCGAGCTTGCGGGCGATCGTCACCGCGTCGAGCCCGCGCTCGTGCAGGCGCACCAGGAAGGCGCGTACGGTCCGGGTGTCGACCGTCGCGAGCCATTCCCCCCTCTCGCCGTGACCGGCGTGCTGAACGAACTCGAGCAGATCGGCCCGGTAACTGCGCAGCGTGTGCGGTGAGGCGTCTTGTTCCGAGGCGAGGTGGCGGAGAAACGCGACCAGAGGATCCTTCATGCCACCGGGAGCTCGACCTCCCGTTCGAAATCGCACCCCTCGCGCGCGCAGCTGCGGACGGTGCGGTTCTTCAGCGCGCGCTCGGTGACGAACGCGGCCCCGCACTTCGGGCAGGGCTCGGGCACCGGCCGCCGCCAGACCACGAACTTGCAGTTCGGATACGCCGAGCAGCCGAAGAAGGTGCGTCCGCGGCGCGAGCGGCGCTCGACGAGCTGGCCCGTGCAGCCCGGCTCCGGGCACGCGATCCCGAGGGTGATCGGTTTGGTGGTCTTGCACTCCGGGTAGCCGGAGCACGCGATGAACTTCCCGAAGCGCCCGTGCTTGATCACCATGGGCCGCGCGCAGGTGGGGCAATTCTCGTTCGCCGGCTCGTCCTCGGCGCGTCCGCTCCCGTCGAGGTTGCGCGTGTATCGGCAGTCGGGATAGGCGGAGCACGCCAGGAACTTCCCGAACCGCCCGCGCTTCTCCAGGAGCTCGCTCCCGCACTCCGGGCACAGCTCGCCGGTGGGCTCGCCGACCTTCTCGCTCCGCATCTCGCGCTTGGCACGGGCGAGATCACGCTTGAAGGGCTCGTAGAACTCCTTGACCGTGTCGACCCACTTGCGCTGACCCTCCTCGATCTTGTCGAGGTTGTCTTCCATCTGCGCCGTGAACTCGACGTTCATGATGTCCTGGAAGTACGGGATGAGCTTGTCGGTGACCGCCATGCCCAGCTCGGTCGGGGTCAGCGTGCGCCGCTCGCGATGCACGTAGCCGCGGTCGTTGATGATCGTCCCCAGGATCGACGCGTAGGTCGACGGCCGGCCGATCCCGAGCTCCTCCAGCACCTTGATCAGCGAGGCCTCCGTGAAGCGGGGCGGCGGCTGGGTGAAGTGCTGCTTCGGGTCGAGCGCGACGAGCGTCAGGACCTCGCCCTCCTCGAGCAGCGGCATGGCGCCTTCCTGGTCCTGCTCGGCCGGGGCCTCGCCTTCCTCGCGGCTCTCCTCGTACACGGCGGTGAAGCCCTTGAACTTGAGCGTCGCTCCCTGGGCGCGGAACAGGCACTGTCCGGCCTCGATGTCCGCGCCCACCGTGTCGTAGACCGCGGGCATCATCTGGCTCGCCAGGAACCGCTCCCAGATGAGCCGATAGAGCTTCATCTGGTCCGGCGACAGGTGCTGCTCCACGACTCTGGGCTCGTTTCGAAGCTCGGAGGGCCGGATTGCCTCGTGCGCTTCCTGGGCGCTCCCCCGCGACCGGTACGTCGGCGGCGCCTCGGGCACGTACTCCGTGCCGATGCGCGCGATGACCCAGCCGCGGGCCGCGGCCTGCGCCTCGCGCGCCACCCGGACCGAGTCGGTTCGCATGTAGGTGATGAGGCCCTCGGCGCCTTCCGACCCGAGATCGATGCCCTCGTAGAGCTGCTGGGCAATCGTCATCGTCTTGCGCGCCGTGAAGCCGAGCTTCCGCCCCGCTTCCTGCTGCAGGGTGGAGGTGATGAACGGCGGCAAGGGGTTCCGGCGACGCTCGCCGCGCGTGACCGACTTGACGACGAAGCGCGCGCCGTCGAGCGAGGCCATGACGGCGCGCGTCGTCTCCTCGTTCGGAAGCGACGCCTTCTCGCCCGCGACCTCCTTCAGGGTCGCGACGAACTCGGGCGGCCGCGACGCGTTGAGCCGCGCGTGGAGCGACCAGTACTCGACGGGGACGAACGCCAGGATCTCGCGCTCCCGGTCGACGATGAGCCGCACCGTCACCGACTGCACGCGGCCGGCGGAGAGGCCCCGCTGGACCTTCTCCCAGAGCAGCGGCGAGAGGCTGTAGCCGACCAGGCGGTCGAGTACGCGCCGCGCCTGCTGGGCGTCGACCTTCTTCAGGTCGATCTTGCCGGGGTTGTTGAACGCCGCCTTGACGGCGCGCTCGGTGATCTCGTTGAAGGTGATCCGAAAGACGTTCTTCTTGGCGACGTCGAGCTCCTCGGCGAGATGCCACCCGATCGCCTCGCCCTCGCGGTCGGGGTCGGTGGCGACGTAGAGCGTGTCGACCCGCTCGGCCGCCTTCTTGAGCTCGTCGAGCACCTTCTTCTTGGCCGGGGTCACGACGTACTTGGGCTTGAAGTTCTTCTTCGGGTCGACGCCGAGCTGCGACTTCGGCAGGTCGCGCACGTGGCCCATGGAGGCTTTGACGATGTACTTCGAGTCCAGATACTTCTGGATCGTCTTCACCTTCGTGGGTGATTCCACGATCACTAGAGCCCGCTTCGTCGCCACCTACACTCTCCTCGCGTGTGTGTCGACCGAGACCCACCGCTGTCCCGTCAGCTGCCGGGCCCAACCGCCCAGCTCGAGCGTCATCAACGACGTCGCCGCCCGCGCCGGCTCCAGTCCCGCGCGGGCGATGAGCTCCTCGATGTGCTGCGGCTCGTCCGGAGTCAGCAACCGAAACATTCGGCCCTCGTCACTCCCGATCTCGGGTCGCGGCGGCGCGTCCGTCGACGCCAGAGGGCCGCGCACGGCACGGCGCCACGGCTCTGGCAATTCTGACACGATGTCCTGCCAGCATGTAACGAGTTTAGCACCGTCCTGTATGAGACGGTTCGCGCCGACACTCGACGGCGACGTGATTCGGCCAGGAACGGCGAAGGTTTCGCGCCCGAGATCGCCGGAAAATCCGGCCGTGATCAGGGCGCCGCTCTTCTCCGCGGCTTCGACCACGACGACCCCGAGGGCGAGCCCGGCCAGCGTTCGGTTGCGCGCGGGAAAGTGGCCGGGCAGCGCGGGCACCCCCGCCGCGAACTGCGACACGACCGCGCCGTGCGCCTCGATCGTGCGCGCG